>Ga0114898_1001894_pt1 | contig 11601 bp, 9 predicted proteins | sample Malvired_Geostar_FD_83496 | JGI IMG/M metagenome (GOLD analysis project Ga0114898, IMG submission 83496) | Marine viral communities from the Global Malaspina Expedition - Malaspina viral metaG DeepMed_Geostar | ecosystem: Environmental > Aquatic > Marine > Oceanic | place: Mediterranean Sea... | reverse complement strand
GTCCAAGCAGGGATACAAGACCCGCCCATGTGCAAGACGGTGTTCGCCGCTCCCCTGCCCAGGTTCTTCAACACCGTCGCAGACGAAGCGTAAAGGATGTCGCCAGTAGCCTGGCACGCGAATATGTGGCCGTCACCGCAGGCCGCGATGTACTCGGCCTGGGTAAGCGTGGTACACGGGTCTTTGTGCTTGAACTCGTTAGCCATTAGCTGTGTCCTACCGTCACTATGATATTGGAGCCTGGAATGTCCACGAATACTGCGGTGTTGAATGTCAAATCCAGATTACCAAAGAACGTCATGCTGTCCGCAGGTACGTCTACATCAAACAAGTCTGTCCCGCCATCGGCAGTGCTGTCATTAAGTTGCAGTCTGCCAGCCGTGCTCCCAGCAGAAACGGCCATCCAGTACACGGTAGCTGGATAACTTGTCGCTTGCCCGTCAGCAGCCAGGATGCTTGTGTTACTTACAATGCCCATACTAACCTCCGTGCGCGCTCTTGTTGTGAGCCTTCATGCGATTGGTCGCAATCATCTTGTTTACGCCTTCAACTACTTCGCCGCATTCTTCGCATTCTATAACAACTGCTTCACGCGCAGGTTTCGGCTCTGTCTCTGGCTTCGGCGGCGCAGGAGCAGTGACTCCTTGCGCGGCAGCCCGTATGAGCAAGCGCTGAAATTCTCGGTCTTCTTCGCGCTGTGCAGTGCTATTTATATCGTCTATCGTCTCCCACTCTTGCGGGTGACGCGTCTGCATATGGCGCGTGACTTGATACGGTGAGTCAAGATTATCTTTCGTGCAGACAGCTAGACCTAGGCTGTTATATAGTTCACGGTTCTCATCGTCTGCGTGCAGCATGCACTTCCGTTCACCGCCTTGCGGTTCAAAGTCTGGCTTGATAGTGGTGAATACGCGCGAGCCATCCTTGCGTGTCTTGCCGAGAGTGGACTGCAGCATATTGCGGTTACATACGCTCTGCTTGCCAGTCTCAGTGTCCCAGATATACACATACCCAGCCGACTCTATCATCGAACCTGGGAACGATTGGTTTATATCTGCGATGCCACCCGGTTCTGGGGCGGCTACTACACCGTCATCGCCTGGCTGGTCTGCAAGCTGCTCTAAGACTTCGCTAATATTCTGTGTCATACATTCCTCTTACCATCTAGGTGGTCGTAATAATCGCCCCATACATCGCGCGTCTGCACTACAGGGGCTGTGTGCATGTGCATATCATCTGCCATATCTTTGAGTTCGCCTACTGTGTGGAGTATCTCTCCGCGCCCAGTGGCTTCATCTACTACGCCACCTATGATGCGGAACTCAGGAGTGGTGAATTCACTAGCGGGGCCGAGGTCGGTGCGGTACTCAGCAAGCGCGCCGTTTCTTAGAACCAGTATTATCTGGAAACGCCTCGGCGCTCCTACGGGAGCAGGCTGAATTAACTCCGAAAGATTAAAGGCTGGTTCGTCGTAGCTAATTTCAAGGGTTGCCGGGAGTAGAGACATCGCATCTCCTACGTCCACGCAGGGATATACATGACTGTGCCGCCATCGTCAGTGACGGTTAGCCACTTACTGATAGTGGCTGTGCCGACACCAGACGGCGCGACATTGGATATGGTGACAGTGCCAGAAGCGTTCGCCGTCCACTGCGCACTGTCATTCAGAGTCACTGTGCCGTCTAATGTAATTCCATTTACAACAGACAGGCCAGGAGACACGTTGTTAAACCGCGCTACGACGGTGCCGTCTACGATTACTTCTAACCGCGAACTGCCACCGTCGTAGCGAAAGCCGCGCCGTGTGGTCACTAAAGGTTAGGCCGTCCAGTCGCGGTTAGCTTCGACCATCAGATAGTCAACGTGCATGATTTCGATGTTAGCGCCTTTAGCTTCAACCGCAAGAATCAACGATAGGTCAACGCTGGTAGACACTGCTCCAGTGACCGTTCTTATCAGAACACCATCTATATAGAAGCTAGCTGTTCCGTTAGGGAATAGCTCCAGACGGAGTACTTGCCACTCGCCAGCAACTGCATCGTCATTGCAGTCTACTGCCGTTGAATCGGTTTCTCCAGTGGTAGTCCCACCGTTATAGACGGTGTGCCAGTCTTCATCATCAGTCAGTTCTGCTGAAAGAAAGAAGCCACATATATCTGAAGCTGTCAATGTCAGAGTTGTTGATGCGCCGGTCATCACATCGGTTTCTATGCTAAGAGTGTTCGGGTCAATGTCGCTGAACCCGAAGAAAACCTCTTTAGTATCGAGGTCTACAAACCGCACACGGGTCTCTGCCACGATTGCTCCCATCAACGCTACATCGAAAGCGACAGGAGTGCCTACTAGAATCGTGTGGTTGTCTTCGTTTGTAGTAGTCATCACGCCTACCCCGCTAATTGCATCAGCACTTAGAGTGGGAATGCCTGAATCTACTTCTGCCGCGCCTTGACCAGCAACACTAAATGAACCTAGGTTTCTATGTTGCGCAGTTTCAGCGATGTTGTCTTCCGCAAAGAAATCTTCAAACAGACAGATTCTGCCGTTACCTGATTGGGCCATTTTGTTCACCTATTTGTTTGAGCTTTAGCTCTAAATTTCGTATCCGCTCCCTATAGGGCGCGGTTGCCAGAAAGATGTTATCCCTGGGGACGGCGGCTAGGTTCTCTAACCGCACGTCCGCAGGTTGACCATTCAGATTATGTACCACCCACCCTTTAGGTATGGGGCCGTGGGCCTCAGACCAAATGGTGCGCCGGTGGTTCATTAGGTAGTAGGAAGCGTCGCGTCGGTCTCTACCTCAAAGAGCCAGTTCCCGGCGCTGCGCTCACCGTACGCGTACTCATCATAGAGGAATACGCTGGTGGAACCGCCGCCGATATGAGGCTCTCTGCGAGTCTCCGTGCGCGGAGAACGACCTTGCACAAGAATCAATGCTTCCTGCGCGAAGATACCACCCTTACAAGCATTGCTGCTAATGGTGATGTTCCCGTCCTCGAATATCTCGCAGTTGTGGATGCGACCACGGAAGCCCTCTTGGAACACACGGGCAGACAGACCATCTGTGTACCCAGTCCCGGTTGGAGGGTTGCCGCTGCCGATTGATGCAACTGCATCGTACAGGTCTTTTATCTGGAAGCCGTGCAGAACCGCACGATACGGTGGGTTTCCAGGCTCGTCAGCATCAGAGGAGATACGAGAGACAGCGGCGGCAATCATCCCCGTTGTCAGGGCCGAACCAGAAGAACCGATGGTCAGTGACGCGCCGTCGATGGCGGTCAGACCGTCTTCGTCCTTCTTCCTCTGAATAGCATTCTGCGCCAGACCGCCTACCTTTGCGTAAGCGTTCTTGCTGATACGCGCCGCCACCCGGTCAGTGATAAGGGTATGAATACCCACGACTGTCGGGGTGATGGTCAGCAAAGTATCAGACATTTGCTGTGGGTTATCGAGACGCGTGGTCTCACTGACTGTCTGAGCAGTCAACTGCGCCATAGAAACTTCGTTCCATGAAAGGCCCGTACCTTCGCCAAGAGTGATTTTGTCCACTAAGTTAGGGACAACACCTTCTTGCTCACGAATCTGACGCGCCGACGCAATGACTGTGGGCAGGCTGTCAGCAAGTGACTGGGTAGTGGTATCGCCTGCAGCCATTAGTTGTTCTCCTTATCCACCCGCACTCATGCGGTCTAGGATTATTTTTGCTCGTTTATGGTCTTCTGAGGTAGGGGAATAATTATCTGCCCCATACACATCGTCAAGCCAGCGCTGGTCGGACATACCGCTGCCTCCCGCAGATGGGCCGGTGTCCAGTTCAAATGCGCCAGAATTAACTACTTCATTGCGACCATCCACGCGACCAGTCGCGCGGTCATTGTCGCGTTCTATCCCGCGGATGACACGCTGAGCATCAGAGACAGCACGGGCTAATCCCGCGACATCTCGCCGTTGGTGAGCAGCAGTCCAGTCTTGCCGAACCTGCTCTAGCTCCGGCGCTGTGTGGATGTTAACGATTTCCGTGTCGTCGTCATTCTTAGAAGCGGCAACAAGGTCTTCGGATAACACCTCCCACTGTCGCTGATAGTCAATGTCAGCCTGGGATTGCGCCTGTTGCGCATTGAGCTTGGAGACCTCATCGGGGAGTGCATCAGTCTCGCCTGTGCCTATAGCATTCATCAATGTGTCGAGACGCCTACTCAGCATCCGCACTTCGTTATTGGTGCTTAGCACAAGGTTGTCAGATTCGTCATTCCGAGGACGCCGTCCCTTGTTCCGTCCGTTCGCAGCCTTCAGGTCGCCTTCCAGCTTCTTGACCTGTTCGTTCAGTTGCGCGATTTGCGCATCAGTATCAGACTGTTCTTGGACTTCTTCTTGCGGGGTGTCCTGCGCGTCAGCAGAAGTGGCCGCAATATCGTTGCTAGAAACCATAGTCTCTTATTCTCCTAGCATGTAAAATGATTATACATCACGGTGATTGTCCCGCGCCAACTGCCTGCGGGTTAGTCTCTTGATAACTCGTTACGCGCTCAACGCGCTTCAGTCTTTCTACCTCCGCTGCAATAGTTATGGCTTGCTTTGGGTCAACGAATTGCCACCTGTTCAACGCTATACCTATCTCTTCTATCTCGCGGAGATATAGCTTTCTATCATCCACTTCGCCTATGACCCCTTGAAGCTCGTATTCTTGTATAAGGTGATTCTTCATGGTTGTAGTGGTGGCGGCCATGTACCTCTCCCAGCCCTCTTTTTCTTGGCCGACCAGTATCTTTAGCACGTCCGTGTCCACCCTGAAGTAAGGCATGAGAGTCTGTATGTCTTCTATGTATAGCCGCTCCGTTGGTGTTGCGCGCGAAGTACGCTCATCTATCAATAACTTCTGTTCGCTCGTACTTAGCGCATCCCAGAACTCTTCTTGCGCGCGGAACAGTGGCGTGGGGTCGGCGTGACGCTCAGCGATGCCGATGTCTGTAGGGGACATCTCTTCGGGGAATATCTGGTGCTCTAGTCCTACCCACCCAGAATATAAGAGTTCGCCTTTCGTTCTCTCATCAGGCCAGAGGCCAGACATGGTCGCAATCGCTTCGATATATCCGCTGTATCCAGCCCTTCCTTTTATCACCTGTATGGCAGTAGGGAACTGCCCAGTTAAGGCTAGTAAAGACGTATGGACTATGGCGCTGTTCAATCTCCTTTCTTTGCGCCATTTTCGAGGGTCTATCTCTCCTGTTTCCAGGCGATTATCACTAGCCCACTGCATCTTGTGTGATATTTCACGCGAGTTGCTTAGTTGTTTGTTGGCGAGCTTTGTAGCTTCCAGGCTCGCTCCTGCGCTGGTGATTGCATGGTCTTTAGCGTGCCTAGCCCGCTCATAGCCACCGTCACCGATAACTCTATCTGTCACAGAACTAAGAACAGGGTAGTTATGGTCGCGTTGCTGCTTCCTGAACTCCATGTTCACTGCCTTCAGGTCAACGATAGCGGGGTCAAGCTCATTAAGGTATTCGCGTTGTTTCAGTGCCACCATGTCATCGGGCCAACTATCAGAGATGATGAATAGCTGGCCTACTATATCCTGCACCTCTTGAGGCACTCTATCTGGGTCAATCATCCGCGCAACGTAATCCGCGCCAGCTACGATGTCGCGCGTAACACCACCGAACTTAATCATGTGGTCGATATACGGGGGTTCGAGCGGTACTAGCTTTGATATGGACTTAGCGGTATCAGAAGTATCAGCATTGAACCTCTCACTCGCAGGCAACCCTTCAGTGGCCGGGTCTACGATAGGCCGCTTGCGGAAGTTATCGTAGTTGTCAGCCATTTCCGAGACTAGCTCTCCTACCTGTGTCGGATATGGAACATTCTGCAGTTTAGGCATGGATGAGCCCTGTGACTCGAAAGGTGTCATCGCAGATAGCGGGTTCACTTGGTCGATGATGCCAGTCAGTAATGTGCCGATACCACCCTCAACCCTGCCGTCTAGCTTCTCAAGCATGAATGTCATACTGCCTGACAGGAAGGCCAACTCACGAGCGAAGGGTAGGATGTTGATATAGTTCGGTTTATACGAACCGTCAGCTTGGCGCTTACCACCTGGCAACATAATGACCAGTCCACCCAACCGCTCTCTTAGAGGTATGTCATAGTAGTTGTTCTCTGGGTCTTTGAACTGACGGTTATGCGCGTATATACCAGCAGTAATACCTGTGTATCCTAACAACCCCATAGCTGCGCGTCTTCTTGCGCCAGGGTTCTTACCTGTTATAGCGCGAATAGGCATCAGTGCGCCCTGGAGACCAGCGTTCAAGTACAAGAATGCAGCATCTGCAAGGTGGATAGCGGTGCCCCAGCGCGCATAGTCAACCATTCCTTCGCGCGCAAATGCTGCAGAAGCAGCAGGAGACATACCGCGGTTGATGCCTGACTCATATAGCGTACGTCTACTGGAGACTTCCAGCGCTTGAGAGACCGCATTCAATCCTCTAAGAACACCCTTGGCAGACATGAACCGCTTGTAATCGCGGGAGTCTCTAAGCACGAACGAGCCGCCAGGCTCGGACACTCCATACTTCTTTCCAATCGCTTTCAGGTTCCTTGGGTCATACCCACCCTTCCTGATGTCCCCGCGCCCACGTCCGACTCCTGCTAGTTGCACGTCGCCAGTGAGCCCCAGCACTAGACCACGGTTCTCAGTCATCTCGACCAGCAGACGGTCTTCTTTGAAGATGTTCTTCATAGCGTGGCCCGTATTGATTACCATGTCCCAGGGCATGATGCCGTGTACAGCGCCCAGTACCCACATCTCATGCAGCCAGTTGGCAGCCATAAATGCAGGATTATATGCTGTTAATGCTGCGCGGAACGGCGCTTGCGCTGCCCGCAACACGCGCTCAAACAATGACTGGTCAAAGTCCACCAAGTGCTTCAGGTTCTCTGCAGCCCAGGCAGGGACTTCATACATGACAGGCTTGCCACCTTCCCACACCTGTATGATTTCAGTGTCTTCAGTCCTACGCGTCATTCGTCCACGTATCTTGCGCGCGCCGGGACGTTCGACCATAGCCTTAACATCATCATCAAGAACGCGGTAGACAGCGCCTTCCGCTTGCGCAAGGGCTGTCTTCCCCGCATACAGGTACTCGATGGAGCGGGCTGGGCCTTCTGCACCCAGTACCTGTCCAGTCAAATCGACTACAATCGTGCCTCTTTTCCGTACCATAACCGCAGAAGAAGGGTCTTTCAAAAGAGCCATCACCATTGAGTCAGCCGCTTCATTGACTGCCATCAGATGCTCGTGGCGCAGTATGGCAGAAAGCAGCACATTCAACGGGGCATCTTGCTGGTCATAGACATCCATGCTGATGTCAGCTAGATGCCGGAGGCCGTTGTCACTATTACCGACAACGCGGTTGTTGTTACTCGCTATATCGTCATATAGGTTGATGTTGATACCGAAGTTCTGACTCTCCATATAGCGGATGGTGTTGTACCACGGGTAATCTTGCTTCAGTGTTACAGCAAGCTCAGCGTCCACCAAGCCTTGTGTAACCCGTTCATCTAGCATCAACTGGTACTCGTCACGTACCAATTCGGATGCGTGCTTCACCTTATTCCAAGCATCAGGCCCAGCAATCACTTCAATCTGGCTATGCAGTTGCCGCATATGAGCGGTGTATATCTCTGGAGTGTAGCCAGTGCTAGCATCTATCCGGCCTGGGTGCATCTTCATAACGTCCAGGCCATGAGCTAACTTCAGGAAGTCGTTTACCCAGCCAGCATTCAAACCACCAAGCTGTCGCGCAACAGCATTTGTCACCTGCGCATACCGTCCGAATGCCTTGGAGTGCGTGCCGCCACGCGCAGCAGCCATGATGGTGCCGACCTTCATGTAGTCAGGCATCTTCTCGCCTATCCTGTCGTACTCCGCATGTATCCGTTTCTGTAGGTTATGGCTGCGCGCGAATACATCAGTTAACATCTCTTTACTGAGAGTTACAGCATTATCTAGGTTTCTGCGTATAGACTTACGCAGAGCCAGATTGGGAGAATCCGGCCCAACGTTGCTGTTCTGCCAGAGTTTGAACGCTGCTACTTCAGTTTCGTCACCAGGGGTGATGATGAACTGGCCCTGTCCTTCCGGGCCGAAAGCAGTACCGTATTCGCTCTCCAACCCCCTGAGATATAGCTCGTCGTAAGACGTAGGTTCATTAGGGAACCCGTAACGCGCAGGCGCTGCGTAAGCCACTTCAACCGGGAATGCAGTATTGAATCCTGCGTAAGCAGCCCGACCTGTGCCGCGCGCAACAGCAGAAGCCGCATCGTTAACGCCACGGATTATCGGGCGCGTAACAAGTGCAGTAAGCTGGTCGGCTGTCTTTATTACAGTGCCTGTTCCGCCAATCAAACCTGGGAACTGACCGAGCACGCCGCCGCCATAGTCTGGTATACCTTTTATAACGCCGCGTGGCCCCACTCTTGTGCCTCTGAGAGTCCAAACTCCCCCTTTCAGGAGTGCCTTGAATATGTCATCCAGCGGCCCCAGTGGGATGAGGTTGTGCGGCGCACCTATGTAAAGCGCCCACTGTGCTTTTGTAGGCAGTGCATTAAAGCGGTCAAGAAGTTCTTTTCGGTACTGCGCCCTAGTTATCTGCCCGGTTGCCATCCTTGCCATTGGCGATTCTGCAAAGTTCTTTCTGGTCTCTTCATTGACGAGCATGACGAAACCACCTAAGCCTACCGCGCCAGTACCTGCCTCACCACCAATATGGACGGCAGCCTCAAGGCCTCCTACTTCTTCCATGATTGTTATCTTTTCAAACATATCGAACGCTTCTATGGCTTTGAAAAGTTTCTCGTAGTCTCTTCCGCTCGGGCCATAGAACGGGGCCACCCCGTACGCATCGAGCGGCTCCTGTCCGAACCTGCTAGTCTGTGCATACGGCGAGCCTGTCATTGCAGCTATTCGTTGTTGCCTTTCGCTAACCCCGCGCTCTGCTCCGTACTGCTTGTCGAAGTAAGACGTTACACCAGTGACTATGTCACTCACACGTTTCAAATCTTCGGGTGCCATCTGCGTGCCCATCTCTTGGAAGGCAGTCTGGAAGTCGATGGGATTGAATCTAGGCATAGGATAGATGCCGCTCTCTTCGGGCGACATTGCTTCCAGTTCATATCTGGCCGCATTTACTTCAAACGTATAATTGCGCTCAGCATATTCTTCTGGAGTTAGAATCTTAGAAGAAGAGCCTGGGCCGCTTGTAGACTTCTCTACTAACTTGTCCCATCTGCTTTTGTCCGCGGGCAAATGGTATCTCTTATAATGAGGGATTGGTCTCACAACTGGCCCTGGAGTAGTCCGCTCGTATTGAGGCGGCACCATCGGGCCAACCTGCTGCGGGCCACGCGGAGTAACCGTGTATCCCCAAGGGTCAGTCAGTTGTTCTGCGGCTGTAGCCTGCGACAGAGCCGGAGCATCCCAACGTAATTCTTGCGCAGCATCCGGCGAGACTGCCTCGTAGTACCCGCCTTCGCGCAGCGACTTCTCGAAATCCGTAGGTAGCTTGGGGCTGCCGCCAAGCTGAAACGTGACGCCGTCGCTGCCGCGCTCGCGCGCTATCTTATCTAGTTCCCTGCGTGTCTCAGTTTGTACGGGTCTGTAGAAATCAGCCATTACTTAGCTCCTTGGTGACTATATACTACAGCAATCTGCGCGAGAGACTTGTAGTAGTGAACCATCTCTGCTTCAGTCCAAGCGCTCTTGGTCACAGTTCCCCACCCAGGAACAAGTACGCTGGCCTCTATCATGCGTTCAAAGAAGGCTTCCATCTGAGTGTTCGTTACGCCTTTCAAAACCTCACCAGTTACAACAAGGTCTTCTACAAGGGCGTTCGGCTCCTGCACTATAAGTTCGTCCATCTGCTTATCAAAGGCATGCTGGAACTCTCCCTGCAGGACATTCATCCACTCTATCTCATCCAACGCGAGAGGTTGACCAGGCGGGTACGACTCCTTGCTATAGTTAACACCTTCCATCGGCAGTTGTTTGAAGTCTCCATTGCCGCCGAAGATGATAGACTTGCCGCCCTCGTACTGCAGCGTAGTAACTTGCGTTTGGCCGTGTCCCGCAAGCACGAATTCAATGAACTCGTCCGTTCTTTCGTTAGGAGCCAGGGGGCCAGAGTCTCCAATCGAGTGGCCGTACCATTGGACTGAAGTAGGGTATCCGTAGGCAGGAGAGTATAACTGCGCATTCACTGCCTTCAAACCTGCTGCTTCACCCAGAGTCTGGCTTGGCCCCTGCGTCAACTTGGACGGCGCTGGCGGCGGCACATACCCTTCACCTAAAATCTCCTTAACAACTATGTCACGGCGAGCTTTAAGGGTTTTAATCAGTCGCGTCTCCGCTTCCTTCAGAAAGTTCGCCTTCATCACAGCCACTTCTATCATCTCATCCGTTATGCTTCCGACAGCCTTTGCTCCTGCCTCTAGTTCTGCGAGTGTCAGACTCTTAAACACCCGACTCCCCTCTGGCGCTGTCGCCAGGTTCAGCATTGACGTTAGTTCCTGAACTTCATTTCCAGAGAAGTGCTTGGTGCCTCCCTGTGCTCTGAACTCTAAGGCTCCTCCGTGGTCGATACGGTAAGCAACATCGTCTGTTCCTAGCACGATGTTATCGGCATTGAGCCCCACCACGTCCCAGTTCGCCAGCCACGCATCTACCACAAAATTACTGCGCACATCAGCATTGCGAGACATATCTGTAAACGACATCTTCGTTGCATCTGGTATCCAGCGAGACATCAATGCTGGCATGCTGCCGAATATGATTTCGCGCGTATCAGCAACAGGTACACCTGCTAACTTGTATAACGCACCTGCTAGAGCTTCTTGTTTAATGTGCTGCCCAGCCTTCTCCATCGCTTCATGGCCGAAGGTGTTAGCAACAGTGTCTTTAATGTAGTAATGAATCCCACTCGCATTATGTTTATACAGTCCACCAGGCATAGAACCTTTCTGGCCTGAGACCCACGTAAAGCTCTCTTGCGCCCACGTTTCTTTCAAGGGCGTCATTTTAGCTGCTGCGACGGTTTCCGCATGCGTGACCGGCGCGAGGGCGGCCATCAGCTTGCCCTTGACTGAATCCGGGGCGGGCCACTTATCTTCCACTGCGACATCAAGTAACTTTATCCAGTAATCCATGTTCGCAGATTGGTCGAATCCCCATTCTGCGGTGTGCTTCGCGGACATCGGCGTGTAGTAACTGTAAGCCTGCATCACTTGCAGGTACTCTTCTATCGCTTGATGTATGTCACCTGGCAGGATATCGTACTTATTCCCACCTCTCTTGCCTGCTTTTTTCCCAGCAGTCTCCATCAACCAGGGCACTGACTGCATGTGGCGAACCCACTCGTGTTCTGCAAGCTGGAACATGGAGCCATCCCACACAGCATCGTGTACTTGCGCGGATAGTGGCATATGGAACCAGCTTTCTTCGATGGCTATGTCCTTACCCATCCCCATGCTGTGTTCGTATATCACGCCGTTTTCTTGCGTCCACATCGCGCTCAGGTTCTTTGTATACTGAGCGTCTAAGGGCTTTCCATG
>Ga0114898_1001893_pt1 | contig 11613 bp, 31 predicted proteins | sample Malvired_Geostar_FD_83496 | JGI IMG/M metagenome (GOLD analysis project Ga0114898, IMG submission 83496) | Marine viral communities from the Global Malaspina Expedition - Malaspina viral metaG DeepMed_Geostar | ecosystem: Environmental > Aquatic > Marine > Oceanic | place: Mediterranean Sea... | reverse complement strand
TACGTTGCAATGTGGTGCAGGGCAACAAGAGATACGAATAAAGAAACTAGAAGACCGCATAAAAGAAATTGAAGCTAGTTGGCAAGAGGGGTGGGATTTAGCAGAGACATACGTAAATCGGATAGCAGACCTAGAAGAAGAATTGAGGGGGAAAGATGGCAAGACTACTAAAGAGTAAAGCAAAGGGACATTGGGACAAGCAACCGTGGAATGGTGGGGCTGGTTGTGATTGTGAAGACTTCAGGGAATGTTGGGGAAAATCTAGTGCTGATGTAGAAGCTATTGGATGGGAGAACATAATGCATTTCCCTGTAGCGGATGGGCAAGCACTTTATAAAGTGGTTAAAGAAAATCCACTAACGCTACAACATATTCCTGAAGGGGATGCGTGGCAAGTACAAGATGCATTAATCAGAGGCTTACGTTACTCTGATTTAGAAGACCAAAGATACTATGATGAAATGTGGCGAAAATTATCAGATGAAAGAAAGGTGGTAAACGTTGAAGACTAAGCAATATAATATGTGTTACGTATGTAACGATGTAGTAGATGTAGAGAAGTTGGAGAAGAATGATGGCCCAAGGGAAGAACACTATTCATACGTTTGCCACCGCCTACAGGATGATGGTACAGTTATCTATCGACACTTGTGGCATGGCGTACCAGGGATTACCAGGGCCATTGGCGGTATGGATAGCTTTGGCTTTATAGGCTATGCTCCTACCTTAGCAGACGCAAGGCGTAGGGCTGAATACTATATAAACAATAATCCATATGCTGCTCCAGAGGTTAAAGCTGGTGAACAAGCTGTACTAGAAGCAGTAAACTTTGAAGAAAATAGGGGGTTGACAAAAGATTAATTAAGTGGTATAATAGTTATACACTCAAGAAATTAAATGAAAGGAGTAAGAAAAGAATGAGTGCAAGTTTATTCGGAGAACGTTTCCTGGGGCGAAGAGAACCAGCATGGCATCGGTTGGGAGAAGTATTCCCACAAGACCTACAGTTGACTGCTACTGAAGCAATGCAACGTGCAGACATTATGTTTAAGGTTGAGAAGTACCCGATGTTTGTACAGGCTCCTGATGGTACTCAGATTGATACCAAATCTTTTGGGGTACTGCGAGAACCTACCCATGATTCTAACAAGTGGGAATTGTTTGGGACGGTTGGTTCACAATGGACTCCTATTCAGGCTGAAGACTTGGGGCGTATCCTTGACCCAATTAGCAAACAGTATCCAGTAGAAACTGCTGGTGCGATTGGTAAGGGCGAAAAGATATTCCTTACGTTGGACGCTGGTGCATCCAAGATAGCTGGTGAAGACCATCACCTTTTCTATCTGGTAACAGACCACAGAACTGGACTAGGTGCTTTGACTTTTGCGTTCACTCCTGTTAGGACTGTTTGCCAAAACACTTTGACAGTTGGACTAAGCCAAGCATCGGTAAACTGCAAACTAGAACATAACCGTAATATTGTTGCGGATTCAGAATGGTATGCAGACATTTTCCAGCGGATGCTAAATGCTAAAGAGGATACCATTTCAGCTATGAATAGCTTGACTACGGTAAACATTACTGAGGCCGAAGCTAACAAAGTTATTATGGCAGGGTATCCGAATCCTTCTAAACCTCAGAGGGTTAAGATTCAGGATTCCATTAGCCCCGATACTCTGAACAAAGATGATTACCTTAGAATCATTAACGATAACAAAGCTGACTTTGAACGGTACGAAGGCGCACAAGCAAGGCAAGAGAAGATACGTGAACACGCTGTTGAATTGTACGATGTATTCAACCAGCGACATGCTTCCCTAGCCCGAACCCCTTGGGCAATCTGGCAAGCAGTTGTAGAGACTGAAGACTACCGTAGAGGTAGGGATGCCAGTTACAATATCCTAGCTGGTGATAGGGCTGAGAACAAGGCCAGGGCTTTCCGCAAAGCACTTGAACTAGTAGGGTAATTACATGGGGGGCGTAAGCCCCCCTATTAAAAGATAAGGAGTACGATATGTTTAATTTTTTTATGGCAGATATGATAGACCGCTTCAGTAGGCCCAGAGTATTCTTCAATCGGCCCAGGCCGTATTTGGTGAAGCAGACTGTAGTAGTGGTTCAACCTTCTCAAGTAAGGGAGACTCCACTTACCCCAGAAGAAACAGCGCAAGCTGAACAAGACCGCAAGAGTAGGGCTTTAGCGGATTCCTTGAATACTGATTATCTAGATTAATGAGTAATACACCTAGTACCCATGTAACGTGTAGCCGTTGCCGTACCAATCTCGATAAGAAAAGTGCGGTTGGCATTACCATCAATAGGTTTGATGAGGCACACACTTTACAAAATCACATAAACATGATATACTGTACTAGTTGTGCAGAGAAGGTGCTTACAGGAGTAGCTTAAAACGCTCTTGTAAGCCCCATTACAGGGTCTGCGTACCAATTAGTGGTAAGGAGTAAGGGATGGATAATAAAGAACCAGAAAAACGAAATGGGTTCATTAGAATATCTGAAGAAGATTGGCTTAAAATTGAAGCAGTTGCGGAAGCATGGGTAGGTAATTTACCGTTTAGTGCAGTACATGCGTTTGCTAAAAGGTGGCACTTTCATCTTCTAACTAAAATGTTTATGGAAGATAGAACTACATTCAATTCGTTTCTAGACAAGTTTGAGATAGAGGAAGATGGTACTTGTGGTATAACTTCCGAAGCCTTCCATCTAATAGCACAGATGGATTCTCTGGCGGGTTTCCAAGGCTTGACTGATGAAGAAATGAATGAACTGCATCCCCAAGATAAAACTCCTTTACCCGATGCCAAATTCTTTGAAGGGCTAGGATTGAACTAAGGATGTAACCAAATCATGGTTCGTATCGTTTATATAAGTATAGACTAAATAAGGAGCATGATAAATGCAGGAAGATATTAGATACATTAAGGCCAACCCCGAATTTAACAAGAAGTTAAATGAGTTAATACAAATGCAGAAGGGTATATTATCTGAGGAAGCAGAAGCGGAATGGGGTTTTGAGTTTGACAAAGACTCCGATGAAACAGGGCTACCAGAGGAAGACATTAAACTCTTTGTTGGTATCTTGGGAGAACTGATTTTTCACAATGTAGCAAATGGCGCAAACCTTTCCAAAGAGGAAGTGCGTAATCTTTGTATGATGAAGTTTAAGAAAATGCAGGGAGAGAAATAATGGAACAACTAGAATTTGACCTTGGTGATTTCGTAAATGATTTGGTAGAGGAATGGGAAATAGACCAGTTAATGGAATATGCTGTAGAGAACCTAATGGATTTCTACGGGAAGCATCCTGACATTGCGAAGGAAGACTTCAAGCTATTCATGGAAGACCATTCAGCCCATCATGTACAAGGATACTAATATGGATTATCCATACACCCATCCGATAAGGGACTTAGCATCACACAGTAGAGTAAAGAGGCCACCAGAAATGAAAGGTTGTGCTGTATGTAGTGTTGAATTTATCAAGAGGGAGAACGCAGATACCTTTGAGTTAAGGCAACTTTGCAATGCATGTATAAAAGTATGGAAGGCAAGGGAAGGAAGCCAGGAAGGGTATCGGAAAGATGCCTAAGTTTAGGGTAACTGTGCAAAAATGCTACGTTAAAGAACACGCTTATTACACCTACGCTGAAACCGAAGAAGAAGCACAAGACAAGGTAACGAATCAGATACTATTTGATTATAACAACTATGATACTTTCAATGATGAAGCAATTAATGGCTTGACATGGGAAGGGAAAGATGTTATAATAGAGACAGTTAAATTGAAGGAGTACGATAAATAGTATGAACCTAGTAATGATTGAAGTGGAAGGTAAATGGTTTTACAGAGGGGAAGGAGATTCCGAAAGGAACCTTAAAAATATTACCATCACTCCATATGATTCCCCATCCGCTGGACAAATGGTTGAGTTTCTTTTAGCGAAGTATCCAAACTCTAGAATCAGGATAGAATCCAATCCTGATAAACCAGTGGTTGACGCAAATGGAAAAGAGTGGTATGCTAAAGACCTAGAAGATTACCAGAGGAAGGAAGAAGTGCGTAAAGAAATGGTTAAGGCAAAAGGGTACGAAGCCCTAAGAAGATATTTTGATGGAGTAGAGTAAAGCAATGCGTGTAACAAAATGCCCACTAAGGCCGTTATTAAAGTATAAGAAGTGGATAGGGCTAGGGATTTTTGGGGTATTGACAAAAGTGGCTTTAGTTGGTATACTAGGGATAACATTTATTTAAGGGGTGAGTAATGGACATTCAATTTGCAACCATGCGGGAACGGTACATTTTAGCGCAAGCACTTTCAGTAGCTATCCGCACATTGGAACAAGTAGAACCGCCTGTAATGCGTGAACTCTCTAACATAGCAGATATGAAAGAGTTACTAAACAACAAGGCTTTACTTCCATTCAATGAGTTAATGATGCATGGGGAGTTGGTAAAAGAAATGGATGAATTAGATGAAGCTAGAAAACTTCAGTTTCTACGGTAGGGGTTGACAAATTCCTAAACGTCTGTTATAATAGTTATATAAGTTAAGCAAGGGGAGAGCAATGCTAAAGTTTCAAAAAGGTACATCAGCAAAAGTAAAGCGGATAGCCCAATGGTGGGGCAAGCCTGTAAACGTTTATTCGTTTTCACTTCCAGCGGGATGGAGTTGCCCACAAGCAAAAATCTGCTTGAGCAAGGCTGATAAAATCACTGGTAAAATAACCGATGGTAAAGACACAACCATACGATGTTATGCTGCAAGTGATGAAGCCAAATCTCCTAACGCTAGAAAAGCACGTTGGTACAATTTTGATGCTATAAAGGGATTGGACTTTGAGGGGATTTATTCAGAGTTGTTTTATAGCTTGCCCAATGATGCTGATATAGTTAGGATTCACGTAGGGGGAGATTTCTTTAATCAGAAGTATTTTGATGCTTGGGTATTCCTTGCCCAGAATAAGCCTGAGACTGTATTCTACGCCTATACAAAATCAATTCCGTATTGGGTATCAACTACGTATGAAATACCCCAGAATCTTAAACTCATAGCTTCAGCGGGGGGGCGAAGTGATGAATTGATTACTGAGTTTAACCTTAGGGAAGCAGTAATAGTATTAAGCCTTGAGGAAGCAGATATGCTAGACTTAGATATAGACCATGATGAAAGTATAGCAATACAGCACAAGAGTAAGTTTGCTCTCTTAATCCACGGTACACAACCAAAGGGAAGTGAAGCAAGTAAAGCAGTACAAGAGTTAAAGAAAGTAGGATTCAATGGGTACGGGAAATAGGTTATTGACTTTTCAAAAGAATCGTGTTATAATATAAGTATACTTGACAAGAGGTCAAGCAAACTTTACACACTCAAGGAAATATAAAATGGAAGAACACAAGGCTGACAAGAGGGAAGGAAGAAGAAGGAAGAAACAATACGGACACTTTGGAATGGGCGCATCCCATACAAGGGAAGCAAGCAAGGAAGAAGTGGAAGGACACATAAGGAAAATTAAACAGTTAAGGAAGAAGCAAATAAAGAAACAGATGTGGAGGAAGGGAAGGAAGTAGAACATACGTTCTTTCCCTGGAAGGGGAGTTCTACGATATATCGTACAGGGGTTATTTTGGGGGTTGACAAAATGGAAGGAAGGTGGTATAATATATATGTGCATAAGTACAGGTTAGGTATATCCCTTGCACACCTATGTCCACCTGTTCCCATCCAAGACGTTGGAAGGGTAAGCCGTAATGGGGGAACTTGTTTTCTCAAGGCGCAACAAATCAGGGGGTAGGCAAATACCAATATCAAGGGCCAATAGTACAGGTGGGTTAAAGGCTATACTGCTCCTCCCCACACTCTTGTTTCTACAAGATGCTAACGGCCCTTTCCTTTTGCCCCTTGACAAAGGAAGGAAGGTGTGTTATAATGATTACATTAAATAAACAGAGGGAGGGGAAAGACATGGCAACACACACCATCGAGATTAAGCCACCTACTTGGGTTACCGCACTCTCTATCTACTTGGAAGTACTACGGACTAATGAGTGGTACAGCGAAGCAGGACAAGACGCAAGGAAGTGGATATACGAGTTGGGTACTATGATGGATACCATCAACAAGGAAGGACTGCTGAAGGGTGAGGATGCCCAACACATAATGGATTCAGTAAGGAAGGAAGGAAAGGAAGCATGATTACACAAGAGTTGTTCTGCGGATTTTGCGGTGGGGAAACGGAAGTGTATGAGGTTAGGTGTGAATGGGGTAAGTGTGATAACCCCATTCAATGTGAAGAAGTAGAAGACTGCGATACTGAGAACTGTATCGACACAGATATGATTTGCCCGAAAGGGTGTGGGATTCCTGTGTGAGCAGGATATACGATATATCATAAATGCCCTAAAAACCAATTTCAAATTGGTGTCAAATTGATGTAACAAAAGTACTTGACAAAACGTTCTATATAGTGTAAGATAGTTACACAAACTAAATTTAGGGGAGTGCAAAAATGCAGTACGTTCTGAGGATTTACCCAGAGGTTTACATTGATTACTATATCACAGCAGACGATGAGGCAGAAGCGTGGAAGAAATACCATGCAGGGGATTGGGACGATGAACAAGAGGATTTCACAGCGAAGGATTGGGCTGAACCTGAACTCTCTCTTGCTGAAGATGGTAGCAACCCAATCGAATACTGATAAATAGTATTCCCAAATTGGGTCTTGACAAACTTACAGAACTGTGTTATAATGTAAGTACATTAAAAAAAGGGGATGTTCAGATGAACGAAGTATGCGAATTCTGTGGTACAGAAATGGAACCAGGGCAAGAAATCTGTGAGTGGGAGTATTGCGAAGACCCACGGATTGCCAATCAGTATAACGAGGAGGAGTTAGACTAATGACACGCAAGGACTATAAACGGATAGCGAGTATTCTCCAAGACAATGGGATTGAATCCACTGACTACCTAATAGAGGATTTAATGGACTTCTTTAAAGAAGACAATCCCAACTTTGACAGGGACAAGTTTCGCCAAGCCGTGAAAAAGTGATGCACCCCAGGCTCAGATTGGGGGTTGACAGGTGGGGCAGACCGTGTTATACTAAGTACATCAAAACAAGTGGAGGAGCAGAAATGTTCGACAGCAGTATCATAGAAGAGGCACTGAGTGCGTTGCAAGATGCGGTGAACGACCAAGAGGCTATGGATGGTGACCTCCAGGCCAAGATAGACGAAATCGAAGAGGCCAAGGATGCCTTGGAGAGTGCGTTCTCTGAGGTGGCAGGGGTTCTGGACATGCTGGCTAACTTGGATACCTCTGGCCTAGAGGATGCCTTGGATGTGGCCCGTAGCCTAACGGACTAAGGGCCAGACAATTAGGGGGGAGAATGAAAATAATCCCCCCGCTTGACAGGTCAGGGATTATGTGTTATAATAGATGTATAGTAAATAAGTGGAGGACAGATGAAGATTAGCAGAGCAGAAGCCAAGGAACTAATAGCAAGCACAAGGGCGAAGGGTACGGTGTTCGGGGTAGAGTTTATCAAGCGCACCACAGGGGAACTCAGGACGATGAACTGCCGACTCGATGTAAAGAAGTACACGGTAGGGGGCGAACTTCCTTACAGCCCAGCAGACTACGACCTGATTCCAGTGTGGGACATCAACCTTGGGAAGAACGGTGGGGGAAGGGAAGGATACAGGATGATTAACGCAACTGGAATAATCAAACTATCAGTAGCTGGAATAACTTATGAGGTAGAGGAAACTCTACCTTAGCCTCCACAAATATTCCAGCAATGTACAAGCCCAGTGGTTTCCCCTGCCACTGGGTTTTTTCTTTGAGAAGGGTCACCTACGATATATCATAGAGGGCCGTTTTTCAAGTTCTTTTTTGGGACTTGACAGGAAGGAGCAGATGTGTTATAATATAGGAAACTAAAGCTGGAGGAACAGGAAGATGCGAAACGTAAGTGGGCATTGCTTGGGGAAACAGTTGGTGATGTTCGTTGGTTATCTGGAATGGGAAGCCAGGAAGAAGGAAGACTATGGCAGGACAATACTTGAGTGTAGGGGATGAGGTGTGGTTGAACGGTAGAGGAAGGACAGCAGAGGTAGCAAGCATAGACTTTCCCGAAGGAAGAAGGGAGAGGGTAGACTGGGAAGCGGTGAAGCACGGAGGAAGCCTTATCCTTATAACAACTAAGGAAGGCATCAAGGTGTACGCTAACAACATAAGTAGGTGGGAATAATGGAAGACAAGAAGCTGTGTAACTGTGGTAACTGCAAGGGACGGAGACAGACCTCTGTCCTGATTGTACTGAATACGCTAATAGCAAGTGGAGTGTGGGTGACCTTTATGTTTGGATAGGGGTTGACATTAGGAAGGCGGTGTGCTACAATGGTTGCATACTAACAAGAGGGGAGACATTATGACCTACGCAAGCAAGCTGTTCAACATCGAAGTAAGCGACTTGGATGCCTGCCGTTACTCTGACGAGTTGGTGGAATTCGCTTCCGAGTTCGGGTATGCCCAACCAGCGTATGGGTGGGACGAGGACACAGTGAGGGAAGCCATTGAGTTCATCCGTGAGATGGAGTTAGTGGAAGAAGCGGGAAGGCTCATCCACGAATGGCAATGCGAGGACTTGACTCCATACCCCAAGAGTTGGGCAAAGCTGGAGCGAGAAGATGGGTGGTGAGCAGCCACCCTTTTTTTATGGCTGTACGATATATCATATATCCACCTCAGTTCCTGATTTCTGACCGCTTGACAAGTTGGACTTTGTATGTTACACTTTGTTCATAAAGTCAAGGGGGAGAGAAACCATGTGGACGAAGACCAGCATTCTAGAACTCCTGAATCACGAAGACCTGAACATTCAAGCTACAATGGTAAAACGTTCATTGCTTAAACTGTACTCGATGCAGACAGCAGACGAACAAGCCATAGGTGCTACCACTGAACACAACGGGTTCGGGTTCAATGGGGTTGACGCTGAGTTCCTGAGCAGCGTTGCACGGCAGTTAAACGAGAAGGGGTTCATTACACCCAAGCAGGGAGATTGGGTTCACAAAAAGATTCTCAAGTACGCTGGACAGTTAGCGGAGTTGGCCAATCTAGACTTAACGAAAGAGGTGGCATAATGGCTAAACTAGTTATTACAATCGAGGTTCCTATGGAACACGTTGACGCTGAGCAGTTTGAGACAGCAGACGAGTTGGCTCAAGCCGAGACAGTAGCAGACTATATCCGACTGATGGGACTGACCAGAGACTGGGGTTGCCATTGGAAATTGGACAGACAACGTAAGTTCAATCCGTGGCGATTAATCGGGGAGCCTGATTACGTAGCCTCAGATTTCGTACACTGAAAGAAGGGGAGAGAAATCTCCCCTCTTTTTATCCCCCTACGATATATCATAGTTCGATGTCTGCGACACATTTTCTGTTCCGTGTCAAGTTTAAAATTGGGGGTTGACAAAGTTGCGTAACTATGGTATCTTTGGGTAGTCAGATAAATTAAGTGGAGTCGAGAGAATGAAAGTTCATGTTACAGCTTTGGCCCATCGCACAGTTCGGGACTTGCATAAGCGCATTAACGCAGTTCGCCACTGGAGTTATACCCACCACTTACTGGAGAGGGTGGCTGAGCGTGGCTACACTGTGGACGACATTCACGGTATCCTAGACAACGGCTCAATGGTTGAGTGGCACAACGAGAACGGAACCGAGAGAGTGGTTCTGGAACACGACAACGGTACATCCAGAGATTCTATTTCCTGTGACCTAGATACTCAGACTATCATCACCATCTATTTTCGTCCCAATACAATCAAGGGGCGAAACAACAAAAATTATTTAGGGGGGAGCAAGTAATGTTTATCAAAACACCGATGGGGTTTCAACTGGAGTTCGATAATGGTTGGACTGCAAGCGTACAGTTCGGGATAGGTAATTACTGTAACAACAGAGACAACCGAGGCAATCCGTTCAAGGACATACCAGAGTTCCTAAACTGCGATAACGCAGAGATTGCAGCCTGGCGTACAGATTCTAAGGGTTCCACTAGCAACGGCTGGTATCAGTTCTCCGATGGGCAGGAAGTTAATGGGTGGCAGACAACTGCCGAAGTGCTGGAGTTCTTGCAATTGGTTGCGAAATTTGAGAGGGAGTAAAATCTCCCTCTTTTTTAGCTCCCTACGATATATCGTATATGACTTATTACTCTTCAAATTTTCTGCTGATGCGAGTTTTGAAACTGCTCCGAAAAACACTTGACAAATTGTAACATCGCATGCTATACTTACGTTGTACTAAACAGAAGGAGTTGAAATTATGGACTACGGAATTAACTGGCTGAGCGAGTGTTGCGACTCATACCCGATTCTTGAAGTGGACGAGTCCACTATCCCCTACGGTGGCGCAACTGGATTCTGTGGGCATTGCCTAGATACCACTGGATTCTACAACCCAGACTATATAGGCGTAGACTTTGAATACTCTGAGGACGGTGAATAAAATGTTTGCGATAGGATACGAAATATACAATCGGCCCATAGTAACGCCAGTATGGGAACCTGAGGACTTGCCCCACTATACCGACTGTGAGAACCGAGAAGGTTATATGTGCAAGCGTTGCAATGTGTACATTGCCCCAGGCCAACAGAGTAGAAATTGGTGCGATTACTGTGGGCAGTTCGCAAGCAGAGTTGAGACTTGCATATGCGAAACTTTGGAGCAACTTTGGGGCGGGAGATAATCCCGCTCCTCTTTTTTTTCATCCCCTACGATATATCGTATATCATTCTTTTTTCTGCTGGTACGAGTTTTCAAATTGCCTCTTCAAAGTACTTGACAAATATGTAACGGATATGTTAAACTTACGTTATAGTAAATAGTGGAGTGGTGATTATGCAAGTGCAAGTCTATCGGAACCTACATCGTAACTGCTGGAGTGTACGTTATAATGGGCATGTTATCAATCATACGGATAGCGTAGACTTGAAAAACGCAAAGCTGGTTGTACAACCCGCAGGCCGTGCAAGAGTTCTGAGAGAGAACCGCAAGAACGTTCACGCCTACATTCAAGGTACTGTAACGTTATTGAGCAATGATAGATACAACAACATACCTAAACAAAAGATAGCCTATAATCCGTACAAGTACGATAGTTTCGTATTGGTAGATACTGAGAAACCTATAGCGTATGCAAATAATATACGCTTAACAGATAACGGTGAAGTGTATATGTATTAGGGTATTGACAAATACAGTCCAGGCATGTTATTATTAGGGTAGATTAAATAGTGGAGTGTACATTATGAGCAAGATAGAACAGGGTTCCAAAATTAATCATACCGCAGACCCGATTGAACAGGGCCACATAGACTTGGTAGTTGCCATAGTTGCCCAAGCTATTCAGGATGATAAGACTGTAGAATATCTTGACCACCCAGATTGCCAAGATTGGCTAGACTTAATCGGAGTGGATTCTCAAACTATGCTAGAATTGATAATCGAATATATGGATAGGGTTGACAAATAGAATGTTGGCATGCTAAAATATCAGTGTAGAAAAGAACAAAGC
>Ga0114898_1001892_pt1 | contig 11620 bp, 11 predicted proteins | sample Malvired_Geostar_FD_83496 | JGI IMG/M metagenome (GOLD analysis project Ga0114898, IMG submission 83496) | Marine viral communities from the Global Malaspina Expedition - Malaspina viral metaG DeepMed_Geostar | ecosystem: Environmental > Aquatic > Marine > Oceanic | place: Mediterranean Sea... | reverse complement strand
CTCGCCCGGTCCAGAGCTCCGGACCGGGCGAGGGCGATGATGGCGGGCAGGGCGGGGGGAGGGGTGCGGGTCAAAATTCAGGACTCGAGCGTTTCCCCGGTCGCGGGATCCGGAACGAAGGGAAAGGGAAACTTGCCGCCGTCGTTGGGGATGTCCGGATCGACCTGGTCCGGATCGTCGAGGCGTTTGTCGCCACGAATGATGTGGAGATAGAATTTCTGGCGCTCATAGTCATCGCGCTCTTGCACCCGGAAGTAGATGAGACGGCATCCCGGCCCGTCAGGACCGGCGGGACCGGCCAACGTGCCGTCGGGCATGACGTGTTCCAGGTCGCAGTTGTTCTCGCGATGGCCGGTTTCGACCGTGATGCCCGGTCGACCCGCCTCGAAATGCCAGCCGGCCCCTTCCAGTTCGATGACCACCCAGCATGGCTTGCCGACGTAGATGTTGACCTGCCGCTCGCGCTCCGTGTCATGGGCGTGGGGTTGTCGCGTCTGCACATGCCGTGGCAATGGCCGACCGTCGAGACGCGACTTGACGAACGCCGCGACGTCAGTGTCCCGCACCACATAGCTGAGCTTGGCGCCGAACACCCGGCGACCGGTCGGCCTCCCCGGGTCATACTTGTAGCGGGCGTAGACGATCTCCCTTGGCTGCTCGCCCTGACCTCCGGTGTCGGGCAGCGGCACGCCGCGCCGAGCCTTTTCGGGTTCTGTTCTGTCCGTCATTGCAGTCTCTCCCTCTCCAGCCGGTCCAGCGCGACAAGATCGTCGGCGGCCTTGCGGCGTAACGCCGCCCACTGTTCGTTCGCCGGTTCGTGGGTGACCATGGCCTCGGCCCCCGCGAGCGCCGCTTCGAACCGCCGGCGCGCCAGACCAGATTGCCCGGCACTGTACTCCAGCGCTGCCAAAGCCCGTTGCACGGCCACCCAACGCAACCGCACCTCCATGTTGGCGGGGTCCTTCAGGGCGAGCCGCTGCACGATCGCTTCTTCGGCCAGTCGGTGGTCGCGCGCCTTGCCGTCATCGCCGCTGAAACGCCAGGCGTCGGCGAGCCATGCATGGCGGTTGGCAAGATCGAGCGCATAGGCGTCCGGCCGAGGCGAGGCCGCGACCGCCGCCTGCATGCGCGCCAGCGCGGTCCGGCAGCGCTGAAGCGCCTCGGCCGGTCGCGGCGGCTCGACCAGCGCCAGGCTGCACAGGTTGCCGTAGGCGAAACCGGCCTCGCGAAGGTATTCGGCGTTGTCCGGCCCTCGCTCCGCCAGCCGCTCAGCCAGGGTCCGATAGGCCTCGAAGGCCCTGCGCGCTTCGTCCGGGCGCTGCCTGGCGAAGGCGAGTTCGCCGAGGGCCGCCTCGCTCTGGGCATGGGCCCATATGCGGTCAGAGTTGTCTGGATCGGCGGCGAGCAGGGCGGCGGTGGTGCGGCGCGCCTGGTCGAACTGGCGCACAGCCGCATCGAGCTCGCCGCGCGTCTGGAGATCTGTACCGATGGTCAGCAGCACCCGTGCGCATCGTTCGAGCGAGTCAGGCGGAAGCCGGTCGAGGTCCTGGCCTTCGCAGTATCGCAGGGCCCGCGCATTGACCGCGTCAAGCGCATCCAGCCGGCCGACCCCTTCGAGCGTGTCTCGCAGATCGGTGAGCATGAACTCGACCATTCCTTCGGCTTCGGCGCGCTGGCGCTCGGCTTCACGTCGAGCCCCGATGGCCGTGGCGGTCAGCAGGGCCATGGCTAGCATCCCGGCCAGCGCCAGCCCCGTGACGGCCGTCACGGCCCGCAGCCGGCGCTGGGCGTCGCGCTGGACCAATTCGTCGAGCCCCACGCCGACGATGCCCGCCACCAGCTTCAGGAATCCGAGGCGCGGGCCGTCACCCGTGGGCTGGAGGTCGGCTGCGAGCGGCTCCCGGGCTCCATCCGCGAGGGGTTCGGGAAAGGCGTCCGCCGGCGTCCCGGCGATCAGGGCCGCCAGCACCGGCCGGTCTGGATGCAGCGAGCGGAACAGCGCGATCTCGCGCGCCACCCACGGCGACTGTCTCGCGGCGGGCGAACAGACCACGATCAGGCTGGCCGAGCCGGCCAGGGCCGCGCGCACCTCCTCGCTCAGGCTGTCGGCGGCTGGCAGATCCTCGCGATCGCGGAAGATGGGGCCGAGCTTTCGGGGAACGGGGCCCCGGGTCGTGGCGCGGCCGACCAGCCGCTTCGGCACGACGTAACGCTCCAGCCTCCGGTGCAGGCGGCGACCGGCGGCCGCGTCCTGATGGCTGTAGCTGATGAAGGCCCGGTATCGCGCCGGCCCGCCGCAATCCTCGCCCATCGTCCTCTCCCCCGGGCACGCTGCCAGAGACCGAGCCGCCGCACAATCGGAGCGTGACGGCCGTCACGGACGGGGCGGAGGGGGAGGGACATCCTGTCTCCGACGTGCACCTGGCCCTCGCATGGTGCGAGCCATCGGTTGGGAGAGAGCCGTCGTGGAACGGGAGAGTCTCCATGGCCCGATTGGATATCAAGCGAACGACCAAAGACCTCGGCGCCATGGGTTCGGCCTATGTGAGCGCGGGCTACCAGAGGACTGACGGAACAGACGTCTGGGAAGACGTTCCGATGACCAACGATCAGGCGCGGCACGACCTGCCGGAGAGCGTCACGACCTTTGTGGTGCGGTGCCAGATCTACGGGTCCGCCGGGGGCGTCGTCGAGCTCGAACTGAAGCAGGGCGACAAGGTCCTCAAGCCATCCTTCAAACGGGAGATAAAGCCCACGGAAGCGGGCCGGACCTTCCTCGAATATCGGGTGTACACGCTATGACCGGGTCTCATTTTCTCATCGTGCTCGCTGGAACGGCCGTGCTGATGGCGGCCTGTCCGACGCTCGCCCAGGATCAGCCGGCTCGGGCCGACAGTGCGTCGGCGGCGACCTCGGACACCGATTTCCGGACCGGCCTCGCCGGCTCGGGCCTGATCGTGGAAGCGGGCACCGACAAGACGGACGCGTCTGTTGCTCTTTCCTGGTCCCGGGAGGAGCCAACAGCGGAGGCCTTCCGCACATACTATTGGGGGCTCAAGGCCTCGACACCGCTCGGCGACGACGACGAGAGCGCCGATTTCATCACCGATCGGGGCCTGGCAGGCGTCGGGTCGCTGGAATTCAATTTCAGCGTGCTGACGACTGACAGGGCGCCCGATCCCACCCGGGTCGTGCGGGCGTTGGAGAGCGCCCTCGCGGCTTGCCTCAGCCAGCGCGGCCCGAGGGAGGTTTGCGAGAGTGGCAATGCGGATCGCCTGAGAGCCTACATGACCGACGAACAGAAGCAGGCTTTCGAGGTCGATACGACGGGCATCTGGACGACCGTCCTGTCGATCACCGGCGGCCTCGGTTCGAAGACCTACGAGTTCCGCGATCCCCTCAGCCTCGCCAAGGCCAGCGTCGACAAGACCCCCTTCACCGTCTCGATCCAGTACGGCGGCGCGCCGCAGGTGCGCTCCTCCTGGACCAGCGGGTGGTATCGTGGCGCGGGCTTCGAATACAGCGAGAGCTACGAGGCGGCGACGGCGCAGACGCTCTGTTCGCCCCCGCCGCCGACCGGGCCGATCGAGTGTTTCACCAGTCCGTACAGCGCGCCCGCACTGGAGCGCCGCGCCGTCCTCTTCGGGCTGCTGCGGCGGGAGGCGTTCAGCCGCCGCCTTGGCCTGTCCTGGGGCGCGCAGCTGAAGGCCGGCTATGACTTCGAGTCGGACGTCACCGGCCTTGAGGGCACGCTCTACATGATACCCGGCGGCGGCGACCTGCGCGGCGGGATCAGGTTCAAGATCCAGACCGAGGACGATGATCCGCTGACCGACGACGAGACCAGCTCGATCGGCATCTTCGTCGGCAAGCCGTTCTAAAAGCCGGCGACCGGCGCGATCCGCTTTGCCGACCTGGTGGGCCCCGCGTCGCCTTCAGCGCGGGCCACCGTCATCCTCTCTCGCGGTCTCTGGACTCGCGCGTCGACCCCTCGTCGCCGGCGAGGTTGAACGCCGTGTCGATCAGGGCGAAGTGCGAGAACGCCTGGGGGAAGTTGCCGACCAGGGTGCGGCGGCCGGGATGGTACTGCTCGGACAGAAGTCCGACGTCGTTGCGCAGGGCGAGCAGGCGTTCGAACAGCGCCTTCGCCTCCTCGCGCCGGCCCTGCAGGGCCATGTTGTCGGCGAGCCAGAAGCTGCACGCGAGGAAGGCGCCCTCGCCGGAGGGCAGGCCGTCATCGGACCGTGCGGTGTCGTAGCGCATCAGAAGGCCGTCGACGCTCAACTCCCTCTCGATCGCGCGCGTGGTGGACAGGACGCGCGGGTCGTCCGGCGGCAGGAAGCCGAGTATCGGGATCAGCAGGGCGGCGGCGTCCAGCGTCTTGCTCCCGTAGGCCTGAACGAACGCGCCCCGCTCCGCATCGAAGCCCTTCTCGAGAATTTCAGCGCGGATCTCGTCCCGGATCCGGCGCCATCGGTCCACCGGACCGGGCAGGCCGAACCGCTCGGCAGAGGCGACCCCGCGGTCGAACGCCACCCAGCACATCAGCCGGGAGTGGACGAAGCATCGGCGGCCGCCGCGGACCTCCCAGATGCCTTCGTCTGGCTCGCGCCAGACCTGCTCCAGGTGCTTCAGTAATTCCCGTTGGAGACCCGAGGCGGCCTCGTGAAGATTCAGTCCGAAGGCTCTCGCCTGATTGAGCGCGTCCATGACGCTGCCGAAGACGTCGAGCTGAAGCTGGGTATAGGCGGCATTGCCGACCCTCACCGGCTGCGAGTCCGCGAAGCCGGGCAGCCACGGGAGCTCGAACTCGTCGTTGCGATGCTCGCCGCCGACGCCGTAGAGCGGCTGAACCTGCGACGCCGCGCCCGCCACGGCCCGCAGCAGCCAGTCGCACCAGGCCTCCGCCTCACGGCGATGGCCGGCGTTGATCAGGGACAGCAGGGTGAAGGTCGCGTCGCGCAGCCAGCAGTAGCGGTAGTCCCAGTTGCGCGGGCCGCCCGGCTCTTCGGGCAGCGATGTCGTCGGCGCCGCCACCACCCCGCCGGTCGGCCGGTGGGTCAGGGCCTTCACCGTAATGAGAGAGCGTGTCACGGCCTCCTTCCACGGGCCCTCGTAGCGCGTCCGCTTCGACCAGTCGGACCAGAACTCTTCGGTCTCGGCGAGCGCCTGCCCGGCATTCGCGACCGGCGGCGGCGGCAGGTGCGACGCGCCGTAGGTGAGCGCGAACGGAACCCGCTGCCCCGCCTCGACGGTGAACTCGGCCACGGTCGTCAGGTCGCGCCCGCGGGTCTCGACCGGCGTGGCGAGGATCACCGCGTGGGGTCCGGCCACGGCGCGCAGCGAGCCGTCCCGGAGCCTCGACACCCACGGGATGATGCGGCCGTAGTCGAAGCGCAGCGCCAGATCCATGCGCATCCGCACCGAGCCGCGCCGCCCGACGACGATCCGCACCAGGTCCGATACGGACCGCTCCCGCCGGACCGGCATGAAGTCGATCAGCAAGGCTTCGCCATCGGGCGTTTCGAACGCCGTCTCGAGCACCAGGGTGTCGCCTCGATAGCGGCGGGTGGTCCGGATGGTCTCGCCTTCCGGCGCGATCCGCCACCGGCCGTGGTCCGGCGTGCCGAGCAGGGCGGCGAAGCAGGCGCCGGAGTCGAACCGGGGCCAGCACAGCCAGTCGATCGACCCGTCCGGCGCGACCAGCGCGGCCGTTTCGCAGTCGCCGATCATGGCGTAGTCGCCGATGCACCGGCCGCCGTTTCCCTGGTCCGGCGAAGGGCTCATGTCACCGGAAAGGCGATGGTGGACAGCAGGGCGACGTTGGGATGACGGGAATCGAGCCGGGTGTGCTGGACCACGACCGGGGCGTCCGAGCTGAGCACGGCCGAGAAATCCGTGTCCCGCGGCGCCGGTTCGGGCTCCGTCAGATCGTTGAAGCGCAGGTGGAGCGTGCGCCGCGCCGGGACCGTGACGAGATAGGGCCCGGCCGGCTCGCGGTCGGCGAAATACAGCGTGATGGAGACCCGCGCCGCCTCCTCGCCGGCGTTCAGGATGCAGGCGGTTTCGTGAGATACCAGCGCGGGATCGTCGGCGACGCCGCCGCCCGGAATATAGCCCTCCGCGATCGCCCAGATGTGCGCGCCGATGCTCACGTTCCGGCCCCCGGATCGATCAGGGCCAGACCGGAGGCCGCGTCCCTGACCCGGCGGAGATGGGCGGGACTTTCGGTGATCACGATCTCCAGCGTCGGCCGGACAACGCCCCGCGTCACATGTCCGGCGACGGCCTCGCCGCCCCGCTTTCCGAGCACGGCATGGAGGTGGAGCGCCGGTTCGCCGCGTTCGTCCCGGGCGATATCGCCGGCGAGCGTGGCGACCTCCGCCTGCTCATGGACGGGGATGGTCAGATACGTCTTCGTCTCCCAGTCGAAGAAGGCGAGGTCGGCCTGCTGGAACGCGCCGATCGCCGTGATCTGCGCGGCCGTCAGCCGTTCCGCCTCGGCGAACGCCTGCAGGCAGGCCATCACTTCGTCGCCGGCCTCCAGAACCAGCAGGAAGGATCTCTGACCGGCGTGGTCGTTGAGGCATTTACCCTGCATCGTCACCTCCGCTCCGAGCGGGTCGCCAGGCGCCAGCCGACGGCGGCGCCGGTGGCTCCGGCGATGAGACCCGCCGTCGCCGCCGCCGCGACGCGGGCCGCGGGTGCGCTGAACGCCCTCGCGCGGGGCCGCGCCTCGGCCGTGAACGACCCCCGGACCCGGTGTGCGCCGGTGACCGGCTCGTAGAGATTGTCCCGCCGGTCCGGGGCGACGGGATCCGGGCGGTCCTGACCCTCGAAGGCCTGGGCTGCGAGAATTCGGTCCATCAGGTCGGGGACGATCATATTGGCCCCGATGGTCAGCAGGCTCCGGCCGCCCAGCCAGTACTCGCGAGCGGGGTGACGGGCCGCATGGACGATGGCGCGGGCGGCCGCGGCGGGATCATACACTGGCGCCACGGGGCGTGGCTGTTTGCTCCGGTGCGTCCGGGCCCAGTCGAATTGTGGCGTGTTCATCGCCGGAAGGTGCACGGCGGTGACCTGGACCCCGCTGCGGGCGTGGATCAGTTCGGTTCGCAGGGAATCGGTGAAGCCCCTGATGGCGTGCTTGGCGCCGCAATAGGCCGCCTGAAGCGGAATGCCGCGATAGGCCAGCGCCGATCCGACCTGGACGATGACGCCCCGGTCCCTCGGCCGCATATGCTCCAGCGCGGCCATCGTGCCGTGCACATAGCCGAGATAGGTCACCTCCGTGACGCGGCGAACCTCCTCCGGCGAGAGCTCCGCGACCGGCGAGAACACCGTGGCCATGGCGCAGTTGACCCAGACGTCTATGGGGCCCAGCTCGGCCTCGCACAGGCGCGCCGCCTCGTACACGGCCGCGGCGTCGGACACGTCGAGCGGAGCCGTCAGCGTCCGGCAGCCGAGAGCCTGCAGCTCGGCCTCGGTCGCCTCAAGGGCCTGACGATCCCGGGCCAGCAACGCGATCGACGCGCCGTGTCTTGCGAACTCCAGGGCGGTGGCGCGCCCCACGCCGGCGGTGGCTCCCGTGATGACGACGACCGGTTTGAGGGCCTGCTCCACGGCACGCGCGGGGGCGGCCCGCGAGCGCAGGGGCATTCTCAGACGACCCTGTAATCCGGGCGTTCGCTATAGTAGCTGCGGACGTCGTCGCCCCAGCCGGTATCCCGGTCGAGGCGGTCTGATGCGAACGAGGGCGCCTCGCGCAGGGCGTCGCGATCAAGGTCGACCACGAACCCGTCCTTGCGGGTGTCGTAATCCAGAAGCCGCCATGGCACCGGATGATAGTCCTCGCCCATGCCGAGGAACCCTCCGAAGCCGATCGAGGCGAACTCGGCCTGGCCGGAGCGCTTGTCGATGTACACGTCACGGACCACGCCCAGCTTTTCACCGGCCGGATTGAAGACGTCCGTTCCCTCGACCTTGTCGGCGGCGATCAGGCGGGCGTCGGTGTCGTAGTTCATGGTGTCCGTCATCGGCGGCTCCTTTGGAAATGTTTGCTGGGGCGCCCCAACCAACCGGTCAGCCGTGATGATGTTCCGTCAGACGGGCGGGCGGCCTGCGGCGACGGAACGCCATCGGGTCGGTCCGGCCGGGCGCGGTGATGAAATCCGACGAGCGATGGAACAGCTTGGACGGCGTCCGGTTGACGACCCGATGACGGCGCGATCGCGCGTCCTGTTCGGAGAGGTTCGACATGGCCGAGATCAAGGTTCAACGGAAGGGTGCCCCGTGGTGGTTGTGGCTCTTGCTGGCGGTCCTCGCGATCGCCCTGATCTGGTGGGCCATCGAAAGCTTCGGCGAGGATGACGCCGAGCCGCCCCCGGCGACGATGGACACCGTTGCTGTCGATACGCCGGCGCCGGATACTGGAGAGCCGCAACGCGAGGCGATAACGGACCTGGGCGCACTGCTCGACGCGGGTGACCCGGCGACCCTGGTCGGGCGCGAGGTCCGGCTGGAGGGCGTGCGGGTTCTGGAAATGGTCGGAGACGCCACCTTCTGGGTCGGGCGGGACGCCGACAACCGGGCTTTCGTGATTCTCGACGAGCAGATCCCGTCGCCGCCGCCGGATGTCGAAGGCCGGGTCAACGTCAACACCGGCCAGACCGTGGATATCGTCGGCGCCGTCCGGGCCGGGAACGACCTCCCGGGAGGCGACGTCCTTGACCAGCGCGACCGCGACGCCGTCGATGGTCGGCCGATCTACATCTGGGCCCAGTCGGCGAACGTCGCGACCCGCCCCTGAGGAGGAAGATCATATGACGCTGCACAGATTGACCGAACTGAACGACTGGGAGCTCGAGGACAAGGACCAGGACATCCGGAATCGAATGCTCGTCACCGCGGACGGAAAGGAAGTCGGAGAAATCAAGGATCTGGCGGTCGACCTGGAGTCCCGGCATGTCGTCGCGGTCGTCACCGGCATGGGTGAAGCCTATGCGGTCGACGGGCTCGATATCGAGCCGGAGCGGGTCGTCACCCGTCGTCCCCCGATCAGCGGCGGGACCACGCGTGACGAGCCTGCAGGCGAAGATGCCGGCTATTTCATCCGGATCATCCAGCTGCAGTGAGTCGCCGGGGCAGGCGCGACCCCGTCCGTGGGACGCCAGGCCTGGCCCTCGACACCGGGCGGCGCCGACCCGTCCGGCCGGGCTGAGCGAAAACAATGAAACAATCCCCGTCCTCGCCGATTGCACGTGTGCGACCGGAGAGAGGACCAATGACGGATTCAGACCGACTGACCCACGAACGGGCCTATGCGCTGTGGGAGGCCGAGGGGCGACCTTCCGGGCGGGAACATGATCACTGGGATCGCGCGGAACGCGAGCTCGGGCATCAACAGTCCACGACCACCGGGCCCGGGGACGCCGAAGCCCAGAGCCCCAGCGCTCCTGCTGATGGGCCCGCTGTCCGATCTCCCACCCGCTCCCGAGCCAGCCGGCCCGCCGGATCGGGGACGGCCAAGCGGTCGCCGCGTGCGACAGGGCGCAAAGGGGCGTGAGGCGTTGGCGGCCCGGCCGCCCTCCTTTGGCCCCAGCGGTCAACCGGCGAAACTGCGATCCATTTTCCGTTGCCTGAGACGCCCGGACCGCCTCGTCTGACGCCTTCGAATCCCGATGAAGCCGATCTGCCGAGGGAACGCCGTCCGGCAGGGCGTGTTTGATTCTCGTCACCCCAGCTTGAAATCCTGATCGCCCGAAGGGAGGCGCTCGTTGTCGAAACCTGTCGCCCGCATCGTCTTTCTGGATCAACACGACCCAACGAGAGCGGACGACACTCACGGGCGGCTGGAGGCTGCCGCCCGTGCAGGCTTCGAGGCCGCGTTGTGGAGCCCGGACGGGGCGCTGCTCGGGGCGGGTCCCATCGTCCCCGGCCCGGTGGTGAAGGCGTGTCGCGAGGCGGGCCTGCACCTGTTTGTCGAACTTGACGTAACCCGCGCCGCCATCGACCACCCTCTGGTCGAGGCGCATCCGGACGCTTTCGCGATCCGCCGCTCTGGTGCGGGTGATGGCCCCATCGATCCCCGGGCGCCGCAAATTGCTTCCGGCGAGGCGCGGGCAAGGTTGCGGTCCCCCGAGGCGATCACCTTGCTGCGCCAGCCCCTGATCGAGGCGCTTGACGCGCTGTTGTCAGCCGGCGCGAGCGGCTTCCGGCTCGCGGGCGCCGGGCGGATCGCCCCCGATCTTGTGGGAGACCTGGTTCAGGCGCTGCGCCAGCGTCATCCAGAGGTGCAGGTCATCGCCAACTCGGCCGACCTGACGCGCGAGGGCGCGCGGGACCTCGCCGGCGCCGGACTGGACGCGCTGGTGTCATCGTTCGGCTGGTGGGATCTCAGCGCGCCCTGGCTGGTGGAGGAATATGAGGACCTCCGCGCCGTCGCGCCCCTGCTGTCAGAAGTCCGGGCCGGTGATTTTGCAGATGCCGATGAGCCGGCCGCGATCGCTCAGCGGCTGACCGCGGCGGCTGCTGCCGGCGGCGGCGTCATCATGCCCGTCAGTCTTCTGGACGCCGGCGAAGACGTGGACGCCGCCTTGCGACGTGCACTCGAGCTCGTCGGTACGGCGACGCGCTTCGGCGGGGAGATGCGTCGGCTGAGCGGCTCCGGGTCGCACGTCACCGCCCTGCTGCGCAGCGACGCGCCGGACATGCGACACTCAACGGAAGCGCTTCTGGTGCTGATCAACCCCGCTCTTGAGGGACGGTCTGCACCAGAGCCGTCACTGCTGCTCGATGGCGCCGGGGCGGACTTCCTGCCGTTCGAACCACTGGATGGGTCGGGCGGCGCGTTCGCACCGCTGGCCGGCGGCGAGGTCAGGGTTCTGACCGCCCGGCGAGCCCGCCCCATCACGATCGCGCCCGTCGCTGACCGGGCCATCGAAGCCGGTGCGGCTGACCGGATTGTCGTGGAGGATGTCCGGCCGCGCGTGGAAGGCGGCGCCTTTCCGGTCAAACGGGTGGTCGGCGAGACCGTCACGGTCGAGGCCACGATCTACGCCGACGGGCACGAGCAGCTTGCGGCGGAGCTGCTCTGGCGGGCGGCGGACGAGGACGGCTGGAACGCCGTGCGGATGGAGCAACTGCTGAACGACGAGTGGCGCGCCTGCTTTCCGCTTGAGCGGCTCGGCCGCTACGAGTTCGCCGTCCAGGGCTGGCTGGACCGCTTCGGCGGGTTCCGGCGCGATTTCGCCAAGAAGCGCGACGCCGGGGTGGCTCAACCGGTCGATCATGCCGAAGGCCGCGCACTGGTGGATGAGGCGGTGGCGCGCGGCGCCGACCTCGGCGGCTGGCCGAAGCGGCTCGGCGCCGCCAAGGGAGATGACAGCGCCGGGCTGCTGCTCTCCCCGGAGTTGTCCGCGCTCATGGATGCGGCGGACGATCGGCCGCATTGTCTGCGCTCGGCGGTGCAGAGCGTCGACGCTGAACGGCTCGCGGCGCGGTTTTCCAGCTGGTACGAGCTGTTTCCCCGCTCGATCACCGACGATCCCGCCCGTCACGGGACATTCGACGCCGTCATCGGTCGCCTCCCTGCGATCCGCCAGATGGGGTTCGACACCCT
>Ga0114898_1001891_pt1 | contig 11621 bp, 5 predicted proteins | sample Malvired_Geostar_FD_83496 | JGI IMG/M metagenome (GOLD analysis project Ga0114898, IMG submission 83496) | Marine viral communities from the Global Malaspina Expedition - Malaspina viral metaG DeepMed_Geostar | ecosystem: Environmental > Aquatic > Marine > Oceanic | place: Mediterranean Sea... | reverse complement strand
GATGGCCCATACGACGAGGGACTGGCCCCGGCGCATGTCGCCGGCGGTAAAGACCTTGTCGACGCTCGATTTATAGGTTGCCGTATCGGCTGCGACGTTGCCGCGCGGGTCAAGCTCGACGCCGAGTTCCTTCAGCATGCCTTCATGCACGGGATGAACGAAGCCCATGGCGAGGAGAACGAGATCGGCCTTGATTTCGAATTCGCTGCCTTCCACCGGTTGCATCTTTTCATCCACGCGGACGCATTCGATAGCGGTTACGTGACCATCCTTGCCAAGGATGCGGCGTGTCATCACGGCGAAGTCGCGGGTTGCGCCTTCGGCCTGGCTTGACGAGGTGCGCATCTTCAGCGGCCAGTCCGGCCAGGTGAGAAGCTTGTTTTCCTTCTCGGGAGGTGCCGGCATGATTTCGAGCTGCGTCACGGAGACTGCGCCCTGGCGGAACGAGGTACCGATACAGTCCGACCCCGTGTCGCCGCCGCCGATCACGACGACATGCTTGCCGCCAGCGAGGATTGGCTCGACCTGGCCGATGGGTTCGTCGGAGACGCGGCGGTTCTGTTGCGGCAGGAACTCCATGGCGAAGTGCACGCCAGAAAGCTCGCGGCCTTCGAGGGGCAGATCGCGCGGCTTTTCGGAGCCGCCGGTCAGGATCACGGCCTCGAACTCGCCGAGCAGTTCCTTCGCGTCCTTGCCGGCGCCGATATGGGCGCCGTAGTGGAAGGTGACGCCTTCGGCTTCCATCTGTTCGATGCGGCGGTCGATCAGGGTCTTCTCCATCTTGAAGTCCGGAATGCCGTAGCGAAGGAGCCCGCCCGCCTTCTGGTTCTTCTCGAAGAGATGGACGTCATGGCCCCGCCGGGCGAGTTGCTGTGCGGCGGCCAGTCCCGCCGGACCGCCGCCGACGATGGCGACCTTTTTGCCGGTCTTCTGCGCGGGAACCTGCGGAACGATCCAGCCTTCCTTCCAGCCGCGATCCACGATCGCACATTCGATCGTCTTGATCGTCACGGGTGCGTCGGTCAGGTTCAATGTGCAGCTCGCCTCGCAGGGCGCCGGGCAGATGCGGCCGGTGAATTCCGGGAAGTTGTTTGTCGAATGAAGATTACGGCAAGCCTCTTCCCAGTCCGCGCGATAGACAAGGTCGTTCCAGTCCGGGATCTGGTTGTTCACCGGACAGCCATTATGACAATAGGGAATACCGCAATCCATGCAGCGCGCAGCCTGATTGCGCAACGCGTCCTCGGTGAGCGGGATCACGAATTCCTTGTAGTTGCGAACCCGGTCCGACGCCGGCAGGTACTTCCGGTCCTGCCGGTCGATTTCCAGAAAGCCTGTTATCTTTCCCAACACTTATTCTCCCGCTGCCACGGCCTGCGCACCGTCCTGTGCGCGCTGCATTTCCTGAAGGGCGCGGCGGTACTCCACCGGCATAACCTTCCGGAACTTGGACAGCATGGCCTCCCAGTTGTTCAGAATGTACTGCGCGCGCGACGAGTTGGTGTAGTGCGCGTGGTTTTCGATGAGCTGGTGCAGACGTTCCGCGTCGAAGCGGGTCATGTCGCTCATCACGTCGACCCGGCCATGGCTTTCCAGGTCGCCCGTCTGGTGACGGTGACGCTCCATGAGTTCGAGTTCTTCCGTCACGGGTTCGAGATCGACCATGGCGAGGTTGCACCGCTGCTCGAACATGCCGTCTTCATCCAGCACATAGGCAATACCGCCCGACATGCCTGCCGCGAAGTTGCGGCCCGTTTCGCCGAGAACGACGACAATGCCGCCCGTCATGTATTCGCAGCCATGATCGCCCGTGCCTTCGACAACGGCAATGGCACCGGAGTTTCGCACAGCGAAGCGTTCGCCCGCGACGCCGCGGAAGTAGCATTCGCCGCTAATCGCACCGTAGAGCACTGTGTTGCCGACAATGATCGACTTCTCCGGCACGATGTTGCTTTGCTTCGGCGGATAGACGATGAGGCGTCCTCCAGAAAGGCCCTTGCCGACATAGTCGTTTGCTTCGCCTTCGAGTTCGAGCGTCACGCCCGCAGCAACCCATGCGCCGAAGCTCTGTCCGGCTGTGCCTTCGAGCTTCACATGGATCGTGTCGTCGGGAAGGCCCGCATAGCCGTAACGCTTCGCGATCTCGCCCGAGAGCATGGCGCCCGTCGTGCGATCGGTATTACGGATAGGCAGTTCAATCTTCACAGGCTTGCGATGCTCGATCGCGTCCTTCGCTTTCTCTATCAGCGTGCGATCCATGATGTCATGGATCTTGTGGTCCTGGCTCTCGCAATGATGGATTGCAATGCCTTCTGGCGCGACAGGCTTATGGAAGAGCTTCGAGAAGTCGAGCCCCTTTGCCTTCCAGTGCTTCACGACCTTGCTCTTGTCGAGCATCTGCATCTGGCCGGTCATCTCGTCCATCGTGCGATAGCCCATCGCCGCCATAAGTTCGCGCACTTCCTCGGCCACGAAGAAGAAGTAGTTGATGACGTGTTCCGGCGTGCCGACAAAGCGCTTGCGCAGTTCAGGGTCTTGCGTCGCGACGCCAACGGGACAGGTGTTCAGATGGCACTTGCGCATCATGATGCAGCCCGTCGCGATGAGCGGGGCGGTGGCAAAGCCGAATTCGTCCGCACCGAGAAGGGCGCCGATCACAACGTCGCGACCCGTGCGCAGCCCACCATCGACCTGGACGGCAATGCGGCCACGCAGACGGTTCATCACGAGCGTCTGGTGCGTTTCAGCGAGGCCGATCTCCCAGGGTGAGCCCGCATGCTTGATCGAGGTGAGCGGGGAGGCACCCGTGCCGCCTTCGAAGCCCGAAATCGTCACATGATCCGCGCGTGCCTTTGAAACGCCGGCTGCAACCGTACCGACGCCAACTTCCGAAACGAGCTTCACCGAAATGAGCGCGTCCTTGTTGGTGTTCTTCAGGTCGAAGATGAGCTGAGCCAGATCCTCGATCGAATAGATGTCATGGTGCGGGGGCGGGGAGATGAGGCCTACCCCCGGCGTCGAGTGGCGCACCTTGGCGATCACCGCATCCACCTTGTGGCCGGGAAGCTGACCGCCTTCGCCGGGCTTTGCGCCCTGCGCCATCTTGATCTGGATCATGTCGGAGTTGACGAGATATTCCGTCGTAACGCCGAAACGGCCGGAGGCGACCTGCTTGATCGACGAGCGCATGCTGTCGCCATTCGGCAGGGACTTGAAGCGGTCCACTTCTTCGCCGCCTTCGCCCGTGTTCGAGCGGCCGCCAATGCGGTTCATCGCAAGCGCCAGCGTCGTATGCGCCTCGCGGCTGATCGAGCCATAGGACATGGCGCCGGTCGCAAAGCGCTTCACGATTTCGGCGGCGGGTTCGACCTCGTCGATGGAGACGGGGGAACGGCCGTCATCCTCGGCGCTCTTGATGTCGAAGAGACCGCGGATCGTGAGCAGGCGCTCATTCTGTTCGTTGATCTGGCGCGCGAAGGCCCGGTATTTGTCCTGGCTGTTGCCGCGAACGGCGTGCTGCAGGTCGCGAACACTGTCGGATGTCCAGGCGTGGTCTTCGCCGCGGATGCGCAGCGCGTATTCGCCGCCCACATCAAGCGCGTTCTTGAGCACCGGCGCGTCCGAATAGGCGAGGCTGTGGCGCTCGAAGGTTTCGCGCGCGATCTCTTCGATCCCCACACCCTCGATCATCGAGACGGTGCCGGTGAAGTAGCTGTCGCAGAAGCGCGTGGAAAGGCCTACGGCGTCGAAGATCTGGGCGCCGCAATAGGACTGGTAGGTCGAGATGCCCATCTTGGACATGACCTTGAGAATGCCTTTGTCGATGGCCTTGATGTAGCGCTTCTCGGCTTCTTTCTGCGTGAGCTCTTCGTCGAGCTGCGGCAGCATTTCCGCGATGGTCTCGAATGCGAGATAGGGGTTGATCGCTTCGGCGCCATAACCCGCGAGGCAGCAGAAGTGATGCACTTCGCGCGCCTCGCCCGTCTCGACGACGATGCCGACCTTGGTACGCAGGCCCTTGCGGATCAGATGATGATGGACGGCCGATGTCGCGAGCAGTGCCGGAATGGCGATACGGTCGGCCGAAATCAGCCGGTCCGACAGGATCACGATGTTGTAGCCCTGATCGACCGCTTCTTCCGCGCGTTCGCAAAGGCGCTGGACCATTTCGGCCATGGCGCCTTCGCCGCGCTCGGCCGCGAAGGTTATGTCGAGCGTCTGGGTGCGGAAATGATTGTCCGCGACCTCGCCGATCATGCGAATCTTTTCGAGGTCTTCATTGGTCAGGATCGGCTGGCGCACTTCGAGGCGCTTTACCGAAGACATGCCTTCGAGGTCCAGCAGGTTCGGGCGCGGGCCGATGAAGGAGACCAGCGACATGACGAGTTCTTCGCGGATCGGGTCGATCGGCGGGTTCGTTACCTGCGCGAAGTTCTGCTTGAAATAGGAGTAGAGCGACTTCGACTTCGAGGAGAGGGCGGAAATGGGCGTGTCCGTACCCATGGAGCCGATGGCTTCCTGTCCGTCCATCGCCATCGGCGTCATCAGGAACTTGATGTCTTCCTGCGTATAGCCGAAAGCCTGTTGCGTATCGAGCAGCGAGCCGTAACCGGGCTTCGTCATGGAGCCGCGCGGCGAAGGCATTTCCTCAAGCTGGATCTGCGTTGCGTCGAGCCATGCCTGGTAGGGGTGAAGCTTCGCGAGATCTGCCTTCACTTCGGCGTCGGAGATAATCCGGCCTTCCTCAAGGTCGATCAAAAGCATCTTGCCCGGCTGGAGGCGCCACTTCTCGACGATCTTGTCTTCCGGCGCGGGCAGTACACCCATTTCGGATGCCATCATCACGTCGCCATCGTCGGTGACATAATAGCGGGCCGGGCGCAGGCCGTTGCGGTCGAGGGTGGCGCCGATGTGGCGGCCATCGGTAAAGGCGACGGCGGCAGGGCCGTCCCACGGTTCCATCAGGGCTGCATGATATTCGTAGAAGGCGCGGCGCTCTTCATCCATGAGCGGGTTGCCCGCCCAGGCTTCGGGGATGAGCATCATCATCGCATGGGTGAGCGAGTAGCCGCCCATGACGAGAAGCTCGAGCGCGTTGTCGAAACAGGCCGTATCGGACTGCTCATGAACGGCAATCGGCCAAATCTTCTTGATGTCGTCGCCGAGAAGCTCCGATTCCATTGTCGCATAGCGCGCCGCGAGCCAATTCACGTTGCCGCGCTTCGTGTTGATCTCGCCATTGTGGCAGATCATGCGGAAGGGGTGCGCGAGGCTCCAGGTCGGGAAGGTGTTGGTCGAAAAGCGCTGGTGGACGAGGGCAAGCGCCGTCGTCATTTCCGGGTCCGACAGATCCTTGTAGTACTGGCCGACCTGCGCCGCGAGCAGCATGCCCTTGTAGACGATGGTGCGCGAGGAGAACGAAGGAATATAGAGTTCTTCCGGCACATGGCCTTCTTCCGCCAGCAGTGTATTGAAGATACGCTTGCGGATGACGAAGAGCTTGCGTTCGAATGCATCCCGGTCTGCGCAGTCCGGCGACCGCGCGACGAAAACTTGCATGTGATAGGGCTCGGTCGGGAGCACCGACTCACCCAGATCGGAATTGTCGACGGGTACGTCGCGCCAGCCCAGAAGGGTCTGCCCTTCCTCGGTAACGATCTTGCTCACAAGTTCGACGATCTTCTGGCGCGCATCTGCATCCTTGGGCAGGAACAGCATGCCGACGCCATATTGCCCTTCCTCGGGCAGCTCGATGCCGAGCTTCTTCGTTTCCTTGCGGAAGAAGTCATCGGGCATCTGAATGAGAATGCCCGCGCCATCGCCGGCCTTCGGGTCCGCACCGACGGCGCCGCGATGCTCGAGATTTTCGAGAATCTTCAGGCCGTCCTGAATCATCTTGTGGGATTTTCGGTTGTGGATGTTCGCAATGAAGCCGATGCCGCATGCATCATGTTCGTTCCGGGGGTCATAAAGACCCTGCGCCTCGGGCATACCCGCCACGCGTTGGGCCGGGAACCGGCTCATGTCTTCCCGCTTCTGCGTCATACCATCTCATCCTTCACCCGGACCTGCATCGTCGGCTTACGCTCTGGCGTTCCGTGCAGGTCACTTCGACGTCTTCAAATCTTTGGTCCGAGCGCATCCCTTCCCCCTGAGCCATTCCGGCCAGAGCCCCGATTTCCCGGGGCGGGGACGCTAGCGAACCGCAAGCGTTATCGCAAAGGCCCCGACCGAAATTTCCGGCAAGACTGATCACCGCCAGATCGCTTTTGCGGTCCGCTTTCGGCATGCATGGAATCCTATGCCGCCTGGCAGCTAGCTGGCTCTCTTGCATACCCGTGCAGTGCCGCCATCACCGACGGAGCTTTCTGCTGGGTGCTCCCTATTGCCCGAAGCGCAGGCTTGCAGATGATTGGCCGCTGTTTTTTCGGTCGGCCAATCGTGCCGGGAAAGCGTCACTTGCCCAGCAGGCGGAATATGCCAAACCCGATCTCTTGAATCAAGCAATAAGACAGGGATGCTGACCTATAATTGAGAATCGCTCGCAATACAGATCAAGGGCAGCTTGTGACGGTTTTGCAGGGCTCTGGCCTCTGTCATGCTGGTTGCAGGGTATGGAATAGCCGCCTGCTGATATGAGGGCACATAACTAAGGGGGAGGCGGAATGCTCAGCAAAATCGACAGGATGAGCTTCACCGGCTCGAAGTGATTGAACGGACGGTACCTGATACCACGATGGACTGCTATTTCCGCAAGTTCGGGCAAAGCCTCTACATGGCATTTGCGGAAACCAGCGCCATCAACCGCATTGCGGAGCGAGCGGCGGCTGCCGGCGCGGGCTCTAGCTATCAGTTATACCTCGCGCAAGGAGACGTCATGGATTTTACCAGCGACAATGCATCGGGTATCGCGCCCCAAATTCTGGAGGCGTTGGCTCGTGCCAATGCGGGCACGGCTTCCTCCTATGGCGCCGATGAGGTTACGGCTCGCCTCAAGACGCGGTTTACGGAAATCTTCGAGCATGACGTCGACGTCTTTCCCGTCGTTACAGGCACGGCGGCGAATGCGCTCGCGCTCGCGACACTGACGCCGCCGCATGGCGCGGTTTTGTGTCACGAAGTGGCGCATGTTCATGCCGATGAATGCGGTGCGCCGGAGATGTTCTCGGGCGGTGCGAAGCTTGTTTCCGTCGGCGGTGCAGGGGCGAAGATCGATGCAGCGTTGCTTGTCGCGGAACTGGCAAAGCTACCCGCGGGCAATGTCCACAATGTTCAGCCTGCCGCCCTCACGCTCACGCAATCGACGGAACTGGGCGGCGTCTACACGCCAAGCGAGGTTGCGGCCCTCGCCGCTATCGCCCGCGAGCGGGATATGCATGTCCACATGGATGGGGCGCGTTTTGCCAATGCGCTGGCCGCGCTCGATGTCTCGCCTGCCGAGGCGACATGGAAGGCGGGCGTCGACATCATGTCTTTCGGTGCGACGAAGAACGGCGCCATGGCTGCCGAAGCCGTGATTGTCTTCAATGCCGGTCTTGCCCGCGATCTTGCCTTTCGCCGCAAACGGGCGGGACACCTTCTTTCCAAGATGCGGTTCATTTCCGCGCAGCTCGAGGCCTATATCGAGAATGGGCTCTGGCTTCGTCTAGCTGCGCATTCGAACGCCATGACGGCGCGGCTTGCAGCAGGGTTACGAAGTTTGCCGGGCGCGGAACTCATTGTCGAACCGGAGGCAAACGAGATACTCCTACGCCTGCCTGTTGCGACGTTAAGGCGGCTTCGTGAAGAAGTCGTCCGCTTCCACCCTTGGCCGATGCCTGGCGATGATCGGGCGTCGCGCACTGTCCGCCTCGTCACGTCCTTCCAGACGACGCCTGAGGAGGTCGATCGTTTCATTTCGGTCGCATCGGGCTGACTGTCTTTTAAGATTCGTTAAGCGCGATCCCATAGGCTCATCCTCGCGAAATCGTGCGTTCGGCACCGAGCGGGGATCCATGGCCTTTCCGAAGGATGACAAGACACCGGAATTCGAAAGCCTCATTGCGCAAGCAGAGGCTGCGGTCGAAGCGTTGCGCGACACCTATCGCCAGCAGCTTGTCGCCGATGTCGAGGAACTCAGCGCGATCTGGACCCGATATGAGAATGGTGCCCCCGTCGAGAAAACGCTGAAAGCGCTTCATTTCATCGCTCATAACATCAAGGGGCAGGGCGGCTCCTTTGGCTACGATCTCGTCACCGAAATCGGCGCATCCTTTTGCGACTATCTGCGCAGTGCCGAGCCCCGGACCCCGGAAGAACTCAACATCGTCCACATGCATATCCGTATGCTGAAGACTGTGTCGGACCACGATATTTCGGGTGATGGCGGAGATGTCGGACGTCGGATCGTGGAAAAGCTTCAGTTGCTCTCGGGTCGCGCAGAAGACTGAAACCTTCAGGCTATCATTCGTTCCAGTTCATCGAGCATCTGTGTGAGTGCGATTTTCACCGGTACGGAGATTGTTTGCGTACCCTCTCCCGGATCGCTGCCGCCGGCTTCGACGATCATGCGCGACATTTGCGCGGCATCACGGGTTTCGATGATGGCTCTCGTCATTTCCGATACCAGGACGTCGATATTGAATGGCTTCGACACGAAGCCGTTCATGCCGACCGCCCGATAAGTATCGCTGTGCCCGGCCATTGCATGTGCAGTGAGGGCGACGATCGGAATGTCGTGCCAGGGTTCGTCCGAGGCGCGAATGACCTTGGTTGCCTGAATGCCATCCATGAGCGGCATCTGCACATCCATCAGTACGATATCGAAGCGTTCCTCGCGTAGTTTACGGATTGCTTCCACACCGTTTTCAGCGATGGCAAGTTCGTGACCAAGCCGTTCCATGACGGCGGCCATGAGTTTCCGGTTCACCGGCTGATCTTCCGCGAGGAGAACTTTCAACGGCCCGAGATCGGCGGGATGAGCGATCGTTTCGCCACCACCGGATGCCGCGTTCGACGATGCCGCGGATTTCGTTACGCGCACGGGAAGGCGGACGATGAATGTGCTGCCTTCATCCTCTGCGCTTTCGACCTCGACAGTGCCGTTCATCAGCGTCACGAGTTCCCGTGTGATCGCAAGGCCGAGGCCGGTGCCGCCATAGGTACGGGAAATGGATGAGTCGGCCTGCTGGAAACGGGTAAAGAGGCGCGGCAGCATGGTTTCGGGAATGCCGATGCCGGTATCGCGCACCTTGTAGACGAGCTCGGCCATGCCGGGCTCGTGAAGCGGTTGAACGGCGAGCGAGACGTTCACCTCCCCTTTCGGCGTGAACTTGATGGCGTTACCGATGAGGTTGAACAGAATTTGACGCAGACGTGTGGGGTCGCTGACGACCTGTGCCGGAATGTCGCTCGCGCATTCCTTCGTCAGCGTCAGTCGTTTTTCGGCGGCGTTGGGCCGCAACACTTCCACCACCGTTTCGAGAATCCCAGTGGGCGATGTCGGACCGCAATCGAGGTCGAGCTTGCCCGCTTCGAGTTTCGAGAGGTCGAGAATGTCGTTGAGGATTGTCAGCAGGCATTCACCGGATTCTCGAATGGTCGAAATACGGTCGCGTTGCTGCTCGGCCAGCTCCTCCGACAGCAGCAGGTCCGCCATGCCGATCACACCGTTCATCGGTGTACGCAACTCGTGGCTCATTGTTGCAAGGAAAGCGGATTTGGCGCGGTTTGCGTTTTCGGCGGCTTCCTTGGCAACGGACAGATCGTGCGCGGCGTTTGCCAGTTTCACACGCTCCTGTTCGAGTTGCATCGATGTGTGCTGAAGGTCGAGGATACGGTCCTGCAGTTCGAGCTGGCTGCGCTTCAGCTTGATTTCCGTCTGCTTCGTCTGGGTGATGTCTGTCTCGACGACGATGTAATTGCGGATCGCCCCGCGTTTGTCGCGGATCGGACGCACTTCGACAGACGCCCAGTATTGCCGGCCCTGCTTGGTCAGGCTGATCGTCTCGACATTGCGGGCTTCGCCGTCTGCGGCGGACTCTGCGAGAATCTTCAGCGCGCCCGCACCTGGATGGTAGCCCAGGATTTCCGCCGGGCGGCGTCCCTCCACATCGGAATGGACGAAACCCGTCATGCGGGCAAAACCCGCATTGCTCCAGAGGATAATGCCCGTGCGGTCGGCAATGAGCACACCTGCATCCGTGCCGTTGGCAACGAGGGCAAGGCGCTCGTTTTCCTTGAGACTGTGTTGGAGGCGTCCGAAGACCTGTGCGAAAAGGCCTGAGAGATCGCCAATTTCACCCTTTGGAATACGGGTGGGCGGCTCGAACCGTCCGCGTCCGCTTGCGCGCACGGCAGTCGCTAGCCGCTCGATGGGGCCGATCACCGCTTGGTGCAGAAGAACGAACAACGCCGCCATGAGAACGATGGTCGTGACAACGCGGCGGAACAGCGAGGCGAGAATGGAGGCTTTGAGATCCGCGCGTGCCGGGCGCAAATCGACAAAGGTTACTGTCCCCAGCTCCTCGCCTGGAACGGCTGCGGCGTAGACCCATCCGTCGATACCCGCAAAGGCCATTTCGAAACTTTGCGGGCGATCCAGAATAAAACTCGCATTGATGGCAGTGCGTACTTCAGGGTCATTGAGGAATTTCCCCGTATCGGAAATGCGTGCTTCGTCTTCGCCGGTCAATACGCGTCCGGTTGTGTCGGTCAGGTAGATGGCGAGGACGTCGTCATTCCAGATCGCCTCGCGCCGGACGGCCTGTGCTGCTTCGGCGAGGCCGAAATCGTCATCAAGCTGAGCGCGCATCGCGAGGTGATCGCTGACCGCAGCCGCACGCTGTTCGACATTCGCGAACATTACGTCGCGCAACTGATAATAGTCGATGAGAGACTGGAAGGCGGTAATGACCAGAAGCAGCGCCAGCATCTTTAGCGCGAGGGTACGTGCCGTCGGCCCGATCAGCGCGCGCAGCAGGTGATGAATGAAAGCGCTGCTTTTGACCTTGCGCATAGAGGTGCGTGTCCTGCCGGAGTTCCGGCCCGCAAATGTTGAGGCCCCTTCCGGCCACCTCACCCTTTCGGATGCAAGCCTTGTCATAGCAGTGTGAGGGTTAATAGGAGGCTAAAGCCTCCATTTCGGCACTCCGCTGGAGCGCCCATTTTTGAACTCTCTTAATTTTTTGAAATTCGGGCGCGCCGAGGCGTTTGGTGGCATGCGCATGTCGTCAATGCAGGCTAGGGTGACACCATCGTTCTTCCTGATGAGGCCAACGGGATAATTCATGTCGATCCGCAATCTTGATCTTATGTATGCCCCGAAATCGGTCGCCCTCCTGGGCGCAAGTGCAAGGGAGGGCTCGGTCGGAAACGTCCTTCTCCGTAATCTTCTGGCAGCCGGGCTGCCAGGGCCTGTCTGGGCGGTAAACCCGAAGGGCGGGCAGATGGAGGGCGTAGACGTCTGCAAGGATGTCGCCAGCTTGCCGGCCGCGCCGGATCTTGCGGTTATTGCAACGCCGCCCCAGACCGTGCCGGGTCTTGGCGAACAACTCGGGATACGGGGCAACAAAGCCCGCCGTGATGAGGCCGGGGGCACTGGTGCCCCGGTTGCCAAGCCAATCGCAAAGACCGGGGAGGGT
>Ga0114898_1001886_pt1 | contig 11627 bp, 10 predicted proteins | sample Malvired_Geostar_FD_83496 | JGI IMG/M metagenome (GOLD analysis project Ga0114898, IMG submission 83496) | Marine viral communities from the Global Malaspina Expedition - Malaspina viral metaG DeepMed_Geostar | ecosystem: Environmental > Aquatic > Marine > Oceanic | place: Mediterranean Sea... | reverse complement strand
TGTAGAAGAAAAGTCTAGTGTTCCATCATCGTCCTGATATGTAACAGTTATATTAGTTTCGGTATTACCTGTAAGCATAGCCCCAACAATGTCTTCAATTTCCTCGTGGCAAGCAGATAAATCATCACATACAAATGGATCAGGCAAGTGAGCATTTGAAGAAAAACTTATTGTAGAGGCTGCTGAGTCTACTAAAACATCAGTCCCACCAAGACCTGAAAAACATACTTTTGTAGTATTATCTGGTGCGGTGAAAACTGTGGGATTACCTCCCAGAGAACTTCCTTCACCCTCAATTCTGGTAAAAGCTTGAGTTACAGTACCCGCCCCAGCCGCTGCTCTCCAAGTACCATCTGCCGCTAAGAATTTGCTAGCAGAGTCTGAGCCGTCTCCAGACACCCACCCTGATGTTGACGCTCCACCAAAGGGTACAGCGTTAATCAGGGTAGAGGCAATAAATTCGCCGCTTTGGTACTCCGTAAGGTGACTAGGAGGAGTACCAGAAAGGTGGAGGGGGGAATATTCTGTGACCATTCATTAGCTCCCAGTAGGCTCCATCTTGCCCTTCCAACCTTGTCCCTGCTGTATCTTCACGCCGTAGTTTAGAATAAAACCTTGCGCTTCCCCAGTATTATTTAGTACTTGAACCTCGGTAACTTTTTCCCCCAGATGAAGATCAATTACAGCCTTTGAGGGGCCATTAGCCCCTGCCGCAGCTGGGCAAGGCACCGACATGCCGCAACCTAGAGCGTATCCTGAGGCTCCTATATTCAGGGGATTAATTGCCTGAGCACCAGTACCAACATACCCAGCACCAGCACCAGTTTCCGAGGCTAAGGAGCTTGCTTGTAAGGTAAGTATTCCTTGTGCAGCCCCATCCTTAGTAGGCCAGCATTCAATATAATTACAAGCTAAAAGATTACCAAGAGTATCGACTAAACTAATAGCTGAAGCAGTTTGATTACTTAGCTGATTTGTTCTAAAAGTGAACATTCTCATGACTATTTTCTCTAAGCTCCAATTGGGGTCATTCGGTATTTCCAACCTTGCCCTTCAGGGATTTTAACTCCGTAATTTAGAGCCATTTTTTTCCCAGCACCCGCCCCATATAGTTGTAACCCTATTGAAGTTATATAATGATTTTGTAGATCAAAAATTTGTTTTTCAACATACGCGCCACCAGCAGCATGCGTTGTCCCTATAGGAATAGTCATCCCAACTGTTCCAGAAGCCCACCCTAGTTTTATATTGGTGTCCCATGCGCCCTGTTGAAGCCCACTTGCAGTTACTATCCAGTAACCCCCAGAAACTCCTGCATCTAGAGGAATACACTCAATATAATTACACGCCAGCTGGTTACTTTGGGAGTCAGTTAAAACTATAGAGGAGTGACTATTATCTGCTACTTCAACTATCATTGTAAAGGGTTTCATTTGTTATCTCCTAAAATCTCTCTCTTCTTCATCTTCCATCTCTTCTTCTTCTTCTTCTTCTTCAAACTCTTCTTCTTCTTCCCCTTCTACCTCAAGACCTAGATCTTGTTGAAGATCTGCAATTAGGTCTTCTAGTTCTTTTAGGTTACCAAGAAGTTCTTCTTTAGCTTCATCTTCTGGAATATCCTCTTCTTCTCCCTCCATACCTTCTTCTTCTGGAGCAAATTCCTCTTCACCTTCCATTTCGCCTTCCTCTGGGGGGATCCCTACCTCATCAGGGTCCATAGCAGGAGTTCCCATTTCATCATCTTGTTCCTCAGGAGGCAGATCTTCCATGCCCTCCTCAGGAGGGACCATTTCTTCTTCTCCTTCCATACCTTCTTCTTCTCCTTCTTCAGGCTCTAAGGTTTCATCACTTTCGTATTGCTCTTCTCCAGCGATCATTTCGGCATGATTACGGATAAGATCAAGGATATCTGTTATTGATCTAAAATCTTGAGCAATCTCCTTGTATGATCCTGCGTTAAGTTGTACCCTTTCTGTTATCAAAGAATCATATCCTGCCTCAGTAAACAGAGTATAAAGACACTCATTAATATCAATGCCTTCTACTCCTGATTTTTGCTTTAACATACTAGCTACTTCTGACAGAACTTGCCGCTGTACGCTAGATTTTGGAGAGATTCTGGACAGAGCTTCAAAGATAACAACTTGAGTATTTATTAGACTCTTAAAGGTTGGAGGCTCTTTAAGATTTTGTACATTTATTCCATACTTCTCATTTAAGAAACCAAGAAACTCCTGCTTAACAGGCTTCTTCATTTCAAAAAGAGAACCTATATACTTCTTAATATCTTCTTCAGGAATATCAGAACCTTCACTGATGCTCAACGAGTTGGCTACAGTATCATAAAGATTCTTCTTTGAAATTAGAGCTAAGTATGGGATTTCGGAAATACATTCCGCAAATATTTCTTCTACCTTATCAGACTCTTCATAAATCATACCAGCCAGAGTTCTAATTTTATCATTTGAAGCCCAGATAGTACTGAAATTCTTTTTAGCCTCCAACAACTCCTGCTTAACAAGTTCTTGGCGACAAATCATTTCATAGATTGAATCATATTTACCTTCTTTTAAAGTATAAGTTTTTGCTTCTTGTAGGTCAGTGTAAGATAGTTTAGGAAAATTAAAGGCAGCAGCAACAGTGTTAGAAAGCTTGAAAGCATTTAGTATTTCAGGGATTTTTATAATACTTTCCTTTTTTTCCTTTAAAAAATCCACAACTTGTGGAGCAATTTCTTTAAACTTGTTAAATTCTTCCGTATCTAGAATCTGTAATGACTCATCAAAACGCAGTGTTTTCTCTTGTAACCGATCACGGACTTGGGATAGTTTTAGCCTGTTTTCCCATAGAGTTAGGACATCAGTAAAACTCACATCTGCGTCTTTGTAAGAATTTTCCTGAATGCCTCTAGTAAAGTTTGAGATTTTATCTTTAACAAAGGAATCAAATCTTTCAGCGCTTTGGAATTCTTTTGATGACATAACCTCTAAGTTATTAAGAGTTATATCTTCCTCAACAGAGTATTCACCAGTTATTACCTGATCTCCCTCGGTTAGATAACTAACCAAAGAATTCTCTCCGTCTATAGCAAATAGGGATAAGTTTTCCCTAAGTGATCTGCCCAAACAGGCCCCAAGTTTTATCAACGAGGTAACCGTCTTATTTCTACTTTCAAATAAATTTTCTAACATATTAATAATCCCCTAGGTCATTTTTATATACTTAATACTAAGTTAATAAAAATTTAAGTTATATCCACTTTGTCTTGCAATTTGTTGATTGCTCTAATGAGAGTCTTACTTTTTGGATTGTCAGCACCAGACTCCTGAATTACTTGTTTCTTTAATCCCTCTAAACGCTTTACAACTGCTTCTACTGTGGCGGTTGGGGGAATGTTCTCATCTGATTCTTGTCCTCCCGCCTCCATTGGGCCTGGGCCAGCCATCTCTCCCCCCATTGGGGGCATGGGGTCCCCGCCAGCAGGGGGCAATCCACCACCAGCCATCATAGCCTCTTGTTCCTGTTGCATCTGTTTTTCCATTTCTTCTTCTAATAATTTTTCAAACTCTTCAATTTCATCATCACTCATATCATAGTATTCTTTATAAATCTGTTTCTTGGGAATCAAACCCAAACCAAGAACAGCTTGAACTACTCTAGCTTTTTGTTCATCTAAGTCTAATTTTCTCTTAGTAAACATATCAGAAGGATCAGGTAGTTCAATACGAAGTTCTTTAATCAGAGATAACGGATAGCCTTTCAATTGTAAGTGCCGTTTTGCTATTAATTCTAAGCCGATTTCTATACTGTGCTGTATTCTGGAAACCGTTCTGGCAAACTTAACATCTAGTTGTGAAAGATTAGCTTTTCTCTCTGGAGATTGTTCTTTCTCTACTATGTAATCTTTAGGTATTTTTAGAGCAGCTAACAGTTTATCCCTGAAGTACTTAACATCATCTACCTCACCTAGGTTTTGTGCCCCAGGGAGAGTTTCAATCTTCGTGTTGCTCCCAGCCTTAACAGGAACAAAGAAGTCTTCATCGGTAGATAGAGGGTTGTAGCGTTGATCAATTGCCCCTGTACTAGCGTTATAAAATTTTTCCTTTTTGAATTTTTCTTTAAGTCTTTCCATGAAAATTTCAGACTTCGTAGCAGGTAAGTTTCCTGTATCAATATAGAAAATTCGTCTTTCAGGCGCTCGTTGTAGCCTGTAAATTAACATTGCATCTTCCATAAGTTTTAGAGATCTAAAGATTCTATGTGCCAGAGCCGCAATTGATTTTCCATAAGGATAGAAAGCAGGATCTGAGTTGTGTAATCTAAAGTGAACAATTTGATTCTTATCAAGAGTTATGTAATCACTTCCTTGCATAGCTCCACTTTGTCCACCAAAAGAACTCCAATCATCTTTCTTAGGAATCTCTTGCAAGAAATCTGTAAGATACCCATACTCATTCTCTACTCTGAGAATATAACTTGGGTTTAGTACTTTAAGTCTTTGAATTCCTGCTTTAGGATTATTCATATTTAAGATAAGTTCAATAAAGCAATCTCCATATTTTACTGTATTTCTTGTTATATCCCAGTAAAATCTGTCCAACTTAACAGAATCAAAAAGGTTACTAATTTCATCAACAACCATCTTGTCATCTGATTTAATTATCCATCTATTATTTCTTGTATCTTTTTGAGAACTATCATCGGCGTAGATATCAAAAGCTGCCCCCACTTCAGGATACTCATCCATAGATTCGTACTCTTTGTAGCGCTGTTTTCTATTTATTTCTAATTCAGGTAATTGAGGAAGCCCTGACCTAATGAGGCTAAACCCAGCTGGCCCTTTACTGGTTATTACCTCGGGACTTACAACTGTATCCCCAGCCAATGGAGCCATAGGCGTATCCCCAGTCTTACCTTGGTCAGCAACATAAGGTTGCGCTTTAGTAGCAAAGAATTTTGCGAACCATCGCCCTAACCGCCCAGTTGGAGTAAAGAAGGCTTGTCCACCCATAGGTGTCCTCATACTAGTACCACCGAACTCAGTATATGTTTCGTCTATTCTTTCGTTATTTTCGTTTATTTCATCAGCCATCTTAAATCTTCCTCAGATATTCCACCATAACTTTTTAGTGGAAAGCTTCTCAAAGGTATGGGAGCCAAAGGCTCCCGTTTCTTATGTGATATTTTTGAATATTCTAGAGGGGTTGTATTAAGTATTTGAGTTAACCCGTGTACCCCCAAAGATAAAGCAAAAATCAAATCATCATGTTTTCCTGAATCAGCCTCAATTCTACCAGTCTCAGTAAAAATAAAGGTTAGTAATTCCTCAACTGTTCTTTTTGAATTTATTTGCAACATCTTAGTTCTCAAAGCTTCTTCTAGTTCTGCTAGCAAAATTTCTCTATTTTTGTTATTAGTTTGAAAACCCATCTCTCCTTTTTCATCAGTCCAAATATTTTCATATTCCAAAATATTGAATAACCAATCTAGAAGATTGTTTCCAATAGTATTCCGTTCAATAATTGCGTAAGCGTTATTATATAGTTTACCTTCCCTAGCAATTATTTCAGCAAATTCGTTAATAGGTGTTCTATTAGAATAAAATTCCGCTACCTGCTCTCCATTATACATATTAATTATATGAAAAGCGGAATAATCTCTTTCACGCCCTAAGGACACATCTACCGAAATAACATAATCATAATAGGGTTGGGGGTCATCCCAGACCCTCATTCTATTATTATACTTAATGTAATAGTCCTCTTTAACTTGCTCATGAAGATTTTGAAGAATACTTCCTTCTATAAAGGTTTCACCAGTACCCAAGAATGTGCATTCATATTCCTGTTGCCACTTTTTCAGTGAGATATTACTCTTGGTAGTTTCTTCCCAATCTCTAACATCTAAAGAGGGTTCTTGCTTCTCCATCACATCATACAACTCTTCATAACCCTCATGATATGCGTACTCTGGGTGATCCTTCCAATTGATATCAATAGCATTAAAACTATTGCTTTCAGTTACCGCATCGTTATAAGTATCGTAGTACCAATTTCCAATACCGTTTACGGTGGAAAGTACGAATGCACGACCTCCTGTTGAGATGATTGGATAAACAGCAGCCCAGATAGTATCAATATTATCAATAAATGCTGCCTCATCAACAATCAAAAGAGAACCCGCTAAAGACCTACCAGACTGCTTTCCAGAAGGCCTAGACTTTATTACAGAATTAGTGTTCAATTTTAGTGTATGCTTGTTGCTTTCTACTATGTCAGGCTTCAAGAAGGATGGAAGCTCATCATACATCAATTTTATTCTTTCTAGAACTTCAGTAGATTCCGCATCGCCTTTGGAAATAATCACTATGGTTTTATGGTGTTGGAATACTGCCATCCATAGAGCATAGGCGGAAGCTATCGTTGTGCATCCCGCCTGTCTAAACTTCCTAAGAATGTTGAACCTATATTTTTCTAAGTTTGTGATGATCTCTTTTTGAAAAGGGTATAGGTTAAACTTTACCAACCCCATGATGGGATGGGTTACCTTAATGTGATTGCAAAGAAAATGAACTGGGTCTTCTTTACACTTTTTGAATTCTAAAATTAATTCGTTATCTGTCATAATTACTTCTAATCTTTTCGGCTTCTACACTATTATAGACTGATGAAAATTCATGCCTTCATTTGTACGAGAGAAAAGACTCTCAGTACCACAACTGAAAACCTCGTTTCCTATTTATCTAGGTGTAAAATCGAGGTTAAATTAATAGTAAATGCTAAATCTATTTTTTCAGGTTATCAAAAAGCATTCAAAGAAGCAAAGCCAGGAAGCAAAGATATTATTATCCTGTGCCATGATGACATAGAAATTCTTCTAGGTGAAAAGTATTTCTTAAAAATTCTAATAGAAGAATTAACCAATGTGAAAACAGGCTTTATAGGCCCAGCAGGAACAACAGAGTTAACTAGCAGAGCTGTATGGTGGGAGCAGGAACAGTGGAGAGACCAAAAACTTCGTGGGTTTGTATTCCACGGGAATGATCTGAACACAGGTGCAAATCCCACCTACTACGGACCTTATGGCCCAGTAGCAACATTAGATGGGCTATTTCTTGCGGCTAGAGCAGAAGTCTTAGAAGCTGTTGATCTTAGAAAACCAGATTACTTTGATGGGGAATGGGACTTTTACGATATTCACTACACGCACACAGCAAAGAAAAAGGGGTTTGTAAACAAAGCAGTTCCTATTCTCTTGCTACACAACTCGGCAGGGGAACTAGTTGGGCGAGATTCTTGGCATGAAAACAGGCAAAGGTTTATTAACGAAAACCTAGACAAATTCCCAATAAAGGTGTAATGCTAGAAGAAAATATGATTGGTCTTTCTTTTGACGATGTTCTACTCGTCCCAGCCTACTCAGAGGTTGAATCCAGAAATGATATATCTCTAAAACAGAAGAAAGTTATAGGAAAATATTCATTGGATGTTCCTATAATTTCAGCTAATATGGATACAATAACTGGGTATGAAATGGCTTATGCCATGAAAGAACTAGGTGGTTTGGGAATAATACACAGGTACATGACCATAAAGGAAGCTGTCAGTATGGCAAATACTTGGTTTAGAACAGAAACCTCACCCATTGCCTTATCTGTTGGATGTCTTAAAAAGGACAAAGAACGAATTGATAAGTTCGTCAAGAACTATAGGAATAAGAATATTATTCTCTGTGTAGACATTGCTCATGGACACAGCAAAAACATGAAAGATACTCTGATCTACCTGAGACAAGAACTAAACTTTAAAGGGGCAATTATAGCAGGTAATGTTTGTACCCCACAAGCAACGCAACAACTAGTTCTCTGGGGAGCGGACATTGTGAAGGTTGGAGTAGGCCCAGGGAGCGCCTGTACAACAAGGATCAAAACTGGTTGTGGGTTTGCTCAGTTTACTGCAATACAACGATGCAGTAAAGTTGGACCTATTATTGCTGACGGAGGAATAAAGTCTTCTGGAGATGCGGCAAAAGCTCTTGCTGCTGGGGCAAAGGCAGTTATGATAGGGGGTATGTTGGCGGGAACGGATAAAACTCCTAATTGGAATTTAAAGCACGAATCTATCGAATTTAGAGGAATGGCCTCTCCTGAGGCTAGATTTGAGTTTGAAGGCGTATCAAAAAATGCTGAAGGTGTCAGTTGCTTAGTGGAAAGAAAATCTACAGGCAGTACTAGTGACACAATCAAATATTTAACTGAAGGCATAAAATCAGCAATGTCCTATGTCGGTGCTGGCACCTTGAGTATTTTTTCTTCAAGAACAAAGTTTAGTAAAGTTACAACAGCGGTAGTATGTGAAAACACTCCGCATATATTGGAGAAAGTATGACAAATTTTACAGGATTTCTTATATGGGTTCTGACGGCTTATGGCATTACAAATGTCCTCTCAGAATCCAAAATTCTTGCTCCTTATAGAAATAAACTTAAGGGTAAGCTTTTGGAGATGGTCAAATGCTATATGTGCCTAGGTTTTTGGGTAGGCATGGCTCTAGGATGGTTTTGGAGAAGTCCAACAGACATAATTATATTGGACGGATTCCTAGGAAGTTCGGTTTGTTGGCTACTATCCTTACCTGAATCAGGACTTATATCGTTAAGAACTCTTCTTTACGATGTTAGGTGTAAAGAGTAGTCAACACCCTTTTTTGCAGTGTGCCACTCTAGGAAGTAAAAATCGCTTAAACATTTGGCCTAGTTGCTTTTGATTGACGCTCTCGATTAGTTTTAAGGGTTTTAACTCTCTCCCGCGCTTCGGGTCTTTTCCTAATGTCTGATTGTTGCGTTGCCGCCCGCTGCTGTGCAGTACTAAGCGCTGGAGTTTGTTGTGGCTTTGGCCTAGTCTGTAGAGCTGTAGTCGTTGGTGTGAGATTTACTGGACCCCTAAAAAGACTAGCTATATCAGTTGCTTGCCCAGCCATCTTAGCCTGACGAGGATTTTCCTTAGCCCATTCTCTACCTTTTTTTCTTATGCCTCTCTTCAACAGTTTACCTTTAACTGATCTCGTCGCTTTCGAACCGACTTTGTGGGCAGCAGCAGCGCCAGCTCCAAGACCCAATCCTAGAGGTCCTAATGCCCCAGGAGATTCAGCGGCACCACCAACATCTATTGTTGGCCTTCCTCCGTATGCCGCTCCAGTAACTTTTTCCAAGCCTTTTTGTTTACGGGCAAGTTCCGCCGCTCCGCTTCGGCCTAGGGGACCCCCCCTTTGCCCTAAGCGTTTTTTAGCTCTGTGGTAGCGTTCTCTGCCTCCTGCTTTCAACCTACGAAGAGCGGCCTCTCGGTCACCCGTAAGTCCCCTTCGCCTTTGCTTTTCACGACCCCGCTCTATAGGACCTTCAAGTTCTCCTGCTTCCTCTGGAGGAAGTGGTCCTCCCCATTCTCCTGGCTCCCTCCCTCGTGCGGTAGAGGCAGGTTCCTCTTCGGGAGTTCTCTTTATTAGTCTTTCTAATTCCCTTCTTCTCTTACGCGCCCCTCTTCCAGGCCTACCTTGCTCGTCTTTAAGTCTTTGTATTAACTCTTCTCTAGATAAACCCTTTAGATAGGGAGCAGTCTTACTAGGTCTTAGCCTTCTTTCCCTTCTAGTTGTTTTTCGCTCAAGAATACTTGGAGCATAGTTTTGAAGAGCGTGAATTAGGTTTTCATATACATCTTCTTCTTCCTCTTCTTCTCCCTTAGCCATAGATTGCGCTACTTTTTTCGCACCAATCTTTGCAGCTGTTCTTCCAGTCTTAGAGGCTAAAGCCCTCCCCGCCATACCAGTTAAGCCCTTAAGAGCGGGACCAATAACAGCAGCTAAAGGAAGAGCCTCATTAATAGGTTTAGTTCCTACCTGAAGAATAAGTTGTAGTTCTTCTGGAGTTAAAGTGGGTATTGGAAGTAAAGAAGGTATTAAGCTATCTGTTACTTGTTCTTCTGGTTCTTCCTTTGCAGCTTTCTTTGATTTTCTAGTAATGTGCTTCCACTTTTTAATTGCGTCACTATAGTCGATATCTCCACCTTTTTCAGTAGAGATGGAAAGCTTAGTTTGAGGATACTTTTCAGTTTTGCTTTCGGCTTTTAGCCTTGCAGCTTTGGCCGCAGCCTTGCCTTTTTTAGTGTATGGAAAATGCTTTTTACCTACTTTGGGCATAATAACTCCTCATAGTATTATATACCCCCTTAGAGCAGAAGGAGTAGGAGTTTTTTATTAACTGTAATCGTGTCTGCCAATATCGTAACCAGAACAGGCTCCTGTGGTAACCCCAGAAGCTATCCAAGGATGACAGTCATTGCCCTGCACTGCACCTACATGTGGCGTATCTCCCGAAATCCTAGATCCCCAAAAATCTATCATATCAGTAAGCTGCGCCCCTGAGGTGTCATTAGCTATTTCTGTAGCAGAAGTCCAAGGACCATATACAAGATGATCAGACAAAGCCAGGGCAGATGTATTGTTGTGATGATTCTTAACTACATCAGTATACATTTTATGTGGCAGGATCGCATCAATACATCCCTTAATATAAGGAACACCCCCACCCCATGTTTCAAAAACACCCCCATCGCTATGAAGATCCTGTACGGTGCAATCATATTCAACATCTGAGGCATTCCATTCGCGCCTGTTATAGAAAGGCATTTCAGTAATAACTTGTCCACTTACCCCAAAACCACCATAGGGACTAGTTCCGTCAATTAGAAATTTTTGTGGTTGATTATAGGTTCCTGAATATGTTCCATAAATCTTTTTCTTAGAATAATGCCCTTTAGCTTTACTTACCAAATTTGTATGATAAACCTTTGGAGCGGGCATAGCGGATACAAAAGTTTCATCAAATTGCTCAATCTGAGAATAATATGGAAGACGCATATACTCCACATGCATAGTTTGTTCTTCAACACACCACCAAGTAGTTGATACGGAGGATCCCCCTCCAGTTAATGTTCCCGTTCCAGAAACGGAACGCATTGCAGAAACAGGGTTACCTCCTCCTGCGTGACTATAGGCGGGTCGGCCAACTTGTCTTGTTCGTCTTGCCATGATGTATTAATATTCTCCTAGGGTATATAGGAATTGTGAATCAAAAAAATGATATTATTTTTTATCTTTTACCGCCAAAGTAGTTACCCTTGGCATGACCTTCTTCAACTAATAATTGATTTATGTCTTGATCATCTACCAAGATCACACCAATTACTCGTCCGTACTTACCTAGCGCGTGGCTTTCCAAATCACACTTACCACCAACTAGTAACTCTTTTAACCTCTTTTTCGCGGCCATCCCTTTGGCCTTTTCCTCAAGATCTCGTGTTCTGGATTCCCAGGCATCAATCCCATGAAATCGGATCCGCTTCTTAACAAAAATACTAAAACCTAAATTGATGCGAAGATCAACAGTATCCCCGTCAATAACTCTGTCTACTATACAGTCTTTATATCGGTACGGAGCTTTACTCACTTCTTCTTAGGTTCCTTCCACAGCGTTCTTACGGTGCCCTCAATAAAGTTTACTTGGGCTTCTAGGTCTTGGAACCTCTCTTCAATCTTTTCCAGCATAACTTCGTGTCGCGTATCTGGGTTTTTCAT
>Ga0114898_1001884_pt1 | contig 11634 bp, 13 predicted proteins | sample Malvired_Geostar_FD_83496 | JGI IMG/M metagenome (GOLD analysis project Ga0114898, IMG submission 83496) | Marine viral communities from the Global Malaspina Expedition - Malaspina viral metaG DeepMed_Geostar | ecosystem: Environmental > Aquatic > Marine > Oceanic | place: Mediterranean Sea... | reverse complement strand
CCCCAATTCCGAGCGTACATGGAAGATAACCCCCGCAACTGGCGGTCGGGATTCCTCATGCTGACCTTCCAGAGCTACGAGCTACGTTGGCCGGAGTTGGTGGTGGTGGTCGACGAGGATCATGTCGAGTTCAGGGGAGATTTGTTCGAGGTCTAGAGATCGTGTATTTCCCAAGCCAGGGCGACATAGTTAATAGCATCCACATAAGTGTCCAGCGCCGCGTTGCCATTGGCGATCCGCCCGAGCTTGACCTGTGCCATAATGAGACACACTTGTGACGGCGAAACGTCGCCGATTTGACCAGAAATCAGTTTGGCGGTGACCTTATATAAGTCTTCAGGCTTGCCGTACTCGATGCCTCGTCTTTTAAGGATAGCGTCACAGTCCTTGAGCAATTCGCGCGCGTTCATCAATGTACTCCTTCATCTGGGCGTAAATATCATCCATCGTCTTACCAGTCGGCGACATGCCGCCACGCAAACGCTCAATAAAATTCGGGCTGTAGCCGAACTTGAGGCTGAAGGTCGTCGGCGGCATGAAGTGGAGCCGCATGAACTCCTCGACATCGGCGACGAACTTTTCTTTGATGCTCATTTCTTATTCCTTTCCTTAATCCCGGCGATCACCGCGTTGTCGACCGCCTTCTTCGACGCCAGCGCATCCAGCACCGTACCATCTATGCTGTCACGCATAACGATGTAGTGGCAGTGAATAACCCCCGCCTTCTGCCCTTGGCGCCGGAGCCGAGCGATCATCTGATCGTGTTCCTCAAGGCTCCAAGTCTGGCCGAACCAGACAAGGGTATCGCCCCCGTCTTGTAGGTTCAACCCATGACCGGCAGAAGCCGGATGGACATAGAGGATGGGAAGTTTGCCCGCGTTCCAGTCATCGACGGCTTTCTCGGCCTGGACATCAGTGACTCCAGCGCCCAGATACGGGGCGTCCCATCGACCACGCAGGGCTTCCAGTTCTCGGCGATACTTGTAGACGACCAAAAGCGGCGCGCCCTGCTGGCTCTCAATGATCTCTTCCAACGCGTTGATCTTAGCGTCGTGGAACCACTGCGCCCCGGTATCGGTGTAGATAAAACCGTCGACGATCTGCTGAAGCTTGTTGAGCATGACCCCGGCGTTCGCCGCCATCACGTTGTCGTCCTTCAACTCGATCAGAAAATCTTCTTCCATCTCCTTGTAGATGTCACGCATCTCGGGAGACATCTCAACTTCGATAGTATTCCGGTGCAGTGACGGCAGTTGGTCGGCGTAGACGCTGTTCGATATCTGAAAACTGATGTCGGCGATCGCCTCGGTCGTCCGGTCGAGAGCGTCGGGTTGCGGCTCGATTTGCCAGACCATCGGCCCGGTGGATTGGAAGTAATCCCGCTTGAAGTGACCGTGCGACCGGCCCAGGCGACACCCGCGATCGACACAATAGACCTGACCATACAGGTCTTTGATTCCGTTCGACGTCGGCGTCCCTGTTAAGCCCATCCGCACCTTGAACTGGGTCAGGTACTTCTTGATCTTCTTGTGCCGCTTGCCTTGCGGGTTCTTCATCCGCGACACCTCGTCAAAGATGATGCCGTTGAAATTATGGACGCCACCGTAGGTGTCGATCATCCAGATCAGGTTGTCGTAGTTCATGACGACGAACGACTTATCGCTTTCCAGCGCATCCCGTCTGGCTCCGCCGACACCAACAGCGACAGCGACCCGATCCTCGTCCAGGTGTGACCACTTAGCAAACTCCTGGCGCCACACTAAAAGACACACCCTCTTGGGTGCGAGTATTAGCCACCGGCTAACGATGCCCTCTTGGAGCAACTCGCTGGCGGCAGTGGCGGCGATCATCGTCTTGCCCCCGCCCATAGGTATAAGAGCGAGGCTCTCGTCCCGCTCGTAGAGGAAATCGATGGCTTCCTCCTGGTAAGGGAAGATATCTTTAGGCGTCAGCATGTACCGGCAACTCCGCACCAATGTTGAAGGCAAGCCTCGAAGACGGCGGGGTCGTCGACGCATCGAGCCAGCACACCTTGCCTGTTGAGCTTGCGAAGCCATGACCCTTGGAGAGCGGTCAGCTTACCGCCGGGTCGCTTGACTTCAATGAACACGACACGTCCGCCGGGGCAGATAAGGATGCGGTCGGGAACGCCCCGCTGGGAGGGCGACGACCACTTGAGCCAGAGGCATCCGTATCGCTTGGCGATATCGCCACATTTTTTTTCAACTTCTTTCTCTAACATGCTTGACCCCCTCGTAGCTTTTAGGATATAACACTCTTCCATTCAATACGCAAGAGAACATCATGACATTATCTATAATGACACCCGATGAATTCACCACTAAAGTTGCCGCGCTCCCACGCGGTGGATCGTTCGTGTATTTCACTGGGCATCTCGCCACTGAACGCTTCGATATGACCGCCATTTCTATGCTGGCTGACATCGCCTACCGTTACGGCGACACAGAAAAAAAGAAGAGATTGGGCTTTCTAACACAGCGTCGCGTCGGGCAATCTTTTGATTACATCTTCACCAAGGCTCGATAGGAGAACCAACATGGCTGAAATTCATTCAGACGTCGTCGGGGGGTCGAGTGCCGACCGGGTCATCAACTGCCCCGGCTCCGTCAAGCTCTCCAAGCAAGTCCCGCCCCAGGAGGCCAGCGACTTCGCCAACCAGGGGTCGATGCTACATGAGGTGATCGCCAAGATATTATCGGGCAACGACACCGCCGAGGAATTGATCGACCAGGAGTTTGAGTTCCTGGGTCACGTCTTCACCGACGATCTTAACGAGGAAATGATCCAGCCCGCGCTGGCCGCGTTCGATGAACTCGCTGATGAATTCGGTGACTTTGAGTTCGTCGTCGAGGTGAAGTGCGAGTTCGGTGAATTGATACCCGGTGCGTTCGGCACCACCGACATCCTTGGTGAGAATACAGAGGTGACCATCGTCCTCGACTGGAAGTTCGGTCGCGGTGTCCCGGTCGACGCCGAGGACAATGGGCAACTAAAATTCTACGGTGCCGCCGCCACCTGGACGAAGAACCTCAAGCAGATGTTCTCGCCCGACCGCAAGGTCATCCTCGCTATTATCCAACCCGCGTTCGACCCGCCCCTTTCTTATTGGGAGACGGACATCGCGGCGCTCAACGACTACACCCAACTCATCCAAGCCTCCGTTACACTGGCAGAGGGTATCAATCCAGACCTTGAAGAGGGCGACCACTGCCGCTGGTGTCCGGCCAAGGCGATCTGCCCCCTCAAGGTGGGGATGGTCGAGGGTGTCATCGACGACCAGGAAATGGACACGACCAGCGACAACTACCTAATCAACGTCGAGGACTTGCCCCGGCTCCTTAACATGGCCGAGGAACTCACCCAGTGGGTCGTCGCCGTCAAAGAACTAGGTCACGCCGAGCTTGAGCGCGGCACTAACATCGACGGATGGAAGCTGGTCGCCAAGCGCAAGACCCGTAGCTGGAACGACGCCGACGTCGTCGTCAAGCGCCTCAAAGGCATGCGCTTGAAGATCGACCAAGTCTACAACAAGAAATTGATATCCCCCGCCCAATCCGATAAACTCCTGAAGAAGATCGGCAAGCCGGGGAAGCTGGACGATCTGATTACCACCAGTTCACCCGGCACGACGATGGCCCGCGCAAACGATCCGCGCGCCGCCATCACCACCCACCGGGCGGGTGCCGATCTGGCTCTGCCCGACTATGAAACTGAACCTGAAACAGGAGCATGAAGATGCCACAAGAAATCGCGACCTTCCACCAAACCGCCGCTCTCGCAAACCCTGAAGAACTGGACAAGGCACTCGAACAGAGCCGAGCCGTTCGTCCACAAGCTTCTACGGGCCAGACCTACCTCCGCATGAATCGCGAAGGCAACTGGGTTTTCGGCGGCGACAACATCGAAGTCGAAGACGGTGCCCTCTGGGCTATCAATACCTATTCCATGTCGCACGGTTGGGTAGCGTGGATAGATGGTCAAAAAGAAGGCGAAGTCATGGTGCCGTTCAATGAGCCTCTCCCCGAGATCGAAGGCGAGGGTTGGGACGCCCAGGTCGGCTTCCAACTGGCATGCATCAGCGGCGAGGACGAGGGAACACAGGTCACGTTCTTCTCGTCGTCCAATGGTGGCAAAAAAGCCTACAGCGCAATCTACGATGCTATCGCCGACCGCCCCGAACAGGAATACGAGTTCCCCGTCATCGAATTGAGCCAGTCGTCCTGGCAGTCTAAGAAGTACGGCAAGATTTACGAGCCAGTCTTCCTGGCTAAGGACTGGGCCAACAAGGAGACGGAACTTCTTGGGGGTAATGGCGCGGCCAAACCAAAGGCCGTGTCGAGAGGTGGTCGCAAAGCCACTACGAAGCCAGCGGTTAAAAAGCCAACGGCTAAAACTGAAGAGAAGGCCGACACCTCTGCTCCTCCCCGGAGGCGGCGTCGGGCAACAGGCTCCTAGTCTGTTCTTCTCGGGGCCGGTAGTTTTCCTTGCTGGTTTTCTACCGGCCCCACCCTTTTTCTTCAGCGGAGAACCAACGTGGTGTTACACCTGGATTTTGAGACACGTTCGCGCTGTGATTTATTGAAACACGGCGCATATAATTATGCCCAAGACCCATCGACGGAAATCATTTGCATGGGTTGGGCAATAGACGACACTCCGGTAAAAATTTGGACGCCGGATCAAAATATCCCTACAGAAATTGTGGGTATTTTCGCGCTTCCGTGTTCGCGGATAATCCACGCACACAACGCCCAGTTTGAGCGGCTTATCTCCTGGTACGTCCTGTGCGTCGACCAGGAGCTTCCTGAGCCTCCTTTGGAGGCGTTCTACTGTACTGCCGCCCAGGCAAGAGCAAGGGCGCTACCGGGCAACCTGGGCAACCTGGGGCAGTGCCTGAACCTGTCTATTCAGAAAAACCGGCGCGGCACTGAGTTGATCAAGCTCTTGTCGGTGCCGCAAGAGGACGGCGAGTTCAACTATGATCCCGACCTTCTTCAAGAGATATACGATTATTGCGCGACCGACGTCGATACTGAAAGATTGTCCGCCAAGATCACACCACCCCTCACCGATGCCGAGTTCGCCGACTACATCGTCAACGAGCGTATCAATGACACGGGCCTGATGGTCGATATCCAGTTCGCCCAAGCCGCGACCGAGTACGCCGCCGATGAGCGCGCCGAGATATGCGCCAAGCTGTCCGAGTTGACGGATGGTGAGATAAGTTCACCCCAGCAATATGCCCGGCTCAAGAGCTTGATGGAACCGTTCATGGAAGAGAACGAAGAGATCAAGGGCGCCATGACCCTGACCGAGTTCGACCGCAAGGAAGGTAAGCAGAAGTCGCGCTTGGCGTTCGGGAAACCGGCCCGGCGCCAACTGCTCGACCTGGAAGAGACGAAGCCCGGTACCCTGCCGCCCCATATCATCGAGATTATCGAATTGACAGACGAAGCGGGCAAATCATCAGTTCACAAGTTCAGGAACATGGTCGAGCGCGCCGACCCCGAGACGGGGCGAGTCCACGGCGCCTACATCTTCTCCGGCGCCGGTCAGACCGGGCGCTTCTCTTCTGTGGGCCTCCAAGTCCATAATTTCCCCCGCAAATGCGCTGAGAATCCGGCCCAGGTGAAAGCCGACGTCCTTGAAGGATACGAATTAGACAACGTCATGGCGACGCTGTCGTCCATGCTCCGCCCCTCCATCATCGCGCCGGAAGGAAAGACATTCGTCTGTGGCGACTACTCCGCCATCGAGGCGCGCGTTCTGCCCTGGCTATCGAAGAGCGAGGGCGGCGAGGATATCCTAGACATCTTCTATAATTGCGATCTGGACCCCGATCTCCCCGATCTCTACACCCTAGAGGCGGCAGCGCTTTTCTCCATACCACCCGAAAAAATAACGAATGACCAACGGTCGATTGGCAAGGTGATGGTACTGGCACTCGGGTACGGCGGCGGGTATCGCGCTTTCCAGTCGATGGCGCGAGGCTACAACGTAAAAGTCACCGACGACAACGCCGAGGGTATCAAGAAGAAGTGGCGGTCCAATAACGAGTGGGCTGTCGACTATTGGAAACGGCTCGAATTTTCCGCTGTCGCCGCCGCCCGCGATCCTGGCACCGAGCACGGCGCTGGAATGGTTAACTACTGCAAGCCTGGGCCGGAGACACCTCTATACTGTCAACTACCATCTGGCCGCATGCTGTCGTACCCAGACGCCCGAGTTGATCTTGTCGAGAGTAAGTACGGCACCAACTGGGAACTGTCCGCGATCAAAGCACAGTGGACGCCCAAGCAGGATGAGAAAGAGTGGCCGCGCATCAAAATCTACGGCGGACTATTAGCTGAGAACATCACCCAGGCGGTGGCGGCTGACATCCTTCGCCACGCGATGCAGATGCTGGCCTTCCCCGTTCATCTCTTCGACGACGACGGTTTACCATTAGTCGGGCATACACACGATGAATGCTTGTTGGAAGTCGCCGAGCATAGCGCCGAAAAAGTGGAAAAATGTCTCCGTGAAATCATGCTCGACCTCCCCGAATGGGCGGCGGACTTGCCGATGGCAGTCGAGACATGGACGGGGCAGAGGTATCGGAAATAATCTCACTAAAAATTAATTCTGAAGGAGGTTTAATGTTCATCGAACGCATCAAACAAGGCGGTAGTCTCTATATCACCCGCATTCGGCTAACCCCGACGACTCCGTGGGGTTGGCTCCAACTTCACATTTTCAGTCGCGGCGACACCAGTGAGGATTTGCACGACCACCCATTCGACTTCTGGACGTTCCCACTCCACAACTACGCCGAGGAAGTGGGAGCGCGTGTTGGCAAGCGGTTCATAAAAATCGTCAACTTCGTCGAGCGATTCCGCTGGCACTACCGACTCAGCACCTACACCCATCGGGTCATCGGGCGCACCCCGGTTGGCTTGAACGATCCTTTATGGACACTCATATGGCGTACCCATAAATACCGCGAGTGGGGTTTTTTCGAGGATGGGGAGAAAATCCCTTGGCAAGAGTATTACCAAAAGCATAATATCTAAACGTAGGGAGAGCCATCAGTGACAATCGAGCTATCTACCCAGGACTTCATCGACACCCTCTTCGAGGGCAAGGAAGACGAGGAACTGGTCTGCGTCACTAAACCCATCAGCTTCAAAGACAAGGACACCGGAAAAGACGTCAATACGTTCGTCAACCGGCGTACCCGCTCTGAAGACTTCCGCGCTTTCCTCTCAGGTAAAAAACCCGCCGACTGGTACGTCTGCATCTCCTCGGTAACAACACCGGAAGGAGAGGAGAAACTAAAACGTGGCCGGACGCATATCAAGTTTACCTATTGCATCGTGCTAGACGATGTCGGCACCAAGGTCAAAGCCAAGGACATCAAGCTCGAACCCAGTTGGAAAATGGAAACGAGCAACGGCAACCAGCAATGGGGGTACCTGATCGTCGCCGACGACCGGCAAGCCAAGGTCGAGTTTCTGATCAACGAACTTATCAGAATGGACTTGAGCGACCCCGGCGCAATCGGCGTCTACCGTGTCGTCCGCGTTCCCGGCTCGGTCAACATGAAACCAAAGAACAAGAAGTTCAAATCGCGCTTGGTTGAGTGGACCCCGGAGCGCATCTGGGACTTGGAAGACCTCGCCAAGGAATTCGGCGTCGACCTGGAAAATATCAAAGAGAGACAGCGCGACCAGGGCGTCGCCGCCAACGTCGACCTGTCCAACTACGAAGACCCGGTCCTGAAATGGCTCAAGGAAACGAACCGCCTGGGCGAGGACAACGGGAAATTTTTCAAAGTTGAATGCCCCTGGCATCACCTTCACACGAACAAGAACGACGACAGCACAGGGTACTCGCCGATAGGCCACGGTGAAGACCCCTCGACCCGGTATTTCAACTGCTTTCACGGGTCGCACGGCGGAGATGGTACGAAAAACACCTCGGACTTTCTTTCATGGGTAGCGGATCAGGATTTCGGGCCTGATCTGGCTACGGACGGTGACCCACATTTGGAAGAGACGCGACGTGCCGCCGTCATTGCATCTCTTCCCCCCTCCACTACGACGGCCACACAGGTGCTTCCTTTTTCCACCCTCCCAGACCTAGTGACTACCGCCAACGGGCTTCCACGGGCAACACAGAAGGCCACTGTTCCTAATATCATGGCTGTTTCGAGGTCTATGGGCCTAACTCTCGCTTTTAACGTCATGACACGCGAGGTCGAGATCGAACGCGAAGGGCGCACTTTACCTAACGGAGAACGCGCGCTTTTAGACGTGCTGACAATGCTCGGCATCGACCGGGAACGCACTGTACGCGACGTCGTATCGGCGGCGGCGCAATACGACAGTTATCACCCGATGGAAGAGTGGCTTGAAGACCAGGAATGGGATGGTGATGATCATATATCCGCGCTATCAAAGACGGTATTTCTACGCGAAGACCAGAACCGAACTCTGTGGGAATACTACCTGCGGCGTTGGTTGATCCAATGCGTCGAGGCCGCTTGCGGCTGGCGCAAGACACCGCCCACACAGAAAGCTGGCGTCCTCCTCATATGCGGGCCGCAGAACCGATACAAAACCCGCTGGCTGATAGGACTCGCCCCTCACTTCAGTCGGGAAGGCGTCAGCCTTCACCTCAACCGGGCCGACTCCAAGGACAGCATGACGACGGCGCTAACCAGGACAATCGTCGAACTTGGCGAACTGGAAACAACGCTCACGAAATCCGACAGCGGCGCTTTGAAAAACTTCCTGTCGAGGGCGGAAGACACCTACCGCATGCCTTACGCGGCACGGGAGATCACGTCGCCCAGGACGACGTCGTTTTGCGCTTCAGTTAACGAGGCCAGCGCGTTGCTTGATGAAACAGGGTCACGCCGGTTCTGGCCGATCGTCGTTGACCGCGCCGACCCGACATACGGTGGCCTGGACATGAACCAGCTATGGGCGCAAACCCACCACCTCTGGAAAAAGGGCGAGGTCTGGTGGCTCAACGAAATTGAAGAGGATATGAGAATCAAAGACAGTGCCATGTTCCAACAAGCATCCGAAAGCACCGACGCGCTGTCCAAGATGTTTGGCCGTACCGACCTTCCCGACAAGATCGACTGGCGCGCTATGAATACGTCGGACATCGCCAAGGCACTGAACCTACCGACGACGCCCGTAGTGCTGTCCAAGATCACGGCGTGGCTAAACGTCAACCATGAACCCAGGCGCACGATGGTAAAAGGAGTTAGGAACGCGTGGCTCATGCCGATACCGGATAACGGCCATTCCGCGCTTTACCTTCGAGAGGTGGACAGTTCCGATGAAAAAGGTTAACGTGCTTTTGTCGATGGATGGTTCTCCGATCACCTAGACAAAAGAATGCCCCCGCCGGTTACTCAACCCCGGCGGGGGCAAACTTTTTGCGCTTTAGCTTACGGTGTCAGGGGGGCTAATCAGTCATTAGCTCCTTCGACCTTGACCTCGAACGTGACGGGGTCGCGGGCGAACATTTTATCCGACAGGACTTCCAGAAGCGCGTCCAGGTCGCCCAGGTCGAACGACCAGTCGAGGGTAATGGTGCCGATCTTGTCCTGGGTCGGCTTCTTATCCCCCTTGATCATGTAGTTGGTGAAAATATCGATGGTAACCTTGTTGACGATCATGATGATTCTCCTGTTCAGGTGCAAGGCGCACCGCACTGCCCCCCACAAAGGTGCGAGGGGCAGGTCGTTGCGTCCTACGCCGCCAACGCCATCAGGTTGCCAGCTTGCCGCTCCAACTCGACCCGCTTGTTCTGGTGCGGGATTTCCCGCGCCATCGCGGTGACGGCCTGGACGGTGTCCCAGATGGTTTCAATGGGACGATCCTCTTCGACCAGGGAGATATCCTTCAGCTTGGAAACCGTCCGCGCGCCGAACCGCTTGGCGAGGAACTCATCGACGTTGCTGATCCGAAACTCCTGGGCGGCGGTGACGCCGTCAACGATAGCCTTGACCGATCCCCGGCTGTAAGCGTCCAGGGCCGGTGCCAACTCCTCGTTGAACCTATGCGGCGCACCGCTGGTATGGCGGATACGGACCTCCTGCACGTCCTGTGCGCCCCATACCATCCGGTTCATGCAAACGTAGTCGAACAGGAAGGTGGAGATACCGAACGTAGCCGACCCGACTTCACTATTCCAAGTGAAGAAGCCGCGCGACATTAGACGCTTGCCGCCTTTCGGATCGGGAACCTCAATCAGGTTCTTTTCGTCGGCCAGGAACACGAACATGTCGCGGTCACCGGCATACAGGGTCGTGTTGTTCTTGTTGACGACCACCGGCTTGCCGAACTCACCCGGCACCCGCCAATCACCCGTGACGCCGTCACCGACGACCTCGCGGAGGTTATGAACCACGTCGCCGTTCCAGATACGCCCGTAGTTCGGGCCGGTAGCGGCGCGCAACTGGATCGGGTTGTACGCTTCGAGCGCGGGGTCCGCGTTGTTGACGTCGGTTCGGGTAAGCAAGACGCCGATTTCCTCGACGTCGCGGTTGACGTGGAGGCCGTAGTTCATGTTGTCGGCGATCAACTCGCTCGGCAGGGTCTTGAGATAGCCAGCCGGTGCGCCTGACAGGGACGCGAGTTGACCGAACGACCAGTTCGTCATCGACACGGCCCCGCCGTTGGGACCGTACACGGCCAGCGACTTGTGGTCGTCGCCAACCGGCTCGACCTTGAAGTCACGGTTCGCCAGGACAGCGGCTTTGCTGTTCTGCTTCTGCGTGACGGCATGGGCGTGGAGTGCGTCCAGTGATAGGAACCGCTCATCGTCCGGGCGGCTCGCCCACTGGTTAGAGGCTTGCATCAAGGTACTCATGATATTGGTTCTCCTTCTCAGGTTATGGTGCCACGGTAGGCGCACCGCACTGGGGCCGGGTGAGCGGCCCCAGGTCGTTGCGTCTAGTCGAGCGTCACCCGGCGCGGTGCGACGTGGGTGTAGGAGGAGCCAAGCGCCCTGGAGCCGCCCAGGTCGAAGTCCCAAACGTGGGTGACGGCGTCGTCGGAAATCACGGCGCGGTAGTCGGACGTCAGGGTCCACCGACTGTGGAGGTTTTGCGCCGACGCCTCGGCTTCCTGGTAGGTGCGGAAGCGGAGCGCGTTGCTATTCCACCCTCCATCCACCAGCACTTGGGGCATGTAAGAGGTCGGCTCGTTGAAGTCGGCGGTGTTCAACGCGAACACTTCCGCTGTCGGCTGAACGAAGACCGGCGAGAAAACACCCGGCACTTCCGGGTCGTCGTTAAGATCGCGGCAGGTGGCGACAGCTTCCTCAAAAGGACTGCGCTTGTCACCGTCATCCTTGGCGACCATCGCGATGGTGTCGGCGGAAATAAACTCATCGCCGTCCTCATCGATGATGCGCCAGGAACCGTCGCGCCAGTTGGTTTCGATGGTCATGCTAGGCACTCCTTTTCAAGAAGGCGGGGATATCGAGCAAGTCCTCGTAGTCGGCCTGTTCGACGTCAGGGTCGCAGATGTTGACCCGCTTGATGCTGAACTTCTCGACCTTGGGCCAGATCGTCTTGGCGGTGTCGATGGCGTCGGCGGCGTCGTTGGT
>Ga0114898_1001883_pt1 | contig 11639 bp, 5 predicted proteins | sample Malvired_Geostar_FD_83496 | JGI IMG/M metagenome (GOLD analysis project Ga0114898, IMG submission 83496) | Marine viral communities from the Global Malaspina Expedition - Malaspina viral metaG DeepMed_Geostar | ecosystem: Environmental > Aquatic > Marine > Oceanic | place: Mediterranean Sea... | reverse complement strand
TAGGGCCGGAAATCCGCTTGATAATCGCTGACGTGATCGCCTGCTTCGTTACCCCGAGCCAAGGCGCGGGCGCGCTGGATGACGTGGTCGACGAGACCGACTGGATCGCGCGTATTGGCTCGCGCCTCGTCGCCATCGAGACATAGACGCTGATTAGCTTCAACGTGCGGTGCTCTTTGGTGCTGGACGCCTTCGATGACCACGGTAGGGATTTCATACGGAAAATCGCGGCCCAGCAGCAGGATGCCGAAGGTCGTGTCCGTCAGCCGAATCCGCCATCCGGCCCGCGCAGCAGGGGCTTGCTGCGCACGCAATGCGGGCTCGTTTAACGCGGCGGCGTCTGGATATTCTGAAGCAATCCAGTCTTCGACGGCCGCTGTGGCGACCGTCCCCACCTCATCAAAAAAACCCACCTTAGGCGTACCGTTGGCCCGATGCGTATCGACCGCCGCCCGCTTTCTCCACAGCCTTGCTGGGCGCAGTAGTGGTTTCACCCTCCTTGGGTTCAGGCTGATCGCAGAACCAGGACCGAGCGAAAAGCTTGTCCCAAGCCGCCATTGCCTCAGCGTGACTGCAATCGGATTTATCCAGGCAATCGAGGTGGGGCAGGTTCTCCGAGAGGCGTGCGCGGAAGTGTTCGGGCCGCGCGTCACCTTCTTTGGTGATGTTGATCGGGAGCTTTGGATGGCCCACGACTTGATTGTAGCCGAGCCTGGCCTCGATGGCCTTCATGGTTTCTCGCAACGCGATATCGTCCCGACCGTCAGACGCGACGAAACAATCAGCTGCCAGTTTGGTGATCATGAAACCCGTCGCGGTCTTTCCCTTCCACGAGGCGCGACTACGGGCAAAGGCTTTCAAGAGGCGCACGATCCGTCGAAACTGTCCCTCGGTGTTCGCATAGTCAGGGCTCACATCTTCGTTCGTGTCCTTGAACCAGTCAGTGACCGCCCTGGGATCCGAGGCCTTCCACGAAGAGCTAGCGAGCTCGTAAGTGTACTCGACCTTGTTGCTCCAAATGCTGTGTTTAGCGATCCGCCTATAGGTAGGCAGGTCGACGTGGTAGCCTTCGTTGTAGAATACGCGGACGCAGTTGGTTTTGGTTTCCGGTGCTCGGTTGAAGCGTTGATCCTGAACTGCATCGCAAATCATCTGTCGGACTTGCAACGGGGTCATTTCGCCGCCTTGTGGACCCTTCAGAACGTGAGAATCAAAGTAGATTCCATCGTCAATGTCATAATCACAGTAGTCGTCTTGGATCATTGTCCACATGGAATACGACCCTTGAGAGTGCATCCCGATCGGCTTGGGTTTGCCGGCCTTGGCCAGGCCGTTCTTCACCCTGTCACGGTTGGCATCGCGCCGTTTGCGCATGCCGCTCCGCTCATCGCCCGTCAGGGCCACTTCTTCTCGGTGGAACTTAGAAATCTGCTTGCTGCAATCGCGCATTTAGGCCTCATCAGAGTTCGGGCAAATCGTGCAGAAGCGCGCGGATGAGCTTGCCCTTCTCATCCGCCGCATCGTCGCAGGCACTCTTCGTGAGGAGAACATCCTCACGCGCTTGATTAATGAGGGCGGCGACTGCCTTCGCCGACGCATTGTCGATGTCTAAGTAGGGCAGGAGCGACGGCTGGAGCTTGCCGTTAGGAAAGCGAACGATATCGACCTTGCGGCCAAGGTCGGAAAGAACACCGGCGAACATCCGCGCCATATTGTCGAATGCGAATTCCTGCGCGGCGATGCTGAGTTCGGCCGCTCTGCCGCCCATCTTCCAACCCCAAAGACCGCGATTAAGCTTCGATTTGGGGATGATCTCACCCGTTGGCCGCGGGACCGTCCCGGCTGCGAAGATCTGTATATCCCGGTCCGGCATCATCTTCAGGGCGTCGAGCAGGCCAACCATGATGGGATTGTTTGCCCACAGCCCCCCGTCACAGAACACTCGGTATCCGGAGAGCCCATCGTCGGCGTCAATTGCTGCCAAAGACCGGTAAATCGGAGCAGCACTTGTCGCCATGCACGCGTCAACAAGCGTGACCTTATCGTCGCGGACACCGCCCCAATGGTTGGTCTTGAAAACCCAGGCCCGCTGCTGACTCATTTCAACTGCTGGGATGGACAGCGCGATCTGCCGCTGCTGAGCCACATCGGCGAAGGTTGTATCCTTGAGGACCTCAGCAAGTGCGTGACGTAACGCATCCGCACCCCGTCGCAGATTCAGCGGCCGGGTAATGAACTGCGGGAGTACGCGCACATCGCCCCATAGCCGTTGGGGAAATATTGCAGGCCCCCGCTCTCTGTATAGTTCGACCACGGTGGCCATTGGCACGCCCTTCGCCGCTGCGCAGGCAATGATGGCGCCGGTGCTGGTTCCAACGATGAGGTCAAAGCCCTTGCCGATATCGAGCGGCCCACATTGGCGCTCTCTGGCAGCAAGCTCGAGCAAGCCGTTCAGAAACGCGGCGGTGTACACACCGCGCATGCCGCCGCCGTCGATCGTGAGGACGCGAATAGGCCGAGCCAAGCCGGGTTACCCCCTGATGCCACGCTTCATGTTGCGCGTGTTGTGCGATCTGAAATAGTGACGTCCACATTTCGCCGCAAGATGTTCGCTACACGTTCCTCGTACGGAGGTCTCGGTTCGAGCGTGGCGAACGGCTAAGCCGGGACCAGTCCTCGGCGCGGATGGCAGTCTCTGGTTGTCTATGATCGAAACGCTTCCGCGGTTCATCGCTGGTGAGGGTCTCCTTCCTGGTGATGATCCAATGTCAGCTCATGGCGCTTCTGCGACATCGAAAACGACCGCAGCGGGCTCCAAGGCGAAGTTCGGAAGGTCCGCTCGTCGGCACCATGCTCAGCGCCGGCGACCAAGGCGCTGATCTGACTCGTTGCCAAACATTGGAAAGTCAGCTGAAGGAGTAGGACACTCGAGCGGTGACGCTTCGAAGCGGACGTCCCGACGGTCGCAGTAGATCTGAGGCTGCCGCCAAAGTCGCAGACCTTTCGAGTTGGGAGTTTAGCCCCAAAGGCGCTAAGCGTCGTTAGATAGGGGGCAGGCGATGACGATTAAATTCTCAGAGAACGGCCCGGAAATCCCGAGTGCCCTCTTGGATGCCCTCATCGCCGGCGACGTGGTCTTCATCTGTGGTGCGGGCATCAGCGCGCCGCAGCTGCCGCATTTCCGTCTGTTGGTTCAGCAGGTCTACGACCGGCTCAACGCCGAGATGGATCCTTCCGAAGAGGCATCCTTCACAGCCGGGCGGTACGAGGAGGCCTTGGGTTCATTGTCGCGGAGACTGGTCGGAGTCCGCGACGTCGTGGACACGGCCTCGGCCCTTCTGGCCGTGCCTGATCCTGTGGACCTGACCCGCCACGCGACGGTGCTTCGGCTGTCCCGCGACATCGCCAACCAGGTGATCGTGGTCACGACCAATTTCGACACCCTGATCGAGCGGGCTCTTGCGGCTCATACCGGTGCTGACGTTCGAGAGGACAGCTCCGCCGGCCAAGGGCTGCCGCCGCCGGGTGGCGCGGACTTCCGTGGGGTGATCCATCTCCACGGTCGGCTTCGGGACGAGGTGCTCGGGTTGGAGCCGACCCCGCTCGTTCTGACCAGCGCAGACTACGGCGACGCCTACATGCGCAGCGGCTGGGCGTCGCGGTTCTTGTTCGACCTTATCCGCTGCAAGACCATCGTCCTTCTGGGTTACAGCGCCTCTGACGCGCCTGTCCGCTATTTCCTGTCCGTACTGGCGGCGGACCGAGCGCGCTTCCCCGCGCTCAACCCCGTCTACGCCTTCTATTCCGTGTTCGAGGACGTCGCGGAGGCGGATGCTCACTGGGGCACGCTGGCCGTCGAGCCTATCCCCTACCGCGCCTTCCGCAATCAAGACACCGGAGACGAGGATCACGCGGCTCTGTATGATGACCTTGCCCAGCTCGCCGATGTCGTCGAACGACCTAAGGCATCTCGACGCGAGAGAGCGAGGGCGCTCTTGCAACGTGATCTGGGAGGCCTGACCCCGCTCGAAACAACCGAAGTGGATTGGCTGTTCAACGGTCGCTCCGATCTCTGGGACCTCGTTATCCGGCATGTGACTCAGGCCAGCTGGTTCGAGCATTTTCGTACCCGGAAGCTCTGGGAGACCAAAACGGCGGCCTGGGTCATCGCCGCTTGGGTAGCCTTGGAGCCCCAGTCCCGCGAACGATACGAGGCAGCCATTCGCTGGAAGGCGTTGCTCGGCGAACCGTTCACCGACGAGGTCGCGCGGCGCATTCGACAGACTGCGGAGCTTCCTGACCTGTGGCGCAAAGCTTGGCGGTTGCTCTGTCTCGACCAAGTTCAGGAAGACAACCTCTGGGACCTGAAAAGCCCGTACGAGGTACTTGAAGCGATGAAGCAGGGTGTGGTGCTGGATCGCGATCTGGAGCACGCCGTCGGTTGGCTGACGCCTCGTCTCGACATTGAGGCACACAGCGGTGCCCTTTACGGTTCGCCCCCGCCTGAGCCGGCGACACGGTTTCATGATATTGCCTGGCCACGGCTCAAGCTGAGTGATCGGGGCGCACTGCCGGACCTCCTCAACGAAATTCTTGGATGGGGTTCCGAGGCACGTTTGCTCGATCTCATGGCGTCGGCCTTAGCTAGCACGTTGCTGGCTGCTCGTGACGCGGAGATGATCCGCGACGAGTACGACGCCATCGATGGCGGCTTGCCGTCCGTTGAGTCTCACAGGCAGAACGATCATCGGGACGGCGTGGTCCATCTGGCCCAGATTTCCGCTGCGCTCATTCCGAAGCTGGCTGCCACGGACCGCGACTCCGCCAGAGCGGTCGTCGCACGTTGGCGGGAGTTGCCGGGACGTCTAGGGCTCAGGCTGTGGCTGCAGGCCTGTCGAACGCCCGACCTGTTCACGCCATCCGAAGTCCTCGCCGACCTTCAGGCTCTGTCGGAGATCGACTTCTGGACGCTCCGGCGCGAGCTCGCGCTCGTTCTCAGAGAGAGTCTAGCTGGAGCACTGGAGGACGAAATTCTGCGGCTCGAGACCCGCATCCTGGATACAGCCGACGCCTACTTCGGCCGCTACGAACTCGACGAAGGCCAGATGGACTGGCGGCCTCACGCTCGGGATGCGGAGGTCTGGCTGCGTCTGATGATGTTGTCGGAGGCCGGCCTTCTCTCAAAACGTGGAGTGGACGAACTGGCCGCGATTAAGGTTCGACGCGACTACCTGGATCGTCCCGTCGAGGATCGGGATTTCTTCGGGTCCTATATGTCCGAGGTGACAGTCGTCACGGGTGATCCTTCTCCAATCGTCGAGGCGGCGGATGAGGATCGCCTAGAGGTCGCCTTGCAAGTACGGGCCAGTCGTGATCTGCAGACCCAGCACGGTTGGAACGCCTACGCCAGACAGGATCCGGAAGGCGCTTTTAAGACGCTCATCGACGCTCCGCGAAGCGAGCCCAACGCACCCCTTTGGCAGGAATTCATCGGTGCGCTGTCGTGGCCTAGCGATCAAGAAGACACCACCAAGGCCCGTCTAACCGTGTCGGTGTTCGATGTTCTGGAAGGCGCAGAGGACGGCTTCATCGATCTCGTCTCGGGCAGGCTCGTTGATCTTCTCTGGGGCGCGGCGGATGGAGACGACATCGACAGCGGCGCCTGGTGGAGCCGCCTCTGGGCTTCGGTTGTTCGGTCTGACGACGGCGGGGCGCCCAAGGTCGACGATCTCTACTCGCAGGCCATCAATCATCCGGCCGGTCGCCTGACACAAATCGCGCTGAAGTCGGTTGAACGGCAGCGGCGAGACGCTGCGGATGTGCGGGAGCCGTGGTTGGAAAGGCTGCGCCAAGCGGGCGCCGAAGGCGGCCTTTGCGGGATAATGGCTCAGGCGGTGATGGCCAATGACCTCGTTTTCGTCTTGTCGGTGGCCGAGGAGGACGCCGTTCGCATCATGACGCCGGCAATGGGTGCCGATGACGATGCCGGAGCCGGTTTGCGCAAGGTCACTGTGGAGGAGGGCCGGGTCACGCCCCTGCTGACGAGAAGGTTCGGCCCGATCCTGGTGAGGGCGGCGACCGAGAACACATCGTCGGGATGGTCCCAGGTGCATGCCGCAGGCAAGCTTTTGATCCCCCTCGCCAGCATCGCCAGCGGGGACAAGGCGGCGGATGCCTGGGGCGTGACCACACCCGAAGTGGCTCAAGCGCTGAGAGTCGGCACACCCTCACTACGCGTCGGCGCCGCCGAGTGGTTTCATCGGGCGCTCGATGAGGAGGCTGATGCTGCGGCTTCGTGGCGGGACTGGATGGGGGCGCTTTTCCGAGCCGTCTGGCCAAGAGAGGCGAAGTACCGCGATGCGGCCCTGAACCGTCACTTCGCTGACTTCGCCATCGCAGCCGGTGATGCCTTTCCGGAGGCACTGCATTTGTTACGCCCCTATTTCATGCCGCGCGGCGCGGGGCGCGGCGGCACATACTCGTTGACCAGATCGAATCTGCCGGAGCGCTTCCCGGACGCTTGCTTGGACCTTGTCTGGATACTGTTCGGACTCGGCGAAGTGATCGACAACTACGAACTGCCCAAGCTGCTTGATCGTCTGGTCACGGCGGAGCCGCGTCTGGAGGCTGACCGGCGCCTTCAGTGGCTCGAACATCGCGTTGTACGCTTCGACTGACTCCTCGAGGTCCGATTTGAGCTAGCCAACGAATGTCTGCAGTTGGCGCTTTCCAGACTGTGGCTAGCATGGGCCAAGGGCCGTTGTTGACCTGCAGACTTCCTGCGCGTGAAACTAGTCAGCAGTGATCGAACCGCCATCGTTAGCGGCGTGGTAGCTATGAAGTGGGCGGCGTGCCGAGGAGCTTATCGATGCTCGAGGAGCCTTGAAGGGGCTACGTTCAATGCCGCGGCTAGTCGTCCAAGAGCACGCACAGTGGGATTGCGTGTGCCACGCTCCAGATCGCTAACGTAGCTGCGCTTCATACCGGCTCTGAAGGCCAGCTCCTCCTGGGACAGGCCAGCCTGTTCGCGCAATGACCGCACGTTCTTGCCGAAGAGGATGACGACGTCCATCCCCACTATAGGTCAGCCAGAGTGGGAAAACGCCGCCCACCAGCCGTGTCATTTTGGTTCCGGCTGGATACTTTTTAGGCAAATCGGGCCCAATCATTCTTCAAGGAGCTTCGCGGGAGGAACCGACAGTCCGGTCGCGAGGCGGTGGAGTGCTCGTACGCTCGGGTTCCGCGTGCCCCGCTCCAGATCACTTACGTAGCTGCGCTTCATCCCAGCTCGGAATGCGAGCTCCTCCTGCGAAAGCCCGGCTTCGCGTCTGAGGGCCCGAACCCGCTTTCCGAGACGAACGATGACGTCCATCCCGGCAGATGGCGCAAAAGTCCGCCTTTCCGCTGTCCCCCAAACGTGTCATTTTCAGTGCTTGATTCAGTTTCCGAGGCATTAGCTGCGGTGTCTGATCGCATTGATCATTTCACTCGGTCCGAGACGGGCCTGCAGGCGCTCTATGAGAGATACGCCGACTGGTTCCATGCGCGATTGGTTAGCCGCTATGGTCGGCAAGACGCAGAAGATATCGTGCAAGAAACTTGGCTTCGGGTATCCCAGTATCAGGTTGGGAGGGAGATCAGTCACCCTCGTGCCTTGCTGATGCGCATCGCCTCCAACTTGGCGCTTGATCGCGCGGTGCGTCGAGGGAGGCGCTCGAGACACCTCGAGCAATTTCGAGCGAATGCGCCCCACCGCGTCTTGCCGGTCCAGACGGAAGACCTGCTGATCAAGGAGCTGATCCTTGGCTTGCCAGAGCCTCTGCGGGATGTCTTTTTGCTGTCCCGGGTGGATGGTTTGACGAACGCCCAGATCGGCGAGAAGCTGGGAATATCCCCCAAGACGGTGGAATGGCGCATGACGCGGGCCCTGGCCCACTGCGCCGCCCAGCTTCGGCGCTAGCATGAGGCGCGATATGGCCGGCCCGAGTGTGCGGGTTGAAGCAGCGGAGGAGGAGGCGGCCGCCTGGCACGCCCGTCTCGGCTCGACCGTGGTTGCGACCCAGACCATCGAGGACTTTTTCGCGTGGCGGGCGAAGCCGGGCAATGCCGACGCCTACGAGCGCGTGGAGCGGGTCTGGCGGCAGAGCCAGGGCCTGGGGGCGGATCCGGCGATCGCGGAGGCCCTGGAAGCGGCGCGCGGACGGCGCAACCGGCGGCCGGGGCGGAGCCGGCGTTCGGTGATCTTCGGCGGCCTGGCCGCCGCCACGGCGGTGGCTCTGGTGATCGGCGGGTCGTTCTGGTGGTCGACGCGCGGCGTCTATGAGACCGGGGTGGGCGAGCAGCGGGTCGTCCGGCTCGCCGATGGCTCAAGCGTCAGCCTGGACACGGATTCGCGCCTGCGGGTCCGGTTCGGCCGGGACGAGCGGCGGATCGAGCTGGTGGAGGGCCAGGCGCTGTTCGACGTGACGCCCGATGCGGCGCGGCCATTCGTCGTGACCGCCGAGGATACGCGGGTGGTCGCGGTGGGGACGGTGTTCGAGGTGCGCCGCCGGGAGGAGGGGGTCGACGTCACCCTGGTGTCCGGCCGGGTGAACGTGTCCGCCGGCATGGCGGCGGAGCCGCGGCGCATGACGGCCGGACAGCAGACGCGGGTCTCGGCGCGCGGGCTGGAGACCTCCACGGTGGATACGGAGGCGGAGACCAGCTGGACCACGGGGCGGCTGATCTTCAGGAACGTGCCGCTGGAAGATGCGGTGGACGAGGTGAACCGCTATCTGACCGCGGGGATCGAGATCGACGATCCCAGTATTCGGGGCGTCGTGGTGAGCGGCGTGTTCCGCACCGGCGACCGGGAGGCCTTCGTGGCGGCGTCCTCGGACGTGCTGGGCCTGGACGCCTATCCGAAGGCGGATGGAACGGTCGGTCTGTCCCGCCGCGAAAATTAATTTTCTCAGGGCTCCGGGGTCGCCGGGGGTCTCGACAGTCTCTTCCTCTGACGCCGAGGGGGCGTCGAGGGAGCAAAGCCTATGAATCGCTGCAGTCTGCTGGGCGGCGTCGCCGCCGTCGTCTGTCTTTCCACCGCCGCCGCGCCGTCCTTCGCCCAGTCGGCGCGCCTGTTCGACATCCCGCCCGGCCCCATGGGCGAGGCCCTGACCGCCTTCGCCACGCAGTCGGACCAGCAGATCTTCTTCACGACGGAGCTGGTGGCCGGGCTGCGCTCGCCCGGCGTGAGCGGGCGACATGAGCCCGCCGCCGCCCTGGACCGGCTTTTGGCCGGCTCGGGTCTGATCTGGACCGAGAGCCGCCCGGGGGTGTTCGCCCTGCGGCGGAGCGAGGAAGCCCGACCGCGGGCGGCGACGGAGGTGGAGGGGCTAGTGGTCACCGGCACCCTGCTGGAGTCGTCGGGGGATCTGGCTTCGCCGGTGCTCACCCTGGACCGGGATGCGCTGGATCGGCGGGGCTTCGGCACGGTGGCCGAGACCCTGGCGGCCCTGCCGCAGAACTACGCCGGCACCTCCACGCCCCTGACCCAGGCCACGGGCGCGGACGTGGGGACGTCGAACAACGTCTACGCCACGGGTGTGAACCTGCGCGGACTGGGCCCGGCCTCGACCCTGGTGCTGGTGAACGGTCGACGGCTGGCCGGGACCGGCTCGCGCGCCGAGTTCGCGGATGTATCGGCGCTTCCTTCGGCCGCCGTGGAGCGGGTGGACGTGCTGCTGGACGGGGCCTCGGCCCTCTACGGCGCCGACGCGGTGGCCGGCGTGGTCAATGTGATCATGCGGCGGGCCTATGACGGCCACGAGAGCCGGCTGCGCGTGGCCGCCGCCCAGGGCGGCGCGGAGGACATCCAGCTATCTCACCTGATGGGCCGCAGCTGGTCGTCGGGCTCCGCCTATCTGTCCTACGAGCACCAGAGCGCCAACGGGCTCAGTGCGTCGGACAGGGCCTATACGGCCGACGGCGACCTGCGGCCGTTCGGCGGCACGGACCATCGGACCTTCTACAGCGCGCCCGGCAACATCGTCGCCTTTGATCCGGCGGCCGCGGCCTATGAGGTCCTGTACGCCATCCGGCCGGATGCGGGCGGGACGGCCGAAGGGCCGGACGATTTCGCAGCCGGCGCGGTGAATCGGCAGTCTGTGGCGCTCGGCGCTGATCTTCTGCCCTCGGTCGAGCGCCACAGCGTCTACGGCAGGGTGACACAGGACCTCGGAGGCCGTCTGGAGGTGAATGCGGACCTCCGCTACAGCCACCGCGAAAACACGGCGGCGACGGCGGCCAACGCCGGGGTGTTCACGGTGAGCGCGGCCAATCCCTGGTTCGTGTCGCCCACGGGGGCGGCGTCCCACACCATCGCCTACTCCTTCCTGAGGGACCTGGGACCGGCGCTCAGCGAGGCGGCCTCGGAAAGCCTCGGGGTCACGATCGGCGCCCGGTACGATCTCGCGGCCGACTGGGTGCTTGAGGCCTATGTCAGCGGTGCAGAGGAACGGGCCGACTTCGGCAACAGCAACCGTGTCAACGCCACCTTCCTGGCCGAGGCCCTGGGGAACGTCCCCGACAACCCCGCGACCGCCTTCAGCGCGGCCGAAGACGGATACTTCAACCTGTTCGGCGACGGCGCGGCCAACTCGCGGGCGGTGCTGGACTTCATCGGCGCCGGATATGGCGACGTGAGCAACCGCAGTCGCGCCGCCTCCGCCAACATCCTTGTTCAGGGGCCGGTGCTGCAGCTGCCGGGCGGCGCGCTCGAGGTGGCCGTCGGCGCCCAGGCGCGCGAGGAGCGCTTCGAAACGCGCGGCGAGACCTTCCTGTCGGGCCTCTCGCCGGTCGAGAGACTCACGCCCGAGCGCGAGCGGTCGATCACGGCGGTCTTCGCCGAGGCGCGCCTGCCCATCGTCGGGGCTGGAAACGCCCGCCGCGGCGTCAGGTCCCTGGAGCTGTCGGTGGCGGGACGCCACGAGGCGTACAGCGACTTCGGCTCCACCACCAATCCGAAGCTCGGCCTGGTCTGGTCACCCGTGGAGGATCTGACGGTGCGGGCCTCCTGGGGGACGTCGTTCCGGGCCGGGGCCCTGCCGCAGCTCTTCGATCAGGGCGGTGCCTCCCCGACCTTCCTTCCCCGCGCCGATGGAACGCAGGCCCTGAGCCTGTTCCTCTCCGGGGGCAATTCGGGCCTGGCGCCCGAGACCTCGGAGACCTGGACGTTCGGCGTCGACTACAGGCCCGGCGCTTCGCGGGCCTTCAGCCTCAACTATTTCGACACCCGCTTCACGGACAGGATCGCCCGGCCCGTGAACGAGAACGCCTTCGCCGCCCTGACGGACCCGACCCTGAGCAGCTTCGTGCGGTTCATCAGCCCGGCGACCAGCCCCGAAGACCTGGCCCTGATCCGGAGCTATTCGGACTGGCCCGGGTTCTCGACCCTCTATCCGCTTGAGACCTACGGGGCGATCGTCGACGCCCGCTGGGTCAACACGGGAGCGGTGACGGTTCGCGGGCTGGATGTGTCGACCCGTCACGGCCTGCCCCTTTGGGGCGGATTTCTGAGCCTGGACGCGGCGGCCTCCTGGATCCTCGACTACGACGCGCAATCCACGCACGCCGCGCCGGTGCGGTCCGTCGCCGGTCTGATC
>Ga0114898_1001882_pt1 | contig 11642 bp, 20 predicted proteins | sample Malvired_Geostar_FD_83496 | JGI IMG/M metagenome (GOLD analysis project Ga0114898, IMG submission 83496) | Marine viral communities from the Global Malaspina Expedition - Malaspina viral metaG DeepMed_Geostar | ecosystem: Environmental > Aquatic > Marine > Oceanic | place: Mediterranean Sea... | reverse complement strand
GTGAGTTGATTAATCATATGGGTGAGGAAAAAGAGCATTTTATAGATGATCCTAATTTTCCAGAATGGGCGAAACCTCTTCTCGCTAAAGATGAAGAAGATATGACTGATGAAGAGGAAGAAAGATATCAGAACTTAATGAATTCAAAGTGGTTTGATAAGCAGATGGTGATTAACTGGGATGGTGAGTGGGGCCATGGAGCTGATGAAGAGATAGAAGAAATGCTACGAGATTGGACTGGGTGGCATCACAATAATCCCCAGTGGGAGAGAGGGTCAGCAGAACCAGAACTTATTACTACTGTCTTTGATTACATTGTAGATCTCAATCGCAAACGTAATGATGAGGGAAAGTTTATGGACATTGATGAAATAATGAAGATGGACTTTAAAACAGAGTTTTTACCTGGTGTTGTAAAGTATGCGAGAGAGATGGCTATAGTTCGACAAACTCAGTTGACAGGAAACCAACAGAGACAAGCAGGGCAAGATGCTCAAAAAGCTAAAGATGAGTTACAAAAAGACCAACTACCTAAAAGGGATGATGTATCACAAGATGTTGAATGGTGGCACGAAGATGATTTTAAATGGTGGGATCGTCGGTTTGATGATGATGTTATTAATAGTGATAAGATCGAACAATATAAGGTTATTGCTGATAAAATAATACAGAATCCTTTCGAAAACGGCTTACTGTGGCCAAGCACAGCACGACCAGATTATAGCGCTGAAGAAAGCCAAGCGAAAATTAAAAAACTTAAACAAGAAGCACATGATTGGTTGAGATGGTATAATGGTACGAAGGATAGTAGAAAGCCTAATCAAGCACACATCAAACATCCATATGGAGTAGGTAGACCTCAGAGTGCCTTACAAACAGCTAGTACTAAACCTACATTTAAAGAGTTCTTTAATGAATTTGCATGGCCTGCGGGTCAGGCGAGACGGGATTTAGACAATGATCTAATTAAACAATTGTACAATCAAGGGTTTACTGGTCGGGATATAGGCAAACGACTAGGAGTAAATAGATCGACAATCTATGACCGTTTAAAGCAAATGGGTGTAGAGGTAAGACCACCACACGGCATACATGCGGTCGGCGGCAAGGCGCCTTTAATAGATTTAGACGATGATCTAATTAAACAATTGTACAGTCAAGGTTATACGACTCGTGAAATAGCCAAACAACTAGGGACAGGTCATACCACAATCCTGAAACATTTAAAGCAAATGGGGGTCGAGAGGAGACCAGCCTCACCGCCTATTCCCTTAGACAACGAAATAATTAAGCAAATGTATGAAGATGGTTTTTCTTCTTATGAAATAGCAGAAGAATTAGGTGTATCTAATAAAACTATACTTAAGAGATTAAAAGCAATGGGTGTACCTATACGACCTCCAGGTTATCAACCTTTTATGAAAGGCTCATACAAGGGAAGTACTTCTGCATCATCCCAACGCACAAGAAATATAACAGGACCAGGTAATGTAGGTGGTGCACATCAGACTTTCCCAGGATCGTCTCAAACTGTACAAACTAATCTACCCGGGCCAAGAAGAGGTAAAGGACATTAAAAGGAATAAATATTAATATGAGCGAGCTTAGCGATGCAGTAACACCAACGTTTAATAGAGTAATTAAACGAGTGATTGAACAAGAAGATCAAGCGATAGCTATAGCTGATGCTCATATGCATTCTCAACCTGATTTAAATAAAGCTGATCTTAGTAATCCCAAGTTGATTGAACTTAACCCTGATTCTTTTGACGGTGTAGTACTGTACCCAGGTCAACATGGAGAGACAGCAGTGATTGTACAAGACGGTAGTGTAATTTGGACTGGTTTGTCCTATGATAAGATAAGTAATATTGCAAAAGATGCAGAGCGTAGTATCGAGAATAGATAAATAATTAAAACAATGAACGTACAAGAACGAACGAGTAGGGACACAGGCTTAGACAATATCATAGAGTCTATGTACAGTGAAGATTGTGGCATTCCTCATGGACCCACCAAGCGTAAGAAGAAGAAGGTCAAAGAAACAGATGACCCTAATGTTAAAAAGCGTACTTCTGCTCTTTTTAAGAGAGCTAAATGTGATCATTGCAGTGGCGATGGTTATGATGATGATGGATCTGAATGTAAGAAGTGTGGTGGTGATGGTTGGATAGATAATAAAGACGTTGTTAAGGAAGCTTGGGGCGGTGGTGGTGATGCAGAGGTTTATGCAGCTTTAACAAAGGAATTAGATGAGTTCTTAAAGTTCTTCGGGAATAAAGCAGTAAGTGATGTACATGCTGATATACTTGAAATTATAGATAATTACCTAGGTGACGGTGGTACTACTCCGACATCAACACCTACAGCACCTACAGCACCTACAGCACCGCTAAGTTCTCCTGCGCGACAAAGCCAAAGTCCGCACACACCGTCTGGAATGTCTGGACTAGGAATGATGCCATGAGTGATAAAGAGGCACAACTAATTTGGGAAGCCTTTGACGATCCTTATTTTACATATGAAACTATGAAAGGTGCTGTACTTGGACTTATAGATAAGCACTTTCACTTACCCAGGCAACCATGGACAGGTGCAACTAGTTTAGAAGTACCACCTCGTTCTAGTGGCCAACGGCATGCACGGAAAGATCCAAAGCTAAAGCACTCGAAGCCTGGTGGTGCACCACCTGCCTGGCCGATGGCTCCACCAACTATGTAATAGGAGAAAACAATGCTAGATAGAGAACAAGATAAATTAATTAATGAGAGCTTGTTTGGACGTGCCAAAGATACAGGCATTGATATAGCAAAACATTTTAATGTAGCAGATCAATTATATCAGTCATTATCAGCAGAGAAAGACCCTAGTCAAATTACAGATGATGATGTCGATAATCTAGTGTTAGCATGGATAAGTAAACAAGAGTGGGTTCCGACAAACTTCTCTTCCAGCCTGAGCGAATATCTAGGGAAGAGTCTTAAGAGCATGCGTGACGAACAAACACATGACAAAGATGTAACCTCGACTGGTGACGCATACGGGCGATCAGCCCCTGAACTCCCATTCTCGAGATGAACTTCGACATCAAAGTAAAGAAGATATTAAAAGAATTGTATCCAAATGATTATAACTTCGATGGTGACACATCCGACGATGACACCGACAACACTTTTGGCGGTGATGGGATGATGAAATTGGTAAAGCTCTTTCAGACATATAATAATATTGATTCTGCAGCAGAAGTAGAACAGAAGTTAAAAGAATTATATGATGGTTGGTCGAGCTCTATGAAAAATGCTGTTGTAGGTGAGTTAATGAATATGGCTCAGCAAGGCAATCCTAATTGGACATACGTAGCTGATACTATCTTAAGTGTAATTGTACCGTCAGCAGATGATGAGGATGATCTATCACCTATGGGTGCCACAGTGCATCATTATCCACCAAAAGATGATGAAGAATTATCAGCTTGGGATCAAACAGATCCATCTGGGTCAGGAAGTCCTATGAATATAGCTTTGCAACTTGTAAAGGAATATTCAAAACTACGTACGATAAACATAAAGGATGCCGAAGGAACTGTTAGATTAAGATGGAGAGAAGTAAATCAAGCCTTAAAGGATGGTGTTATTAAAGCTTTAGTAGCTTTGACTAAACAGTCAGAGAGAGAGCAGGAACATATTGCTGTGTATAAAGAAATTCTTACTATTATTCTAAATGAAAACGTTTAAAGAATTTATGAATATTAGACCAGATCGACCTCGACGTCGAAATGGTGATGCTCCACTAGATAAACCGGCGCCGCCTGATCTATCTGATATATCACCTTATACCTTACAACTACTCCAGTTGTTCAGTAGTCAATCCGGCCAAATCCCGAAAGACCCCGAAGACCATCATGGTATTAAAGCCTTTAGAGGGTGGTCAGATCAAATACAAGAACTAGTAATATCTGATTTAGTCGATTTAGCTAATCAAGCACCTAATCCAGAACTTAAAATTAGTCTTACAAATATGGAGAAATTCCTAAGGCTTATGAGAGGTAAGTAGTAAAGATAGAAATTTAAACCTTTCCTGATAAATACAAATATGAATGCTAATGATGCCGATACAATGCTGAAATTACTATCAAAAACTACTGAAAATAAAGTAGGCCAAGAAGTACTCAGTGCTGCAGTACCTCCACCTAATCAGATCTGGGCCACTATAGTGGCTATTAATAGTAAATTAAATACTCTTCAGCAAGAAATACAGCAATTGAAGGTCAACTAAAAATAAATAGTTGACTTCTTCTAATGATAAGCTATAATATACTCTATGACAGCAAAGACATATGCACAATCCCAGTTGGATTTCGTAGGTGGTAAGCGCGCATCCTGGTTCAAGGATAACGCTCGAGAGCGTCGTGTGACGGTGGAGATGACCCGCCAGCCAAACGGCGAGTATTACATCAACTCAGCTAAGGCTAACTATAACGTTGGCGGCTCAAGCACTCAGGTTGGTGTGAATAATCGCCTCTTGCGCAACGAGCTCCTCACGAGCAATATCACAACTGGTTAACCAATAATCCTAGGATTATTAGCAAGAGCATAGGGAAACTTATGCTCTTTTTTATTAAATAATTTAAAGCCATGAGAGATAAAGACGCACATTTAATGATGGAGGCTTTATGCTTTAAAGAAGCTGGCATCGATCCTGACAAGCATGAATACAGCGGGTCGAATTGGATGGTACAATGGACTAAAAACATCAAAGCCAAACTTGCGAAAGCACAGGAAATCGGCGACTCGAAAGAAGCAAATAAGCTTCAACGCTTTCTCGACGCGCATGGTGTTGATGAAGCTTATGATAGTTGGATCGATGATCCAGTTGGCGATGACAACCCACACCTTAAACCTGATAAATCTGATCCATCTGATCCATCTGCACCTAGCCCGGCGCAGAATACAGCAGGGTATATTCAAATCGATCTCTACACTGGCGGCATTCAGACTATAAGCCCCGATGAAGTAGAGCAGGCTGTTAGAGGGTTGGAACATATTCCTGCAGGAGAGGGCACTAGTGACTGGGACGCCTGGAGGGGCGAAGAGTATATGATTGTCGCTGTACCGAAGGTAGTTCATTGGCCAGAAACTGGGGCATATCAACATAGCTAATATGATAAAACTAATAGTTTTATCCTGAAAAGTATATAATTACTAGCTAGATCGCATTCACTGAATATTATTAACTCCTTGATAATTAATAAGATCTGTGAGAAATTATACAAAAATACTAGAAGGATCAGAATTTACTAACGGCCACAGCAACAATTCCTTTCAAAGCCTTTGGAGTAAAGTGAAAGTAAAGTGAAAATAACCGGAAAAGGAGTTGCCATATCCCCAGAAAGTTCCGATAATATTGGCGTTGTGAGTGAGATAGATAAGACGATTAAGGCAGATTTGACCGGGATAGCTCAGCTAGAGCTGAACGTGCCAACTCTGGAAGAGCGCGGAAATGACAGCTTAGATTTCCACGATTGTTCAGTGCGGAGTATCGAGCGAGCGCTCGAGCGTGCATATAGGCTCGGCCGTGAAGCCAATCGCGAATGGGGCATTCAGCTCGGTATTGAGATGGGCTTGAAGAGAGCGATGGAGATCACCTCCCGGGATTTGCATAACTTCAAGTTTCCAGACGGTCAGATTCCGATCGATATGCCGCTCGAGCAGCACGCTCCGAAGGATAATTCCACGTTCGAATATTCGAATATGACATACGGAGAGCGCATGATGGAGAGAGAAGCGAACGATCGCAAGAGGCGAGCCAATCGCATCGTAGCGAAGAATCGCAGAAATCGGAAATAAAGCTTGCCATATCCAGAGAAGCATTTAAAATATAGGCTGTTGTGAGAGCAAATAACGCATATCAAGACGGGAATTCTTATAAGTTTCATAAAGGAATTCGGGCACAAGAAGACGCAAAGAATAAGCCTAGGAAGACTAAGCTAGAATTAGAATTCGAAATGGTTCTTTCTTTCCTAACTAGGCTCATTAATCCGGGCCGAGCTGGAAAATAAAGCTTGACGTTTCTAGAGAAGCATATATAATTATTGAGATGATTGAGAGTAAGTTAACGAAGAAAGAAGCTGACAATCTCAGAGCATGGAAGCGCTGGGGCTTAATGATGAAGCTATTGAAGAGTATTCATAGAGAGATCGAGCCTAGGAAGCAAATGTTACGCCATGCCTTTGACTGAAGAATTTATACCACTAACTATAGAGATTATGAGTAAGAAGACTAAGAAGAACCCCGCCCCGGTACTGGCATGTATCATTACTGGCCAAGCGCGGAAGACATCGCACAACTACTTGAACGATAAGGCCAAGCGCTTAGGAGTCGGTAGTGATTGGTTGCTTAACAATTATGTGAGCAAGTTTGTTTGTAGTCAGCTGCGTGCTGGTAAAGCGCTTAGCGATCTACAGACAACAGATCAGAAGATCACAGATCAGCTATTGACTGATCTGGTTAAGAAGAACTCTAAGAGTAGAGTGACTAACTTCTGGTTCAAGAATGGAGTTTATCAGACAGCTAAGGTAACGCCTAAGAAGGTCAAGAAGACAGAGCCTACTGTTGATGTTGAGTCACTCACTGCAAAGGTGAATGAAGAGCAAGCTGAGGCTGCAACGGCCCCAGTACCAGTCGCTACCTTCGATGAGGTGCTTGATGAGTTAACACAGCTGAACTAACCCACAACAACACATAAGGGGTGGGAGAGTAATAGGTAGCTCTCCTATCCCTCTGTATAGACACTTAAGTACAGATATCCGGATTATATAGAGGTATGGTGGGTACGGGTCTGAAGCGCATGCTAAATTATTTTTGCATTTTTTTGCGGAGCCGTTATAATAGAGCTTTTACGGGGGCAAGCGATAAATTATTATATGCTACGAGGGATAATAAAGAGTGATGATAAACGTTCTGATGAATCTCCGGTGATGCATTACAATGTTAAGGTTACACAAAGAGATCTAGATGAGATCCATCATTTAGTTAAACGGAATTATGTTGGTTTGACAATAGCGTGGGCTCCGGCGATGATTGCTGTAACAAAAATATTAGATCAAATTAGTAAACAGGATGAAGACCTCGATAATTATGATAACGACGGATCATGTCCGTTATGTAAAGCCCCAGAGCACGAAGAGACAGATTAAATGAAATCATATATAGTAGAATTCACACATAGAGTATCCGGTGAATCTTTTCTTAAATTCGGACATACTAAGTATTCCGATGTTATGAAGAGATTCGAATTCAGTCCAGAGCAATACCAAGATTACTATATTGAAGTATTAGCTAGTATAAAACATCATACAGTCGAGGAGGCTGAAGGTATCGAAACTGATTTTCTCGATAAGTATCCAAAGAACCTGTATCTCCCGAAGAACTTCTCGGGTATTACAGAGATATACGAGCCCGAGGACAAACAGGAGAGAGCTAAGATACTACGTGAGTTTTACACAATAAAAGAGACTATCGAGGGAAAGAAGAAAAAGAAGGGTTCAACCGCAATGCCATGGCCAATTTACAATGTAGCTAAAGGTAAAGAAGATAATAAACTATTACTCGATAAAACCGGAGATACATTAATAACTGATCAATTAACTGATAATCCATTAGCACGGTGACCGAGCAAGCGAACGGAGTGGTCTGCAAAACCATATTTGCAGGGAGCGTTACCCTGGCCGTGCTCCAATTTAGATAAATATATAAAATGACAACATCTGCACAGATTAACGATGCCACACAGACACGGTTTTTCCCTCGAGGTAAAAAAAAGCCGGATTTGCCGGATGATCGTCCTCCAGTATATGCTATATTCATAATACCGTTTATTTTATTAATAATAAAATTATGTGATGTATATGACTGGATAAGATCAAAAAAGATTAAATAATATTGTATGGCATTCGAAGCGAAAATTCTAACAGGATCTAAGAACAAACAAGCTAAATTATTAAGAGCTGCTAGTGTTGCTGCTAAGTCTCCAGACACCGGAGTTAAGATACTTAAAAAGAGTGCATATTATGTTATAAGAGATTGTGCTAAAATTACTGAATTATATCTGCCACATTTTATATATTCACAATTAAAGAACCCTATTCAGATGTTAGAGGGGGTATTTTCAAAGGCAGATTGTATAGATTTCTTAGGTCGCGCTAAGAAAGATTTAGTTACTAATCAATTATTAAATTTAATTATTTTCGATATAAAGAAGCAGAACATCCTTGAATCTGCTTCGACCGTATTTAAGCAACCGGATTTAGATACATCAACATTTGATGAGGAAGATACAGAAGATATTTACGGTGATTATGAGGCAGGCGGAGTGACGGTAGAAGAAGAACCAGAAGTGATAGTTGAAGTAGAGAAAGATACATTACAATTATTGTTAGATGCCTTCAAGGTCAAAAACTAAGTACGATTATAAGTGCTATTATACTGATTTAGCAAATCTGCTAATCACACATGGGATTGGTTTACACAATTGTAAAACTGATCAAGAGGTTTTAGATTCTAATAATAAATGTATAAAACTCGCTGAGCAGTTCATTGAACAAGTATCTCCTCCTGTTAATTAATGATATTAGAATTAATATTATTACCTTTTATTATAATAGGTTATAAGATATATTGTGTGATATTAAAAGGGTTAATATTAATAATCGATTGGATTCTGAATCTTTACTCGAAATTTAGTAAAGAAAAATAGTTGTATAAAGAGCTTGCCGAAAACCCGGATTTAGCGTATCATATAGGGGTTGTTCGGCGAAACCGCCGTCTCGCAATAATACTAATACTAATAATATGTTTGATATAGATTCCATCATTACTCGGTGTAAAGAGCGTCCTGAAACATTATTTTTACGAGATCCGCGGTCTCCGGATTTTGAAGAAATTGTAAAAGGTAATAATAGTTTGCAAGGTAACATAGTTGATCGTCAATTTTTTGATTATTTTGGAGGAACTTTTTGTGACGCTCATGGTTATGACGGGACAATTAACGGTAAAAAATACGAAGTTAAATCTACGGGGTCTCGGATGAAAGATAAAGACGGTAAAGAAGGATATTTGCGAATCAATTCATGTAATGAGAATAAGAGGGGATTATTTGATTACATGGCAATTGTTGATATATTACATAATATGGTGTTTATTATTCCACATGATGAATGGTATAATCGTGGACACTTTATCGGAAAAGAATTTCATTGGAGTGGTACTTATAATAAGTCTGATAACCAAAAGAGAAGTAATACTAGACTACTTTTAGAGTATGAAAAGTATCCTAAACAAGCTGCTTGACGGTCTAGAATAAATATCTATAATATAAGTTATGAAAAGGTCGACAAAGATTCGTCGAGTAGTCAAGTTTAATACTGGGACGAGAGTGCATCGACCGAAAAAAGGGGCTGGATCATATATCCGAAAGAAAAAAAACGATGGCTGCAAAAATTAAAAAACAGAGAGTCTGGGAACGTATCCGGAAAGGTGTTAAGACATGTAAAACTGTCACAGTGACTAAACAGCGGGTGCCTCGACGAAAAAGGTGATTTCCTAAAACAAAGTAGTTGATTAAGTACTCAAGACAGTCTATAATAATGGAGTTATGAGAATTAACGAACGAAACGTAGCATTACAGGACATAAACGAACACTCGGCAATAGCCGTAGAAGGTGTTCACAACATATCAAAGAAGTCTGATCTTTATGATAAATTGGGATTAGATTTTGAGGTAGAATCGGTTAATCTCGGTAAGGTCACCGGAGATGAAAGTTATGATAGATTTTACGGATTGCGTAACAACAAATCTGGTAAGGTTTATTCGGTTGTAGGTCGTAAGTATACACCTATTCAAAATCATGAGCTTATTGATACATTTGATGAGGTTCGTGAAATGTACGGTGGTAAATATAAGGCTGCTGGTATTATGCGCGGCGGCAGTCGTATTTGGGTACAGGCTGAACTCCCGAAGAAGTATTCTTTTAATATTCCGAACCGGAAAGGGGATACTATTAATTCGATGATCACCATGTTAATTGGTCATGACGGGATTATTTCAAATTGTATTTTCCCGACATCGATGCGCGGTGCATGTAACAATCAGTTTGTCGCAATGACTCGAGAATCTACTCGAGATTATCGAATCCAGCATTTTTCTAATTATAGCGATAGGTTGGATTTGGTTAAGGATGTTTTTTCTAAGAACATAAATAGCCTTAAAAACATGTACACTGATTTTGCTAAACTTGATAGTAAGGCAATGTCTAAGACCGAGCTCTATAATTTCTTGGGTGAAGTGTATCCGATGAAGGATGATGAGGATGAGCGTATGGTGACACGTCATAATGATATCGCGGCACTGTTTAGTCGTGGTGCAGGCAACCTTGGTCAGTCCCGTTGGGATGCATTCAATGCAGTGACTGAGTATGTTGATCACCATCAGCATGCAACTCGGATGGCTAATGCCATTGAGAACAAGAATCACGAATATATCCAGAATCGGATTGGTAGTTTGAGTACTCCAGGTGGTCAAATGGATAGGTTTAAGAGGCGGGCACTAAACTTGCTGACAACTACAGATAGGTTTGCAAAACCAGTTGTAAAGCCAGCTGAAATTACAATAACAGCTTAATTTTACAATACTAATAGGGGTCCTCGGGAAACCGGGGATTCCCTATCACCAAACCCTATATAGTTTCATGTTTTTAATGGGGCACAGCCTTTCGGAAACGCGGGATATTAGTGATTTGTATTATGAGGGGCTCGACTAAATAATTATATGATTACGATCGATTTAAAGGCCAAACCTCGGGTCAAACGTTGGTTGAAGGATAATAAAATTAATTTTAAGACGTTGCAAAAAACGGCGAATATATTTTTTAATCAAATTCAAAAGCGTAGTAAATCTAATAAGCATTACAATATAGAAATTAAGACATGTGAGCACCATAGTAGTGGATATTATTTTGGGTTTGATGAGCTTCATGTGACACATAAGTTAGATCAGAACGGGTGGAGTAGTGATAAGAAGTTCGACACATTTGCTGCTCATTTTCTTCATGAATTTAGACACTGGATACAAGACAATATGCTTCATGTATCAGAGCATCGGTTAAATTATACTGATGAAGACAGCGAGAAAGAGAATGATAAATATTATTACAACAAATGGGAGATCGATGCCCGGAAATTTGAGCGGCAATATAAGAAAGATTTTATCGATTTATATTATCTTCTAGATAACCTTTCCAGTAAGAAACTTTTTTATTAATATTATGAATAACATATCAGAATTCGAACGGACTAAACCAACCCAAGCATATGCTGCTCTTGATAGCGCAATTTCTAAGTATCGTCAAATAGTAAATGAGCATACCTATCAAGGTAAGCAATTGATTATGGAGAGTGCTGATGCGCAACGTGCATCATTAGCACAGCAAATTGTAAGTGACCTAGAGAATATAAAAAGAGTATTTTTAACTGGTAGTTAAGATATTGTTATATTTTTTACTTCGTCAAAATATGGAGTAATTTTTTGAAGTTCTAGTTGAACACGCTTTCTAATTTTGTATTGTAATTTATTATCAGATATATCTG
>Ga0114898_1001880_pt1 | contig 11645 bp, 10 predicted proteins | sample Malvired_Geostar_FD_83496 | JGI IMG/M metagenome (GOLD analysis project Ga0114898, IMG submission 83496) | Marine viral communities from the Global Malaspina Expedition - Malaspina viral metaG DeepMed_Geostar | ecosystem: Environmental > Aquatic > Marine > Oceanic | place: Mediterranean Sea... | reverse complement strand
GGCTTGAGCGGCGGGCCTAACGGCCCTGGGCGGCGGTCTGTTCGACCAGGTCGGCCAGGCGCTCGGCGGCGTCCGGCTTGGCGATGGAGCGGGCGCCGGCCGACATGCGGGCCAGGCGCTCAGGATTGGTCAGCAGCTTTTCCAGGGCGTTGGCCATGGAATCGACGGTCAGCTGGTTCTCGCGGGCGATCACCGCGCCGCCGGCGTCAGCCATGACCTGGGCGTTCTGGCCCTGGTCGTCGTCCAGCGCGATGGCCAGCGGCACCAGGATCGCGGGCCGGCCGGCGATGGCGAATTCGCAGACCGTCCCGGCGCCGGCGCGGCCGACCACCAGATGGGCCTGGCGCAGGCGGGTGGCCATGTCGCGGAAGAAGGGGGCGATCTCGGCCTCGACCATGGCGTCGGCATAGATGCGGCGGGCGCCGTCCATGGATTCCTTGCGGGTCTGCTGCTGAACCCGCAGGCGCACCCGCAGCTCCTCAGGCAAGGCGCGGATGGCCTCGGGCATCAGCTCCGACAGCAGGCGCGCGCCCTGGCTGCCGCCGGTGACCAGCAGGCGCAGGGTGCCGCCCTCTTCAGGCGGCAGATAGGGCTTGTCGGCCAGGTCGCGGATCTCCTGGCGCACCGGATTGCCCACCACCACGGCCTTTTCCGCCACCTTGGGCGGCGCCTTCTGCAGGCTCGGGAAGGCGCAGGCGACGGCGGTCACGTGGCTGGCCAGGCGGCGATTGGCCCGGCCCATGACGGCGTTCTGCTCGTGGATCACGGTCGGCCGGCCCTGGGTGATCCCGGCCAGCAGGCCCGGCACGGAGGGATAGCCGCCGAAGCCCACCACCACGGCGGGGTCCAGGCGTCGGAAGGCGGCGCGGGCCTGCATCACCCCCTGGATGATGGCCAGGCCCGCCTGGGCCATGCCGATGGGGTCGCCGGACTTGAAGGTGCGGGCGGACAGGCCGATCCGCTGCTCGGCGGGAAAGCTCTCGGCGAAGGCGGCGACGCGCTCGTCCGAGGCCAGCACCACCCGCCAGCCGCGGGCGATCAGCGTCTCTGCGAGCGCCTGGGCGGGAAAGAGATGACCCCCGGTTCCCCCGGCGGCGACCACGGCGATCTTACGCATGGCTTGCGTTTAGGCGAAGGCGCCGGCCTTGGCGAGCCCTTCGGACGGGGCGTAGGCCCCCGGTCGGCGACGGGTCAGGGCCAGGGCCAGGCCAAGGGTGAGGCCCGAGGCGATCAGGGACGAGCCGCCATAGGACAGGAAGGGCAGCGTCATGCCCTTGGTGGGGATCAGGTTCAGGTTCACCGCCACATTGATGATCGCCTGCTGGCCCACCAGGACGAACAGGCCGGCCGCCGCCACCTGTTCGAAGGCGTTGCTGAGCTTCATCGCCTTGTACAGGCCGCGGATCACGATCAGGGAAAACAGCGCCAGGATGATCAGGCTGAAGATCAGCCCATATTCCTCGGCGCCCACCGAATAGATGAAGTCGTTGTGCAGGTCGGGCACGTGCCGCTTCATGACGCCCTCGCCGGGGCCGCGGCCGAACAGGCCGCCGGCGGCGATGGCCTCGGCGGCCCGGTCCACCTGATGGGTGTCGGCGGCCTCGGGGCGGAAGAAGCGGTTCACCCGGTCGGCCACATGGGGGAAGACGAAATAGGTGCTGAACAGGCCGGCGATCGCGGTCGCCGCCAGCAGCATGACCCAGGACAGCGGCACGCCGGCCATCCAGAAGGCCGCCCCGAAGGCGATGGTGATCAGCACCGTCTGGCCAAGGTCCGGCTGCATCAGCAGCAGCGCCACGGCCAGGACATAGAGGCCGAAGGCGATGCTGACGCCGGGCACGCCCTGCCCCTTCTGGCCCTCGGAGAACATCCAGGCCACCAGCACGATCAGGGCCGGCTTCATGAATTCGGACGGCTGCAGGGTGAAGCCGGCGAACTGGACCCAGCGGGTGGCGCCCTTGGCGTTGTGCCCCAGGAACGGCAGGGCGATCATCAGCAGGATCGCGCCGAGAAAGATGAAGAAGGCCGCCCGCCGCACCGACTTGATGTCGAGCATGGAGGTTCCGATCAGGACTGCGGCGCCGATCACCGCGAACACGCATTGCCGGATCGCGAAATGGAAGGGATCGCCGACATTCATCCGCGCCGCCGCCGCAGGGCTGGCGGAGAAGGCCAGGAGGATGCCAAGGCCGATCAGGACGGCCACGGCGCCCAGCAGCCAGCGGTCGATGGTCCACCACCAGACCCCCAGCGCCGAGCGGTCGCTGCGGGCGAAGGCGTGGGCCTGGTTCGGTCGGCTGGCGGGATCGGCGGCAGGATCGGCGGCGCTCATGCCCGCGCCCCCCGCTGCACCGGCGCCTCAAGCCCCTGGACCGCGTGACGGAAAGCGTCCCCGCGGGCTTCGAAATCGGCGAACTGGTCGAAGGAGGCGCAGGCCGGCGACAGCAGGACGACGGCGTCCTGCCCCGAGGCCGCGGCGTCGGCATAGGCCCGCTCGACGGCGCGCTCCAGGGTCCCGCATTCGGCGACCGGCGCCTTGCCGGTCAGGACATCAGCGAACGCATGGGAGGCCTCGCCGATCAGATAGGCCTTTTCGATGCGGGGAAAGAGGTCGGACAGGCCCTCAATGCCGCCGGCCTTGGCCTGGCCGCCGGCGATCCAGTAGATCTTGGGATAGCTCGACATGGCCTGGCGGGCGGCGTCGGCGTTGGTGGCCTTGGAGTCGTTGACGAAGCGCACGCGGCCCAGCTGGCCGACCGTCTCCATGCGGTGGGCGAGACCGGGGAAGGTCATCAGCCCCTCGGCCGCCTCTTCCGGCGTCAGGCCCAGGCCGCGGGCCGCGGCGTAGGCGGCCGCAGCGTTCTGCCAGTTGTGGCGCCCCGGCAGGGAGCGGGCGCGCAGCAGGTCGGCGATCTCGACGGCGCGCTCGCCGGTGGCGTCATAGAGCAGGCCCTGGAGCACATAGACGCCCCGGCCGATGGCCTTGCTGGACGAGATCGGCACGATGGTGCGGCGATTGGCGGCCACCACCTCGGTGCAGATGCGCTGGCCGTAGGGGTCGTCCACCCCGATGATGGCGGTGTCGCCCTTGCCCTGGTTCAGCAGCACCCGGCGCTTGGCGGCCACATAGCCGTCCATGCCGCCATGGCGATCCAGGTGGTCGGGGGTGATGTTCAGCAGCAGCGAGACGTCGGGCTTCAGGCTCGAGGTCAGGTCCAGCTGGTAGGAGGACATCTCCAGCACATAGACCGCCCCGCCATGCATGTCGTCGAGGCCGAGCACGCCGTAGCCGATATTGCCGCCCATGCGGGTGTCGCGGCCGGCGCTGGCGCAGATGTGGGCGATCAGGGCGGTGGTGGTGGACTTGCCATTGGTGCCGGTGATGGCGACCACCTTGGGCCGCTTGTGCTCGGGCGCGGCGTTCACGGCGCGGGCGAAAAGCTCGATGTCGCCGACGATCTCGACGCCGGCGGCCTTGGCCCGCTCGACGGTCCAGTGCGGCGCAGGATGGGTCAGGGGCACGCCGGGCGACAGCAGCAGGGCGGCAAAGCCCCACCAGTCGGCGGAGTTCAGGTCGGTCAGTTCGAAGCCCTCGGCCAGGGCGGCCTCCCGGGCGGCGGGGCGATCATCCCACAGGGCCACCTGCGCGCCGCCGGCCTGCAGGGCGCGCGCGGCCGCAAGCCCTGTGCGGGCCAGGCCGAACACCGCCACTGTCTTGCCTTCGAAACCGCGGACCGGGATCATGGTTTGCGCGCCAGCCTCCCTATCGCAGCTTCAGGGTCGCAAGACCCAGCAGGGCCAGCATCACCGCCACGATCCAGAACCGGATCACGACGGTGGACTCCGACCAGCCGAGCTTTTCGAAATGGTGGTGGATCGGCGCCATGCGGAAAACGCGGCGGCCGGTGAGCTTGAACGAGGCCACCTGGATCATCACCGACAGGGTTTCCAGCACGAACAGGCCGCCGACGATGGCCAGGACGATCTCGTGCTTGGTGGCGACCGCCACGGCGCCCAGGGCGCCGCCCAGGGCGAGCGAGCCGGTGTCGCCCATGAAGATCTTGGCCGGCGGCGCATTGTACCAGAGGAAGCCCAGGCCAGCCCCGATGATGGCTCCGCACAGCACGGCCACCTCTCCCACGCCGGGCACGAAGTGGAGCTGCAGGTAGTTGGAGAACAGGTAGTTGCCGACGAGATAGGCGATGAGGCCGAAGGCGGCGGCGGCGATCATCACCGGCACGGTGGCCAGGCCGTCCAGGCCGTCGGTGAAGTTCACGGCGTTGGCGGCGCCGACGATCACCAGGGCCCCGAACACCAGGTAGAACCAGCCCATATCCCACAGCAGCTGCTTGAAGATCGGGAAGGCCACCGAGGTCGGCAGTTCCGGCGACTCCGCCGTGCGGCCGCCATAGATGATCAGGATGGCCACGGCGGCCAGCGCGATGGCCACTTCGAGGATCAGACGCAGGCGGCTGGAGACGCCGGCCGTCGTCTGCTTGGTCACCTTGGCGTAGTCGTCGGTGAAGCCCAGGACGCCGTAGCTGGCGGTGACGAACAGCACCACCCAGACATAGATGTTCGAAAGGTCGGCCCAGAGCAGGGTGCCGACGATCAGGCCGGCCAGGATCATCACCCCGCCCATGGTCGGCGTGCCGGCCTTTTCGACGATGTGGCGTTCGATGCCGTCGGCGCGGATTGGCTGGCCCTTGCCCTGCTTGGCCTGCATCCAGCGGATGAAGCGCGAGCCCATGAGCATGACCACCAGCTGGGCGGTGAACAGCGCCATGCCGGTGCGGAATGTCAGATATTTCAGCAGGTTGAGCAGGGGCACATGCCCCTCAGCCGACATCTGCGTGTAGAGCCAATAGAACATCAGCCCTGCCCCCCCAGCTCACGACCAGCCTCGACGAGGGCGGCGGCGACCGCGCCCGCTTTGGAGCCGTTGGACCCTTTGACCATCACGATATCGCCAGGCTCTACGGCCCGGACGACCTGCGGCCCAATCTGGGCTGCGCTCTCGGCGTACCCGCCCCGACGAGTCGAAGGAAGGGCGTCCCAGAGGGATTTCATCAAAGGCCCGGCGCAGAAGACCAGATCGACATCGGCCGCCTCCAGGGGCGCGGCCAGGGCGCGATGGAAGGCCTCGGCCTCGCCCCCCAGCTCCAGCATGTCGGTCAGCGCGACGATCCGCCGCCCCTGGGGCTGGCGCGCGCCCAGGCTGGAAATCGCCGCGGCCATGGAGATCGGATTGGCGTTGTAGCTCTCGTCGATCAGGGTGAAGGCGCCGCCGGCGATCGCCACCTGGCGCTCGGCGCCGCGGCCGGCCAGGGGCTCGAAGGCGCCCAGGGCCGTGACGGCGTCGTCCAGCGTCACGTCCAGGGCCTCCAGCATCAGCAGCACCGCCATGCTGTTCAGCCCCCAGTGGAAGCCGGTCTGCAGGATCGGGAAGTCCAGGGCCTGGCCGTTCAGCACCGCCCGCACCATGGCCTCCCCCGGTCCCGGATTGAAGGCGGTCAGCCGGGCGTCGCAGCCCTCGCCCGCGCCGAAGGTCCGCACCCGGGCGCCGGCGGCCTGGGCGGCGCGGCGCAGCTGGTCGAACCAGACATTGTCGGCGTTGAGAATGGCCACGCCGCCGGGCGCGATCCCGTCGAAGATCTCGGCCTTGGCGCGGGCGACCCCGGCCTCGCCGTCGGGAAAGTTCTCCACATGGACCGGGCCCACCGTGGTGATCAGGGCCGCATGGGGGCGCACCATCTGCGACAGGGGCGTGATCTCATCGGCGTGGTTCATGCCGATCTCGAACACGGCGCGTTCGGTGTCGCGGGGCATCCGCGCCAGGGTGAGCGGCACGCCGATATGGTTGTTGTAGGACTTCACCGACGAGTGCGCCTTGCCGGCGATGGCGAGGCCGGCCCGCACCGCCTGGGTGACGCTGGTCTTGCCGACCGAACCGGTGACCGCGCCGCGGCGGGCCTGGGGCGCACGATCCCGCGCTGCGACGCCCAGGACCTCCAGCGCCTTGAAGACGTCGCCGACCAGGACGGCCGGTCCGCCCTGCGGCGTCGACACCAGGGCGCCGGCCGCGCCCTGCGCCAGGGCCTGGGCGACGAAGGTGTGGCCGTCCCGGGCGCCGGCCAGGGCGATGAACAGGTCGCCGGGCTCCACCGAACGGCTGTCGATGGACAGGCCCGTGACGGCGAAGTCGTCGCCCACGAGGTCTCCGCCCACCGCCTGGGCGATTTCCTTGGCGGTCCAGAGGGGCTCAGACATGGACGGCCTCCAGGGCTTGGGCGGTCACGGCCACATCGTCGAAATGGTGGGTGACCCCGGCGATCGTCTGGGTCTGCTCATGGCCCTTGCCGGCGATCACCAGCACGTCCCCGTCGCGCATGAGGGCGACGGCCGCGGCGATGGCTTCCCGGCGATCACCGATCTCCTGGGCGTCCGGCGCGCCCTTACGGACCTGGGCGCGGATCGCGGCGGGATCTTCGCTGCGAGGGTTATCATCGGTGACGATGGCGATGTCGGCCAGTTCGGCCGCCGCCTGGCCCATCAACGGCCGCTTGGCGGCGTCCCGGTCGCCGCCGGCGCCGAAGACGACGATCAGTCGGCCCCGGGTGTGCGGGCGCAAGGCCTTCAGCACCGTCTCCAGGCCGTCGGGCGTATGGGCGTAGTCCACATAGGCCTCGCCGCCCCGGGGCCCGGCGCCGACGCGCTGCAGGCGGCCGGGCGCGCCCTCCAGGCGCTCCAGGGCGGCCAGGACGGTCTCGATGCTCTCGCCGGCCGCCAGGCAGAGGCCGGCGGCGACCAGGGCGTTGGCCGCCTGGAAGGCGCCGGCCAGGGGCAGGCGCAGGTCGAAGGTGCGGCCGTCATGGATCAGGCTCAGCCGCTGGCCGTCCGGCTGCAGCTCGCGGCGGTCCAGGCGCAGGCTCTGACCGCCCTCGCCCACCGACAGGATGGCCTGGCCGGCCTGGATGGCGGCGGCGGCGAAGACCGGGAAGGCCTCGGAGTCGGCGTTGAGCACCGCCGTGGCGCCGCGGGGCAGCAGGGTTTCGAACAGGCGCAGCTTGGCGGCCCGATAGGCGGCCATGTCGCCGTGATAGTCGAGATGGTCCTGGGTCAGGTTGAGGAAGCCCGCAGCCTTCAGCTCCACCCCGTCCAGGCGACGCTGATGGATCCCGTGGGACGAGGCCTCAAGGGCCAGATGGGTGACGCCGAGGCCGGCCAGCCGGGACATCAGCTCGGCGACGTCGGCGGCGTCCGGCGTGGTCAGGCCCGGCGGCGTCAGCTGTTCGTTCAGGCCAGGCCCAGTGGCCAGGACGCCAAGCGTGCCCATGCTGGCGGCCTTGCGGCCGGCGCTGGCGAAGATCTGGCGGCAGAAGGTGGCGACGGACGTCTTGCCGTTGGTCCCGGTCACCGCCACCACGACGGGCGGCTGGGCGCCCCAGAAGGCGGCGGCGGCCAGGGCGTAGGCGCGGCGGGGATCGGCGCTGGTCACCACCGGGACGTCCAGGCCTTCGAGGGGGTCGGCGGAAAGCACGGCCACGGCGCCGGCGGCCACGGCCTGGGCGGCGAAGGCTGCGCCGTCGGCCTTGGCGCCCGGCAGAGCGGCGAACAGATAGCCCGGCTGAACCTTGCGGCTGTCGGCGGTGACGCCGGTCACCTGAGGGTCAGCGGCGAGCTCGCGCCGCACGAGATCGGAAAGCCGGGCCATCAGAGATCACCTCCCACGGTCGGCGTTTGGATCGCGGCCAGGCGCGGCTGGTTCTCCATCGGTCCCACATGACGCGAGACCCCCAGGAACGGCGCGATACGGGCGATGACATTGCCGACGGCCGGCGCGGCCACCCAGCCGCCGGTCGAATAGCCGGAGGTTTCTGGCGTGCCATGGGGCTCGTCAAGCAGGATCAGCACGAAATAGCGGTCATTCTCCAGCGGCCCGTCGGTGGGGAAGACCGCTGCGAAGGACGAGACCTGGCGCTCGCCATTGTAGCGACGGATGGCGGGATCGTACTTCTCGCCGGTGCCGGTCTTGCCGCCGACGCTCAGGCCGGGCGCATCGGCCTTGCCGCCGCTGCCGCCGGTGACATTGGCGCGCATGATCTGCAGCATCTGGGCCGAGGTGGTCTCCGACAGCACCTGCTTGGCGGGGGGCCGGAAGCCCGGCTCGCGCTTGTGGATGGTCAGCGGCACCAGCTTGCCGCCGTTCAGCAGGGGCAGCATGGCCCGGGTCAGGGCCAGCGGCGAGACGTTCATCCCGTGGCCGAACGAGGTCGAGGCCACCGCGTCCTCGTTCCAGACCTTGGGCGTCAGGGGCGAGGCCGATTCCTTCAGCTCCACCTCGGCCGCCGTGGTCAGGCCCAGGTCGGTGAAGTAGCGGCTGAGGCGCTCAGGCCCGACGCCCACGGCCAGCTTGGCGGTGCCGATGTTGGACGAGCTCTGGAACACCTCCACCAGGGTCAGGATCTTCCGGGTGGCGTGATAGTCGTGGATGGTCCGGTAGCCGAGCTTGTAGGGCTCGCGGGCGTCGAAGGTGGACGCCATGGTGGCGACGCCGGCGTCCAGACCGATGGCCACGGTGAAGGCCTTGAAGGTCGAGCCCATCTCGAAGACCGCTGAGGCGGCCCGGTTCAGACGCGCCTCGGCCGAGGCCGAGCCCGGATCGTTGGGATCGAAGTCGGGATAGCTGGCCACGCCGAGCAGCTCGCCCGTATGGACATTGGCCACGATGCCGACGGCGCCGCGGGGGCCATAGGTCAGGGCGGCCTTGCGCAGTTCGTCCTCCAGCGCGCCCTGGACGCGCAGGTCGATGGACAGGGCCACTTCGCCGCCGGCGCCCGCCAGATTGCGGATCTCGTCGTTCAGGGCGAGTTCGGCGCCGGCCAGCCCGCGACCGCCGGTGTCGGCGAAACCGATCAGGTGAGAGGCGGTGTTGTTCAGCGGATAGACGCGCTTCTGTTCGGGCTCGAAGGTGATCCCCGGCAGGCCCAGACGGTGGATGGCGGCCCGCTCCACCGGCGTCATGCCCCCCGTCAGATAGGTGCGACGATCGCCCGTCAGGGCGCGCTCAAGCCGCTCGTCATCGACCGACGGCAGGGCGGCGCGCAGGGCCGCGCGGGTGGCGGCCACGTCCCAGACTTCGGCCGGATCGATGTAGAGGCCATAGTGCGGCAGGTCGGCGGCCAGCAGGCGGCCGTGACGATCGACAATATCGGCCCGGGCCTGGGGCGACACCCAGCCGGCTCCGCCGCCGCGGGCGGCGTCGGAGAACAGGGCGGCCTGGGCCGCGCCGATGGCCAGGGCCAGAAAGCCCAGGGAAAACAGGGCCATGACGAAGAAGATGCGGATGCGCGCATCGTCCTCGGCCCGACCCGAGGCGCGGGCCCGCTCGAAGGCGTGCTCAAGACGCCAGAGACCCGCCCCCAGCCAGCGAAGGCCGAAGGGGAAACGCCGCTGAAGAACACCGCCGTCGAGGCTCATGGGCGCGACACCTCAGGGAGGGCGACGATGGGCAGGGTTTCGGGCGTCGTCTCCTGCGCCACGGTCACCGGCCCCATTTCCAGATAGGCGCTCGACAGGCGCTCGATCCGCGCGGGCTGCTCCAGATGGGCCACCTCGGCCTCCAGCAGGCGGATGCGGGCGGTCTCGGAGCTGATCTCGCGCTCGACCTGGGCGATCTGCGCCCGCTCGCGGCTGGCCATGGTCTTGGCCAGATAGACGCTCATGATCAGGAGGACGAGGAGGCCCAGGGCCACCACGTCGATCAGGCGAAAGCCGCGGACGCGACGGGTGAAGACGCTCATGCGGCGACCTTCCAGACAGGGGCCTCAGTGCGGACGGCGGCGCGCAGCTTGGCCGACCGGGCGCGGGGATTGGCGTCCAGCTCGAGCTGGCCGGCGGTCCGGGCGCCGTTGAAGGCGAGCTCGAAGCTCGGCTGGCGCGGGTCCTGCTGCTGCGGCAGGTGGCGCGAACCCGCCGGCGTGCGGCCGGCGCGCTCGCTCAGGAAGGCCTTCACGATACGATCCTCCAACGAGTGGAAGGTGACGACAGCCAGGCGGCCGCCCGGCTTGAGCACCCGCTCAGCCGCCGCCAGGCCCGCTTCAAGCTCAGCCAGCTCATCGTTCACCGCGATGCGCAGGGCCTGGAAGGACCGGGTGGCCGGATGAGCCTTGGCGCCGCGCCGTCCGCCCAGAACGCCCTCAATGAAATCGGCCAGCTCGCCGGTGCGGGTGAAGGGTTGCTGAAGCCGGCGGCGCGCGATGGCGCCGGCGATCCGGCGGGACTTTTTCTCTTCGCCATAGACGAAGAGGATACGGGCCAGGTCCTCAGGCTCGGCGGTGTTGACCAGATCGGCGGCGGTTTCGCCCTGGTCGCCCATCCGCATGTCCAGGGGGCCGTCACGCAGGAAGGAAAAGCCGCGATCGGCCTCGTCCAGCTGCATGGACGAGACGCCCAGGTCCAGGGCCACGCCGTCGGCGCCGCCCTCCCCCAGAACCTCGTCCATCTCCGAAAACCGGGCGCAGACCAGGGTGAAGGTCTCAGCCGGCAGGTCGGCGGCGAAGCGGGCGGCGGTGGGGTCGCGATCAAAGCCGGTGACCCTGGCGCCGGCCGCGAGGAAGGCGCGGGCATAGCCGCCGGCCCCGAAGGTGCCGTCGACCACCACATCTCCGGGGGCGATGGCCAGGGCCTCCACCACCTCATCGAGCAAGACGGGAAGATGCGGCGCGCTCATGACGCCACCCCCAGGCGGGCGGCGCGCTGGTCGGCGCGCATCTTGGCCAGGCCCTCGCGGGCCAGTTCGCGCTGGGCGGCGCGATGGGCCTGGAAGGCTTCGCGCTCCCAGATCTGGAAACGATCGCCCAGGCCGACGATCACCACCCAGTCGGTCAGGCCAAACAGGTCACACAGGGTTTCCGGCAGGGTCACCCGGCCGGCGGTGTCGAAGGACAGGCGCGCCATGCCGCCGAGCACCGAGACCTCCAGGGCCGAGCGCAGGGGATCGCCGAACTCCAGCTCTTCGATCAGACCGTTGTAGCGGTCGAACAGGGCCTTGCCGCCGCCCTCGATGCAGTCGGCCTCGATGGAGGGGAAACAGACGACGCCGTCGAAGGGTCCCGAGACGAGAGCGCGGAACTCCTGCGGCACCACGAGGCGCCGCTTGGCATCCAACTGCTTCTCGAAGGTCGAGACAAACATTCGCGCCCGACACCCTCTCCCGCGACCGCCGCCGGTCGCCATCCCCGCCAACCCGCGCCCAGGTCGCACGGGGTTCGCCAGCCTCAGCGAACAACAATTGGGTTAACATGGGATGGATTGGGTCGCAATGACTCTAAGGCTCAGAATCCTCAGAATACAAAGATGTCGCATCGATATTATGGTTAACGGATTTAAACGTTCCACAGAACATACACGGAACATGTTAAGTATACTCAGGCGCGAACGCTTGGCTGGGGATGGGAGAGCGGATCAGACGGCCTATAAGCCGGGTTCTGTGCCACCCCGCCCAAGGCGAACCTTGGACGGGATGCGGCGACCATTCCTCTGGACCGGCCCTTGCGGGACGGTTCTCGCGACCAACCCGGACGCCTCGGGCCAACGACGGCCCTACCGGCTTGCGCCGGCGCGGAATCCCTATTCGGTCTTGC
>Ga0114898_1001879_pt1 | contig 11646 bp, 11 predicted proteins | sample Malvired_Geostar_FD_83496 | JGI IMG/M metagenome (GOLD analysis project Ga0114898, IMG submission 83496) | Marine viral communities from the Global Malaspina Expedition - Malaspina viral metaG DeepMed_Geostar | ecosystem: Environmental > Aquatic > Marine > Oceanic | place: Mediterranean Sea... | reverse complement strand
TCCGACCGATGCGCTTACCCATGACTACGAACTGATCGCCGCGCCGCTGGACATGGAACTGGTCGCTGGCCACCAGACGCCTGCCTGGGGCTATGGTGGGCAGGCGCCTGGTCTCGAGCTGCGCGCGCGCCAGGGCGATTGGCTGCGGGTGCGATTCGTCAATCATCTGCCGGAGCCAACGACCATTCACTGGCATGGCATCCGGTTGCCGCTGAACATGGATGGCGTACCCTATGTATCGCAATTGCCGGTGTTGCCCGGTGAATCCTTCGATTACCTGTTCCAAGTGCCCGATGCGGGCAGTTTCTGGTATCACCCGCACACCACCAGCGCTGAGCAACTGGGCCGCGGTTTGGTCGGGCCGCTGATCGTCGAGGAGCGCGAGCCGAGCGGTTTCCGCCACGAGCGCACGCTGAGCCTGAAGAGCTGGCACGTCGACAAGCAGGGCGGCTTCACCGCATTCAGCGTACCGCGCGAGGCCGCGCGCGGCGGCACGCCGGGCGTGCTCTCAAGCGTCAACGGCGAGCATGCGCCAACGCTGCGACTACCTGCCGGGCAGGTGGTGCGCTTACGCATCCTGAATCTGGACAACACCCTGACCTATCGCCTGAATCTGTCGGGCGGCGAAGCGCGCATCTATGCGCTCGATGGCAATCCGGTCAAGCCCCGGCCGCTCGGCAAGGAATACTGGCTGGGACCGGGCATGCGGCTGGACCTCGCGCTCAAGGTTCCGCCCGTCGGCGAACAGCTGTCGTTGCGCAACGGCCCCCTGCGGCTCGCCACGCTCGAGTCGGTGGGCAGCAGCGAGGCCGAGGGCGCGTGGCCGGCGGCGCTGCCGGCCAACCCGGTCGCCGAGCCGGATCTGGAGCAGGCCGAAACCCTGCGTTTCAACTTCGAGTGGGCCGGCACGCTGTCCAGTGACACGGGGCAGGGCGAGGCCTTCACCTTCTGGCAGGTCAATGGCCAGGCGTGGGACATCAATGACAAGACCTGCGCGGATCGACCCATCGCGACGCTGAAAAAGGACGGTCACTACATCTTCGAATTGCGCAACCTCAGTCAGTATCAACATCCGATTCATTTGCATGGGATGACCTTCAAGGTCATTTCGTCCAATCGCCGTAAAATCAACCCCTGGTTCACCGATACCTATCTGTTGGGCAAGAATGAAACCGCCCGGATCGCTCTGGTAGCGGATAATCCCGGCGTCTGGATGTTTCATTGCCACGTCATCGATCACATGGAAACCGGCCTGATGGCGGCGATCGAAGTGGTCTGAGGGCAGGCTGCACGGCACTGAACGAAAAGCGAGCCTCTTCTGCGGTTAAGTTGGATTGTTAATGAAAAGACCCGTGATCATCGACCGTTCCCTGGACGAGTTCTTCATGCAACAAGCCTTGGCGCTTGCCGCCGAAGGGGCGCGGGCGGGCGAGGTTCCGGTGGGTGCTGTGGTGGTACAGCACGGCGAAGTCGTCGGTCGAGGCTTCAACTGTCCGATCTCCCGCCACGACCCCAGCGCCCACGCCGAGATGGTCGCGATCCGTGAGGCGGCGGCGCGCGTCGGTAACTATCGACTTCCCGACAGTACGCTGTACGTAACGCTGGAGCCCTGCAGCATGTGTGCGGGGCTGATCGTGCATTCGCGCGTTCAACGGGTGGTATACGGGGCTACCGAGCCCAAGGCTGGCGTGGCGATCAGTCGCGGGCAGTTCTTTTCCGAGGCGTTTCTCAACCACCGCGTGCTGGTCGAGGGCGGCGTCATGGCTGATGCCTGCAGCGCGATCCTGAGTGAGTTCTTTCGCGCGCGACGGCTCAAGGCGCGGGCGGGCGATGCGTTGCAAGACGAGATGGGCGAGTGACTGGCGAGGCGCCTTCCGGTCAGACGCTGCTGCTGTAGCGCCGCACGCCTGCTTCGGGCAGTTTTTCGTGGGCGGCGACGCTGCCCTGTGCTGGAAACACCACCAGATGGTCGGCGGCGACGCCGATCCCCACTTCCTGGCCGGTCGGATAATCGGCATGGCTGGGGAAGATTCCCTCGAGCAGATTGCCGGTCGGCAGTTTCAGGCGGTACAGGGTCGAGGCGCCGAGGAATGTCTTGCCGACGATCAGTGCCTTGAGCGCGCTTTGCGGTGCGTAGATGATGTCATCCGGGCGCAGCAGAACGTCGACCGAGCTGCCGGCTGGCATGGTATAGGCCCGGTTTCCGCGAATGACCCCCAGTTCGGTCTGCACCGTCTCCGGGTCGATCAACTGACCGCGAATGAAATAGCCCTGACCGATGAAGCTGGCGACGAAGGGCGTCAGCGGCTCGTGGTAGAGGTTGTACGGTGTGTCCCACTGCTCGAGCCGACCATCCTTGAAGACTCCCACCTGATCGCTGACGGCGAAGGCTTCTTCCTGATCGTGAGTGACGAGAATGGCGCTGGTGCCACGGGTCTTCAGGATATCGCGCACTTCGTGGCTCAGCCGACGTCGCAGGTCACCATCGAGGTTTGAGAACGGTTCGTCGAGCAACAACAGTTCTGGTTCGGGCGCCAGCGCGCGGGCGAGGGCGACGCGTTGTTGCTGGCCGCCCGACAGCTCGTGCGGGTAACGCTTGCTCAGCTGTGCCAGGTGCACCAGTTCGAGCATTTCGCGAACGATGCGCTGCTTCTGCGGATGTTTACCGATGCCGAAGCCGATGTTTTCCGCCACCGTGAGGTGCGGGAACAGAGCGTAGTCCTGGAAAACCATGCCGATGCGGCGTTTTTCCGGCGCGAGGGTGAAGCCGCGTCGCGATAGAACGGCGTCGCCCAGCTGGATTTCGCCTTCGCTGACGTGTTCGAAACCGGCAATGGCCCGTAGGGTCGTGGTCTTGCCGCAGCCAGACGGGCCCAGCAGGCAGCCAATGTCGCCGCGATTGAGGTGCAGATTGAGATTCTGCACGACATTCTGGCCGCCATAGCCGCAGTCCAGGTTGCGCAGGTGCAGGAGCGTTTGGGGGCTCATGCGTGGTGGTAGGCCGGCTCGACCAGGAACTCGAGCAGCGCCTTCTGTACGTGCAGGCGGTTCTCCGCCTGGGCCCAGGCGACCGAGCGTGGGTCGTCCAGCAGATCGTGGCTGATTTCCTCGCCGCGGTGGGCCGGCAGGCAGTGCATGAACAGCACGTCCTCGGCTGCCTGATCGAGCAGGGCGCGGTCGACCTGATACGGGCGGAAGGTGGCGATACGCGCGGCGACTTCGTCTTCCTGACCCATGGAGGCCCAGACATCGGTGCTGATCAGATGAGCGCCGGCAACCGCTTCCCGAGGGTCGCGCACGACCCGGACCCGGTCACCGGCCTTGGCCAGCAGGTCGGCTTCGGGTTCGTAGCCTTCGGGACAGGCGATACGCAGCTGGAAATCGAACTGGATCGCCGCTTCCATATAGGAGTTGCACATGTTGTTGCCGTCACCGACCCAGGCCACCGTCTTGCCGGCGATGCTGCCGCGATGCTCATGGAAGGTCTGCATGTCAGCCATCAGTTGGCAGGGATGCAGGTCGTCCGACAGGCCATTGATGACCGGCACCGAGGAGTGCGCCGCGAACTCGGTCAGCGTGGCGTGGGCGAAGGTGCGGATCATCACCGCATCGAGCATGCTCGACATGACGATGGCCGAGTCGCTGATCGGCTCGCCACGCCCCAGCTGGGTATCACGGGGCGAAAGGAAGATCGCCTGGCCGCCCAGCTGGATCATTCCGGCCTCGAAGGACAGCCGCGTGCGGGTCGAGGCCTTCTCGAAAATCATTCCCAGCACCCGGTTCTTCAACGGCTCGAACAGAACGCCGCGCTCGCGCAGATCCTTCAGCTCGATGCCGCGACGAACCAGGCCGAGCAACTCCTGGGGCGTGCAATCCATCAGTGAGAGAAAATGCCTTGCGCTCATATCAACTACCTTTATTGCCGCAATCGAGGCCAGAGGTTTTTCGGGGAAAAAGAAGGGCCTACGACAGGGGTCGCAACAGAAGCGACGAAACGGGAAAGGCGCGATCTTATCCAGAAAGCCTTCGCGGGCGCAAATCGGGCTCAGCGCGTCGGAAAGCTGCCCCACAAGCGAGCGTTCGGCTGTACCTCGGGAGAAAAGCCGACTCCGTGACTCGGCTTTTAGGGCGCTGTTCCTGTACAATGCGCGCCAACCGTGACTAGCCGAGGTGCCCCATGGATATCATCGAAACCATCAAAGAGCAGATCGAAAAGAACCCGGTGCTGCTATACATGAAAGGCTCGCCCAACGCCCCGCAATGCGGCTTCTCCGCTCGCGCGACGCAGGCGGTGATGGGCTGCGGCGAGAAGTTCGCCTACGTCGACATCCTGCAGAACCCCGAAATCCGGGCCAATCTGCCGAAATACGCCAACTGGCCAACGTTCCCGCAATTGTGGGTCAGTGGTGAGCTGGTCGGTGGCAGCGATATCATTCTGGAAATGTTCGAGAAAGGTGAACTGCAACCGCTGATCAAGGAAGCCGTCCAGAAGGCCGGCGTCTGATCGCACGCTTATTCTGAACCCGCCGCATCGGCGGGTTTTTTTATGCCTGCATGCCGCTCGTAGCGGGCGAGGGGCAAGGGTCGCGCGCTGGGCTATTCGGCGCCGAAACGAAAACGGGAGCCAATGGCTCCCGTTTCATTGCAGGCAGAAGGCTCAGTCGTCCATCTGGGACTGCAGGTAGTTTTCCATACCAACCTTGTCGATCAGGCTCAGTTGGGTCTCCAGCCAGTCGATGTGTTCTTCCTCGGACTCGAGGATGTCTTCCAGCAACTCGCGGCTGCCGTAGTCGCCGACGCTCTCGCAGTAGGCGATGGCGACCTTCAGATCCTGCACACCGCCTTGTTCGAGCTTGAGATCGCAATCGAGCATTTCACGCGTGTTTTCGCCGATCAGGAGCTTGCCGAGGTCCTGGAGGTTGGGCAGCCCTTCGAGAAACAGGATGCGTTTGATCAGCTTGTCGGCATGCTTCATCTCGTCGATGGATTCATCGTATTCATGCTTGCCGAGCTTGCCGAGCCCCCAATCCTCATACATGCGGGCGTGCAGAAAGTACTGGTTGATGGCGACCAGCTCATTGCCAAGGATCTTGTTGAGGTGCTGAATGACTAGCCTGTCGCCTTTCATGTCGGTGTCCTGCTTCGAATTCGAGTACGTCTGATGCGATCAGTCTGGCCACGATCCAGCGGACTGTCAAACCTAAGTCATTGAATGCAAAAGGGTAAAACGAATAAGAATACGTCTGTTCCGCGACTGGCAAGCAAGACGTTGATTTGCGGACAGAAAAAAGCCGGGCTCAGCCCGGCTGCGCGCTTCGGTTCTCAGGCGGGAACGAAACTGGCCGGATAGGCAAGGGAAGCCTGGGCGCCCTGGACGTTGCTCAGTGTCTCGCGGACGACTTGCTTGGCGACGCATGCACATTTGCCGCACTGGGTGGCTACGCCGGTGGCGTCGCGTACCTCACGATAGCTGCAGCAGCCTTCGTAAATGGCTTCACGGATCTGGCCGTCGGTAACACCCTGGCAAAGACACACGTACATAAGGACTACCCGTTGGGTCTGTGATGGTTGAGATGCTAAACAGAATGATAATGATTGTCAAAGAACACTCGTCGGGTAGTCTGCGTTTCAGAAATGGATGTATTGGCCAGGGCCACTGTCGTTCGCAGCGGGCCATCGGCGGGCGTCCCGTGGTATCGCTCTGCAAGGCTGCGGTGTACCGGCCGCGCGCACGGCCAATTGGGCTGAAGGTCCACGCGCGCGATGCGCTAAACTGCGTCCCCTTTTTCTGCATCTGGAGCCGTCATGGCCCTGCAAGCCACGCCTTATAAGGTCGAGATCAACCTCACCGATCTTGATCGGCATGTTTATCAAGACCTGCGTTTCACCGTTGCCCGCCACCCATCGGAAACCGAGGAGCGACTGGCTGCGCGGTTGATCGCTTACGTGCTCTGGTACGACGAGCAGCTGGCGTTCGGCCGGGGGCTATCGGATGTAGACGAGCCAGCGCTGTGGGAAAAGAGCCTGGATGACCGCGTGCTGCACTGGATCGAGGTGGGCCAGCCCGATGCCGAGCGCATTACCTGGTGCTCGCGTCGAGCCGAGCGATTCAGTCTGGTTGCCTACGGCAATCTCCGGGTCTGGCAGACGAAGGTGCTCGACAGCGTGCGCAGCCTGAAGAAAATCAATGTGGTGGCGGTAGACCAACAGGCGCTGGAAACCATCGCCCGCGATCTGCCGCGAGCCATCAGCTGGAGCGTGATGATCAGCGAGGGCGGGCTGTTCATCACCGACGAGCGTGGCCAGCATGAAGTGCCGCTCGAATGGCTGATCGGCGAGCGCGGATAGCCCTGGTCCACTGGCTTTCGCACCGAAAGCCGCCGATGCAGGGCGATATGACGGGCCGGGCCGCGGAGTCGTCTACTGCCAGCGACTCAGCAGTTCGCGTTGCTGGCGTTGAGCGCATTCCAGCGTGATGGGCCTGAGCCGAAGGGTCGTCCCTGGCTTGCATTGGGCCAGCTGGGCGATGGCCAGCGGCGTCAGCGCGCCGAGCCGCGGATAGCCACCAATGGTCTGTCGGTCGTTGAGCAGCACGATGGGCTGGCCATCCGGCGGAACCTGGATGGCGCCCAGCGGAACGCCTTCGGAAATCATCGACTGACGCGAGCTTCGCAGCGCCGGCCCGAGCAGGCGGACGCCCATGCGGTCGGCGCGCTGATCCACTGTCCACACACAGTTGAACGCGTCGAACAGGCTTTGCCCGCCGAAATCACCGATTTGCGCGCCCACTATCACCGACAACGCATCCGGCATCGACAGTGGTAGTGCGTGGCTGGCATTCATCGCGCGCGGCTGTGGCGGAGCGGCGCTCCAGCTCAATCGATCACCCGGCGCCAGCGGTCGGCCGTCTCCGTGCAGTCCACCCAGGCCTTCACGGCGCACCGTGGCGCAGCTGCCCAGCAGTTGCGGCGCGATGAACCCGCCGGGCGCGGCAAGGTAGGCGCGCACGCCTTGGCGTGGCTGGGCAACGCTCAGGCGTTGGCCTTTGCGGATGCTGAAGCTGCGCCCTGGCGCGAGGGGCTGATCATCCAGCGTGGCGCCAAGGTCGGCACCGCATAGCGCCAGGCAGCCGTCGGACTCGGCGAGCAGCACGAAACTGCCCAGGGTGATCTCCACCGTGGCGGCTTGCAGTGGGTTGCCCAGCAACCAGTTGGCCCAGGCCTGGGATACCCAGTCCGCGGCACCGCCCTGGGTGACGCCCAGGTGACGAACGCCGAACCTGCCGCCGTCCTGCAGGCTGGCCAGCGCGCCACTGCGTTCGATCAGCAGGCTCATGGCATCACCGCAAACGGACTGTCGTCGCCGCCGAGGCGGACGAATTCGGCGCGCTCGATGGGCTGGAAACGCACGCGATCACCGGGCTGCAAGAGGCTGTAGCCGTCCATTTCTCGGTCGAACAAGCGGGTTGGGCTGCGACCGATCAGGTTCCAGCCGCCGGGCGATACGAGCGGGTAGATGGCCGTCTGGCGGTCAGCGATGCCCAGACTGCCCGCCGGCACCTGTTGGCGCGGCGTCATCAGGCGCGGTGTGGCGAGGCACTCATCGACCAGCCCCATGAAGGCGAATCCCGGTGCGAAGCCCAGGGCAAACACGTGATAGAGGCGGCTGCTGTGGCATTCGATCACACCGGATACGCCGAGACCGCTGCGCTGGCCGAGCGCCTCGAGTTCGGGCCCGACGCAGGGGTCGTACCACACCGGGATGTGCAACTCGCGCGCCTCGCCGGTGAGTTCTGGCTCCAGACCTTGCAGCGCCTGGGCCATGCACGCGCGCGCCTGGCGGTCGTCGAGCTGCCGTAGGTCGTATTGCACCAGCACGGTGGTATAGGACGGAACCAGGTCGAGCAGGGCGGGGCCGAAGGCTTCGCGCAGGCGTCTGGCAGCGGCCAGCAGCCAGGGCATGTGGGCTTCGTCGATGTCCTCGAACAGGCGCAGCATCAGGCTGTCGATGCCGACCACTTCGATTCGTGGCGTCACGCCGTCAGGCCCTGCAGTGCCTGACGAATGCGCTGGACGGCGGTGATCGAGCCGGCGTTGTCGCCATGTACGCAGAGCGTGTCGGCGCGCAACGTCAGCGCGCTGCCGTCGCTTGCGGTCAGCGGCTCGCTCTTGGCCAGTCTCAGTGCCTGGGCGATGATCGTATCGGCGTCGTGATGAACGGCGCCGGGCAGGGCGCGGGACACCAGCCTGCCAGTGGGGTCGTAGGCGCGGTCGGCGAATACCTCGAACCACAAGCTCACGCCCAACTCATCGGCCATGGCCTGGCTGGCGCTGTTGTCGCGAGTGGACATCAGCATCAGTGGCAGCGACGGCGCATAGGCCACGATGGCGCTCATTGCCGCACGCAGCAGTTCCGGCTGGCGCATCATGTCGTTGTACAGGGCGCCATGGGGTTTGACATACCGAACCTGGGTGCCTTCGGCTCGGCAGATACCGTCCAGCGCGCCGATCTGATAAAGCAGCATGTTTTCCACTTCATCCGGGCTGCACGCCATGGAGCGACGGCCGAAGCCGACCAGATCGGGATACGCCGGGTGCGCGCCGATCCTGACATCGTGTTGGGTGGCCAGCGCCACCGTGCGCCGCATGATCTGCGGGTCCGAGGCATGGAAACCGCAGGCGATATTGGCGCAGTCGATGAACGGCATGACCTCCGCGTCCAGGCCCATGCGCCAGGCACCAAAGCTCTCGCCGATATCGCAATTCAGAAGTAGGGCGTTCATGGGTTCCTCTGTTGCGGACGTCCCGAAGGGGCTGGAACAGGCGCTGAAAAAAATGATGATAAAGCATCGGTGATGCGATTGATTCGATAGATGGCACGCGTGCTTTTATCGGCCCGCGGATGTGCATTGTTGTATGCTTTGCGGCTCGATTCAGCCTGGGGAGCAAGCCGAGCCGGCTCACCCGCTCAGCGCGAAAATGCGCGCCTGCAGGACGACTCATCTTGCCCGAGCGCCAGGCTGCACGCGGCGACAGCCCTTCTGAATGACCCCACGACCGGATACCGCCCGATGCGCATAGAACCCCGCCCGCTGCCTGAATTGTTGCCTGATCTGGGCGACTTGCCGCCCTTGCTGACGCGCCTTTACGCGGCGCGCGGTGTGCAGTCGGTGGCGGAGCTGGACAAGGGCCTGGCGCGTTTGATTCCGTATGGCCAACTCAAGGGCATCGATGCAGCGGTGACGCTGCTGGTCGAGGCGCTGGAAAAGCGCCAGCGCATCCTCTTCGTCGGCGATTTCGATGCCGATGGCGCCACGGCCAGCACGGTCGGCGTACTGGGGCTGCGCCAGTTGGGTGCGGCCCACGTGGACTATCTGGTGCCCAACCGCTTCGAATACGGCTATGGCCTGACGCCGGAAATCGTCGCCGTGGCGCTCGAACGGCAGCCCGACCTGCTGGTGACCGTCGATAACGGTATTTCCAGTGTCGAGGGTGTAGCGGCGGCGAAGGCGGCCGGGCTCAAGGTACTGGTGACCGACCACCATCTGCCGGGGCCGGCGTTGCCGGCGGCGGATGCCATCGTCAATCCGAATCAGCCCGAATGTGCCTTTCCGAGCAAGTGCATCGCCGGCGTCGGGGTGATTTTCTACGTGCTGCTGGCCTTGCGCGCCCGGCTGCGCGAGTCGGGCTGGTTCGCCCGCAATGGCTGGGCAGAACCGAATCTGGGGGAACTGCTGGATCTGGTCGCTCTGGGCAGCGTGGCCGACGTGGTGCCGCTCGATGCCAACAACCGCATCCTGGTCCATCAAGGGCTCGCGCGGATTCGCGCCGGTCGGGCCCGCCCGGGGCTGCGGGCGATTCTCGACGTTGCGGGCCGCGATCATCGGCGGATCACCTCCATCGACCTGGGCTTCATTCTCGGCCCACGCCTGAATGCAGCGGGACGGCTGGATGACATGGCACTGGGCATCGAGTGTCTGCTCTGCGACGACGAAGCGCTGGCACGGGACATGGCGGTGCAACTGGATCAACTCAACCAGGACCGCAAGGGCATCGAGCAGGGCATGCAGCGCGAGGCGCTGGCTCAGCTCAAGGACTTGTCGTTGCAGGACATGCCGTTCGGTCTCTGCCTGTTCGAGCCGGACTGGCATCAGGGCGTCATCGGGATCCTGGCCTCGCGGTTGAAGGAGCGTTACCACCGTCCGACCATCGCCTTCGCCGATGCCGGAGAGGGCGTGCTCAAGGGCTCGGCGCGCTCGGTCGCGGGTTTCCACATCCGTGATGCGCTGGACGCCGTGGCGGCGCGCCATCCGGGCCTGATCAGCAAATTCGGTGGCCACGCGATGGCGGCGGGGCTGTCACTGCCGCAGGAGCACTTCGCGGCCTTTGCCGCTGCGTTCGATGCCGAGGTACGCCGGCAACTGTGTGAGGACGATCTCACCGGGCGTCTGCTCACTGACGGCCAGTTGAGCATCGAGGAATTTCATCTGGAGCTGGCCAAGGCGCTGCGCAACGCCGGGCCCTGGGGCCAGCATTTTCCCGAGCCGCTCTTTCACGGGGTATTCCAGTTGGTGCAGCAGCGCCTCGTCGGTGAGAAACACCTGAAGATGGTGCTCAAGAGCGAGTGCGGCTCGCTGACACTGGATGGCATTGCCTTCAACATCGACCGCGAGACTTGGCCCAACCCCAACGTGCGCTGGGCGGACCTGGCCTACAAGCTGGACGTCAACGAATTCCGAGGTCGCGAAAGCGTGCAACTGCTGGTGGCGCATATCGCAGCGCGTTAAGCGACTGCGAGAGATCGGCGGAACCCTCTGTGCGGGCACGCTGGCTGGTCGCCCATCGCAAGATCGGTGATCTGAATCGGCCTACATTTGCTATGCCGTGATTGATTGTTGCCGTCTCACAGGAGGCCTAGAGTGGTTGGATTACAACAACAACCCTCCGGAGCCTGCGATGAGCGAATCGACGCTGCACCACCGCGCCTGTCATCTGTGCGAGGCCATCTGCGGCCTGACCCTCGAGGTCCGTGATGAGCAGATCCTATCGATCAAGGGCGATCCGCAGGACAGCTTCAGTCGCGGTCATATCTGCCCCAAGGCCGTCGCGCTGCAGGATATCCAGAACGATCCGGACCGCCTGCGCCATCCAATGCGCCGGGTCGGCAACGAGTGGCAAGCAATCGAATGGGATGCTGCGTTCGAACTGGTTGCCGAGCGCCTGGCGGACATTCGTGAGCGTCACGGCAATAATGCGGTGGCGGTCTATCAGGGCAACCCCAGCGTGCACAACTACGGGTTGATGACCCACAGCAACTATTTTCTCGGCCAATTGAAGACGCGTAACCGCTTTTCCGCGACCTCGGTGGATCAGCTGCCGCATCACTTGACCAGCCTGATGATGTACGGCCATGGCCTGCTGATCCCCATTCCTGACATCGATCACACCGACTTCATGTTGATCCTCGGCGGTAATCCGCTGGCCTCCAATGGCAGCATCATGACTGTGCCGGATGTCGAAAAACGCCTCAAGGCCTTGAAGGCGCGCGGCGGCACGCTGGTCGTTGTCGACCCTCGCCGGAGTGAAACGGCAGCCATGGCGGACCAACACCTGTTCGTTCGCCCAGGCGAGGACGCGGCGCTGCTGT
>Ga0114898_1001877_pt1 | contig 11659 bp, 13 predicted proteins | sample Malvired_Geostar_FD_83496 | JGI IMG/M metagenome (GOLD analysis project Ga0114898, IMG submission 83496) | Marine viral communities from the Global Malaspina Expedition - Malaspina viral metaG DeepMed_Geostar | ecosystem: Environmental > Aquatic > Marine > Oceanic | place: Mediterranean Sea... | reverse complement strand
GTTCCAGGGCACGTCCACAACCGGCACCACGGGCTCGGCTTTGGATTGCGGCGCCGCCGGTACCGATTCGACCTTGCCCGCGGCTGCCGATTCGGTCGCTCGAACAGGCGAGGTCACGACAGCGGCTTGCGCCGAAGACTCCGAGGGGGCGAGCGGCTCAGGTGCCGGCGCAGCCGATGTCGCCGTACCGGCCACCTGGGTTGCGCTGGAATCAGTCGTGGCCGGACTGACTCCCAGGTGCTTTAGCGGTGTTCGCGGCGCGTCGTCACTGTCGGCAGGGCGAAACGCAAGCATGCGCAACAGAACCATTTCGAAACCGCTACGCGGATCGGGCGCCAATGGCAGATCGCGTCGACCGATCAGGCCCATCTGGTAATAGAACTGAACATCTTCGGCCGGCAATGCCTGGGCCAGCGCCAGTACCCGGTCGCGATCGCCCTGGCCGTTGTCTACCGCTTCAGGCAGCGCCTGGGCCACGGCGACACGGTGCAGGACGTTGAGCATTTCGGCCAGCACACCGCCCCAGTCGGGACCCTGTTCGGCCAGATGACGAACCGCCTCCAGTAGTGCCCGGGCATTGCCTTCCAGAAGCGCCTGCAGCACACCGTAGACCTGGCCATGATCGAGGGTGCCGAGCATGCTGCGCACGTCGGCGGCGAGTACCTTGCCCTCGCCAAATGCGATGGCCTGATCGGTCAGGCTCATGGCATCACGCATGGAACCGTCAGCGGCGCGGCCCAGCAGCCAGAGGGCATCTTCTTCGAAGGGGACCTGCTCGACGCCTAGCACATGGGTCAGGTGCTCGACCACACGCTCGGGTGGCATGTTCTTCAGGGAGAACTGCAGGCAGCGCGACAGGATGGTCACCGGCAGCTTCTGCGGGTCCGTCGTGGCCAGCAGGAACTTGACGTGCGGCGGCGGCTCTTCGAGGGTCTTGAGCAGCGCGTTGAAGGAGTGTGACGACAGCATGTGCACTTCGTCGATCAGATAAACCTTGTAACGGCCACGGCTCGGTGCGTACTGCACGTTGTCCAGCAACTCGCGCGTATCTTCGACCTTGGTGCGACTCGCCGCGTCAACTTCGATCAGATCGACGAATCGGCCCTCGTCGATCTCCCGGCAGACCGAGCACTGCCCGCAGGGCGTGGAACTGATGCCGGTTTCACAGTTGAGGCACTTGGCGATGATCCGCGCGATAGTGGTCTTGCCGACCCCGCGAGTGCCGGTAAACAGATACGCATGGTGCAGGCGCTGGCTGTCCAGCGCGTTGATCAGGGCCTTGAGCACATGCGTCTGCCCGACCATTTCGCGGAACGAGCGCGGACGCCATTTACGGGCTAGTACCTGATAACTCATAACACCATCGCGGATAAAGCAGAGGACGGGTAATGCTAGCGGAGCAGGCCGGAAATTGCATCCAGCCCGTCACCGCCAACGCCAATGGCATCGCGATTACCGCTACGGCCGATTCACGGCTTCAAGGTTGCGCCCAGTGCCCGCACGAGTCGCTCAAGCTGGGGCTGCGCGGAATCGAACCCGACCTGCAGTCCATCTATTTCGCGGCGTGGCGGGTATCGCTTGCGCAACCGATCGAAACCTTCACGGCGCTGCGCCTCGTCTGCATTGAGGCTGCGACGGAATGCGGCATCGTCTCTTCGCGGGTCATAGACGGCTCGACAGACCGTTGCCAGCACATCCTCTGGCCTGGCCGAGGCGCCGAAGCAAAGCCCGCGCAGTGGCGCGGCGGGCATCAGTGTGGCCAGCGATACGGTCGGCTCCAGACCGCGGCTGGCGCAGAATGCCTGGTAGATCTGCGCCGTCCCGCGTAACTTGCCGTCCAGGCTGTAGCCCGCGATATGCGGTGTCGCGATCCAGCACAATTCCGCCAGCTCGACATCGACCTGCGGCTCCCCCTCCCACACGTCGAGCACGGCCTGGATATCGGGCCGCCCGGCCAACTGTTCGCGCAACGCTGCATTGTCGACGACGGCGCCGCGCGCGGCATTGATCAGCCAGCTCCCCGGGCGCAGCCGCTCCAGGCGTGCCCTGTCCAGCAAATGGAACGTTGCATGCTCGCCCTCCAGCGTCAGAGGTGTGTGAAGGCTGATGACGTCGCACTCTGCAAGTATCTCGTCGAGGCTGACGAACTCGCCGAGCTCGCGCGCCTGCCGGGGCGGATCGCAGACCCGTACATCCCAGCCCAGGCCGCGCAGGACCTCCACCAGTCGGCCGCCCACTTCGCCGGCGCCGACCACGCCGTAACGGCGATCGCCCAGTTCGACCCCTTCACCCTCGGCCAGCGCGAGCAAGCTGCCGAGCACGTAGTCGACTACGCCACGGGCGTTGCAGCCCGGTGCACTCGCCCAACCGATACCCGCCTCCTCGAAGTAATCCAGATCCAGATGATCGGTGCCTATCGTGCAGGTACCCACGAAGCGTACAGCGCTTCCTTCGAGCAGATCGCGGTCTACCCGTGTGACCGAACGGACCAGCAGCACATCGGCCTGCTCGACCGCCGCCGTGTTGATGCTTCGGCCCGGCATACGGCGAATCTCCCCGTGCTCGGCGAAGAAGGCGTCAACCAGCGGGATGTTTTCGTCGGCAAGGATACGCATGGGTGGCCTCCGTGTGTGATCGGCCCATTCTAGACCGCGCAGCGCCGTTGTGCTGCCTTCCCGAGAGGCTTGCTAGCGGCGTAAACTAGCGCGCTTCTGTATACAATCCGGAATGTCAGAAATGTCGACTGAGTTGAAACTCAGGCGAGTGCGCGTGGAGATGCGCACTCTTTTTGCCCTCGCCCTGCCGATGATGATCGCCCAACTGGCGAACACCGCGATGGGCTTCGTCGATACGCTGATGGCCGGGCGAGTCAGCCCTCACGATCTGGCCGCGGTCGCCTTGGGTAACTCCATCTGGGTCCCGGTGTTTCTGTTGGTGACCGGGATCATCCTGGCGACGACACCCAACGTCGCTCAGCGCTTCGGTAGCGACCAACACGAACAGATCGGCCCGTTGGTACGGCAAGCACTGTGGATGGGGTTCGGCATCGGAACGCTGTTCGCGTTGCTGATGTGGAATGCCGAACCGGTCCTGCACCTCATGCAGGTCGAAACGGCCTTGATCGACCCCACCATGGCGTACCTGCGGGCGGTCGCCTGTGGGTTTCCAGCCGTGGCGCTTTACCAGGTGCTGCGTTGCTACAGCGATGGGCTCGGTCATACCCGGCCCAGCATGGTGGTGGGCATCCTGGCGCTGACGCTGAACGTTCCGCTGAACTATATCTTCATCTACGGCAAGCTGGGCCTGCCGGCCATGGGGGGCGTCGGCTGCGGCTGGTCGACGGCTCTGGTCATGGGCTTCATGCTGCTTGCCATGTTGTTCTGGGTGCGACGCGCCGAGTATTACCAGCCAAGCCGGCTGTTCGCCCGCTTCGATTGGCCGGATTGGTCGGTACTGAGCCGCCTGCTGTCGGTTGGCGTACCGATCGGCGTCGCGGTGTTTGCCGAGGCCAGTATCTTCTCGGTCATCGCCCTGCTGATCGGTGGCCTGGGTGCAACCGTTGTGGCCGGGCATCAGATCGCGCTCAACTTCACCTCATTGATCTTCATGATCCCGCTGTCGCTGGGGATGGCCATCACCATCCGCATCGGGCAGGCGCTGGGGCGCGGTGCGCCGCGAGACGCACGATTTGTCGCGGGCCTGGGCGTTGTATCGAGCCTGGTCTACGCCTGTTTCTCCGCAGGCGCCATGCTCCTGTTCGGCGAGCAGATTGCCCGTATCTACACCACCGACCCCGCCGTGATCGCGGTCGCCGCGAGCCTGTTCTTCTACGCCGCGCTGTTCCAGTTCTCCGACGTGGTGCAAGTGACCGCCGCAGGCGCCTTGCGCGGCTACCAGGACACGCGCATGACGATGATCTTCACGCTCTTCGCCTATTGGGGGCTCGGTTTGCCGGTAGGCTACCTGCTTGGCCTGACTGAGCGATTCGGCGAGCCGAGCGGTCCAGCCGGGCTCTGGCAAGGGCTCATCGCAGGGTTGAGTTGCGCCGCGATACTGCTCACCGTCCGCCTGGTTCGCAGCGCCCGCCGCGAGATACGCCGGCAGCCGAGCCCGCTCGTTTCCTAGCGCTGCCTGGCCAGCGGGCTCAGACTTCCAGCGCCAGCATCACCGCGCTCATCAGCAGAAAGCCACTGAACAGGACGCGCAGCAGCCGTTCCGGCAGTGCATGGGCCAGTTTTACCCCCAGGCTGATGCTCAACAGCCCGCCGACGGCAAGCGGCAACCCCAACGACCAGTTGACTTGCCCATGGGTCGCGTAGGTGAACAATGTAACGGCAGTGCTGGGCGCCGCCAGAGAAAGCGAAAGCCCCTGCGCCACGACCTGGGAAGTTCCGAAGACGGCGGTCAGCACGGGCGTCGCGAGTACCGCACCGCCGACGCCGAACAACCCGCCCAACGCCCCTGCACCGGCGCCCAGCGCTGCAAGCCAGGGCCAGGGGTGACGCAGCTCGGTGCCGCCAGCCTGTGGTCGAAAGAACGCACGCGAGAGCGTATAGACCGCCAGGGCGACGAGAAAACCCACGAACGCGATGCGCATGCGCCCGGCATCCAGCGAAACCGCAATGGCGGCGCCTGCGATGGCAAAGCAGAAACTGGCGATACCCAATGCCGCCGCGTGACGGGGGTCGATACGATTGCGCTGGTGGTAGCGCCAGATCGCCAGCAATACGTTGGGCACCACCATCACCAACGCCGTGCCCTGGGCGACCTGCTGATCCAGACCGAACAACACGCCCACTACCGGAATCGCGATCAGGCCACCGCCGATGCCAAACAGACCGCCCAGCGTTCCCAGCGCCAGACCCAACACGACGTTCAGCCCGAATTCGACGAGTCCCATGAACCGCTCCGGATAAAAACGAACATGCTACCCAGGCCCTTATAGCGGGTATATGCATAAGCGCGCACAATGGCTTTGCATATTACGCATAGAGGCTGATGACATGGACACCCAGGCCCTGGCCGACCAATTCAGGCTGTTTCTCGACGTGCTGGACACCGGCAGTTTCTCCGCCGCGGCTCGCCTCCACGCGCTGACGCCCTCCTCCGTCGCGAGGCGCATCGACTCGCTGGAACGTTCGCTCGATTGTCAGCTGGTCAGCCGCAGCACCCATGCAATCAAGCCCACCACGGCCGGCCAGGTCTTTTCCGAACACGCCCGGCGCATCGTCCAGGAACTGCATCTGGCGCGGGCGGAAATGACCTCATTGCAAAGTGCCCCGGAAGGCCGTATTCGAATCGACGCGCCGGCGCCCTTCGGACGTCGTCACCTGGCACCCGCGCTTGCCGACTTCCTGCAGGCCTATCCAGGCGTCGACATCCAGCTGCGCCTGATAGACAGCTTCGTCGACCTGCAGGGCGAGCATCTGGGCGAGGTCGATCTGGTGCTGCGCATCGGGCCATTGGCTGACACGCGCCTGGTCGCCACTGCGCTGGCACCGATGATGCGCATCGTCTGTGCCAGCCCGGCGTATCTCCAGCAACGGGGCAGGCCGCGTACCGTCGAGGAACTGCCGGAGCATGACGGGCTGGACTGGGATGCGCTCGCGCCGCCCCACGCCTGGCGATTCGAACACGCCGGGAAACGACAGTTGCTTCGCCCGAGACGCCTGCGCATGGTTGCGAACAATGCCGAGGCACTGCTGTGCGGCACCTTGGCCGGCCTGGGAATCGCACATCTGCCGACCTGGCTGGTCAGCGATCACCTGCTGCGCGGCGAGCTGCTGCCGCTGTTCTGCGAACATGGACTGCCCGCCCCTGAGCCAAGCGGCATCTACGCACTGCGCCTGACCCGCGAAGCCGACTCCCGTAGTCGATTGCTGCTGGAGTTTCTGAAAAGCCGCTTTGGCCCGATCCCGCCATGGGACCAGGCACTGCAAAGCGGACTCGGTCTTGGTTGAAGTGAACGACGGTCAGACAGCGCAGCCTGAGATTTCCTGCGTCACGCCCCAGCCGTCGACGACACCGCCCAGCGGCTCGACCAGGTTCTCCAGGTCCTGCTCGAAGTCACCGATACCATCGAAGGTGGCATACATCACCTTGCTGACCTGAAGGTCCCAGGCGCCGTCATCACGGGGGGCAATCTGAGCGTTGACGCATTCACCGCGAAAACTGCTCGCGGCGGCGAAGGCGCGTTCACGGTCCGGGAACACGGCGTAGAACTCTATGGGATGCACGCGGGAAAAATCGAATCCTCCCTCTTTCATCCTCAAAAGCACGTTGCCGCTTACATCCTCATGGAAGGTGGTACTCATAAAACAACCTCCTCTCACTCATGGATGAACGATTTCAGGTATGAAAAGCCTTGTTCTGCCTCGTTGCGCGAACGACTGGGCAGTGCCAGCCGTGGGGTTGCCTGGTCAAAATGGGAAGTCAGAAGCGGAAGACCTTGCGGTATATCCAATAGGCCTCGGCGAAGCCGGGGAGTTCGATTCGACCGCAAAGACTCAGCGGGTACCGCATCACGCACCGCCGGCGGCATACAGCCGCCTTCCGAACATACGGCGAATGTGTCGCCGCCGCAATGGGCCCTTTCAGTCACAAGCGCCCATGCCTTTGCGGTCAATCGACAACGGGCGCTGCGATAAACGCCGCAGTGCACCGAACAGCTTAGCCGTTGCTGGGCTTGTTGATCGCCTGCAATACGTATTGAGGCAGCGCGAACGCGCCGAGATGGATATGGGGGTTGTAGTACCGGGTGACGATTCCGCTGCCAGCGAACCGTTGGCACAGGGTTTCAAGCGGCAGCTTGCGGCTGTCCGAGTCACAGGCACCCCAGGCGAAGGTCATGGCGCCGCCAATGTAGGTAGGGACCGCGGCCTGGTAGAAATGCCAATCGGGAAACAACCCGTTCATGCGCCTGGCGGTGGTCTGCACTTCAGCCAGTTGCATGAAAGGCGTGCCGTTCTGCGTGACCAGTATCCCGCCCTCGTTGAGGCAGCGGCGGCACGCCTGGTAGAAATTCTCGGAGAACAGCACCTCGCCCGGCCCGATGGGATCGGTCGAGTCGGAAATGATCACATCAAACTTTTCTTCGGTGGTCGCGACGAAGCGCATGCCATCATCGATCACCAGGTTCAGCCGGGGATCGTCGAACGCACCCTTGGAATGTTCCGGCAGGAACTCCTTGCACATGTCCACAACGGTGCCATCGATCTCGACCATGGTGATGCTCTCGACATCGCGATGCTTCGCCACTTCGCGCAGCATGCCGCCGTCGCCGCCGCCGATGATCAGCACGCGACGCGCCAGCCCGTGCGCCAGAATCGGCACGTGCGTGAGCATTTCGTGATAGATGAACTCGTCTGCCTCGGTCGTCTGGATCACCCCATCGAGCGCCATGACGCGCCCCATGCGTGCGTTTTCGAAAATCACCAGATGCTGATGCGCGGTGCGCACTTCATGCAGCATTTTGTCGATCCTGAAACGCTGGCCGTATCCCTCGTAGAGAGTTTCCTGATAGTCGCTCATGGGTGTCTCCCTGATGGATGGCGTAACGGACAAGCGGCGCGAATCGTCACGCCCGCCCACTGGCAAAGACGCGCATTCTACTTTGGTCATATGACAGGTGGAACCATCTGTTTTCAAAGCGCATCTGGTGAAGACAACCCCATCAATGCCGGCTATCGTCGACCCATGACCTCCATTCGGCTCCCCTTCAATCCACCCTGGAGCTGGTCGCAGTTCCACCAGCATTTCGCACTGCGCCTGTTACCCGGTGTCGAGTCGCTCGAATCCGACCGCTACAGCCGTACCGTGCGCGTCGGCGACAGCGCGGGCTGGCTCAGTGTCCGTTTCTCGGCAGTCCAGCCTGCGCTCGAACTGACGCTGAGCGATTCGCTACACGCGCACGCGCCACTGCTGGGCGCCCGGGTTCGCAAGATGTTCGATCTCGACGCCGATCCAGCCGCCATTACGCGCCATTTCACCAACGACCCCCAGCTCGGGCCGCTGGTCGGTGCCAGCCCCGCGCTGCGGCTGCCCAGTGCCTTCGACCCCTTCGAACAAGCCGTGCGAGCCATCATTGGGCAGCAGATCACGGTAAAGGCGGCGGTGACCATTGCGCGGCGTCTGGTAGATCGGTTTGGCGAAGAACTGCCTTCGCCAAGCCCCGATGGCGCCCTGCTCCGGCTGTTCCCTAGCGCCGCGGTAATCGCCAGCGCCTGCATGGAGAACATCGGCATGCCGGGCAAGCGCGTCGCAACCTTGCAGCGCTTCGCCGCCGCGGTGGCCGATGGCGCGCTTGAACTCCAGATCGGACAGGGGGCGGACGCGCTGGTCAGCCGGCTCTGCGAGCTGCCGGGAATCGGTCCTTGGACCGCCGAGTACATTGCGCTTCGAGGGTTCGGTGAAGCGGATGCGTTCCCGGCCGCCGACCTTGGCCTGCTAAAGGCGCCGTTATGGGGAAGCACGGGCATAACGGCCAAACAGCTGCTGGCACGATCACAGGCATGGCGGCCGTGGCGTGCATACGCGGCCGTGCATATCTGGCAAACCTACAGCGACGCCCTCATGGAGCCGAAGCGCAAGCAGCCTACGGGGGTGCAATCCTTGCCAACACGTGCGGTGGATCGTTGACCGGCAAGGCCAGCACGATCCCCTCACCGGAACGCGGGAACACACCGGTCAGCGCCGTTATGTTGACCTGGTGCGTGACGAGCACGACGGGTGGTTCAGGCGACAGCGAATTGATCAACCGGCGCAACGCCGCGGTCTGGGTTGCGCCCTGACCGGGCCGATCGAAGAAGGAGTCAAGCACCGCAACGGGTTCGACTGGCGCCAATGCCATCCGCCGGGCCGTCTCCAGAGCCCGGCACCACCGACTGCTGAGAATCCTCGGGCTGGAGACGCCGTTCTGGCGAAGCAAGTCGCCCCAGCGCTTCGCCTCCGAGCGCCCTGCTTCGTCGAGATTGCGCTGCGTGGCGCAGTCTTCCAGCACGAAACCCGGCGGATCGGCATATCCGGGCGCCGTTGCGTGCCGCAGTATCAGAACGGCCCGCCCTTCACGCAACATCGACCACGCCGCATGCTCCTGGGCGCCAGCGCCAGACACGGCTGACAACAGCAACGCAAGCGCCAGCGTTCGCACACCGATTACAACCTGACCCTGGCCAGGTGCCCGGCAGCGACCAGCCACATGATCAGCCCCACCACCGGCAACAGCACGATGACAAGGCTCCAGATGATCTTGCGTCCAGGTTCGATGCGCGTGCGCCAGACCTGGATGATGGCGATGACGTCAGCGATCGCCACCGCCAATGCCAGCAGCGCACTCCAGGTCTCCATCGGTCAGGGCCTCAGGTTCCGGTCATCGGGACGATTGCCACGCGGTCCCATGATGCCCCAGATGATCAGGCCCAGGACCGGCAGAATGACGATCAGCAACACCCAGAGGGCCTTTTTGCCAGTGGTGCTATCGCTACGGAGCACGCTGACGATGGCCCAGATATCCAGTGCAAGGATAAGCAGGCCGAAAATACCGCCGAAAGCATCGGTCATGGCAAGACTCCAAAGTACGGTGAGTTCGTAATTAGGATGCCTGGGCGGTTTGAGGGTTCAGTAGGCGGTCCGCTCAGTACCCGGCAGGGTCGATGGCCGCGAAGCTGTCGACCACCGTATGCCCCGGCAGCTCACCGCCGTCACGCGCCAGTCCGCAGGTGTGCATGCCGGCCGCGCGTGCGGCATCGAGTTCCTCCACGACATCGGACAGAAACAGAATTTCGGCGGCGGGCAGGCCGATCGAGGCGGCGATCCGCACATAGGATTCAGCCTCACGCTTGTGCCCGCTGCCCGTGTCGAAATAGCCGCAGAACAGTGGCGTCAGGTCGCCCACCTCGGCACAGCCAAAGATCAGCTTCTGCGCCTGGACGGACCCGGACGAATACACATACAGCGCGTACCCCTGATCGTGCCAGCGGCGCAACGCCTGCACCGCGTCCGGGTACACGTGGCCCTTGAGCTGGCCGGCACGATAACCTTGCGCCCAGACCATGCCTTGCAGGGCCTTCAGAGGGGTGGCCTTGCGGTCGGCGGCGATCCAGTCCAGGAGAATCTCGACGACGCGTTCGATATCCGCATCCGGCTCACCGCTTTCGCGACGCACCGCCGCAATCTGCTCCGCCACTTCGGCTTCGTCCCCGTGGTCGCGTACGAACGCCGGCAAATGCGCCCGCGCGAAGGGGAACAGCACGTCGAAGACGAAGCTCACCGCGCTGGTGGTGCCCTCGATGTCGGTGACAATGGCTTTGATCGGCATCGTCAATCCTCCAGCCTCGGGAAGCGCGCGGCGATGTCTTCACCGGTGAATTGCGCGACCCAGCCCTCAGGGTTGTTGAACAGACGAATGGCCACGAAGTAAGGGTTTTCGCCCATGTCGAACCAGTGCCGGGTTCCGGCGGGCACCGAAATCAGGTCGTTCTTTTCACAGAGCACCGCGTATACCTTGTCCTCGACGTGCAGTGTGAACAGCCCGCGACCGGCGACGAAGAAGCGCACCTCGTCCTCGGCATGACGGTGCTCCTCAAGAAACTTGGCGCGCAGTTCGGCCTTCTGTGGGTGATCGCGGGTCAGGCTGATGACATCGACCGTGACGTAGCCGCGCTCCTTCATCAGCCGGTCGATCTGCGGGCGATAGGCAGCAATCACCTCCTGCGGGTCAGCGCCGGCACCGATGGGGGCACTGGCCTCCCACCGTTCGAGATGCACACCCACCTCGGCCAGTGTGGCGGCGATGTCGTCGACATGGGTGAGGACCTTGAGTGGCTGCTCGGGAATGCTGTCCTGATAAACGCTGAGGATGCTCATATTGATGTCTCCGGCCGGGATGGCTGCCCCGGTCCTTATCGGTTGTTCGGGCACGCGCTGCGTGCGGTGAAAGCGGTGCGAGGTCAGACCCGCTGCAATGAGCGCATCTTCAGCTCGCACTCGAACAGGAACTCGAATGCCTCGATCTGGCGAAGCGCATCGCTCATCTGGGCGCCCCAGGTATACAGGCCGTGGCCGCGAATCAGATAGCCGACGCAATCGGGATGCTCATCGAGCCAGGGCTGGACCCGTGAGGCGAGCCGACTGATATCCTGGTCGTTGTCGAAAATCGGCACCAGGACCTGGGATTCATGGGTCGAAATGCCGCCCAAGGCCTTCTGCAGTTCATAGTCGGCAAACACCAGCGAATCGCTCAGGCAGAGGCGCGACAGGACGGTGGCATTGACCGAATGGGTGTGCAGCACCGCGCCAATTTCCGGTTTCCAGCGATACAACTGCGTGTGCAGCAGCGTTTCGGCCGACGGCTTCTTGCCCGCTTCCAGACTGCGACCGTCCATGTCGACCGCCAGCAGATCATCCATCGTCAGTTGGCCCTTGTGCTTGCCGGATACGGTCAGCAGGGCTTCGCCGCGCGTCAGCCGCGCCGAATAGTTGCTGCTGGTCGCCGGCGACCAGCCGCGACCATAGAGGAAACGGCCCGCGTCGATGATGGCCTGCGACAAGTGTTCACGATTGGCGGTCATGCCGGGTTCTCCTGCTTGGGGATGGCAATGATAACGGCTGCGGCCAGCGCCGCCAGACTCGCGATGGCGAAGGTCCATAGCGGGCCAAGGCC
>Ga0114898_1001876_pt1 | contig 11664 bp, 13 predicted proteins | sample Malvired_Geostar_FD_83496 | JGI IMG/M metagenome (GOLD analysis project Ga0114898, IMG submission 83496) | Marine viral communities from the Global Malaspina Expedition - Malaspina viral metaG DeepMed_Geostar | ecosystem: Environmental > Aquatic > Marine > Oceanic | place: Mediterranean Sea... | reverse complement strand
TATGGGTGGAGTCCCATTTTAACTGTGTTTGAAAAAGCTCTGACTTTAATAGGCATGGATAAGAATCTATATAGGTACTTCTTTGAACGGAAAATGCCAGCTAGTATGATGATGGTGTTTACGGATGACCCTGAATCATTACGGAGAGAACGACAACACATAGCTGCTCAGACTAGGCTTGACCCTAACTATATTCCTATGGTAGCGGTATCATCTAGGCAGAATCGAGGTAGGGTTGATATGGTACGTTTGTATCATACTTTGCAGGAAATGGATTACCTTCCTGTTAGGGCTGAAATTAGGGAGCGTATTGCTGCTATTTGGGGCGTAACTCCTGCATGGCAGGGCGCACCAGAAGCATTTGGTGGACTGTCTACACAAACCCAACAACTAGTAGTCATGAGTAGAGTTGTGGAAGGTGACCAAAGATTGTTCCATGAAAAGGTATTCCCACAATTATTGGAAGCTTTTGGTGTCACTGATTGGGCTTTAAGACTACCCAATCCTGAAGAAAAGGCTGAAGCCACTAAAATTAGTTTCTCTCAACAGAGGGCACAAGTTGTTAATCAATACATTGCTCTAGGGTTTGATGTAAGACTTAAGGACAATGGCGTACCTTTGGATGAAGCTGAATTCCTAGTATTTGGTAAGCCCGTCCCCATGATACAGATGCAAGGAGAACAAATGGCTTTGGGCTTGGAACAACAGCAGCAGCAAATGGAAATGATGCAGCAACAACAACAACAGGCACAACAAGCTCCTGCTGCTCCTCCTGGCGTTAATCAGGCCCCTGGAAGGATTGGGGCTGCTCCAGGTGGTGGAGAAGGTGGAGGGGCTGCTCCTGCCCCTGCTGTGCCCTTACAACAGATGATGAATGGGGATGGGTTGGAGAAAGACGCTAAGAAGTTTGGTGGGCGGTTTGCTGGCGTAACTCCAGATTGGCATGACAAGTCTCCATTGGAAGAAGACAATGTAGATGATATTGCTGATGCAAGGGCTGAAGGAAAGAGTTGGATGAGTGATTTATTCGATAAAGGATATACTTCACCTCTAATTAAAGAAGTAAATACATTAGGAACTAAGATGTGGTTTGCTCAAGATGGAGTAGATTTTGTAGCTGACTTGAATGCTATGGGTGTAACCCATATAGAAAAGGCTTCTTTCGGACAAGGGCCAATATATAAAGCTCCTAAAGGCCCCTCTGAAAAACCCGTTATAAGTTATAATCCTTCACAAACTGGTAATTGGCGGGATGCAGAGGAGGAAGATAATGCCAATCTCTAATCGAAATGGTAAGTGGTATTGGGGAAGCAAAGGCCCATTTGATTCTCGTAAAAAAGCAGAGGAGGTGGCACAGGCTGCACATGCCTCAGGTTATGAAAAATTACTTAAAGAGGGTGATGGTGGTGCTGGCATTGATGGACTTAGCGGTGTTGTCTTCACATCAGAGAACGCAGGAATTTTTACTCCCACTCATGGAGGTTCTAAAAAAACAAGGAAAGAACTAAAACATATTAAACGTGAACACGACGAAGCACGTAAAAAGTTGTTGGGGAAGGCAAAAAAGAGTGGGGTAGAAAGACTTGAACAATTTGTTAAAGAGGGTTCACCCATTAAGAAAGCTGTGAATAAACGAGTTGATGGAATAGGTCAAGGGTCTTCTGCTCATAATCCGCAAGATAATCTTATACAAGTAGACTATCGTAAGGTTGCAAAGGATAGAGAGATAGGGACAGATAATCAACCTAACTCTAGTATGTCAGGATTAGACAGTCGTATGGATGCAAGTACACATGCGACTAAACCACAGGATGAAGACCCAAGTGTTACCACTAAAGCAGTTCCTAGTAAGCCTGATTGGGGGACTAATAAATCCTATTTACAAAAAGCGGGTGTGGGAAGCTTTTCTAATATTGGCGCACAACCTAATCAAAATACGGATTCGCATGATATTTCAACAGAACCACAAGCAAAATACATAGAACGAGGAAAACCTGTGGAAGATAAAAAGGATGCCCACCAAGATATTAAAATGAATGATATTTCCCGTAGGGTCAAAAAATATCAAGAAGATGAGGAAGCTGATGTAGAGCAGCCCTTAGGTGTTGCTTCAGCAGCCAATGCTCAAATTCAATCTATGGTAAAAACAGTATGGGGTAGTGGAAGTGAAAGAGGAGAATATAGACGTTCTGAAGATGGAGATGAAATTCCTCCTGATGAAGATGATGTATTAGACCCATCTGAAAGTGATAGAGTTGTAGAAGCTCTTCAGAATCTACAAGCTCGTAAAAAGAATTATGTAGAAAAGGGTGAAACACACCCATTATTTTTAGCTATGATGGATGATATTAATGAATAATATGTGCCTTAAATGTGGTGGTTCTATGTATGTAAATCAAGATAAAGATTTAAGTTGTTTGATTTGTGGGGCTGTTCTTGTATTGACTGTTAGACGAGCTTCTGATATAACAGGTATCAGGAAAAAGGTGGTACAGGAACCTAAATGGCGTATGACTTCTAAAGGTATGCAAAGACGAAAGGGAAGTCCTAGAAAGTTTTTGGGTGGATAAATTATGCGAAAACGTACATTTACAGAAAAAACTGGGTATCCAGCAAAAATTTTAGACCCAGGTTATTTAGGAGAATTGACTCCAGAGGAATTAAAAGTTCTTAAAACAGAATTGCAGAACAGGTCTAAATTAAGAAAACGTTGGGGTTTTACAGAAGAAGAGCGTATAACGAATAAGAAAATTCAAGCAAAGGCAATGGAGGAAAATGACCAGTTTATATCAACGACAGCAGAGCCAAAAGAATAAAGATGAGTATTTTTTACAGATAGCAAACACTGTAGCAACTAGAGCTACATGTCCTAGACGTAAAGTAGGGTGTGTATTAGTAGACTCTAAACAACATATTGTGGCTACTGGATATAATGGTGTACCGTCAGGGTTCACACATTGTACAGATGTTCCGTGTGAGGGAGCAGAATATCCTTCAGGAACTGGTTTAGATGTATGTGAAGCCATTCATGCAGAAGTTAATGCTTTTTTACAGCTACGTTCTGATGATGAATTGACCGCATATGTCACCATTATGCCGTGTTTTCCATGTGCTAAAATGATGGCAAATAGTAATATAACTCGATTAGTCGCAGCAGAAGAATATGTACATAATCAAAGTATAGAAATGTTACAGAAGGCTGGTATATTAATTAATATTGTGAAGTGAGAATGAATTTAAAAGATACATTACAACAAGCGTTTTCTAATGATACTTGTGTTGAAAAATTTAAAGAGTCTTTAGGTTTAGATGATATACAAGTGAAGAATGAATCAGATGGTGTGACGATAGTTTTTGTAAAAGAAGACAAACTAGAAACCTTGTTGCTAAAACCGCAAAGAGTGCAAGTAGGAGCCAAACAAAGGCGTACACAAACAGGCGTTCAACATGTGGCGGGGTATACGAGAAGCACTTCAAAAACAGATACAGAAGATTTAATTAAAGCACAGGAAAGTGATACAGAGATAGATGATAAAACTAGTCTAGCTTTCCAAGAATTTATTGAATGTTGTTTAGAATCTGTTGATGGAAAATCAATTACGATTGAATAAGAGGAGGAGTTATGGATGCAAGTAAAGTCACACCCTTACAGGAATATATCATTGCAAAACATTCACGAATGGTAGGCAGAGTATTGGATTTAGTAGAAGCTGCAATGCCAGAAGGTACGCAATGCGAGAAACTAAAAAAGCTTGCACAAGTTCCGTTATATGATTTTAGGAATGAAATGCTTAAATTAACTGTAACGGAAGATGTTTTAGAACTTGCTGAAGAATAACGAAAGTTTTTCAGAATATTTAGTATAATAAGTTAGTACGAATATCGTACTTTTTATCGCTTTTGGGAGTCGGAGGTGGCTTAGACCAACTTCCTTGGCAAAAATAGACGAATGGAGGTATCTATTATGGCAGATTCGGATATTGTAGAACGGTTGGAAAAGCAGATTGAGGGGAGTAACCTTGCTCTCGCTGCCGTTGCCGAGGTGTTGCACAAAATGGACTCTCGACTAACGAAGGCAGAAGATGAGGAGTTTGAAATGTCTCAAGATGAGGCAGACCAGATTGAGAAACAAGAGATAATTAAAGCCGTAGCTAGTGAAGTTTTTGGTCTAATCAAAGCTGATTCAAGTAACCCAACTGGCGCACAGTGGGGCGAAACAGAGAAGAAGGCTTCGACAATGACTGGAACTGGTCAGGCTGACGATAAAGAGAATGCAGTAACTATCGACAGTAAGACCGAGAATGTGCAACGCACTATTCAAGCTATGCAGAAGCAGTTAGAATTGTTGAAAGAAAGCGTAGACGAAGATGGGTATGGATTTAGCAAGGAAGGTGACGACGATGTTCCCCCTGAAGAAGATGAGGAAGACGTAGACGACGATGAAGAGGAATTTCCTGAGGAAGTTCAAGAAATGGCAAAGCAAATAGCTAATTTACAGAAGTCGGTGGCCCAGAAAAATAGTAACGTTCAGAAGATGATTCAGAACGAGACTGAAAACCGCTTGCGGAAGATGGGCTTCCAAGAAGAGAATGGCCTAAACCGTCCTCGACTAATTCAGTATGGCGATATGGGAGTAGATGGTGCTGCTCCAATCCGTAAGTCTTCATCCAATCCTGATGAGACTGTTGACCAAATGATGCAAATGTCTTATAGTGAATTGCGTCGGTTGCAGGAAGCGGTTGAATCGGGTGAAACTGACGGTGTTCCAAGGGAACTACTAGGATAAATTTAAATTTGATTTTAAGGAGAAACGATTATGGCTAATAATCCATCCCTAGCTGAGTATATATCTCAGTCACAAAGAGGGCTTTACCAGAGCGTTTTCGGCCCTGGGTTTATGAAGAAAGCTGGTGCTGGCATTGGTACGCCGTTTACGGTTGACACTGCTACTGGCATTTTTAATACTACCTACGGACGAAAAGTTTGGCAAGCCTTGAACAACCAAACTCGTTTCTTTAATGCGGTACCCCGTGTAGTATGGGGCAATACGGCTGGTTGGCGTGTTAGGACTGACCGTGGTTCTGGACGCTCTCGCCCAGTGACTGAAACTGGGAATATCCCAACCGTTGACATTTCCGACATTCAGACGGTATCGAGCTTGCCTCGTATCATCTCGACAACTTTCGGTGCGTCCGTCAAGTCCGTCTTTACGGCGCAGTTGGAAGGTGGTGTTGGGGATGTGTTGGCGTTGGAAAATGAAAATGCCCAGCTAGACCACATTAAAGAAATAAATGAAGAACTGTTGGCCTTGTCAGCTGCTAGAGCTTCTGGTGGAACTGACGCAAGGGCTGACTTTGGCAGTACTAATGCTATTGCCAAGCACTTTAAAATAGGTGACGAAGTTAACCGATATGATTTGAACGCCACGGCGCATGACATTACTGCGGGTATAACCGTTGGTGGTGCTGGTGGAACTGCTCATAGCGGTGGACAAGTTACTTTGGATGCTACTGGTCTGTCCGACGCTTGGGCAGCTGGTGACATTATGTATATCTACAGTCGTGCAGGATTCAGTTCCTTGGACGATATGGTAGCGGAAGACGGTGCTGCTGTTGGCGGTGGTGTTGCGAATGTGCGGGTCTTTGACCTAACACAAGCAGGACGTACTGCTGGTGGTTGGAACGCTGCTGCTTCCGTTAGCCACAACGCTGGTGTAGGGCGTGACCTCTCTCTTAATCTGATTGATACGGCTATTCAGAAGATTAGGGAAAATGGTGGCGAGCCTAAACTAATTTTGATGGGACATGACCAGTACTTCAAATTGGAGCGACTGCTCAATTCCCAGCAACGGTACATGGGCCAGGAAGAATATCAGGTTGGTGTAGGCTCTGAGCGTACATTCCCTGGTACCCGAACTGGTTTGGTATTGGCAACTTACATGGGCATTCCCATCCTTCCAGATGCGGATGTGCCTAAGTCTGTTTCCTCTACCTCTACTGTACTTGGTTCTAACATCTATGTGTTGGACACCGATTATATTGAAATGGCTATTGCACAGCCCACTCAGTATGTAGAGAACCGTGACTACTTCGCAGCGAATGCGTTGGTGGTTAGGGGTCTACTGTATACAATGGGTGAGATGCGTTGCAAGAATCTTTGGGTACAAGCGAAAATAGCTGACCTGAACGCCTAATCCACCACTTTATGGGGGTGGGAGCCTTTCGGCTCCTGCCCCTATATTCTATTAAATACTTCATAATTAAGGAGTGATACTATGGCTCTTGCTATAACAGTTCCTGGCAATGCATCAGATATGACGGGTGTGCCTGGGAATAATAAATATGTCATTAAAACTTGCACCTTTGATAGCAGCTATGCTACAGGTGGTGAGGCTCTAACCGCTACTACTTTAGGTTTAGAACAGATTCATTTTGTTGCTTTGTCTATGGAAAATAGTGGATATGTTCCTCAATATGATTACACTAATTCAAAAATAGCTTTGTATGAAGCTGGTGCAGATGGAGCAATTCTAGATGAGGTAGCCAACACCACAGACGTTTCAGCGGTAGCCGTGCGTGTACTAGTATTTGGTCGATAAGTTGCTATGGCAACAAAGACAGATAGTGAGTTAGATGTTAAATTAGCCGTTTATATGGAACGGCTAGATTCGTATATAGAAAGTCAAACCAAGTTGAATGATACTCTTTGCGCTAGATTTGAAGAGATGGGCGAAGAATTAGATGAAATTAAACATTGGAGAGCCAAGGTCTATGGGGCTAAATCAGCTTTTGTAATTATTAGTGTTATTGCTATGCATACAGGCATGGTATTAGGAAGCTTATTCGCCATGATGACTTGGTTTTCAAATAGGTAGGAGTGGTTTATGAATTCTGAACATTTTCCTGAGGCATGGCCCTCATGGGAGATTGACCCAAGTACTAGAACAAGCGTACATGTTTGGACTAAGTATGCCCCTATTGATGTTAGTGTAGGTACTTCTGCGACGGATATATTTACAGTAGGTAGAGGAGTCCCCTCTATCAACTTAGTAAAGAATCCGTCTTTTGAAGTAAACACATTAACTGATTTTACAGCTTCAGGGTCTGCTATATCACAAAGTAGTGCCCAAGCTGCCACTGGGTCAAATTCCCTTTTAGTTAACCCCGCTAATTCTGCTGCTGGAGAAGGTTTTTATTGGTCTGTAACTGCTCCAGGGCACCCTGAAGGAAGTTCACTTGTTGCTCAATGTGAGGTTAGAGGAGCTTCAGCTAGTGGAGATGTTAAGATAGAGATTCAAAATAGTGACGGTGTTGCTTTAGCTTCAAGTGCTACGCATTCTTTATCTACTAGCTTTACGAAAATTAGTGTTGGATATGAATTAGTTAATAGACTCGCTACCCCTTATCGGATAGCGGTTGTAAGCGTAGCTCAACATAATATAGATTTCTATGTGGATAAATTCATGGTAGAATATCGTAAAGATGGATTTGTTGCTGATTATGTTGATGGGGCACAAGGCTTACATTATGAATGGTTTGGTACCGCAAATGCCTCTGAGTCTAAACGTAGAGCAGGCATAGTTGTTGTTAGAGGATTTAAACTAAAGAATGGTCATGGCAGTAATACAATTAATCTTGCACTAGATTCAGATGCGACAGCTGCTGGAACCACATCTACTGGTGTTCTGCTTAAAGCGGGAGAAACTTGGGAAACAAATCATCCTATTGATGTTAGAAAACGTATTTCTGCTATTGCTTCTGGTGCTAGTTCTCAATTGTACGGAGTTATTTGGGGAGTGCATGAGGGTTAATGAAGATTATAACGGCTAGTAAAATAGCTTCTGCTCCACTTAATGCTTCAGGATTAATGTGGCTAGAAAAAGCAGAGAGTGGACAAGTTACTGTTGAAGATATTAGTGATGCTCTTAAAGAGTTTGGTAAATTATTTAAAGCAGGAATTTCTTCAAAAGCAGAGATTCTTACTTTAGCTAGAGCGTTTCCTGAGAATCGACAATACACTGAAGCTGCTGCTAATGTAGGTGAAGATGAACCTATGGTTGTTGGTGGCCCTGCTTCTGTATCATTGATTGATAGGGAAGGTCATTTAATTACTACTGATGCTTTAAAGAGAGCATTCACTAAATTTATGAGTAATTTTAGAACTCGTAATGCAATGGTTCTCCATTCTGATGTTCAAGTTGGTTGGGCTTTGCCAGCCTATATTACTAAAGGTGGACAGATATTTAAGAGTGGGGTAGATGATAAAGGATTATTCTTTATTTGTGAATTGCGGGATGACACAAGAATCTCTGAAAAGGTTATGAAGGAAATTAGTGAGGGTAGGCTTAAGTCTTATAGTATAGCTGGTTCTGCATTAAAAGTACAGAATATGCAAAAAGGGCTAGTTCCTTATATGCAAGTAGATGAAATGGAACTTGCTGAAGTTACAGTCTGTGAGAAAGGTGTTAATCAAAATGCTGGTTTTGAGTTATTAAAGGCAGAAATGCCACAAACTGGTAAGATTGATAAAGACCAATGTGACTATAGAAATGCTACAATGGAAGAGGCCATGCGTGGTGAAAATTGTGGGCATTGTAAATTCTTTAATGCACAAGATAAAACTTGTGATACTGTAACTGGTGATATTCAATCTGGTGATTGGTGTAAAATATTTGCACCAATGGAACAGCAACCCAAAAAGGCAAAGGTGGTTGTAGTAATGCGAGATAAACAAAAAGTAGACTTTAAAAAATCATTTGATATGTGGATGGAGAAAGCTGCAACTGTTAAAGACCCTCTTAAAGCTAAAGAGTCAATGGCTACTCTTCAGAATTTTGCTGGAAGAGAAGCAGAACATCATCAGCTTTTGAGGGAATATGGTTTTCCATCTGAACAACCATCTGAATCTAGTAGGTATACTCCTGTTATAGAAACTGAAACTGATGATGATGGCATACCCACAAATCATGTTGGGCCTTGGGTTGTAAATGAAGCTGGACAAGATTTGGGTGAAAAGTTGGATGAAGATTCTCCAGATTATCATCTATCTGCTAAAGCTAAGAATCGTAAGTCAGGCGATGCTGTTCAGAAGATGGGATTTTTGTTTAAAGCCCCAAGTGATGATGAACGTAGAGATGCAGACACTCGTAGGTCTGGGCCTAGAGGACGTACTCCTGCGGGACAATCAGCGAGTGAAAGAAATGCTCGTATACCACGGGCTGATGCAGAGCGAACAGCACAAATTAAACGTCAACGTACAAGAGCAGGAAATACAATTCCATTTCAACCCGCTCCTGGTTATGTAGAAAGTAATAGAGGACGGACAGAAGCTGCTGGAGATACAGTTAGACAGAGAGCAGAAGAATCTGCTGCGTATGGAAGGAATATACGAGAATTAAGTCCTACAGCTAAACGTACACTACGACAAGAACGTACTAGGAAAGCTGGTGAAAGACAAAGGTATTTCAATAGACCCACTGCTGTAGATAGGCAAGCACGTACAGACCCTAGAGGTACTTCTTTTACTGGTGTTGCTGGTCAAAGAAAGACAAAAACTGCTGCTGATATTCAACGGGAGAAACAGGAAGCACATGAAGCTGGAATAGGCAGAATGGCTCAAGGTGTTGCACAAGAGAGACAACAACGAGCCGATGCTAAAAAGCAACAAGCTGGTGAAGAATCCCGTGCAAGGCGTGGAGGAATAAAAGGTAGTCTTAAGAGAGCTTTGCAACATGTAGGGCGTGGGGCTGAACGAGGAGCAGAAGCTGCTAAAGGTGTAGCATCTGGTGCAAGAGTTGGTTTACGAGGTAAAGGCAAAGATGCATTTTTGGATGCAGAAGGTAAACCAAAATATCAAGCACAGCAAGGCCCAGGTGGAAAATTTAAAACCGCTATCCCTAAATGGGAACGACGAGGCCGTGAAGCAGGGCGTTTTGGCGAAAGGGCTAAACGGTTTGGTATGGGCGCATTTAGAGGGGCTTTAGATAGACCTGAAAAGGGTGGCGGTAAAGCAGGAATGCAAGGACGCAAATTGGGTCAAGCTGCTAGAGCAGCTTATAAATGGGGTTCTGGACAAATGCCATTCTTCTCTGAAGAAGAACGAGCTAAACGAGCCACTGAACGAACATTTGCTGGTAGTGCGGTACAACCAGGTGGTATGGCAGGAATTAACATGAAATATGATGACCATGTTGGTGAATTCAAATCGCATAATGAAAGAGTGCAAAGTACTGGGAATGATACACAAGAAGGATTCTTGCATAACCTACAACGATTGGGTATGACTAAAGATAATCAACGTATGTTTAATGTAAGACACGGTAAACATATTGGTAGTAAAATGCAAGATGATATGCACTCACATGACTTTTTGGCGGGTGAAGGGAAAGATTGGGATATAGAAATACATCCTGACTTTGCTCAACACGCTGATGAGATTCATTCATATCTTAATGAATATAAAACACATATGGCTGGTGCCCCAGGAAAGGGTGTTGGAGCTTCCTTTAAACCTGGAGAAAGTAGCCAAACAATGGAATGGCAAACTCCACAAACAGAACAACCAGCTAGTACAGTAACTGCACCAACTCCAGCACCTACTGCAACACCACTAAAGGTACCGCAGCCAACTGGATACAGTACTGAAGATGCTAGAGCTAAACAAGCTAAATTCTTAGCTACACCACCAGATGTAGATGTATCCTCTAGTGTGAAATCAGTGAAAAAATTAACAAAGGCCCAACTATTAGATTCAATGCTACTAAAGGCTTTAGGAGTAAGATATGCAACGAAAGAATATTCTAAAACAAATTAATGCTATCCAAAAATCTCTAGATGATTTGGAGAAGGGCCGAAGAAAGAGGTGGCCCACTCCTCCTCCCTCTCGACTTAAGGATACTAAAGAAGATAGGGAACGTCCTATAGAGACACCTCCTGATGTACCCAAAAAACCCCCATATAACCCTATGGAGGATGTAGGTAAAGCAGAGGGAGATACCGCTCCTGCTACTGAGTCTACTCAAGCAGCTGCGGATAAAGCACGTAGACTGAATGAGGCTGCGGAAGATAAGCGCATAGCGAATATTACTGCGGAACCTGTCATTCAGAGAAAACCTCCATATAAGATGGAATATCAAGAAGAGGATTATCCTGTTAATGATGAAACTACACCTTGGACTCCTTCACCAAAGAAAGATGAAAGGGCTGATGATGATATAGATGATGACCCAACTAGAGGTATAGATTATTCTATTGACAAGGGTGCGGGTTCAAGTGATTATCGAGGTGCCCGTGAAGGTACTCCTGACTATATTAAAAATAGGGATAAGTCTAAAGCAGAAATAGGCCGTGGGAACATAAAGAGGAAAGGGCCTGAACGAGTGAGGGTTGTTAATAAACCCGTTGAGGAGAAACCTGAGGAAAACTTTGATATGATGCGAAAGGCTATTGAACAGTCTCTCTTGAAGTTGATGCAATATGGTGGAGCCTAATCTAGAAAAATTTCTTCCCGCCCTAATTGGTATGATAGGTAGAGTTGCTGGTGCTGCTGGTAAAGCTGGTATTGGCGGGGGCGAAGAAGAAGAGGAAAAATCTATGGATAAACAACAGATTGAAAACTCTCTCCAAAAGCTAATGAAAGGTGGCTCTTTTTATGGTGGTGCTAGGG
>Ga0114898_1001875_pt1 | contig 11664 bp, 11 predicted proteins | sample Malvired_Geostar_FD_83496 | JGI IMG/M metagenome (GOLD analysis project Ga0114898, IMG submission 83496) | Marine viral communities from the Global Malaspina Expedition - Malaspina viral metaG DeepMed_Geostar | ecosystem: Environmental > Aquatic > Marine > Oceanic | place: Mediterranean Sea... | reverse complement strand
GATGCAGGCTGAACCATTGACGGGTCAGCGCCTGACGATCCTTCAGACCGGCATAGCTGATATTTCGCGCCGGCACGCCGGCCGCTCGGGCAATCCGGCGTGCTGCCTCCTCGGTGTTCAGGTTGCGTTTCTCCACCCACAACCATAGGTGCTCGCCGGAGCCGGACAGGGGAATATCCAGCACTTCGTCTACCTGAAAATCCTCGGCCACCGCCTTGAGCACCGCAGTGCCACAAGGCCCGCCGTGAGCCCTCGGGCCGAGCAGTTGATCTTCGTTCATGCCTTGACCAGCAAGGCGACGGCATGCACGGCGATGCCCTCTTCCCGCCCAGTGAAGCCAAGCTTCTCGGTCGTGGTGGCCTTGACGTTGACCTGATCGAGGTCGACTTGCAGGTCCGCGGCGATCAGGCTGCGCATCGCCTCGATATGCGGCGCCATCTTTGGTGCCTGTGCGACGATGGTGGCGTCCACGTTGCCGACCTTCCAGCCCTTGGCCTGCACCTGCTGGAGCACATGCCGCAGCAGTACTCGGCTGTCCGCGCCCTTGAAACGAGGATCGGTATCGGGGAAATGCTTACCGATATCGCCCAATGCCGCGGCGCCGAGCAGCGCATCGCTCAACGCGTGGAGCAACACATCGCCATCCGAATGAGCGAGCAAACCGAATCTGTGAGCAATCTGCACGCCGCCCAGAGTGACGAAATCCCCTTCGCCAAAACGGTGCACGTCGTAGCCGTGGCCGATACGCATAGTCTAGATACCCTGAATAGATCAGCCTGCGATTCTACAGGACCCGACCCTGGCGGCGAGCCCATACGCAGCGAGGCCTTCACGCGCGCATCGATGAGCGTGATTAGCACCATTAACCGTTTCGATCTTATATCGTTAAAACCCGATATATAGTTCGCCTCATCGCGATACAGCGAACCAGGCGAACCCCGATGTCCAGCGAACTCGACGAAATCATCAAGGCCCTCGCGCATCCGTTGCGGCGGCAGATCCTGCAGTGGCTGAAAGAGCCGCACCGCTATTTTTCCGAGCAGCATCATTCGCTGGAGAACGGCGTTTGTGCCGGACAGATCGACCAACGTGCCGGGCTGTCTCAATCAACCGTATCAGCGCACCTGGCCACACTTCAGCGCGCCGGCCTGATCACCAACCGCAAGGTCGGCCAGTGGCATTTTTTCAAACGCAACGAGCCCGCCATTCAGGCATTCCTGTCCCGTCTCGGCCAGGAACTCTGAGCACGTTCATCATCCTTTACCCAGGAGCAAAAACGCTATGCCCACGCTTTTCGACCCGATCAGAATTGGCGACCTCGAGTTGAGCAACCGCATCGTCATGGCCCCGCTGACCCGCTGCCGCGCAGAGCCTGGCCGCGTGCCGGGCGATCTGATCGCCGAGTACTACGCCCAGCGCGCCGACGCCGGCCTGATCATCAGCGAAGCGACATCGGTCACGCCGATGGGTGTCGGCTACCCGGACACCCCCGGCATCTGGTCATCCGAGCAGGTCCAGGGATGGAAGAAGGTCACCGACGCCGTGCACGCCAAGGGCGGCAAGATCGTGCTGCAACTCTGGCACGTCGGCCGCATCTCCGACCCGATCTACCTTGACGGCCAACTGCCCGTCGCGCCCAGCGCGCTCAAGCCGGCCGGCCATGTCAGTCTGGTTCGTCCGATGAAGGATTACGAAACGCCGCGCGCCCTGGAGACAGCGGAGATCGCAGGCATTGTCGACGCTTACCGCAAGGGCGCCGAAAACGCACGCGAAGCCGGTTTCGACGGCGTCGAGATTCATGGAGCCAACGGCTACCTGCTCGACCAGTTCCTGCAAGACAGCACCAACCAGCGCACCGACGCGTACGGCGGATCGCTGGAGAACCGCGCGCGTCTGATGCTGGAAGTGACCGATGCCGCGATCAGCGTCTGGGGAGCGGGCCGCGTCGGTGTGCATCTGGCACCGCGGGCCGACTCGCACGACATGGGCGACTCCAATCGCGCCGAGACCTTCGGCTACGTCGCCCGCGAACTGGGCAAACGCGGCATCGCATTCATCTGCACACGGGAAAAAGCTGGCGAAGATAGCCTCGGCCCGCAACTCAAGCAGCTCTTCGGCGGCGTCTACATCGCCAATGAACGTTTCACCCGAGATCAGGCCAATTCCTGGCTGGCAGAGGGCAAGGCCGATGCCGTGGCCTTCGGCATTCCCTATATCGCCAATCCGGATCTGGTCCAGCGGCTGCGTCAGGGTGCGCCCCTCAACGAACCCCGCCCCGAGTTGTTCTATGCCAAGGGCGCCGAAGGCTATACCGATTATCCATCGCTCTAGCTCCTTGCGATGGAAGGCCCGACCGGTTTATCCGGCCGGGCCTTTTTCGTAGCCGTGAAATAACAGGCGGGCCACGATCTCGGCTCAACGACAGCCTGACCCACGACCGTGCGGCTACTTCAACGCCTTCGCATGGTGACGCAGGTGATCATCGATGAAGCTGGCGATGAAATAGTAGCTGTGGTCGTACCCAGGCTGGATACGCAACGTCAGCGGGTGCTGTGCCGCCCTGGCTGCCGCCTCGAGCGCTTCGGGCTTGAGCTGGCTGGCCATGAAGTCGTCGCGATCGCCCTGATCGACCAGTATCGGCAGCTTTTCTCCAGCCCTGGCGATCAGCGCGCAGGCATCCCATTCACGCCATCCGGCGCGATCTTCTCCAAGGTATCCCGAGAAGGCTTTTTCGCCCCACGGGCAGTCGACAGGATTACAGATGGGGGCGAAGGCCGACAGCGACTGGTAGCGGCCCGGGTTTCTCAACGCGCAGACCAACGCGCCGTGCCCGCCCATCGAATGCCCGCTGATACCACGCTTGTCGGATACCGGGAAATTGGCTTCGATCAGTGCGGGCAGCTCCTCGACCACATAATCATGCATGCGGTAGTGCTGGGCCCACGGCTGTTGCGTGGCATTGAGGTAGAAGCCCGCGCCAAAGCCGAAGTCATAAGCCCCTTGCGGATCATCGGGCACGCCCGCGCCACGCGGGCTGGTGTCGGGTGCGACGATGATCAGCCCAAGCTCGGCGGCCAATCGGTGCGCGCCGGCCTTCTGCATGAAATTCTCATCGGTGCAGGTCAGGCCGGACAACCAGTAAAGAACCGGCAGTTTCTCGCCCTGCTCCGCCTGCGGCGGCAGGTAGACGGCGAAAACCATGTCGCAGTCCAGACGGGTCGAGCGATGCCGATAGCGCTTGTGCCAGCCGCCGAAACTTTTCTGGCTGGCGATAATGTCGAGCGTCATTGAATATCCTCCGAAGCCGAAGCCGAAGCCGAAGCGGGAAGCCGGCAGCAGCGCGCTTGCCGTTCGCTCCCGGCTTCAGGCTTCCTGCTGCTTCTCAATAATGGATGACGGTCCGAATGCTCTTGCCTTCGTGCATCAGGTCGAATGCCTGGTTGATCTCGTCCAGCCCCATGTTGTGGGTGATGAAGGTATCCAGAGGGATTTCACCGCTCTGCGCCTTCTGCACGTAGCCCGGCAGCTCGGTCCGCCCCTTGACGCCACCGAACGCGCTGCCGCGCCAGACGCGACCGGTCACCAACTGGAACGGGCGTGTGCTGATCTCCTGGCCGGCACCGGCCACGCCGATGATCACCGACTCACCCCAGCCCTTGTGGGCGCATTCGAGGGCGGCGCGCATCAACTGGACGTTGCCCACGCACTCGAAGGAGTAATCCACGCCACCGTCGGTCATTTCGACGATGACTTCCTGGATCGGCTTGTCGTGATCCTTCGGATTGACGAAGTCGGTGGCGCCCAGCTCTTCGGCAATGGCGAACTTCGAGGGGTTGATATCGATGGCGATGATCCGGCTGGCCTTGGCCATCTTCGCACCGATGATCGCGGCCAGACCGATGCCACCCAGTCCGAAGATCGCCACGGTAGCGCCCTCTTCCACCTTGGCGGTATTGAGCACCGCACCAATGCCGGTGGTAACGCCGCAACCAAGCAGGCAGACCTTGTCCAGCGGTGCCTCCTTGGGAATTTTCGCCACGGAGACTTCCGGCAGCACGGTGTATTCGGAGAACGTCGAGGTGCCCATGTAGTGATAGATCGGCTCGCCCTTGTAGGAGAAACGGGTGGTGCCGTCCGGCATCAGGCCCTTGCCCTGAGTCGCGCGCACAGAGCTGCAGAGGTTGGTCTTGCCGGACGTGCAGAACTTGCACTGGCGACATTCGGCGGTATACAGCGGGATCACGTGATCGCCCACCGCGACAGAGGTGACGCCCTCCCCGACCGCTTCGACGATACCGCCCCCTTCATGGCCCAGAATGCACGGAAAGACGCCTTCGGAGTCTTCGCCGGACAAGGTGTAGGCATCGGTATGGCAAACGCCGGTCGCGACGATACGCACCAGCACTTCGCCGGCCTTCGGCGGCTCGACATCCACCTCCACGATCTGCAGGGGCTGGTTGGGCGCGAAGGCGACGGCGGCACGGGATTTGATGGTCATGGGGCTCTCTCATGAAAGGGATTTTGCAAAGTGTAGTTTGCCCGGCACAGGAGGTTAATAAGGCGTTCATGGAAACATTGTTGCCGTACAGGGATAATCGATCGACCTAATACTCCCTCGTAAGGAGCCGACATTGAATCGCTGGGAAGGTCTCGATGAGTTCGTCGCCGTCGCCGAATGCGGCAGCTTCATGCGCGCCGCCGAGCAGTTGCGGGTCTCGTCCTCGCACGTCAGCCGCCAGGTGGCGCGCCTCGAAGAGCGCCTTCAGGCCCGGCTGCTCTACCGCACCACGCGGCGCGTGTCGCTGACCGAAGCGGGCCATACTTTTCTCGCACGCTGCCAACGGCTCATCGAAGAACGCGACGAGGCCTTCCACGCCATCAGCGATCTGCATAGCGCACCAACCGGCCTGCTACGCATGACCGCGGCAGTGGCCTACGGTGAGCGTTTCGTCGTACCGCTGGTGAACGATTTCATGGCGCAGCACCCGCAGCTGCGCGTCGAGATCGAACTGTCGAACCGCACCGTGGACTTGGTCCAGGAAGGTTACGACCTGGCGATACGCCTGGGCCGGCTCAGCGAGTCGCGCCTGGTCGCGACGCGCATCGCCCCGCGCGCCATGTATCTCTGCGCGGCACCGGCCTACCTCGAGCGCTACGGGCGACCGCACACGCTGTCGGAGCTGGCGCGGCACAACTGCCTGGTCGGTACGGGAGACACCTGGATGCTTCAAGTGGATGGACGCGAACAGCCGTTCAAGCCCACCGGCAACTGGCGCTGCAACAGCGGTCAAGCGGTGCTGGACGCCGCATTGCGGGGGTTCGGGCTCTGCCAACTGCCGGACTATTACGTACAGGAACCGCTGCGTCGTGGCGAGCTGGTATCGCTACTGGACGCCAACCAGCCGCCAAACACGGCGGTCTGGGCGGTTTATCCGCAGCGCCGGTATCCGCTGCCAAAGGTGCGGCTGCTGATCCAGTCGCTCAAGGAGGGGCTCGCCGTGCGTCCCGAATACCGCAGCCAACGCGATTAAGTCGCGACTGCACCGCGCGTCCGACGCCCAATCCCCAGGCGGAACCCGCGTAATCTGGTCACGTCGATATTCTGTAGCCGGTGCCCTTTGCCTTTGCCTGGAGCTATCCGGCGATTCAATCAGGAGGACATCATGCAGATTCTGGTGAACAGCAATCACAGCGTCAACGTGACCAGCAACCTCGAGGAGCACGTAAAGGCAACCGTGGAGAGCGAGCTGGAACGTTTCGATGATCAGCTGACCCGAGTCGAAGTTCATCTCAACGACGAAAACAGCGGTAAAAGCGGCCCCCAGGACAAACGCTGCCAGATGGAAGCCCGAGTCAAAGGCCATGAGCCGATCTCGACCACCCACAAGGCGGATTCCATGACACTCGCCATCGACGGGGCCGCAGCGAAGCTCAACCACGCGCTGGCGCATGCGCTGGACAAACTCAATCATCACTGACAACGACCCGCCCACGACCGGCCCACCGGCCCGTCGACATCATGAGGAACCGAACCTTCCGACCATAGAGAGGCCGTGCATGAACAGATTGCTCGATCGTGAAACCCTGTCCCAACTGCTGGCAAAGCGCGAAGGCCCTTGCCTGTCGCTGTACCAGCCTACTCACCGCAGCTTCCCCGAACGCCAGCAGGACCCCATCCGCTTCAAACATCTGGTGCGCCAGCTGGAAGATTCCCTCAAGCAGCAGGGCCGAGCCGATCAGGTCAAAACGCTGCTCGAGCCGTTTCATGCGCTGATCGACGACGTGGATTTCTGGAATTCCAACCGCGACGGGCTGGCCGTGTTCGGCGCCAGGGATTATTTCGAAGTGTTCCGTCTACAGCGCAGCGTGCCGGAGCTGGCCGTTGCCAACGACCGAATGCACCTCAAGCCGATGCTGCGCATCGCCCAGTCCGCCGACCGCTATCAGATCCTCGCGATCACCCTGGATTCAGTTCGCCTGTTCGAGGGCAACCGTGACGGCATCGATGAAGTGACGCTCGCCGATGGCGTACCGAGAACCGTCGAGGAAGCACTTGGCCGCGAGTTGACCGAAAAGGGCCAGACCGGATTTCCGCAAGGCTACGGTCGCGCCAGCGAGCGAGGCGATCCGATGCAGGTGGAAAGCGGTGGCGCCGGCCGGCAGGATGAAATCGACCGGGACCGTGAGCGCTTTTTCCGTGAGGTCGACCGCGCCATTCTCGAACACCATAGCCGCCGCACCCGCCTGCCTCTGATCCTCGCGGCGCTCCCCGAGCACCAGTTCCATTTCCGCAAACTCAGCCACAACGAGTTCCTGCTACCGGAAGGTATCGAGAACGATGCCTCGCTGCTCAGCCACGACGAGTTGCGTGAAAAGAGCTGGATGGTCATGCAGCCGCGTTACATCAAACGGCTCGAAGGCTTCATCAACCAGTACGGGGAATCCCACGGACAAGGCCTGGCATCCGATCAGCTCGAGCAGATCGGCCAGGCAACCATCGAAGGACGTGTGGCGACGCTTCTGGTCGAGGCCGAGCGACAGATTCCAGGCGTGGCGGACAAGCAACAGGGCAAAGCCCTGGCCGTCGATGACGATTCGGCGACCACACCGGACCTGCTCGACGAGCTGACGATCTGGACGCTGGAACAAGGCGGCGAGGTGATTTCTGTGCCGACCGAACGCATGCCGACGCGAAGCGGCGCGGCTGCCATCTACCGCTACTAGCGCACCCGGCGGCGCGAGCCTCGCTCGATGCTCGGGGCAGCGCTGGCGGTCAGGATCGCCAGCGCTGCTCCAGCCATTGCAAATCTTCCGGACGGGTCACCTTGAGGTTATCGGCCCGGCCTTGCACCAGCGCCGGCCTGTGCCCGGCCCATTCCAGTGCCGAGGCCTCGTCCGTGATGGCCACGCCAGCCCCGAGCGCGCCGGCAAGCGCATTGCGTAGCGCCCCGAGACGGAACATTTGCGGCGTGAACGCCTGCCAGATGACACTGCGGTCGACGGTCTCCTGCACGCGCCCATCGGCGCCCGCGCGCTTCAAGGTATCGTGCGCCGCAACGGCAAGCAGGCCGCCGACCGGATCATCGGCCAGATCGACCAGCAGCTTGTCGAGATCGTCGCGCGACAGATTAGGGCGCGCCGCATCATGCACCAGCACCCAGTCGTCGTCTCGTGCACCCAGCGTGGATGCATGACGCAGCCCCGAAAGGACCGAATCGGCGCGCTCAGCTCCACCGTCGGCGCGCTGGATGCGAGGGTCGGCCGCGCAGCCAAGCTGCGGCCAATAGGGGTCCTGAACCGCCAGGCTCACGACCAGACCCAGCAGGCCAGGGTGGCCGAGAAAACAATCGAGGGTGTGTTCGATGATCGTCTTGCCGGCCAGCGACAGGTACTGTTTGGGCCGGTCGGCACGCATGCGGCTGCCGACACCGGCCGCCGGAATGACCACCCAGAACGACGGGAGCACCGGCACAGTCATTCGGTCAGCTGGTAGAGAGTCTCGCCCTCTTTGACCATGCCAAGCTCGTGACGGGCGCGCTCCTCGACGGTTTCCATCCCCTGCTTGAGCTCCATCACTTCAGCTTCGAGAATACGATTGCGTTCCAGGAGACGCTGGTTTTCGCCTCGCTGTTCGGCGATCTGTTTGTTCAATCCATTGACCTGAGCAAGGCTTCCCTCACCCACCCAAATACGATACTGAAGACCGCCCAACAGCAGTATCAGAACGACGAACAACCAGTAGGGACTGCGCATGGACGGCATGGAGCGAGTTCGATTGGTTTGCACTGAGGGTATATGGGCGGCGGTCAGCGACATGGTTCGGCTTCCTCTGCTGGCTAGCGCATCGCCCGTTACTTGCGGCGACCTTAACAGCGCTGACCGTAATCCACAAAAAAGGGCGACCAACTGGCTGTGTGAAAACATTGCGAGTCCACACGGCCTGTAGCGCCGCCCCTTTTCCTGCTGCCTGGGCTCAGCCGCGGAACTCGGCACGACCCTTGTAAGGCGCTTTGGCGCCCAGCTGCTCTTCGATACGCAGCAACTGGTTGTACTTGGAGACGCGATCCGAGCGGCACAGCGAACCGGTCTTGATCTGGCCTGCGGCGGTGCCTACCGCCAGGTCTGCAATGGTGCTGTCCTCGGTCTCGCCGGAGCGATGGGAAATCACGGCAGTGTAACCGGCTGCTTTCGCCATCTGGATCGCTTCGAGGGTTTCGGTCAGCGAGCCAATCTGGTTGAACTTGATCAGGATCGAATTACCGATGCCCTTCTCGATGCCTTCCTTGAGAATCTTGGTATTGGTCACGAACAGATCGTCGCCCACCAGCTGGACCTTGTTGCCGATCTTGTCGGTCAGGACCTTCCAACCATCCCAGTCGGACTCATCCATGCCGTCTTCGATGGAAATGATAGGGTAGCGCTCGGACAGGCCGGCCAGATAGTCGGCGAAACCGGCAGCATCGAAGACCTTGCCCTCACCGGCCAGATCGTACTGGCCGTTCTCGAAGAACTCGCTGGAAGCGCAATCCAGTGCCAGGGTCACATCATCACCGAGCGTGTAACCGGCATTGGCCACGGCTTCGGCGATTGCAGCCAGCGCGTCTTCATTGGACGCCAGGTTCGGCGCGAAACCGCCCTCGTCACCCACCGAAGTGCTCAGGCCGCGCGCCTTGAGTACGGCCTTGAGGTGATGGAAGATTTCGGCACCCATGCGCAGCGCATCGGCAAAGGTCTTCGCGCCGACCGGCTGCACCATGAATTCCTGGATGTCGACGTTGTTGTCGGCGTGCTCGCCACCGTTGATGATGTTCATCATCGGTACCGGCATGGAGTACTGCCCAGGCGTGCCGTTGAGGTTGGCGATGTGCGCGTACAGTGGCAGATCCTGATCCTGCGCAGCGGCCTTGGCGGCGGCCAGCGACACGGCGAGGATCGCGTTGGCGCCCAGCGATGCCTTGTTTTCGGTGCCGTCCAGCTCGATCATCGCGCGATCCAATGCTTTCTGATCCAGCGGGTCCTTGCCCAGCAGCAGGTCACGGATCGGGCCGTTGATGTTGCTGACAGCCTTCAGCACACCTTTGCCCATGTAACGGCTCTTGTCGCCATCGCGCAGTTCCAGCGCCTCGCGGGAACCTGTGGATGCACCCGACGGCGCACAGGCGCTGCCGATGATGCCGTTATCCAGGATAACGTCCGCTTCCACGGTGGGGTTGCCACGGGAGTCCAGAACCTCACGCCCTTTGATGTCGACGATCTTTGCCATTTTTATTAACACTCCGTAGATAGCTGCAAGGCTTCAAGCAGTTTCGATTGGCGAAAAATTCTTGATCAGGTCATCCAGCTGCTTGAGCTGGGTGAGGAAGGGTTCGAGCTTGTCCAGACGCAAGGCGCAGGGGCCGTCACACTTGGCATTGTCTGGATCGGGGTGCGCCTCGAGGAACAGACCGGCCAGGCCCTGGCTGAGTCCGGCCTTGGCCAGATCGGTCACCTGGGCACGACGCCCGCCCGCCGAGTCGGCACGCCCGCCCGGCATTTGCAGCGCGTGGGTCACATCGAAAATCACCGGGTATTGCATGCGCTTCATGATGTCGAAGCCGAGCATGTCGACGACCAGGTTGTTGTAGCCGAACGACGAGCCGCGCTCGCAGAGAATCAACTGGTCGTTCCCCGCTTCCTCGCACTTGGCGAGGATATGCTTCATTTCCTGCGGCGCGAGGAACTGCGCCTTCTTGATATTGATCACCGCACCGGTCCTGGCCATGGCGACCACCAGATCGGTCTGCCGGGACAGAAACGCCGGCAGCTGGATGATGTCGCAGACCTCGGCCACCGGCTGGGCCTGATAAGGCTCATGGACGTCGGTAATGACCGGCACGCCGAAGGTCTTCTTCACGTCCTCGAAGATGCGCATGCCCTCTTCCAGGCCCGGGCCGCGGAAGGAATGGACCGACGAGCGATTGGCCTTGTCGAAGCTGGCCTTGAAGATATAAGGGATGCCGAGTTTCTCGGTGACCTTCACATAGGTTTCACAGATCTGCAGCGCGAGGTCGCGCGACTCGAGCACGTTCATGCCGCCGAACAGCACGAACGGTTTGTCGTTGGCGATCTCGATGTTGCCGACGCGAATGGTTTTCTGGGTCATGCCTTGCTCGCCTTGTGATCAAGCGCCGCCTTGACGAAACCGCTGAACAACGGATGGCCATCGCGAGGGGTCGAGGTGAACTCGGGGTGGAACTGACAGGCCACGAACCATGGATGATCCGGCGCCTCGACCACTTCGACCAGCGCACCGTCACCGGAACGGCCGGTAATCTTCAAGCCGGCGGACTGCAGCTGCGGCAGCAGGTTGTTGTTCACCTCGTAACGGTGGCGATGACGCTCGACAATGCGCTCCTTGCCATAGCAAGCGAACACATTCGAGCCTGCCTCAAGGCCGCATTCCTGCGCACCCAAGCGCATGGTGCCGCCCAGGTCGGACGCATCGGTACGGGTTTCCACCGAGCCTGTGGCATCCGCCCACTCGGTGATCAGGCCAACCACGGGGTGCGTGCTGTCCTTGTCGAATTCCGTGGAGTTGGCATCGGTCCAGCCGAGTACGTTTCGGGCGAACTCGATGACCGCCACCTGCATGCCGAGGCAGATGCCCAGGTAGGGAATCTTGTTTTCGCGTGCGTACTTGACGGTCGCGATCTTGCCCTCGACGCCACGCAGCCCGAAGCCACCTGGAACCAGAATCGCGTCCATGCCTTCCAGCAGGCCGGTGCCTTGGTTTTCGATGTCTTCGGAGTCGATATAGCGAAGGTTCACTTTGGTACGGCTCTGGATGCCAGCGTGGCTCATTGCCTCGATCAGAGATTTGTAGGCGTCCAGAAGTTCCATGTATTTGCCAACCATGGCGATCGTGACTTCTTTCTCGGGGTTCAGCTTGGCGTCGACCACGCGGTCCCACTCGGAAAGATCGGCGCCGCCACACTCCAGGCCAAAGCGCTCGACGACAAAATCGTCCAGGCCCTGCGCGTGCAGCACACCGGGAATCTTGTAGATGGTATCGACGTCTTCCAGACTGATTACCGCGCGCTCTTCAACGTTGGTGAACAACGCAATCTTGCGACGCGATGACACGTCGATCGGATGATCGGAGCGGCAGACCAGCACATCCGGCTG
>Ga0114898_1001873_pt1 | contig 11675 bp, 13 predicted proteins | sample Malvired_Geostar_FD_83496 | JGI IMG/M metagenome (GOLD analysis project Ga0114898, IMG submission 83496) | Marine viral communities from the Global Malaspina Expedition - Malaspina viral metaG DeepMed_Geostar | ecosystem: Environmental > Aquatic > Marine > Oceanic | place: Mediterranean Sea... | reverse complement strand
GTCGAGCGCATCGAGGTCATCCGCGGCCCGCGCTCCTCACTCTACGGTGCCGATGCGATCGGCGGCGTCATCCAGATATTCACGCGCGGCGGCGAACCGGGCCTGGCGCCACAAATACGCCTGGCGGCCGGCAGCGACAGGACCTTCCAGCGCAGCCTGAGCCTGTCAGCCGGTACGCGACAGACTCGGATGCACCTCGGCGCCAGCCTCGATGAGCGCGACGGCTTCGACATCACTCGGGACAACCGAGGCGCCGACCGCGACGACGACGGTCAGCGCACCAAGGCCCTGCACCTGAAACTCGACCATCAATTCGATGCCGACTGGCAAGCCGGCCTGAGCCTCAACGACCAGCGCGGCAAGAACGAATACGACGACGCCTACGAGTTCGCCCCCGGCACGCCCGAGGACAGGTTTCGCGTCAGCAGCTACAGTGGCTACCTCGACGGACAACTGAGCGAGCGATGGAGCAGCCGCGTGGAGTTGGGCCGCAGCTTCGACCGCAACCGCGCGGTGGGCTCGGCCTACAACGACAGTCTGCTGGAAACCACGCGCCATTCGGCCTCCTGGATCAACCGCGTCTCGCTCACCGAACACCATCAGTTGGCGCTCGGGAGTGACTGGTATGAAGATCGCCTGGATGCGTCGACGCCGTATCAGGAAGACAGCCGAGACAACCTCGCCTTCTTCGCCCAGCACAGCTATCAGGGCGACACGTTCGGCACGGAGATTGGCCTGCGCCATGACGACAACCAGCAGTTCGGCACGCACAACAGCTGGAATGCGGCCTTCAGTCTGCCCGTGGGCGCCTCGCAGCGCTGGATACTGAGTTACGGCGAAGGATTTCGCGCGCCGACGTTCACCGATCTCTATGCGCCGCCAGCCTGGGGACCCAATCCCGATCTGGAGCCGGAAACTTCGAAGACGTATGAACTGCAATGGCGCGCTGATTTCGACGGAACGCAACTCGAAGCCTCGATTTACCGCACAGACGCCGAAAAGATGATTGCCTGGGGTGGAAGGCAGATGGAGAACGTCGACCATGCCCGGATCAACGGTTTCGAGGCCAGCGTGGCCCGCGAACTGCTGGGCTGGCAGGCCAATCTGGGGGTTAGCATCATCGACCCGCGCGACCGCGACAGCGGCCGGGTACTGCAACGCCGCGCCAAGCGTACGCTGAGCCTGGACATGGACCGCCAGTTCGGTGCGTTTGGTGTCGGCGCGACCTGGCAGGCGTTCAGCCAGCGCTTCGATGATGGCGGCACCAATGCGAGCTTCCAGTCCGAGCGCAGCACCGTGCCGGGCTACGCGGTGCTGGACCTGCGCACCAGTTGGCAGGCCACCACCGAACTGCGCTGGGAAGCCAAGCTTGAGAATGTGCTGGACAAGGACTATCACCAGGCGCTGTATCAGCGCACCTTCGGTGACATGGACAGCGTCTACGGTTACCGCGAGCAGGGCCGCACCGGCCTGCTCGCGGTCATCTGGACGCCTGCGCTCTAGCACCCGGCATGGCCGCGCTCGGTCAGGGCGCGGCCTGGGCGATCACGGCGCAGAGCTTGCCGATCGCCTCGAGCATCTGGAAACTCGGCCGTTCCAGCCCCTTGTCCGGCACTTCCAGCAACCGCCCCTCGCGGACTGCGGCGAGCTGCGGCCAGGCCATCCATTCTGAAAGCTGAGCGCCGCTACCGGCGAGGATCACGTCCGGGTTACGCGACAGTACGGATTCGACGCTGACCTGCGGGGCCGGCAGTCGGAGATCGGCAAACACGTTGCGGCCGCCGCACACCTCGATGGCGTCGCTGATGATCTGTTGACCGCCAAGGGTGTACAGCGGGCGGTTCCATATCTGGTAGAACACCGCCAACGGGCGCTCCCGGTGATAACGCTGGCGTAGCTGGTCCAGCCCCTGGCTGAATTGTCGCTGCAGCCTGCGACCCTGCCGGGCGCGCCCGACACGCTCGCCAATCACGGCGAACTGCTCGGACAATTGGGCCAGCGAGGACGGTCGAGCAATGAGCACCGGTATGCCGAACTGCGTCAGTTGATCTCGTTGCGCCTGGCTGATGCTGTCAGGCCAGAGCAATACCAGCGTCGGCCGAAGCGCCAGAAGGCTCTCCATTTCCAACTGGCCCAGGCGCCCCACCGAAGGCAGATCGGCCAGCGCATCAGGCCGCTCACCGCCGTCGAGCACCCCCACCAGCAGATCGCCGGCGTCGAGTTCCAGCATGATTTCGCTGAGCGACGGCGCCAGGCTGACCACCCGCTCCGTGGCCGCCAGCAACGGCGAGATCGACACCGCGACGGCCACCAGCAGCGCGCGCACGGTCCGCATCATTGCAACTGACGCGGAATGCGATAGAGCACCAGCAGGACCAGGCTGGCGCAGACCAGCAACAGCTGCGCGACGGGCTCCAGGCCGAGCGGCGTCCCGATCGCCGCGAGCCATGCCGGTAGCGCGGCGGTTCGCAAAGCACGCAAGCGGACGGCGCGCAACGCCGCCCAGGCGGACGCTTCGGCAGCGCTTCCCAGCTCTTTTTCAGTGGCGATCAGGGCGTGTTTGAAGGCGGTGAAACGAGGCAGCGTGAGAAACAGCGTGGCGAGACCGGCAAAAAACATCGGCACCGCGAGCTGATCGCCCCATTGGGGAAGCAGGCGGGTGACGAGCACCGGAACGACGATGAGCAAGAGATAGCGCCAGCCATCGAACCCCAACTGGCGGCGGATAGCCGTGCGGTTCACGACTGCTCGGCTTCGCCCTGGTGAATTTCGCCGAGCATATGGCCGAGCTTGCCGGCCTTGGTGGCGAGATACTTGCGATTATGCGGGTTGTGCGCGATCTGTAGCGGCATGCGCTCGGCGATACGGATGCCGAATCCCTGCAGGGCTTTGACCTTGCGCGGGTTGTTGGTCATCAGCTTGATCTCGGCGATGCCCAGGTGTTCGAGCATCGGCAGGCAGATCGCGTAGTCGCGCATGTCGGGGGCGAAACCGAGGCGTTCATTGGCCTCGACCGTGTCGGCGCCGCCATCCTGCAATTCGTAGGCGCGAATCTTGTTCAGCAGGCCGATACCACGGCCTTCCTGGCGGAGATAGAGCAGCGCCCCGCGCCCCTCTTCGGCAATGGCTCTGAGCGCGGCTTCGAGCTGGAAGCCGCAATCGCAGCGCAAACTGAACAGGGCATCACCGGTCAGGCATTCGGAATGCAGACGACCCAGGACGGGCTGACCGTTGGCAACATCGCCCAGGGTCAGTACGACATGTTCCTTGCCAGTGTCCTGATCGAGAAAACCATGCATGGTGAACACGCCGAACGGCGTCGGCAATTTGGAAGCGGCGACGAACACGACAGACACCGGAGAAACTCCAGAAGGCAGAAAAGCGGACATTATAACAGCAACCGCAAGCTGGAAGCTGGAAGAGCTTTGGTAGCCGCCGTGTCGCCAGTCACGCCCTGACCGGTCGTAACGCTCTACGGTTCATCTACAGCTGGCAAACCCGGACGACGGCTGACAGAAACCTCTGGCAGCGCTCATATCTTCGACTCGAGCCTCAGGACGCCCTGATCCTCGCGCCAACTGACCCGTCCGAGAAAGCTCATGCCGAGCAAAACCTCAGTCGGCGCTGCGCCCTCTATCACCACCGCCTCGACACCCAGCACGTCGATAGCACCGACCTTGACGCTATTGAGGTGCACCCGCCAGGCCTTGGCCGTGCCGCTGGCAGTGCTGACCACCATCTGCCTGCCATCGACGCGGTAATCGATGCCCAGACGTCGCGCCTGGATTTCGTTGATCGCAACCGAAGTGGCTCCCGTATCGACCAGAAACTGCACCGATTGCCCGTTGATCGAACCGGCTACCCAGTAATGCCCGCCACGCCCCTGCGCGATACTCAGCTGGCGTCGGTCGGGCTCGGCGAAGCCGCTACTGAGTTCACGACTGAGGGCATAGCTGCGCTCGACGCCGTCGACCCGGAGCACCGCGCCCTGCGCATCGGCGCTGACCACCTCGACGCCGCCCGGCCCCAACTGGCCAACCCGCACCAGTTTGCGTTGGCCATCGACGTTCACCACGGCAGCACCGGGAAACAGGCCGACCACCTGTACGTGCGGCGCCGCCACCGCCAGCAGGCAGAGGCTCGACGACAAGGCGGCGAGCAGCAGGGCTATGGGACGCATCGGTGACGGCTCCTTGAATCGCGACGAAGCGTGATTGTTCCATGACCGGCCCGCCCGGACAGCGACCCGCCGCACAGCCCGTGGCTCAACCCAGCCACAGGACCGCGAGGTGCATCAGGCCGCACGCCGCGAAACCGGCGAGAATATCGTCGAGCATGATTCCCAACCCACCGTGTACATGCCGGTCCACCCAACTGATCGGCCAGGGTTTGAGGATATCCAGCAGGCGAAACACGACGAAGCCGAGCAGCAGCCAATACCAGCCAGCAGGCACCAGCCAGAAGGTGATCCAGATCCCGGCGAATTCGTCCCAGACGATGCCTTCATGATCGTGGACGCCCAGGTCCCGGGCGACCTTGCCGCACAGCCAGATGCCGAACAGCATGCTGAGCATGATCACCAGCCCGTAGCCCCAGTCGGGCAGAATCTGCCACAACGGGACGAATGCCAGCGCCACCAGCGAGCCCCAGGTCCCGGGCGCCTTCGGCAATGTTCCGGAGCCCAGGCCGAACGCCAGGTTGTGCCAGGGATTGCTCCATACCGATAGCGGTATCGGGTCGGCGGTGGGCTGCAGGGAATCGGTCAAACGGTGGTCCTCTGTGTCCGGGCGGAGCGGTCGACCTGCTCAGCCACTGAAATGGTTGTACCCCTGGCTGGCAAGCGTGATCGCCTGGCCATCGGCATTGAGCAATTGCACACCCGCGCCGACCGCGACGTCCCCGATCACATGCAGCAACCAGCCTTCGGCCTGCAGCGCCTGCAACGCTTCGGTGGGCAGGGTAAACGCCAGCACATAGTCATCGCCGCCGGTCAGGCCATACTGCAACGCCTGATCACGACCGGCGAACCGCACCAGCGCATCCGACAACGGTAGCTTCTGCTGCTCGATACGCAGCAGCACGCCGGACGCAGTGGCCATGTGACCACAGTCGGCGAGCAGCCCATCGGAAATGTCCAGCGCCGCGCTCGCCTTGCCGCGCAAGGCCTGTCCCAGCGCCAGCTGCGGTTGTGGCAACCAGTAGCGTCGGAGCAGCGCCGCCGCCTCCGCGGTGCCCTGTTCGCGTTCGCCCAGGACGAGCGGCAGCGCACCGGCGGCGTCACCCAGCGCCCCGCCGACGCACAGCAGATCGCCTGGCTGCGCGCCGCTGCGCAACAGACCCTGGCCGGCCGGGAGCCGGCCAAATACCGTCAACGTCATGCTCAGCGGGCCGCGCGTGGTATCGCCGCCGATCAGGCGCATGGCGCAGCCCGCCGCCATCGCATCGAGGCCTCGGGCGAATTCGGCGAGCCAGCCGGGATCGGCCTCGGGCAATGTCAGTGCCAGGGTAAAACCGATCGGCGTAGCACCCATTCCCGCCAGGTCGCTGGTGGAAACCGCCAGGGCGCGCTGTCCGAGCAGGTAAGGGTCGCAGGGATCGGGGAAATGGATGCCGGCAGTCAGCGTGTCGCTGGAAACCGCCAACTGCTCGCCCGCCGGCAACGCCAGCAAGGCGCAATCGTCGCCGATGCCCAACACGACATCGCCGCCGACCCTGGCACAAGCGGCGGCGGCGAAGTACTGGCGGATCAGCTCGAACTCACCCATCAGGCTGTGCGAACTCAGCGCTTGTGAGCGCCGACCTCGGCACTGCGCAGGCTGGGGGCCAGCTTGTCCAGCACACCGTTGACGAACTTGTGCCCGTCCGTGGCACCGAACACCTTGGCCAGCTCGATGCCCTCGTTGATGACCACCCGATAAGGCACGTCGATGCGCTGCATCAATTCGTAGGTGGACAGGCGCAGGATCGCAAGCTCCACGGGGTCGAGTTCGTCCAGAGGCCGGTCGAGATGCGGCGTGATGGCGCCATCCACTTCGGTCTTGGCACGCGCGACGCCGGTCAGCAGTTCATGGAAATAATTGCCGTCAACGCCGGAGAAGTCGTTGTCGACGCGAAACTGCGCCTCGATCTCATTGAGGCTCTGGCCCGCCATATGCCATTGGTACAGCGCCTGCATCGCCAGGCTGCGTGCGACCCGGCGCGTGGCGATCTTACCCTTGGCCTTGGGCTGCGGAGCGTCCTGGCTGTCGTCGCGATTCAGGCTCACTTGGCCTCCAGCTGCGCCAGCAGACTCACCATTTCCAGAGCGGACAGCGCCGCTTCGGCACCCTTGTTGCCAGCCTTGGTGCCGGAGCGCTCGATGGCCTGTTCGATGGAATCGACCGTCAATACGCCGAAGGCGACCGGCACGCCGAATTCCATGGACACCTGGGACAAGCCCTTGGTGCACTCGCCGGCGACGTACTCGAAGTGCGGAGTGCCGCCCCGAATGACCGCGCCGAGCGCGATGATGGCGTCGTATTCGCCTTGCTGGGCGACCTTTTGCGCCACCAGCGGGATTTCGAAGGCACCCGGTGCACGGATGAGGGTGATGGCGTCTTCACGAATGCCGTGGCGCACCAGCGCGTCGACGGCGCCGCTCACCAGGCTTTCGACGACGAAGCTGTTGAAGCGTCCCACTACCAGGGCGTACTTGCCCTGCGGGGCGATGAAGGTACCTTCGATGGTCTTCAGTGTCATTGGGAACAATCTCATATAGCGTTAAAGAGCTTGTGGGCAAAAAAAGCAGCCCGGCGGAGCAGCGCGTCGCGCCCCGGACAGGCAAGGCGAGAACGCCACCTGGCAGGCGCGTCGCGCGGCAGCCCTTACTCAGCGGGCAGGTATTCTACAACTTCCAGATCGAAGCCGGATATCGCATTGAACTTCATGGGCGAACTCATCAGGCGCATCTTGCGCACGCCGAGGTCCCGGAGAATCTGCGAGCCGGCGCCTACCGTGCTGTAGGTCGCGGGCGTGGGCAACTGCTGACGGTTGAGCTGGGCCAGCAACTGCGGACCGGTCAGGGGATTGCCCAGCAACAGCACCACACCGCTACCGGCCTTGGCCACTTCGCTCATCGCGGCGCGCAGGCTCCAGCGGCCCGGCACGGTGACCAGCAGCAGGTCACGCAACGGCTCCATGTTATGCACGCGCACCAGGGTCGGATTCTCCGGGGAAATCTCGCCGCGTGTCAGCGCCATGTGCACGGTGTCTTCCACGCCGTCGCGATAGGTGACCAGCTTGAACTGTCCCAGCTCGGTTTCCAGCGGCTGTTCGGATACTCGCTCGACGGTGCGCTCGTGGATCATCCGGTAGTGAATCAGGTCGGCGATGGTGCCGATCTTCAAGCCGTGCTGCTCGGCAAACAGCTCAAGCTCCGGACGCCGCGCCATGGTGCCGTCGTCGTTCATGATTTCGCAGATCACCCCGGACGGTTCGAGACCGGCCATCCGCGCCAGATCGCAGGCCGCCTCGGTGTGGCCAGCGCGGGCCAGCACGCCGCCAGGTTGGGCCATCAAAGGGAAGATGTGACCGGGACTGACGATATCTTCCGCCTTGGCGTTTTTCGCCACGGCGGCCTGGACGGTGCGGGCACGGTCAGCCGCAGAAATGCCGGTCGTCACGCCCTCCGCCGCTTCGATCGACACCGTGAACTTGGTGCCGAATCCCGAACCGTTGCGCGGTGCCATCAGCGGCAGTTGCAAGGTCTCGCAGCGCTCGCGGGTCATTGGCATGCAGATCAGGCCGCGCGCGAAACGGGCCATGAAATTGATGTGCTCGGCGGTCACGCACTCGGACGCAACAATGATGTCGCCCTCGTTCTCGCGGTCCTCGTCATCCATGAGGATGACCATCTTGCCGGCGCGGATGTCTTCGATCAGTTCTTCAGCAGTATTCAGAGCCATGGGGCCAGTCCTTGTGTTTCAGCGAGCCGGGTTCAGATAGCCATGTTCGGCCAGGAAGCTTTCCGTCAGGCCCGATGCATTGGGCTCGGCCGCCTTGTCGCCCAGCAGCAAGCGCTCCAGGTAACGGGCCAACAGGTCCACTTCCAGGTTCACCTGCCGCCCGGGGCGATAGTCAGCCATGATGGTTTCGGCCAGGGTATGCGGGACGATGGTGAGCTCGAACTCCGCGCCATCAACGGCATTGACGGTCAGGCTGGTGCCGTCGACCGTGATCGACCCCTTGAGCGCGATGTATCGGGCCAGTTCACGCGGCGCGCGGATGCGAAACTGCACCGCACGGGCATTTTCTTCGCGCGACAGGACCTGCCCGACGCCATCGACGTGACCGCTGACCAGATGCCCGCCCAGGCGACTCGACGGCGTCAGCGCCTTTTCCAGGTTTACCCGGCTACCGGCCTTCAGATCGATGAATGCAGTGCGTGCCAGGGTTTCCCGGCTGACGTCGGCCCAGAAGCCATCGCCCGGCAACTGCACGGCGGTCAGGCAGACGCCATTGACCGCGATGCTGTCGCCGAGCCTGACGTCGGACAGGTCCAGCTTGCCGGTCTCGACCAGCACGCGGACGTCGCCGCCCTTGGGGGTCAGTGCGCGAATGGTACCGATGGACTCGATTATTCCAGTGAACATGCGGCCTCCCGGGGAAGGCAGTTGAGACGGTGCATATGACGAACTCCTGTTTTGGACAAAACAGGGCGCTGCGGATCGATAGGGAGTTAGACACGCGCACGAAAGGCGCCCGTCGAGGCATCCCGCTCTCTCTCATCCGGACTATACCGTCGGCCCCGGAATCACACCGGGTCTGCTGACCTTGTCGGAGACAAGCGCTCGCGGGCTAGACGCGATCGCCGCGCCATTACCGCCGGTGGGGAATCTCACCCCGCCCTGAGAACGTGGGCCAATGAAGGCCCGGCGCAGTTTTTACCATAGATGAGCCGGTTCTGCAGCCGGCAAACGACCGTTCGATCGCAGCGCGTTCGCGATAATCGTCAGGCGACGCCAGCGCCCGATGGGCTCAATGGCTTTCATCACCGTTGAAACTACCGTCTCGCTTGTTTGTCCATACGCATCGCCACGCCCTGCGGCAAGCGCCGTGGCGTGACCGACAAGACGATCAGGATGGAACGTCGCTCCCGCATTACTCGCATCGATACGCCGAGCCTGGGCCCGCTCGTATTCAGCGGCCCTCCGCGCAGATCAGACCGCGAAAAGGAACACGCTCCGGACCATTTATTCATGTGCCGAGAGAAATGGATATGTCAGGGGTTACGACTATGGAGGGATCGGCTGCGCGATGGGCGGCGCAGATCGATTCCAACGGCTTTGCCGTGCTGGAAAACTACCTCTCGCCCGAAGTGCTCGAGCAAGGTCGCGCCTTCATCGAACAACAGGCGGCAAACCATGAAGGCGAATACTTCGCCATCCACGGCATCGAGGCCTTGAGTGGCAGCATCGTGGCGGCGCTGGCGCTTTCGGCGCCCTTCAAGGAAATGATGACCGACCTGTATCGGGTCCAGACCGGACGGGAACCGCCCGAACTGGAGCAGGTTTTTCCGGTTATCCGGTGCCTGCAGGGCCGAAGCGGCCTCAAGCAGTCGCACTTCTATCACTTCGACGCCACCGCCGTCACTGCCCTGCTGCCCCTGTTCATCCCGACCGAAGGCGAGCACTGTGGCGACCTGATTCTGTTCCCCAACCTGCGACCGGTTCGTTTCAATGCGTTACGCAACGTCGTCGAGAAGGCGCTGCTGCACAACACCTTGAGCCAGAAACTGGCCGCGCTGGCGGTCAGGTACGGCTGGCTGAAGCCGATTCGCCTGAAACTGGTACCGGGCAACCTCTACCTGTTCTGGGGCTACCGCAGCCTGCACGCCAACGATCAGTGCGACCCTGCCCTGTTGCGTGCCACCGCGCTGTTCCATTTCGGCAACCCGCATCACGACAGCCCGCTCGCGCGATGGCTGCTGGGCACCAACAAGCGTCGTGCCAAACTGGATCACAACGGGCTCAAACCCGTGAATTGAACGCCTGGCCGCCGTCCCGCCGGGCAGGCACGTGAACGCCAATCAGTTGGCCGGACGGGCGACGATGCGCCAGTCATCGCCGAGGGCGCGGATATCAATGATCCTGAGTTCGCGCGCTTCGCTCATGCGCGCCAGCGGCAGCTCAAGCAGCGGGCGCGCCGAGGAGCCAAGAAACTTCGCGGCGACGTATAGCTGGTACTCGTCGATCAGGCCCAGCGCAGCGAAGGCGCCGACGAGACGCGGCCCGGCTTCGAGCAGTACCTCGTTCGCACCGCGGCTGCCGAGTTCAAGCAGCAGGCCATGCAGATCGACACGGCCCTCGGCGCTCGCCCGCTCCAGGACCTCATGGCCGGCAGCACGGTACGCCTCACCATCGCCCGGTATCGCCGTCGCCACCAGCGCGCCGCCGGCCATGAAGAAGGGCGCATCCAACGGCACCCGCCGTTGCCCATCGACCAGCACCCGCAGCGGCGGACGCTGCAGGGCCAGCGCAGTCAGTTGCTCGTCCAGCCCCAGCTCCCCGGCACGCACTGTCAGGCGTGCGTTGTCCATCAGCACCGTGTCGGCGCCGGTCAGCACCACGCTGGATTGCGCACGCAGGCGCTGTACATCGGCCCGCGCCGCCGGCCCGGTAATCCACTGGCTTTCGCCGCTGGCCATGGCCGTGCGGCCATCCAGGCTCATCGCCAGCTTCGCCCGCAGCAGCGGCAGGCCGCTTTCCATGCGCTTGATAAACCCACGGTTGAGCTCGCGCGCCTCGGCTTCCAGGACACCGCTGGCAACCTCGATACCCGCACTGCGCAGACGCGCCAGACCACGGCCGGCGACCTGCGGATTGGGGTCCTGCATGGCGGCGACCACACGCCCGACGCCCGCGTTGACCAGCGCCTCGGCGCAAGGCGGCGTCCGTCCATGATGGCTGCACGGCTCCAGCGTGACGTACGCGGTGGCGCCGCGGGCACGCTCGCCGGCCTCGCGCAGCGCATGCACCTCGGCATGCGGCTCGCCAGCCCGTACATGCCAGCCCTCTCCGATCAGCGCCCCGTCGGCGACGATCACGCAGCCGACACGCGGATTCGGGTGCGTCGAATACAGCCCCTTGCGCGCCAACTGCAAGGCACGGGACATCCAGGCATGGTCGACGGCGTTCATTCGCTCTTCGCAGGCTCGCGCGACAGGCGTTCGATTTCCTCGCGGAACTCGTTCAGGTCCTGGAAACGCCGATAGACCGAAGCGAAGCGGATATAGGCCACCTCGTCGAGTTTCTGCAGCTCGACCATCACCAGCTCGCCGAGCACCCGCGACTTGATTTCTCGCTCGCCGGTGGCCCTCAGCCGATGCTTGATATGGGCGATGGCCTCTTCCAGGCGCTCGACACTGACCGGACGTTTTTCCAGCGCCCGCTGCATGCCGGCACGCAGCTTTTGTTCATCGAACGGCTGGCGGCTGCCGTCCTGCTTGATCAGCCGGGGCATGACCAGTTCGGCGGTCTCGAAGGTCGTGAAACGTTCACCGCAGGCGAGGCACTCGCGGCGGCGGCGCACCTGATCGCCCTCGGCCACAAGGCGCGAGTCGATGACCTTGGTGTCATGTGCACCACAGAAGGGACAATGCATGGTTTAGAGCTGTCAGACGTCGGGAGAGCCATGGT
>Ga0114898_1001869_pt1 | contig 11683 bp, 11 predicted proteins | sample Malvired_Geostar_FD_83496 | JGI IMG/M metagenome (GOLD analysis project Ga0114898, IMG submission 83496) | Marine viral communities from the Global Malaspina Expedition - Malaspina viral metaG DeepMed_Geostar | ecosystem: Environmental > Aquatic > Marine > Oceanic | place: Mediterranean Sea... | reverse complement strand
CTTCTCAACCGCTTGCGCTTCCGATCAACCTGCGTCTCTCGTCAGCGGGAGGCGAATCATACAGCGTCTGAAACCGCTGTCAACCACCTCTTTACACCGCCTCCGACCAACCCGACCGAAGCCACCAACAGCGCTCAACCACCGCCCTGCCAGCCCGGCGCATTCTACTCGAATTCACCGTCCGTGCAAGCCCTTATTTTAAGCTAACTTCTTGATTTTCAAGAGGTTTCACCAAGGACCTGCGCCGGAGAAGGTGCGCATTATAGGCCCTCAGAATCACACGTCAACGCTTGTTTTCGGATTTATGAAAACAAACTTCCCTCTGCTTATATAAGACAATTCGATGTAACGAGACGCGCCCGTCAGGAGCCTGTCCCGTCCAGGCATATGCCGGCCCGCCTTGCAGGCGTATTGCCATTACATCAAGACCCTGCCATAAAGCGGCATTCGCCATTAGCGCTATAAGGATGTACCTATGCGATTGCTGCGACGAGCCTTGCTTGGGCTGTTGCTGCTGGCCGTGCTGGCGGCCAGCGTCGGGTTGTATTTCGTGGCCTATCCGAACCTGCCGAGCTACGACGCGCCCGAGGGGTTTCGCTACCTCGACCAATGGAGCGAGGCAGACCGGCAGACCTACTACTACACGCCACAAGGCACACAGGTCAAAGGCCTGGAGTACGACTGGTTCCGCGCGCTGGAGCTTCCCTTTGGCCGCAACAAGTTCTCCACGCCCGAATACCTGGCGCGATTCGGCTTTCTGGTCGCTCCCGGGCAGCAGGCGAGCGCACTGAACCCCGGCAATCTGCCCGTTGGATTTGCCCGTCATGTCGATGACGAAACGGGTCGGGCCTATCTCGACGTAAGCTGCGCAGCCTGTCACACCGGTGAACTTCGTTATAAAGGGCAGGCCATCCGCATCGACGGCGGCGCCGCGATGCATTCGCTCGCCTCCACGGTGCCGACGCTCCGTGGCGGCTCTTTCGGCCAGGCTCTCGGCATGAGCATGGCGTTCACCTACTACAACCCCGTCAAATTCCGACGGTTTGCCCAGGAAGTTCTGGGCGAACGCTACGAGCAAGGACGGGAGTCGCTACGCAGGGACTTCAAGCAGGTCCTCGACCGGCTGCTCGGCACTGCTTATAACGATTGGCATCGCGGTCTGTACCCAACCGAGGAAGGATTCGGTCGCACCGATGCCTTTGGCCGTATCGCCAACAGCGTATTTGGCGATGCCATCGATCCCGCCAACTACCGTATCGCCAACGCACCGGTGAGTTATCCGCAGCTTTGGGATATCTGGAAATTCGACTGGGTGCAATGGAACGGCTCGGCGATGCAACCAATGGCGCGCAATATCGGAGAAGCGCTGGGGGTCGGCGCCACGTTGCATCTGCTTCAGGAAAATGGCCAGCCGGTGCCCGAGGCCGAACGCTATGGCGCCGGTGTTCGCGTACGCGATCTCCATACGTTGGAAACCACGCTCATGCGGCTGACGCCTCCGCGCTGGCCCGAAGAGGTACTTGGCAAGATCGATCTCGATCAGGCGAGCCTTGGCCGCGCGCTGTATGCAGAGAACTGCTCGCACTGCCACGACGCCGCGCCCAAGGCGATCGGCAAGCGTTTCGCCCCGAACCGCAATCCGGAGTGGCGCATGCAGGTGGTACCCACCTCCGTTGTCGGCACCGACCCAACCACCGCCGACAACATCGCCGACCATCGCTTCGATCTGACTCGCCTGGGCTGGACCCAGGCCGAGCTCGACCGGCTGAATGTGCGTCTGTTCGGCAAGTCGCCCGGCCCGCTGGACCTGAGCGAGATGTCCAGCGCCACGGGTCTGGCTTATATCACCGCCTACGTCCAAGACCGTGCCTACCGTGACGCGGGCATCGGCCCGGATGAGCGCGCCGAATTCGACGGTTTCGGCCTGCCAATCGGCGTGCAGGCCCTACGCGGCTACAAGGCGCGCCCACTCGACGGCATCTGGGCGACACCGCCTTATCTGCACAACGGATCGGTACCGACACTGTTCCAGCTGCTGTCACCCGTGGCCGAGCGACAGACGACCTTCTGGGTCGGCAACCGTGAATACGATCCCAAGCACGTGGGCCTTCGCACGGAACAGTTCAAGGGTGGTTTCCTGCTCGACGCCTCGATCATTGGCAACGGCAACCGTGGCCATGAATTTCGAGCCGGCTGCCGCGGCAACGGGGTGATCGGACGGGCACTGGAGCCGCACGAGCGGTGGGCACTGGTGGAATACCTCAAGGTCCTCGGCGATACGCGTTTCGAATCCCGGTTGGCAGATATAGAGCCTCACCCCTACAACCCGGGCCCTACCTGTCACTGACCTGCGCAAAAGGACTTCTGTATGCTCAAGACATTCTGGCTCTGGCTCGGCCGCTTTCTCGGTCGTTTGCTCATCGCCGTGTCCGCCTTAGCACTGGCTGCCTGGGGTGTCGGCGTACTGGTTTACCACTATCAGTACAGCGGACCTGTTTCCACCGAAGAAGTGATCGCCCCAACCGAGGCCGCCGACACCCAGGCGATCATCGAAAACGCAATCGCCGTTGTCGAGCAGCACAATGAAAACACCCGCGTGCTGCGCGACGCACATGCCAAGGCGCACGGGTGCGTCAAGGCAGAAGTAACGGTTCGTGATGACCTGGACGTGGCGCTGCGCCAGGGCGTGTTCAACGAGCCTGGCAAGACCTGGCACGCCTGGGTACGGCTTTCCAACGGCAATGCGTATCCGCAGTTCGATAGAATCAAGGACGCCCGGGGCATGGCCATCAAGCTGCTCGACGTGCCGGGGGAAAAGCTCACCCGCGATCCTCGCCATGCCCGCGAGCAGGACTTCGTGATGTTCAACCATCCCGTGTTCTTCGTGCGCGACGTGGCCGAATATCGGCGCAATTTCGCGGCGCAGGCCGAGGGAAAGAAAATCCTGGCCTTCTTTCCGGACGCCGACCCACGTAGCTGGGAATTGCGCCATCTGCTCATCGCGCTGGAAACCCTTGCGCCGGCACCGGAGAGCCCTGTTGCCACGACCTACAGTTCGGTGGCCCCGTACAAGCTGGGACCACACAATATCAAGTACCGCGTGATCCCGACGCCCGAGCAGTGCCCGGCTTATCAACTGCCGGAGCAGAACCGCGACCTGCCCAATTTCCTGCGCAGCGCGCTGTACCGCCAGTTATCGCTGGACCGCGCCCCGGCCTGCTTTCAGCTTCAAGTGCAGCGTCAGAATCCGGCCTACTACATGCCCATCGAAGACACCAGCATCGAATGGGACGAGTCGGTCTCGCCATTCGAAACGGTCGCGGACATTCGCCTGCCGGCCCAGGATTTCGACAGCCGCGGCCAAAACCTGGCTTGTGACAACCTGTCCTTCAACCCTTGGCATGCGCTGCCGGACCACCGCCCGGTAGGCGGCATCAACCGGCTGAGAAAATCGGTCTACGAGGCGATCAGCGCGTACCGAGCAGAGCGCAATGGCGCCGCTCAGTGAAGGCCCGCCTCCGGAGCACCAGCCAGGACCGACCCGATTCGGTCCACAGAGATCATGCCGCCGCAAGCGCCCGAGCCAGGCTTCGCCACAGCATGGCGGTCGAGGTCAGCACCAGGATGACCCCCATCACGATCCGCATCGGCAACGGTTGCCAGTAGCGGTGCAGCAGTTGTCCGGCAAGGTTGCCGGCGAGCGCTGGCAACACTAGAGACGCAGCCAGCGCCACGTGCTGATACCCGACAACGCCGAACAACCACAGCCCGAGCAGCGCGCAGCCGCTGCTCGCGACAAAGAACAGGATCGCCGTGCCTCGCAGATGCGCCGCGCTCAATCCGCTACGCAGCAGATAGAGAATCAGTGGAGGACCACCTGCCGATGCCATGGTCATCGCCAGCCCCGAGGCAAGCCCGGCGGTCAGGGCGCCCTTCGTACGGGGTCCGTCCGCAGGCGCCACGGATGGCCGATAGAGCACCATGAGACCACCTGCCAGGCACAGCAGGGCGATGATCGGTGCCATCCACTGGGCCGGCACCATCCGCAGCAGCCAGGCGCCCAGCGGCACGGCGATAAGCATCCCGATGATCAAGCGGCTACCGATCGCCACGTGAAAGCCGCGCAGGGCTGCAGGCCAGAGCGTAATCGAGCAAACCAGATCCAGCATCAACGCGACCGGCACCACCTGCCCCGGCGGGAGGCGCGTCAGCAACCCCAGCGCCAGCAGCATCGCGAAACCGAAGCCGCTATAGCCTCGCACCAACCCCGCGCCAAAAGCGATCCATACGAACATTCGGCGGCTCCACCGCGTAACGACCCGTCAACCTATGCTCGCAGCGGCCCATGCGACAGGGCCAGCTGGCTCCTGCCGGCAAGCCAGCCACCGTAGCGGTAGGACGTCAAAGGGAAGAGCGTGGCCCACCGACTCGCCGGCGCGTCACCAGGGTTGCGTTCCCACGCGGCGCATGGGAACGCTCGGAGCGGCCGACATGGCGGCCTGAAGTGGCTACTCGCCGATCTGCTTGCGCACGATCTTGCCGTTTTCCACCACGGCCATGGTAGTTGGCGTGATGAAGCCGCCATCCTCGGTGATGCCCTGGATCGAGTAGAGGTTGAACTTCGGATCCATCTGCTCGATGGCTTCGGCCATTTTTGCGCGGACCTGCTGCGGCTCGGTACTGCCGGCCAACTCCATGGCCTTGGCCATGGCATGGAAGGCCAGATAGTTATAGGCGGCCTCGGAACCCGGCACCTTGCCGTGGGCTTTCTGATAACGATCCACGAAGACCTTGGCAATCTCGCTGTCGTACTCCGAAAGCGGCACGACGCCGATGGAATCTTCAAGAAGATCCAGGCCGCCCGTCACCAAGGCAATCTCGTCCAGCTTGGCCTGGTCCATGACGATAAAGCCGCCCTGGAAGCCCATTTGACGCGCCTGCTGCATGACCAGACCGGTGGGCTCCGAGGCGCCGCCGACGAACATCACGTCCGGGTTCGACGCAATCACACGGCTCACGCCGGTGTAGAAATCAGTCGACTTGTTGTAGTCCATGGGATTGCTGGCGACGATCTCACCGCCCTTCTGCTCCCAGGCCTTGGTCATCATGTCTGTCCAGATCTTGGCGTACTCGTGAGTCGCGCCGGCGATGCCGAGTTTGTTGCCGTAATGCTTGAGCGCATAGTCGGAAAAGGCATCGACGTAGCCGGTGAACTCCGGCGGGATGCGCACGGTCATCGGATTGCCCTGCTGGGTCACCGAGGGAACGCTGGTATAAGCCATGAGCAGAAAGTCGTCTGCGACGTTGAAGTCCTGCAAGGCGAACACCCCGCCGGTATGCGGAACGAACACCGCCGCGGTTTTGGACTCCTTCACAAGACGCTTGGCATTGGTGGCTGCCTGGCTCGGCGAATACTTGTCGTCCAGGCTGATGAGATTGACCCTGTAGCGTTCGTCGCCCACCTTGATGCCGCCCGCCTCGTTCACGTCCTCGACCGCCATGCGCAGGCCCGACAAGGTGTTTTCCCCGTAGAGCGCGGCGCCGCCACTGAGCGGGCCGGTAAAACCGATGTTCAGGGTCTGCTCGGCGTGAGCGCCGCCGACCTGGGCCGCGGCCAGGGTCGCGAATGCCGCCATGCCAAGCGCTTTGAGCGTTTTCATTGTTGTTTTCTCCTGGGTTACGACTGAATCAGGCGCCGATGTAGGCCTTGCGCACGGCTTCGTTGCCGAGCATGGCCTGCTGGTCCCCCTCCATCACCAGGCTGCCACCTTCGATGACGTAGGCCCGGTGAGCGATTTTCAACGCCGCGAATGCATTCTGCTCGGCCAGCAACACGCTGGTGCCGGACTGATTGATGCGCGTGATCACCTCGAACATCTGATTGACCACCAGCGGCGCCAGGCCGAGCGAAGGCTCGTCGAGCATCAGCAGGCGCGGACGGCTCATCAGCGCCCGGCCGATCGCGACCATCTGTTGCTGGCCGCCACTCAGCGATCCCGCCGGCTGGTGTCGCTTGTCGTGAAGAATCGGAAACAGATCGAGCACTTCCTGCAGATTGCGCTTGTTGCCCTCGCCATCGCGCCGATGCAGATAGGCACCAAGCGCCAGGTTCTGCGAGACCGACATCTGCGGGAAGAGCTTGCGGCCCTCGGGGCAATGCACCACGCCGGCAGCCACCAGGCCGGAGGGCTTGAGCCCATCGATGCGCCGCCCTTCCAGCGTGATGCTGCCCGCGGTCGGCTTGAGTAGCCCGCTGATGGTATTGAACAACGTGGTCTTGCCCGCACCGTTGGCGCCGAGCAGCACCACCAGCTCGCCCGCCCCGACGCTCATCGAGACTTCGGTCAGGGCCTTGAAACTGCCGTAGCAGACGTCGACACGCTCAAGCTGCAGCATCGTAGTCGCTCCCCAGATAGGCTTCGATGACGGCCGGGTTCGCCTTGATCTCGGCGGGCGTGCCTTCGGCGATCTTCTCGCCATAGTTGAGCACCATGATCTTGTCTGCCAGCCCCATGATCATGTCCATCTTGTGCTCGATCAGGCACACGGTCAGCCCATGCTCGGCCATCTTGCGGATCAGTCGGGCAAGGCCCTCGGTCTCCTCCGGGTTCACCCCGGCTGCCGGCTCGTCGAGCAACACCAGCTTCGGCTCAGTGGCCAAGGCCAGGGCGAATGCCACGCGCTTGCGCTCTTCCTGGGAGATGTCCAGCACCACGCGGTGTTCCAGGTGCGCCAGCCCGACGAAGTCCAGCGCGGCGCGTGCCTTCTCGCGGCACTCGCGCTCTTCGCGCTGCAAGCGGCGGGAATTGATCAGCACGTCCCACAACCCGGAACGGGTGCGCAGGCGATGACCGACGATCAGGTTATCCAGCACCGTGGCCTGCTCGAACAGATGCGTGGTCTGAAAGGTGCGGCCGACACCGAGTCGCGCCACGTGGTCGCAACGCATCCGCGAAACATCGTGGCCGTCGATCAGAATGCGCCCCGATGTCGGCTTGTGCACACCTGAAATGAGGTTGAAGAACGTGCTCTTGCCAGCGCCATTCGGCCCGATGATGGCGTTGATCTTGCGCGCCTCGAACTCGACGCTGACGTCATGTACCGCCGCCAGCCCGCCAAACATCTTGGTCAGGTTTTCGACCTTAAGCATTGTTGTTCACCTCTTTGGCTGGGGTGACCTTGACGGCTGCACGCGGCTCCATGGCCCGTGCCGCCTCGGCGTCCTTGCGCAGCTTCCAACCGAGGAAAGTACCGATGACGCCGCGCGGCATGAAGATCACCAGCACCACGATCAGCGGGCCGAAGATGATCATTCGGTAGTCCTCGAGGAACTGCAGGGACTGCGTGATCCAGACGACGCCCACCGTGCCGGCCAGCGGACCGAACAAGGTCCCGAAACCGCCCACCAGCAAGTAGGTGATCATGTCGAAGGTGTGATTGGGGTTGGCTTCTTCCGGCCCGATGAAACGGATCATCGAGGCATAGAGCGCCCCGGCGACACCGGCATAGGTGGTCGACAGGACAAAGGCCAGGAGTTTGTTACGCATCAGATCGATGCCCAGGGACTGCGCCAGGGCGTCGCCGTTGCGGATCGCCATGAAGGTCCGGCCCAGTAGCGAGGATGCCAACCGGCCTGCGAACCAGATCGCCAACACCAGGAACACCAGCGCCAGATAGTAGAACGGCACCGTCTGGCTGAAGTCGACCAAGCCCAGGCCGTCCGGCGCCGCGATTCCGCGAATACCAATGGCACCGTGCGTCAGCTCTTCCCACTTATCGATCAGCAGGTAAATGATGAAGCCGACGCAGAGCGTGAAGATGGCGAAGAAATGCTCCTTCAGCCGCAGCGAGACCAGCCCCACCAACGCACCGATGGCCGCAGCCACCAAGGCGGCGGCGACGAAGGCGGGCCAGAAATTCCAGCCGTGATCGGCAGTCAGGATCGCCAGCGTGTACGCGCCGATGGCGAAGAAGCCGCCGTGGGCCAGGTTCAACTGGCCGCAATAACCGGTGATGATGTTCAGGCCGTAGACCGCAATCGCCCAGATGAAGGCGCTCGCCATCACGTACACCTGATACTCGCTCTTGGCGAACAGCGGGAAGGCCAGTGCGCAGGCCAGCAGGAACAGCTTGCTGCCGCGGCTGGTGAGCAGGGATGCTAAGCGATGCATCAGTGGGCCCCCTTGGCGAACAGTCCGGTGGGTCGGAAGGAGAGGATCACCACCAGCAGCGTGAAGGCGATGATGTCCTTGTAGTCGGAGGACAGGTAGAAGCCGCCAAAACTCTCGGCGAAGCCAAGAATCATCGCGCCGAGGATGGCCCCGGGAATGCTCCCCATCCCGCCGAGCACAATGATTACGAACGCTTTCATGATCACCAGGTGGCCCATCGCGGGATACACCAGGTTGATCGGCGCATAAAGCGTCGCGGCGAAGGCGGCCAGCATCCCGGAGATGGCGAACGTCAGCATCGCCACGCGGTTGGCGTCGATACCGACGAGAAACGCGCCCTCACGGCTCTGCGCCATGGCGATGATGGTCGAGCCGATCATGGTCTTTCGCAGGAACAGGTGCAGCGCCAGCATCAGCGTGAAGGCGCCGACGATGATCAGCAGGCGCTGCTCGGGAATGATCAAGCCGTCGAAGTTGAGGATGCCGCCATAGGGCGAGGCCATGCGCCGGAAATCCGACCCCCAGAGCATCTGCACCACCGCTTCGAGAAACAGCAGAATGCCGATCGCGGCGATCTTGTCGTGGATGGGAGGCGCATTGCGCAACGGATGGAACACCAGCCGTTCGGAAATCACCGCCAGCGCCGCCACCACCAGCCCGGACAACACCATGGCGACCCAATAGTGCAGCCCGATGTCGGTCATGAAGTAGTACGAAGCGAAAGCGCCGACCATATACAGCGCGCCATGCGCGAAGTTGGGGATGTGCAGAATGCCGTAGACGAGCGTCAGGCCCAGGGCAACCAGACCGTAGATGCTGCCCAGGGTCAGGCCGTTGAGCACTTGCTGAAACAATAGGTTCAAATGCGGCGCCTCCATGGATCTTGTTGTTATGGGTACCACCTCTGGCGGGCTGCACCGGCCACCGCGATAACGCTGCCCGGCGCTTGCCTGCAGCCGCTCAGGCAAAGCGTCGGCGGCTCGCGGGATTGACATTGGCATCGACCGACAGGCTCGTCAAACGAGCCGTTCAGAAGAGATAGAGGTCCATAAAGCAGAGTGATGCTGGCGCATGGCCATATCTGTGACCCATCGGTCGGCCTGCTAGAAGGGGTATCACGGTAAGCGTCTCGCGATGCGGTGCGACTTGAGCGAAGACACGGGTCGCGCAAATGCGCATGGCAGCGACGGCGACGGCGACGGCGACGGCGACGGCGAGCGGAACGGTACCAGGCACGCCGACGCACCAACTTAAGCCATTTATTTCCCCAACCTGTACATCCGCACCATAAAGGTGCATGGCGCGCCGAGCGCGCTATACCACCGGGGTCCCGCTGGCCCTCGTCAGCGAGCCAACGAAGGCCAAGGCGCACCGCCATAGCGCAAAAGGCACGGGAATTGCTCGGTCAGGCTAACGATCCCGCGAAGCCCTTTGACCGATGACCGCAGCGCCTTCTGTTTTCACGCCGTATTGGCACGCCGAACTCCAGCTCGGCTACGCCCGGCTGGGCGACACGACGCGGCCGGTGCTGAGACGCCACAGCGGCCCGCTGCGCGTTCAAAAGCACTTGTATGCGGAAGGGCCTGCCGTGTGCCAGCACATCATCGTCCACCCGCCGGGAGGCATCGCGGGCGGCGACCACTTGAATATCGACGTCCAGGTCGGCAGCCAGGCCTGGGCTCAACTGACCAGTCCCGGAGCGGCCAAATGGTATCGCTCGACGGGCCCGGCCCATCAGACGTTGACCCTTCGAGTGGACGCCGGCGCCACGCTCGAATGGCTGCCACAGGAAACCATCGTATACGCCGCGGCGCAGGCACAACTCGACACCCGAATAACGCTGCAAGGCGACGCCCGGCTGTTCTACTGGGACATCATCGCGCTGGGTCGACCCGCAAGCGGCGAACGCTTCGATGCCGGCCACTTCCAGGCTCGTCTGGATATCACGCGCGACGGAGAGCTGCTCTGGCATGAGCGCCAGCGCGTGATCGGCGACGACGGCTTGCTCGACTCGCCGATCGGGCTCGATGGCCAACCGGTGTTCGCCACCCTGATCGTCAGCGGGGAGATCGACGCACCGCTGATGGAACGCTGCCGTGCGCTCGGCGGCCAGGTACGAGGCGACTTGACCCAACTGCCGGGGCTGGTGGTCGGCCGCTGCCTGGCCAGCGAAGCGCTACACGCCCGCGCCTGGCTGATCGACCTGTGGCGCCTGTTGCGCCCGGCGCTGCTGGGCCGCGAGGCAGTGCCGCCGCGAATCTGGAGCACCTGATACCCGGTGGGCAAGGCGTCGCCGCCTCCCCGCCCACGCAACGCACCCGCAGGTGGAAACCTGCACCCGTTTTCACCGGACATTGACTGATTCGGTGGGCAGGATCACAGCCCACCTCACGAATGGAGCACGCGATGGACCTCACCCCGAGAGAGAAGGACAAGCTGCTGATTTTCACCGCCGGCCTGGTAGCCGAGCGGCGGCTGGCGCGCGGCTTGACGCTCAACTACCCGGAAGCCATGGCCTATATCTCCGCCGCGCTGCTTGAAGGCGCCCGCGACGGCCAGACAGTTGCCGAGCTGATGCACTACGGCACCACGCTGCTCAGCCGCGAACAGGTCATGGAAGGCGTGCCGGAGATGATCCCCGAGATTCAGGTGGAAGCGACCTTCCCCGACGGCACCAAGCTGGTCACCGTGCATCAACCAATCCCGTGAAAAAGAGGTCAATGTCTGTTGCGGCCAATGCCGTGACGACCCAAACCGCTTGAAGGATTTTCACCGTGCAGATACGTGACGCCCAGGACGCCGATCTGGAAGGCATCCTGCAGATATACAACGATGCCGTGCAGAACAGCACGGCCATCTGGAACGACAATGTCGTCGACCTGGACAATCGCCGCGCCTGGCTGGCCGAACGGCACGCCCAGCACTACCCCGTGCTCGTGGCCATTGACGACCAGCAGCAGGTAGCCGGCTACGCCTCGTTCGGACCATGGCGCCCCCACGATGGGTTTCGCCATACCGTCGAAAACTCGGTCTACGTCGGCCCCGGCCATCGCGGCAGCGGCATCGGCCGCAGTTTGATGCAGGCGCTGATCAAACGCGCCCGGCAATTGGAAAGGCACGTGATGATCGCCTTCATCGAAAGCGAGAACCGCGCTTCGATTCACATGCATCAGCAGCTTGGCTTCATCCACGTCGGACAGATGCGCCAGGTTGGCTGCAAGTTCGGTCGCTGGCTGGACCTGACGATGATGCAACTGACCCTGAACAGGAAGTCCAACCCATGATTCCAGGTGAGTACCAGATCCAGAGCGGCGAGATCGAGCTCAACGCCGGTCGCCAGACGCTGACGCTCAAGGTCGCCAACAGTGGCGACCGGCCGATCCAGGTCGGCTCGCATTACCATTTTTTCGAAACCAACGACGCGCTCACCTTCGACCGCGCCGCCGCGCGCGGCATGCGCCTGAACATTCCGGCCGGGACCGCCGTGCGCTTCGAGCCGGGCCAGAGCCGCG
>Ga0114898_1001867_pt1 | contig 11692 bp, 18 predicted proteins | sample Malvired_Geostar_FD_83496 | JGI IMG/M metagenome (GOLD analysis project Ga0114898, IMG submission 83496) | Marine viral communities from the Global Malaspina Expedition - Malaspina viral metaG DeepMed_Geostar | ecosystem: Environmental > Aquatic > Marine > Oceanic | place: Mediterranean Sea... | reverse complement strand
TGCACATTACCATGCTGGGTTGGATAATATCATTGCTGGTAGATGGGCCAGCAGAGTTTAGGGGAGATGTAACTGATGCCTTACCAAGGGTTCTGGACCGAAGGGCTTATAGGGTCTCCGGATAACATGAATGCTGGGTTATTGCAAAGGGATATTTTTGCAAATCGGCCTGCAGCAGCCTTAGCAGGTGTTGCATTTATAGCATCTGATATTGTGGATGAGACTCTGTATAGGGATAATGGATCAACCTGGGATACCATAGGAGCTTTTGTAACCTCTGCAGCACAAACCTTTGCTGGGGCTAAGACATTCTCAAGCGGTATAATTTCAACTGTGGATAACCAGAACCCTGCATCAATTATATATGCAGCATTGGCCACACATTATTTTCGTGCAACCAGTACCAATGCTAACATTGTTGTTGGTGTAGCAGGTCGACCTGTTAACAACACAGGTAATAGTAATAACTGGACTGCCACGGTTGGCCTACGTGGCGTCATGGGTATACCATTTACTAGTGCTGGTGGTAACCCATCTGGGGTTGTTACAGGCGCTGCTGCTCTTTATGGGGCGGATGCAGAAGCTCCTCCAGGCACCTTAACCATACAGGATCAGTATAGCTGTTATTTAGAAATACCTACCCGTGGTACACGTATCAATACCGGGTTACTTGTATCTGGTGGTGCTACACATGCAATTCATTCAGTTTCTGGGACTAATAAGTTCGTGGGAGCTATTTTAGGAGCAACAGGTGCGGGGTTCATACTTTCATCCGGGGCAATAGCTGTTCAAGAGGCTTTTACACTATCATCCACCGCAGGGGATATAACCATTTCTCCTGCATCCAACCTGGTCATAGATGAAAGGGTAAATATTCAGAAGAGTGTTTCAGGCTCTCCTATTATCCTGTACCTGGAGAACCAGAACACAGCATCAGGTTCAGATGCTTATTTGTGGATTGACACCAATGCCACGGGAGGAGAATGTGATCCTAGGATTAGGTTTACCAACGTTGCCAATAATACGATGTTTGGGATGGATGTTAGTAATAGCCATGCCTGGGTATTCTCAGATGACCTTGATCTTGGCACTAACGACAGACTCAGATTAGCGAAAGCTACTGGTATCCTAGATGTGGATGGAACATCAGGTCTAACTGCTTCCGTGGTTGGTCTATTTGATGACTTGGAAGATGCTCAGGTCCTTCAACGCTGGATGCATGGTGATGCAGGGTGGATTGATCCTGAGGAGACTAGGTTAAACAGGCAACTCATGTTTGACAGAGGTATACTAATACCCAAGGATCCTGACAAAAATCCCAATGATCCTAACGGATATTTTATCTCTGTACAACCTGTGCTTAGGTTATTAGCGGGTGCGGGGTATCAGGGGTGGTGGAGGGACATTGCCCTTCAGGAGGAGATTGAGCAACTTAAGGAACAAATTACCCAGATGCGGTGTAGTGGTATCCTGGGCAAGATTCGTGAGATAGCTAATAAATTGGTAAGGATGAATAATGGCAATAGTTAAGCAGAACCAAACAGTTGAAAGTATTCACTTTGATCAGGATGAATCAGGAGATATAATCTCGGTTAAGGTGGTGGGTCAATATGACCTTTATGATAATGTCAAGAAGGAGGTGATAACCACCCAGAGGGCAGTAACTGACATCTATGATGACATGACACCTGGGGACCGTGGGATTCTTAACGGTCTGGTAAAGTCAATATATTCCAAGGGAAAAGCTAAGTTTTAGGAGTTTAACATGGATTACACAAATGGGATGGCTAATCTTCTAGGTATAACCCTAGAATCTTCTAGGTTGTTAATGCTGCAAGCATATCAACAGCGCATGGATGGACTTAAAGAAACCATAGCTCGTTGTTATGTCCAAATAGATGCGGCTCAGATTATGGGGAATGCTAAGCTGGAACAAGACACTCAGGATTCGATTCCTGGCCTGGTTAAAGAATACCGGGCTTTGGAGAAACAGCATCAGGATTTGAAGGATGTTGACCAGCCTAAATTTATTGTTCAGCATATAAATGGAACCGAGGAGGAATAACCCATGGCAAACATTGTCCCTAATGTTGGGCTAAATAGAGCGGCTCAGGTCATACTGGATAATGTAAGCCACACGGCAGTGGGGTCTGGCACCACTGCCCCTGCTGTGGGTGATACCACCCTAGTTACGGAAACTGATCGGTTGGCCCCATCCAACTCACTGCGAAGTTCCAATGAGTTACAACTTAGAACCTTTTTCCCTAATGCTAATTTGCCCACCACGGTAGAGGAAGCTGGCTGGTTTATGAATGGATCAGGGGCTGTAGACTCCGGGGAGTTGCTAGTTCGTAGCACTTTGACCTTTGCCAAGGGGTCAAATGACATGTATTTGGTCATGAAAATGGACGTTAATAGGGGGTAGTTACCATATAGCATTACAATCATTGGTAGCCATGTTACGTACAGTAAATCCATTAAGTATAGGCCAATCAATTGGATGGACATGGATAATGATTGCCTGACAATATTCACATACATCCATATAATCCACTTTTTTGCCCACTGTCCAATCATGCAGTAATTTTTGAGGTAATATTGACATCACATGGTGATTACATCCCTTAGCCAAACACACCTACCTTGACCTCATCTCTCCAATTGTTGCCTTCCTTGACTTCCATGGGAGTCCTGTAGGGAGCTAAATCTTCAGCCATATCACGGGGGATAATCATTCCGTGGGGACGATCAAATTGAGTAGAGTCATGGACTGTGTTGATCTGGGGGTAATCCTTAGCTCTGATCTGGAGCAACTTCTGTATCTCGGCTGCTGTCCCCTGAATTATGTGGTTTAGAGCCTCCCTCAGTGCCGCAGCTATGAGGTATTCATTTCCCGAATTGAGTTTATCCAGGAACCAGCGTCTTCTTCCTAAATATGTCTCTGTGTATCCATTGGTATGCAGGAATTGTTTGACCATTTCCACGAGGACTCTGAATCCTGGATAAGCTGCGTGATAGGCTGCCTGGAAAGCTATAGCTTCATCTAGGGGGATACCATACCTGCGGTTTAATGTGTCTTCATCTCCTAGGTATACACTGGAAAAATTGATGTTCTTGGCTATTCTTCTCCTGGAGGCATCTGTTTTACCAAGGTGTCTCCCCAGGATAGCTTCTACCTTGTCCTGGGTTGCCTGATGAATATCAGATAAGTGGACCTGATTCTGGCGATACACATCCCACATGGTGTAGTCACCGGTCCACATGGCTATGTACCAGGCCAAGATACGCATTTCTATTTGATTTAGGTCCCAATCTTCTAAGGTGCATCCTTGAGAAGCAATCCAAATGTTGCGGATTTCCTCTGGTTGGTTTTGCAAATTAGGAGCACTGCGTGAGGTTCTGCCACTGTTAGTTGCTAGTTGGTTTATCTTCCCAAAGACACGATCTCCTTGTAGGTACTTTGCAGGTATAGCCTCAATGAATGTGCTGAGGAGGATTTTCCCTTCTCGGTAGAGTAGGACAAGTTGTGTGACGAAGTCATCCGCGTAATACTTTCTAAGCATGTCCTTGTTCAGTTTGGGGTTCTTTGTTGCACGGTTGTAGGTGATATAATGACCTCTGGATTGTAACACCGCAGCAACTTGCTGACTGGAACCTGGATTAAACCCCATGCCTTGGGCTATCCCCTCATAGTAATCTACATCCTTTCTTATCCTAACACGATGTTCTTCGAGTGCATCTAGGTCTACACGCATCCCCCTATTTTGCATATCCTTCAGGACTGGCATGTACTCCATTTCCCTAATGAATGCTGCCCAAGGGATAAATGGATGCAGTGTTTCCCAGGTTCTATAAGTAAATTTGGTGTCCTGAGTACATTTTTTAGCCACAGTTTCCTCAGAGATGGCCAACATTGTGAGTTGGTTTTTCCCCTTCTTGCCAAGGAGGTCTTCTATCGTAGTCAGGGTGACACCAAACAACACCTGTGCTAAAGAGTAAAGTGATGGTTGTAATCCCATCAACTGGGCCGCTATCATGGTGTCAACCACAGGGGTGGTGGTGATCCCTTTGTACTTTTCTATAATTGCTAAGTCAAAGTGACCGTTTTGGAATATTTTCCACACTCCAGTGTTGCTTAACAGATGCCAAGGAAGAAGTGGGCTATCCCAAGGAAAGTAATACGCTTCATGTGAGTTATTGGAAAATGATATGCATAGAGGTGTGTCATCATCCAGGGATACGGATTCAATATCAACGGCTAGGTACCCTGAAGTTTGATTGGCGAGTTCATCCACCATCCCCCTGTAAGGGGTTCTTGGGCCATAATAACCCCACTCAGTCATGAGATTTCTTGCTCCTGTAGAACCAGATACAGTAGGCTGTTGTGGCAATCATAGACCAGGTAAGGGCTGGTTCTGCGGCAGACATAAGTCCACCAAATTTAACAATTATCAGTATAACTAACATTGCCCCTGGTATATTCCTCTTTATCCCTTGGACCATTTAATGCACATCCTTATACCTTGTATGAAATGCTACATCTATGTCACAGGTAGGTACACCACAGAGTATGCCACGGATAAAATGTCCTGTTGGATTATCACCGTTATGTAATCTTAGGATATTTATCAGTGGTATTGTGTTCTCCTTGTATACCCATATCTCCCGACCCTTAGTTGTATCCAGTATTGACCATATTAACCCATATATCCCAGATATAATTTTAACCCTGAGGATGAATGCAGCAAATTCATCCTCGGTAGGTCGGCACATAAATGCTGAGCAGGCTCCTAACCAAACTTTTTCGGCTTGCCCTACAAGATGTCCCCCTGAAAACATATGTAGTGGTGAATCGTCAATCTCCTGAAGAGTATCAAAGGCTTTACGAAACAATGGCCCACAGGTTGGTTGTTGTGTCATCATATATCTCCTATGCATCCCACATTTTTCTTAGGACTATGATATCCTCGTAGTCGATTTTGAGTGATATGTCTTGATCTTCTCCAGATTCCTCACGCCTCTTACGGTGGATAATTTGAAAGATTTTGGGATCAGTGTAACGGTAGTGCCAATCAAAGGGCAAAAATCCCGCATCAATGGCCACTCTGGTGTTGTCTCTTCCTACCTCTATGTGACGTTTTTGTCTAACATAATCCTTGGTGATAATGATTAACATCTCCCCTATGACAAGGCTCCTATTGCAAAGGGTATAAATGGTTTTCATTGCTTCTAGGTATAAGGGATAATTTGTGAGTTGGCCTACATTAGCATGTTGTGCATCATATCCTATGTTTATGTGCTTCTCTGTATGGAATTTGCTTTTCCCAGCTACCTTCCAGAGGTCTCCATAAGGAGGACTGAAGATTACAATGTTGGGTTTTAGTGATATATGGTCATTGGGAAGTGGTAAAAACATCCGACAGTCACCTTCGTATCTATGTACATGGCCAGTTAATCCACCAGACACCTCTTGCATTTTCTGTATGTTCATGCCTTGGATCTCAAAGAACCTAGGAACAAGTTCCAAAGCTATTGTATCACGTCCTAAGGTTGCAGCATAATGGACAGTGCCGATGCCGGACATAGGGTCCAGAATGGTGTCTCCAGGCTCAGTATAACGACGGATGATCCAATCAAGGGTTTGCATTTCTAACTTTGCCTGATGCTCACTGTGTTCATCAACACACCACTTACGGCGCCACACATCACGTGGGAAATTCAACACTTCATTGGTTGCCATGTAATCCAATGGTATGATCATAATTTACCGATTCCTCCCATCAACCTATTATAAAGGTTGCTTGATAATCTCCAGTTGGACTTGGTTGCCAAAAATGCATTGTAGGGTGTATCGTACTTAGATAATATGTCCTTAGCTGTTACCTCTCCTATGTTGGAGCCTGATACCCCCATGAGGGTCTCCACATATGGGTCAGGTTTCCACAAGATGGGTTTTGTTTTCACATATCTCCTGAGTGTCCTGTGTTCAGGCTTGTGCGAATTATGCACAAAGGCTGATATAGCCGATGCTAGGGTTTCTAGTGTAGGAGCCTGATACACGGTGATGCCTTCCTTATCAAGGGACCACAGATATGCCTGGTACTCCTCCCACGACCGGTGTATGATGAATGGTTCCCATTGATTGGTTTGTCTATTCTTCTTCTGTACTATGTGGAACCACTCCTTGGTATTAGTTTGTTGCCAAACATAACAGGCTCTCATGCCAGGCACAGGGGTTAACAACCCGTTGATTACTAAACCTACTTCCGTGGCATGATTTGTATGTTTTCTGAGTTGGTCATCTAGTCTTTTGCCCATCTCCATAAGCACCGAATGGGCAGTTTTATGCTCTAGGGTGATACTGTGATCGGTGTACCAGGTGATGTCAGCCATACCTGTGGAGACCATATTAACTTGATCCACATGGAGTGTGCGTTCTAGGTAGCTCTTGAAGTCCGCGGATTCATATACATCAAGGATGATTTGGTACATGGGTTGCTCCTAGTCAGAGTGATGCTGAGATTAAATATGCACAGTGCGTGTTATATTCTGTGTGCTAGTCATCACAATGTCAAAATTATAATTACACACAGCATGCTATATTCTTCCCGCTTGACCCATTTCATCCAGCCTGGAGAGTAGGATACAGCTAAGTATGTCCTCGAATGATGGGTTATCTAGGACCTTGCCCTCTGCTGCAAGTGTCAACCCACATGTCAAGATAGTCCCCTGAGGGATAGACCTCTGCTGTGGGGGAATTGTTCCTGGGATCATACTGCGTTGTATGGATGTGTAAACTACAGTGTCTACTACACCTCCGATACGATTCCACCCATCCCAAGTTTCACCTACCCGAACAGCCTCTTGTCCTTGGACTAGGCTTTGATAATTAGCCGTTTGGTGATGGGTGATGTAGAGGTGTTTACCATACGCACGAGGCAGAAGACAAAGCGCCCTCATGTCGGAATTAGCCCTGCGATACTCTATTTGGATCAATTGTTGCCTGCTGGGGTTATTCTGTTGGATCCTCTGAAGAGTAGCATCGGTGACGCAGTGCCAAAGTACTGTTCCAGTATCCAGGCAGATGGATTTCACTCCAGTTGCTTGACATGCTGTAACCATATCTGGGATTATATAACTGTCCAGGAGTTGCATGTCCAGGTTAGTCTTTTGTCCTGGGAATTTTACTGGCATCAAGTACGGCTTACTTATGATGTCTGCTCCACTGGCGAGGTGTGCTGGTGACAGAGGTTCATTTAGCTGTAGTTTGAGGATATTGAACCCTGAGAAGCGTGGAGCTGCTCTATGAAATCCCTGGTCAAAGTCGAAGTGAACCAGAGGCTTCGGGAAAGTTAAGCCCAATGTGGTCTTTGCGGTTTTGATGTCTCCCCAGGATCCTAAGATGAGGGACTCTATGCCCCAGAGTTGGAGTGGATTATTCTGCATTAGGGGTGGTGTCTGTGTACTCATGAAATCTCTCCCAGACATTGATTATCAGTTTATAATAAAGATCCTCTGGTGAGGCTATCATTGATCTGCCAAGTAGTGCCAAGTCCTGTGTGAGGGATGATGCAAATGCTAAGGATGTGTATAACATGGCAGCCATGGGATCAGTTTCTACCAGATCCTCGAATTCTTCCCAGGTGGTGTTTTCATCCATTAGCTAATCTTTCCTTTAGGATGTTAAAACTAAAATACGCATCCACTTTTATAAGGCTATGAGGACAATCACTGAAAGGGTGTTTGCAAATGGGATATCGGCTATCCTTGCGATCAAATGACTTTTGCTGTTCTTGTAACCTTAACAATAATGATTTCCTTGACATAAGTTACCTCTTCTTCTTAGCCTGCTCAATTTGTCCTTTGGAGCAATGATGAGCCACATCACAGAAGTCTTGACAGCGGCGGCCTTCCCAGGATTCCTGGTCATTGCACACAGGGGGTTTTTGCTCCCCTGACATGGCAGCCACCAACATACGTCGTTTTTCTTCAAAGAAATCCCTTAGCCATTGATCATCCAGTGTAGGAATAGGCACCAAATAGATGGGTTCGGTGATGCCTCTACCACGCGCTGATTGGGTATTACCATCACGGACGGTGATCTGTAACTGCATCCTTGTGATGGGATACCCCTGATCAGAGAGTTGTAACCTGTAGTGGTTTAACTGCATCTGCTCTTGGTACATGTCTACCTTGGTAGGGTTAACCACCCACGTAGTGATACGTTTAGGTGAACCCGCCTTTCCCCATTTCCCAGACGATTTATACACCTCTGTGTCAGAGAATCCTTCGTGTTTCTCCAACCCCAGTATCTTCATCACCCGGTAACTGCCAAAGGTTTTATAATCCGTGATAACGAAACAGCCTGGGAAAATTTCATCAGGTTCTAGGATGTCTGGGGTGCTGCGGATGGTAGTCCCTATGCGGGTTTCACTTGTTACAGTGGTCACTCCTCCAGCTGCACGTTCTAACTTCGCGTGGTGTTCATTGCCTAAGAGTGCATAGGCGTAGTTTTGAGGCTTAGCTGCATACGGTTTAGTGGCTTTGAGCCATTCTTGCATTGTGCCGTTGAGCAATCTGGTGGTTGAAGGTGTGCCATCCCAAGGACGGTCTCCGGTGATTATCTGCATCAGCGTGGGTAAGGTTAAGCAACGGTGGTTCATGCGACAAGATACTAAACAGTTCCCTATGGGAATCTTTTCCCCATCGGGGCAGATAAATTCAGTCAGTGGCATGGGTTATTCTCCCAAGGGTTATCGGCATTAACTAAGGTTAAGATGATATCTCCGTGACAGGGGGAAGGAGCACACCAACAGAGGAGATCCCTCCCTTTAAGGTTATCAATTAGCATGTGGATAAATGCTGGGTTATGTATCTTGGACCAGTTGATTAGTTCTTGGTAAGCTTCTACAGCACCTTCACGAGTTATCTGCTCACCAATCTTGAAAGGATTCCCAAAGGGAGTAGGCCTCCCAATGTAAATGGCATCCTTGGGATAAGGCATAATCTTCTTATTGTAAACCTTAGGCATGTTATCTCCAATGGGATAAATTTTCATCTACTATTTCATCATCGGTTTCTATTAAGCCTGTGGTTCGGATAAATGCCACTACCATCTCCTTAGCATACTCCCACGGAACTTTGTGTTCATAGATCAACTCATTGTATAGGATACCCCAAGTCTCAGCTATATCCTTAACTTCAAGTTGTTGTTCATTGGTCATGCTATTTCCTCCTTGTAATTCTTCTCTTTAGCTCCTCCTCTGCTTCAAGATTATCACAGCTCCATGAAGATGATCCCGGTGTGTGGGACAAAGCTTCGGAAGATTTAGTATCCCAAGGGAATTTATTGTAAGTGTACCACCGATTACCAGATTCATATCTGTCAGATATAAGCTCCACCTCAACAAGTTTTGACCTCTTCCTATGACGACCCTTGGACCTTGATACAAAACACACGTATGTGAAGCGGTCTTGTATGGGGTCCCAGAGATCAGGAAGGATATCCTCCTCAGCTTCTGATAAAGCTTCTTGATATTCATCATTGGTCACGATGTGACTGGGATGCTAAAGATAATGTTGGTACAATTATTACACATCCAGAGAATGTTCGCGGTCTTGTGTGCATTAAATTCTAATCCATAATATCCGAATTGATGTGTGTAACAAAAACAAACTTCACACCATTTAACCTTAGTTATGTCTGATATCATGTAACACACCACCCTTGGTGTGTGGGTATCCAATCCCAAGCTAGGGGACACAACCTCAGTAGCAGTTTAACTTAGCTGTGTCCTCCGGACCCCGATTACGGGTACGACACCACACGGGACGGGGAGAGATTCAGGCCCACATAACCTGGTCGTACTTTCCCGGCTTATTAGAACTGGATACCCCCACAAGGTATCTCTCCTGAGGGGAGGAGGAATACCCCCTCCCCGGGTAGCCTACTGAACTGATCCTAGGCTATGATTAGGTATGTACCATCAGGCTGAGCTTGAACCTCGTTTGAAGCTATCAAGCCTGGGATAAACTGGCTCTGAGCAATTGCGTTCACTAGGCCAAGATCACCCCTGATAGTCTGGTCAGTAATAGCCGCGGAGAAGAAATCAGCCGCGGTTTTGTTGTGCAGTAATTGTTTGGCTCTGGTGCGGGCATCAAGAGTATCATCAGCAACTGCCGCAGTTACGGGGGGAGTAACCGCCGTAGCTACCGGAGCTACCGGGACAGCTTGGGGAACTGGTGGCGCCATAGCCTGAGCCACCGGAACAGCAGCTGCAGGAACATCCGGAATAGGGGCTACAGGGGCTATAGGTTGAGGTACCGGAGGAATTATCGCTGGAGCAGTGGGTACCGGCATACCAGGTACAACTGCAGGGGCTACAGCTAAAGGAGGAGTTGGCATTGCAGGTACTAAGTTAGAATTTGCAGGAGCACCATTGACCCCAGGAACTGGGTGTGGATATTCAGCAACATAGCGAGGAACCACTTGAACCCCAGTTTGAACAAAGCCTACCATCTCCCAAGTTACCCCGGTCATGTCTTTGCCTGTGTTACGGTCTTGCCCAAAGACCGTAGCATCATGACGGACCATGTGGACCCATTGACCCATTAGTTGATCTATATCCAGTATATCCATTGTGACGCCAAATGCCCTAGCTATGGTTTCACCGAGTTTACCCCAACCTGAATTAACGCTCTGTGAAATCTTGATGGCTAGGGTAATTTCAGCATAGGGCCAGGGGGTATCCGAGTGCAGCACTTGGCAATTGCCAAATGACAAGTTTACGTTTTGGTTACCGAAATTATCAGGTGCAACAGCCCAGGCTGTGCATTGACCTATGAACTCAGCTACCGGGATTCTATTACCACCTTGGGAGAGGCCTCTCCATGAGGGTTTAGCTAGGGGATTAATCATTCCTGGTTGCATTGGTTGTAGCAAGATTCTCCTTGTTTTGGTTACTAAATTTGTGTGTCGGATTTATCAAGTCTAGCATAAATCATTGCTTGCGGTAAGACTACGTCTATACACTACAACAACTCACGACTTGAAACAGTATCACCAAGGGATTCTGTATCCTCTGGTGCTTCAATTATAATCTCCCCTGGGGGCTCAATTCCACCTCCTGATAGGATATTGGTTAGTTGAATTATTGTGGTTTTTATCTTTTCAATGTCTACCTCCTGATACCTTTTTGGTATTCCTCCTAGCAGTTTCAACTTATTGAAGTTCCTAAGCAAGGCTGATTGAAACTTCTGATAAGCTTCTAGGTCATCTAGTGTAAGTTGGTCTAAGGGGGTTTGGAGCGGTAACTTCTCTACCCAGTATGTATATGCATTTGCCAGGGTACTTAACACCCGGCGTCTTTGCTCCTTTTGGTCAGAGGTTAAATCTAATGCGGGGCGACCTCCTCCGTGCCCCAGAACTCGGTTCTCATGTGAAATGATTTGCCTTTTTAACCTGGCTAGGTGACAATTATAGTGGTAATGGACCCTGAGGAATTGTCTTCCATCCTTGAACTTCTTATGTAGGGTGTCATCAACCCTATGCTCACCAGGTTCTATGACTTGACCACACCCAGAACATTTAGTGGGTCTGGATGCTACCACTGCTTTCATGGGCAACTCCTAATGTGATACTTATTTCAAGTGTAAGCTTAACATCATATGATACGTTTGTCAAGTTAAATAT
>Ga0114898_1001866_pt1 | contig 11694 bp, 9 predicted proteins | sample Malvired_Geostar_FD_83496 | JGI IMG/M metagenome (GOLD analysis project Ga0114898, IMG submission 83496) | Marine viral communities from the Global Malaspina Expedition - Malaspina viral metaG DeepMed_Geostar | ecosystem: Environmental > Aquatic > Marine > Oceanic | place: Mediterranean Sea... | reverse complement strand
GATTAGGAAGTTTTATCAAAAAGATAACAAAGCCTATCAAGAAAATTGCTAAAAGCAAGCTTGGAAAAGCGGCTTTAATAGGTGGCTTAGGGGCATTTGGACTAGGTTCACTAGGTGGTGGTGTAGGCTGGGGAAGATTTTCTCCTGCCGCTATGAAAGCAGGCTTAGGTAAAATAGGTGGCTGGGGTGCCAGCAAATTCTTAGGAAACGTAGGAACAACATTACCTGGTCAAGCAACTCAAAGAACCGGTGGTCTATGGAATTGGATTAAAGGTAATCCAGGCAAATCAGCAATGTTAGGTTTAGGCGCAGCAGGAGTGGCAGCACCTTTTTTCGCAGGCAAAGCTGACGAAGAAGAAGAAGGAGATTCATGGTCTGTAACTCCTTCAAGTATTGCTGACATAAGATTAATGGCAAGGAATCAAGATCCAAGTTTAGCTTTCATGCCGAGCTCAAATTATGTTCAATCAGGATATTATTTAAAAGATGGTGGTATCGCACGATTAGCTAATGGCGGTCAACCAGGAAACGCTCAAGCAGAACAAATGCTAAAAATGGAATATCAAAAGTATCGTAACCAAGGTGGTACGATGTCTTATCAACAATTTAAAATGGCAGTCTTACAACAGGCTCAAGGTCAAGGCCCAATGGCTCAGGGACAACCTCAAAGAGGAGGTTATCAAGGTGGCGAATTAGTAGAAGATGCATCTATGATTGAAGAAACACCCACAGGTATGATGGAAGAAAATGTTGAAGAGGTTCAAGGCGAACCAACACGAGAACAAATGGAAGCTTTAGCAATGGAAATTTTCCAATTACGATTAGAAGAATTAGATGAAGAACAATTAATGATTGTTTATCAAGCGGCAATGGAACAGCAACCTGAAGAAGTAGCTATGCAGGAAGAAGACATTCAGTTTGATCCTCAGATGGCAGCTCCTCAAATGGCAGCTAATGGTGGACTTATGGGAACTCATGTTCCGGGATATACAACACCAGCAGGACATAACCAATGGGGCTATAGAACAGGTGGAGTAAGAGTTGGTAAAGCTGAAGGCGGACTTATGAGTCTCGGTGGTATGGAAAAAGATTATAGAGCTGAAGGTGGATTTGTGCCATTAGGTAAAGAGGAAAAAGCAGATGATGTACCCGCAAGACTTTCTAAAAACGAATTTGTATTTACAGCCGACGCTGTAAGAAATGCTGGCGGTGGTGACATTGATGCTGGCGCTGAAGTCATGCAGAACATGATGGAAAATTTAGAAGCAGGCGGAGAGATTTCAGAAGAATCTCAAGGTGGCGGAGGAGAAGAAATGATATCCGAAGAAGAACTAATTGAAGCACCTAATGGTGCACAAGAAATGTACAATCAACAAGCAATGTTACAATCAAGGATGGCATAATGGCAAACGGTATACCAAGTTATTTAGAAGACACAGCAAAAGATTATGCCAAACAGGCAACAGCAACCTATTCGGCACCTATAGATACAAGTAAATTTACAGGTTCACAGTTCGTTGCAGGAGAAGATCCTTTACAAACATCAGCTATTAATTTAGCCCAACAAGGTGTTGGGGGTTATCAACCTTATTTAACAGCAGCTCAAGCTAATGTAGGAGCAGCAGGAACTGCGCAAGCAGGTCTAGGAGCATTGAGCGGTGCCCAGGCGTATCAACCATTCATGTCTCCATATCAACAAGATGTAATTGATACATCTCTACAAGCATTCGACAAGCAAGCGGCACAGCAACAACAAGCTTTAAGAGATCAAGCACTCGGAGTACCTGGTGCTTTCGGTGGTGGACGTGAAGGTGTTCAACAAGCTGAATACCAAGCAGGAAGTGATATGAATAGAGCCATGCTTGAAGCACAAATGCGACAACAGAATTTTCAACAAGCCCAAATGGGAGCACAAACAGCTTTCGGCCAACAACAACAAATGGCTCAGGGCCAACTAGGATTAGGACAAGCTCAGATGGGTCTAGGTAATTATCAAATGGCTGGACTTGGAGCAGACGTCGGAGCTCTTGGACAAATGGGAAGTTTAAGACAGGCACAAACACAGGCTCAGTTAGCCGCTCAACAACAAGCGGCGCAGACGGCAGCTTATGAACCGTATGGAAGATTATCTCAGTATGGTCAAGGCATTACAGGATTAGCAGGTGGAGTAGCAGCTGCAACACCTTATGCTCAGCCTCAACAACAAAGTCCTTGGTCATCAGCCTTAAGCACAGCTTTAGGAGTGGGAGGTTTGTATCAAAAAATGTTCCACCCACAACCAATGTTTGGAAATATAAAATAATGAGAACTTTAAATAGACCAATGTTTAACATGGGTGGTCCCATTAAACAGGGGATCATGGATGGAATTAGAGAACCAAAAAAGAACGGTGGAAAGATGTTATTGGTTGGTCAACATCCAAAAGAATTTAGAGATAAAAGTGGAAGAGAAAAACACTGGTTCCCCGTACTTGCATGGGGCGCTAATGCATTAAGAGCAGCACCAATGGTTTGGAGAGGAATGAAAGCAGCTAGAACTTTGGCTCCAGGAAAATTAGGTGCATGGGGAAGAGTAAAAGATGTTCTTGGATTTGGTGCTCCGAGATATAGAGCTACTTCTGCTACAATAAAAAGAGGTGGACCAAGAGTGCCTGATGCACAAGGAAGTTATTCTCCTGTAACTCTTACTCCAGGTAAAGATATGGGTATACTACAGGCTTTAAAAGATCCTAAAAGATTTGGTATGTTTCTTAGAGAACGTCCTCTTACATCTTTAACAGCTCTTACACTTCCTGCGACGGCTGCTGACCTGACAAGGAAACATGGAGCAGATGTTGCAAAAGGAGGATGGAATTTAGCAAAAAAATATGCAGCGGCAGTAGTACCTGGTGATCAAAGTCATTGGTGGGAAGAGCCAGTAACACATGACACCGTTCCAGGAGTTCCAGGTGGCGGCGATCCAGAAATGTATTATGATAAAACAAGAAAAGTTAAAAAAGAATTATCTGAATCAGAGAGAAAAGCTTTCGCTCTCAAACAACGAAATGAACGAGTTAATAAATATTTAGACATGATGGGTTATGAGAGCTCCAAGAAGACAGCGATCGCTGATGCTCTTATCGATGCAAGTAAAATTGTAGGCGACAGAGGAACATTGGATCTAAAAAATATTGGTCAAGAATTAATTAGTCCCATCATTCAAGCAACAAGCAAACGACTTGATAAACCAGAACAAATTAGAGAAGCAGTAGGTCTCATGGCTACTAAAGCTGAGATCGAAAAAGATCTTAGTGCAGAGACAGATTTTCTTGATAAAGAAGCTAAAAGAACTCAAATAGCACTTGGGAAGAAAAATTTAGAACGAGGATTTGAAAAAGATATGGCTGACTTCTTCCTTGGCAGCAGAACAAAACCAGATAAAAAACAAACTGAAACATATGCTCGTATTAAAGCCGATGAATATGGTCTACCATTCAAAAAGGTAACTAATGAAGAGCTAGCAAAAGCTCCTGAAGGAGCTTCAGAAACAGAAATAATACAATCGGTTGTAGGGGATGATGGTATTTACATGGTAGGAAATGCCATGGTCAAAGTTACAGGCGGTGTACCCAAAATATTAATAGGAGCGTAGTAAATGGCAACTTTCCAGGAAATGGTAACCCAAGCCAGAAGCTCTTCAGGTATCCACGACAATAATAAAGTAGGAACATTTGAATCAGTCCTAGCTGGAATAGGCTCAGGTCTTATTGGTATTCCTAAAGGTTTATTTTCTTTGGGCGCAACGCTCATGGATCTAGGTGTCAACTCAGGCAAAGCAGCAGCCGTTGAACAATGGTTCGATGATCTTACAGACTTAGATGAAAAAGCGGAAGCAACAACAGCTGGAAAACTCACAGAAGTTTTAGTTAACATTGGTGTGCCTGGTGGATTAGCCTTTAGACATGGAACAAAGATGGCGAACGCAGCCATGCAGGCTTCCAAAAATGGAAAATATTTAGACCTTAAGAATCCTATCTTACAGAAAGGACTTAAAGATACTTATAAGCTTACTTCAAAAGGTAAAGGCAAGCAGTTTATGACTGGAGCTTTACTCGGAGGTGCAGCCGAAGGTGTGTTCATTGGAGACGTAGAAGATGTAGGAAGTCTTGGAGATCTTTTAGGAGGTCCCACAGAAATTGATCGAGGCGAAGGTAAGGATGCCGTTAGAGATTTATTAAACAGAGTTAAGTTCGGAACTGAAGGAGCTTTATTTACAGGCTTGATCGGAGGAACCGGAGCAACGATTAGAAAATTAAGAAACAGGAACAACGAATTAGATATTGCTAACAGTCAGATGGATCGATGGATCGACAAAGTAGGGTCCTGGTTCAGATCTAGAAGTGGCTGGACGCCTGAGGCATTTGCTGAGTTTAGAAAATCCAAAGGACTAGCAGGAGGCGATGCACGATTCGCTAAAACAATGTCCAGAGATATTGATAAGTCTATCGATGCGATGTATCCACGAATGAAATCCATTATGGATAACGCACCCACAACTAAAGCCAGAGAGAAATTCATGGCCGACGTTAACGACGCGCTTCTTTCTGGAATGCCCACACTAGATGATGCCGGTAAAGTAAGCTGGGGTCCGATGAACAAGGAAGCACTGGAGAAAGTCGTTAGAACAATGGATGACCTTTTGCCTAGAGCAAAAGCAGCCGAAGCTATTTCAGAGTTAACAGGAAATCTAAGTGCGATTAGAACTAAATGGGGAAAATTATTCGACGAGCTTGGAAGCACCCTGTCTAAAGATCAAATTCAAGAATTTAAAGCTGTCTTCGGTAAAAAATTTAAAGGTTATTTAGGATCAACCTATCAGTTTATGTACAATAAATCTTTGATCCCTTGGTTTAGATATAAACCTAGTCGAGAATTAATTGATAGAGCGAAACAAGTTTTTATGGACAGTGCTAAAGCAGCCGACAGACCTATAGGACAAGAAGAAGCAGAAACCCTGGTGAAGAGAGTAATAGACTCAGCTTTTCTACCTAAAGGATTTAGATTGGACAAACCTTCAGATGCTTTGTTCTCTATTCCCAGCTTCTTTCTTAACCGAACCTCATTAAAGGCTGCAGCAACACCGCGGGGTACTCAGATAGCTTCTATCGCTGCACTTAAGAATCCTGCTGACCGTAAACTTTTTGAACAACTCTTAGGTAAAAACCAGAATCCAATGCAAACGATCCTCGCAGGGACCGCTAAACTTTCCATGATTGTAAGAAGAAATGTTTTCTTTAGAGATTTAATGAAAAAGAATGATGAGCTTTTACAAAAAGCTTACAAGGAAATAGAAGCAACAGGGAAGACTAATATCATGCCCATGTTTGTTAGGAGTGAAGACGAAGCTCTACAGTTTTTTGGACCTAACTATAAACGAATGGAGGTTATTGATCCTGCTCAAACATTACAGGTAGGAACAGGACCTCGACAAACTTATTATGCAAAAGAAGCTAAAGCTGCTAAGGCACGTGCTAAACAAGGTCTACCCCCAAAAGATACGCAAAAGATGGGAGTGGATGGAGCGACGAATCCTTTCTCTAATCCAGACGCTCCTTGGTTTGCTACGCCGGGTATGGCGGATGCAATGAAACAGGTAGGAATGGGAGTTGCTGATAAACAAATGGTTAGTCAACTTTATCACAGCTTACTGCTTTATCCAAAAGCAACTTCACAAATTGCTAAAACCATTTTATCTCCTGTGACTCACATGAGAAATTTTATAAGTGCTGGAGCATTTGCTGCCGCGAATGGGATCGTTCCGTTTGCAGATAAGGAAGCAATCAAAATGGCTTACTCAGCTTTACAAACTCCTTTGAAAGGAACAGGACTCAACAATAAACTTTACGATAGACTCTTAGAACTTGGAGTGGTGAATACTAACGTACGATTAGGAGATGTTAGTCGACTGTTGGAGGATGTTCAATTTGGTAAGACCATGACCGCTAATAAAGGAACGGCCATGTTACTTAAACCTTTACAAAAATTAAAGTCTGTCGGTCAAGATTTATATACTGCTGAAGATGACTTCTGGAAAATATATTCCTGGGCTGTAGAAAAAAAGAGAATGGAATCAGCCTTTAGAAGCATAGGACTTACTAAAAATTTAAATCAGACTTTTAAAAATACTGCAGGTGAAACCATTAACTTAACCGATGACTGGTTGGAAAGAGAAGCAGCCGACATCGTTAAGAATAATATTCCCAACTACGATTTCGTTTCAGATTTTGTTAAGAGCACACGTAAATTGCCCTTAGGAAATTTCGTATCGTTCCCGGCAGAGATTGCAAGAACCGGAACGAACATTGTTGAACGAGCTTTGAGAGATATTAATTTTGAAATAATAGTAAACGGCAAAAAACTTAAACCTTTTCAAGCCATCGGTTATCAAAGATTGATGGGCTTTGGTGTAACAGTAGCCGCTGTACCTTATGCAACGACTGAAATGTTCAAGGCGCTTTACGATGTAACAGATGAAGAACAAGCAGCGATCAGAAGATATGTAGCAAGCTGGTCCAAGAATTCAACGATCCTTCCAATCAAGGATCCGGAAACAGGAGAGTTTAAGTATGTCGATTTCTCTCATGCCAATGCCTACGATACTTTAGTAAGACCCGTGCAAGCGGTAATCAATTCAGTCGCTGATGGAAGAACAGACAACGATGGAATCATGGATGATTTTATGTTGGGAACTTATACTGCTATGAAAGAATTTGCTTCACCATTTATTTCAGAATCTATTTGGACCGAAGCAGCTGCTGATCTTGTTATGAGAAAAGGAAGAACAAGAGATGGCTTTGAAGTTTATAATCCAAAGGATAGAGCAGGAACTAAAATGTGGGAAGGATTTAAACATTTAGTAGATGCTCAAATGCCTTTCTCTTATCCTCAACTTAAAAGATTAGATACATCTCTTAAACAAATAGATGTCCTAACTAAAGGAAAGTATGATGAATATGGACAAGACTATGAATTCGGTGATGAGTTCGCAGGACTCTTTGGATTCAGAGCAGTTCAAGTTAACCCAGGTCGAACCATGAAATATAAAGTGGCTGACTATCAACAAGGAGTTAGAAAGTCCGGGTCTTTATTTACCAGAGTAACTTTAAAAGGTGGACCGATTGAGCCAAGAGAAATTGTTGATGCTTACATCAATGCTAATCGATCTTTGTTTGGTGTGAAAAAGAATCTTAAACTAGACATGGATGCAGCAAGAACATTAGGAATCTCAGACGAAAAATATGATCAGGCTATGGACAGAGTATCTAATGTTGAACAGAGCGCAATTGATGAGGGTGTATTCAGACCTTATACTATCTCGGCCAACATCGAAGAAGCTTTCCAAACTCATGCAGATGAGATGGGTGTAGCTAATCCTTTGGATGCAGCTTACGATATTATTAGTGATCTTGAGGATCAATTCTCTGACCTTTCTTTAGATGATCTATTTCCTGACATACAAAACCCATTAATGCCTAGCATTATGGATCAAGGCGTTATTCCCGGCCTTAATACGGGGACTCCATTAAATTTACCTGGTGTAAACCCTGGGGCATTCACAAATCAGGGTGGAACTATGCCATATAATCAAATGACAACTCAACAAAAAATTGATAGACTTTTCGGCCGGAGTTAAAAAAATTATGACACCTAAAACTATTCGAGAACACATTATAAGTTTGCATGGCCACGTGACAGGGTTGAAGAAGGATATTGCAAGCCTAAAAACCAATCATTTAAAGCACATGAATAGTGATATTAAAAATTTGGGTGGCAAGATAGACAAAATCTATTGGGTTCTTTTGGCGACGGTGGGGGCTGTTGCTTTTCAATTAATTAATCTGTTAGTTAAAACTATTTAATGAAATTATCTAAAAATTTTAGCTTAGCTGAGCTATGCAAGTCACAGACAGCTACAAGGATGGGCCTTGATAACAACCCTAGTGAGGATGAGCAGGAGAACTTAAGATTGCTCTGTGAGAGGGTCCTACAGCCCGTACGGGACCATTTTAATCACACAGTCACCATTTCTAGCGGATATCGCAACGAAATCCTGTCAAAAAAGATAGGTAGTTCAAGCGCTTCGCAGCATTGCAAGGGAGAGGCAGCGGATTTTGAAATCTTTGGTATTGCAAATAATGAAGTCAGCGATTGGATCAAAGAGAACCTCATGTTTGATCAATTAATTCTCGAGTACTTTGAACCAGGCCAACCCAATTCGGGCTGGGTCCACGTAAGTTACAAGAAAGAGATAAACAGTAATAGAAAGGAGTACTTGATGGCTATCAAAACAGATGGTAAAACATCATACAAACCTGTCCTAGGTCTATCCACGGATCGGTATGTAAAGTAATTATGTTTAAAATTCAGGATATACTATTAAGAGTTCCAAATATGATATCCGATAAAGAATGCAAGCTCTTAATTAATTATCATAAGAAGCATGAGAAAGAGTATTACTTAGAACATTGTCCTGAGGCAACTTCAGGAATTGATACTTATTCAAGTTTTAAAAGTATCGATCTGCCGGGTGAAAGCAAGGTTCACACTCTCGTACATCAAAAGACTAAAGCAATGGTGAAAAAATGGCTGGACCATTTAAAAAAGTTTAAAGCTTTTCACCTACCCCTACTTTCCCAATCCTTAAACTGTTCCCATAAATATAGACTTTTAAAATATGAACCAGGTGCAAAGATTCATCCTCACACTGACTTTGTTGATTACGTTTACGCTAGTTGCACTTTTAATTTAAATGATAAGTATACTGGAGGAGAATTTAAATTCTGGAATGGTCAACATAAAGTTGTATTAAAAAAGGGAGAAGGAATGATATGGCCGGCGGATTATTTCTGGATTCATGAAGTGAATCCCATTAAGACAGGAGTACGATACTCTACAAATTGTTTTATTATGTCATTAGATCAAAATCTAGCTGAACAAGTGAATAAGCAGGCCTATGACCAGGCAGCCATACGAAAGCCAAGCCGTCCCCAATATTTTTAAGAAAAATTAAAGATAAAGCGTAAAAATTTCTGAGCAACCTTTTACTACACTCCCAGAAAATGTAGGATTAAATATATCCAAGCCAACCGGTTAAAATATATTTTTCATGTTGCTTGGTGATTTGACCTTTATGTGTATGGGTAAAATCTGTAGGCCATATCAATGTAAGCCCTTTTTCAGAAGGAACCGTGAGTTCTTGATATTTAAACTGGGTACCGGCCTCAGGGACCGTATTTAAAAAAGTCATAAAGACGAGACATCGGTTATCTTTTCTTTCTCTTTCACAATGCCAAATTTTAAATCCTTCTCCCGGCTTATAATGTTGGATCTGGGGGGACTCTATCATTCCAAATTTATCAAAATTCTGAACTTCTGGAAATTTTTCTTCATACTTATGAATCACTTCTTCTAAATAGTTTCTATATTCTTGAAAAGATGGGTGATCATAATGTGGGTGAATAGCTAGTTCAGTAGATTTTTTTTCAGCGGGATCGATACGTACAGGAGGACCAACTACTCCTGGAGTATGATTATCTTCATTATCTTTAAAAAGTTTAATCAGTTCGTCGCAAAGATTTGAAGGAATATACCACCCTCCAATCATACTTTCTTTTGGTAGAATATATTCTTTTAAATCCATGCTTTTAATTCTTCTCCCATAATTGTAGTGGCAATATTTATTTTTTTTCTCAAAGCCTTAACAATTCTTTCATCAATAGTATCTTCTACGAAAAGATCAATATACGTCATTGGAAAATGTTGACCAATACGATCAATTCGTGCTTCCGATTGTTGACGTTTTTCTAAATCATATCCATTAGAATAATAAATCATTGTGGATGCGGCTGTTAGTGTTATTCCATAACCACCTGTTTGAGTGGTACCAACTAGAAACCTGACTGGATTAGTCGGGTTTTGAAATTTTTCAATATTATCTTGGCGCTCGTTCATAGGAGTCTTTCCATAATAAGACACTACTGAGTTATCCCCATACTCTTTTTTAAGATGTTCGACTATTGTTTCTACGTCGTACTGGTAATGTGCCCATATTACAACCTTACCGTGTATCTCTTCTAATGTGTCAAGTAATTCAACCGTTCGATTATTTTTTATAGGTTTAATAGTTCCATCATCGGCTGTGAAGTGACCACAATTAATTTGTTGAAGTCTCATGAGCTGAGTTAAAACAGTAGCAGTCGTCATCATCTTTCCATCCATTTGAGCCAGGGCTAAATGCTTCATTTGTTTATAAACTTTTTCTTGTTCGGGCGTTAGTTTAACAATTCGTTTCATATACGTTTTAGCCGGCAAATCCAAACACTCATCTTTCAGTACTCTAAAAGAAAAAGCTTTTAATTTTTCAGCTAACTCTTCAAGATTTCTATATCCTACTACGATTTGGACAGAACGACCCCCAAAGTTGGCAGTTCTCATTACAGCATAACGGGTTCTGAAGGTGTAATAAGAAGTATGTCCCAAAAGTTCAGGTTCTAAAAAATCACATTGTTTATAGAGATCTAATGGTGACTTAGTAACCGGTGATCCTGTAAGGATTCTTCTATACTTGGCATGAGGAGCTAATGAACAAATGTTTTTAGTTCTCTTTGCATCTGGATTCTTGATAGTAGTACTTTCATCAACCGCCATCAGCGTACTATGACAACTTAGAAATTTATACGCGAAGTCTAATCCCTTTTTAGTAGAAAATGATTCTACGTTCATAACTAGAACATGAAAACTTTCCCCGGATTCAAATAAGACATCTAATTTTTTTTGTTGTTTTTTATTTATGTTGGCTTGCCACAATACTACTTTGCTTTCGATATGATCAGGTAGATGCGTAGGTATTTCTTGATTGTACCAGGTACCTATCACTCCTTTGGGAGCTATAATTAAGGCACCATTAATTTTTCCTTGGTCGTAAAGTATGGCCATATTATCTAGTAATACTTTTGACTTACCTGTCCCCATCTCCATAAAATATGCAAAATAAGGCTTCTCACAGGAAAGCTCTAAAGCTTTTAACTGATGCTTATAGGGCGTCGTCTTAAATTTATAATTCATAATTTTTCTTCTTTCTAGTTGACAATATATATACAATATCCTATATTGTTTGTCAATGAAAGAAAATACAGTATATGTAATACAAGAAATTCCAGGCACTTCGTCAGGTAATCCTAAAATAAATATTATGGGTGCGTCTAAATACGGAGAATTTAAATTTTTATTGCCGGAACTTTCTCAAATAATTTTCTCTCCAGGCCCTTTAGTTTTTAAATTAAGAAAATCTTTAAAGGACTTTAGCGAAGAAGATTATTTATTATTAACAGGAGATCCTGCTATTATTGGAGTTGCATGTTCTATAGTTTCTGACATTACAAACGGTAAATATCAATTATTAAAATGGGATAAACAAGAACGAAAGTATTACCCCATTAAAATTAATCTACATGAGAAAGGAGAAATTAATGAATAATATTGATTTTGAACAAGACCAGAGAAAGGACTTGGATTCTGTAAATGAATCTAATAAATTATCTGATCAAGTAGTAAAGCTAACGCATCTCGAAGATGAATTAGCTTTCAAAGAAATGGAACTAAAAGAACTTAAAAGAAAAGTGGAATTAGTTTCAGGAGAAATCATTCCTACAATGAT
>Ga0114898_1001865_pt1 | contig 11697 bp, 6 predicted proteins | sample Malvired_Geostar_FD_83496 | JGI IMG/M metagenome (GOLD analysis project Ga0114898, IMG submission 83496) | Marine viral communities from the Global Malaspina Expedition - Malaspina viral metaG DeepMed_Geostar | ecosystem: Environmental > Aquatic > Marine > Oceanic | place: Mediterranean Sea... | reverse complement strand
ACGTTTTCTTTCAGGCCGCGCAGGTAGTCGCGCTTGCCGGTTACCGCTGCTTCGGTCAGTACGCGGGTCGTTTCCTGGAACGACGCGGCGGAGATGAACGACTCAGTGGCCAAGCTGGCCTTGGTGATACCCAGCAGCAAGCGCTGATACTTGGCCGGGAACTTGCCTTCTTTCTCCAGGCGCTCGTTCTGCTCCAGTACGCGCACCAGTTCCGCCTGGTCGCCGGTAATGAAGTCAGAGTCGCCGGAATCGGTGATCTCCACCTTGCGCAGCATCTGACGTACGATAACTTCGATGTGCTTGTCGTTGATGCCTACGCCCTGCAGACGATAAACGTCCTGTACTTCGGCGGTGATGTACTTGGCCAGCTCCGCGACACCCAGCAGACGCAGGATATCGTGCGGGTTGCTTGGGCCATCGGAGATCACCTCACCCTTCTCGACCGTCTCGCCTTCGAACACGGCGATTTGACGCCATTTCGGGATCAGCGCCTCGAACGGATCGCCAGACTCAGGCGTAATCGTCAAACGACGCTTACCTTTGGTCTCTTTACCGAAGCTCACCACACCGCTGATTTCCGCCAAAATGGCAGGCTCTTTGGGTTTACGCGCTTCGAACAAGTCAGCCACGCGGGGCAGACCACCGGTGATGTCCTTGTTACCCGACGCCTCGACCGGTATACGCGCAACGACCTCACCTACACCGATGGTCGCACCGTCGTCCACCGAGATAATGGAGTTACCCGGTAGCAGGTACTGAACCGGCGTATTGGAACCGGACACGGATACGTACTCACCAGCGGCATCTTTCAGCATCACCATCGGGCGCTTGTCACGACCCGCCATTGGGCGTGCGGCCGACTCGATCACTTCGATGGACGACAGACCGGTCATTTCATCGACGCTGCGGTGCATGGTGACACCCTCGTCGAGATCGATGAACTGCGCCTTACCTTCTACTTCCGCAATGATCGGGTGCGTGTGCGGATCCCACTTAGCCACTACCGCACCGGCATCAACCACGTCGCCGTCACGTACGGAGAGTTCAGCACCATAGGGCAGCTTGTAGTACTCACGCTCACGACCGTGATCGTCGGCAACCGCCAAGGCGCTCGAACGAGAGACCACGACCAGCTTGCCGTCGGCACGTTCAACGTGCTTGATGTTATGCAGGCGCACTTTACCGCCGTGCTTGACCTGAACGCTGTCGACCGCAGACGAACGCGATGCTGCACCACCGATGTGGAACGTACGCATGGTCAGCTGAGTACCCGGCTCACCGATCGACTGTGCGGCGATGACACCCACAGACTCACCGATGTTGACCTGGTGGCCACGGGCAAGGTCACGTCCGTAACAGGCGGAACACACGCCGTGAGCCGTATCACAGGTAATCGTGGAGCGTACGACGATTTCGTCCACGCCCATGGTGTCCAGCGAGGCACACCACTTCTCGTCGAGCAGCGTATTACGCGGAATCAGTACTTCTTCGGTGCTCGGATCGACAACATCAATGGCCACAACACGGCCCAGTACGCGCTGAGACAGCGGTACGATGATGTCGCCACCCTCGATGATCGGGTGCAGCGTCAGGCCGTTTTCGGTGCCACAGTCGGCCTCGGTAATCACCAAGTCCTGAGCAACGTCTACCAGACGACGAGTCAGGTAACCGGAGTTGGCCGTTTTCAGTGCCGTATCCGCCAGACCTTTACGTGCGCCGTGGGTCGAGATGAAGTACTGAAGTACGTTCAGACCTTCACGGAAGTTGGCAACGATCGGCGTTTCGATGATCGAGCCATCCGGCTTGGCCATCAGGCCACGCATACCCGCCAACTGACGGATCTGAGCGGCACTACCACGAGCACCGGAGTCGGCCATGATGAAGACGCTGTTGAACGAGTCTTGCTCGACGTCGTTACCATCACGATCAACGACCGTCTCTTTCGAGATACCCACCATCATCGCCTTGGCAACTTTATCGTTCGCCTTGGACCAGATATCGATAACTTTGTTGTACTTCTCGCCTGCGGTTACCAGGCCAGAGGAGAACTGGTCTTCGATCTCTTTGACTTCTGCTTCAGCGGCATCAACGATCTCGGTCTTGGCATCGGGGATAACGAAGTCGTTAACACCGATCGAGGCGCCGGACCAGGTCGCCAGACGGAAACCGGTGTACATCAACTGGTCAGCGAAGATAACCGTGGGCTTGAGGCCCGCACGACGGTATACCTCGTTGATCAGGCTGGAGATCGCCTTCTTCTTCATCGGCTGATCGATCAGCGCGAACGGAACGCCTTCCGGCAGAATGCGGAACAACAGCGCACGACCGACGGTGGTGTCGTAAAGACGGCGGTGCTCGGAGCGCTCGCCAGTCTCTTCGTCGACGTCCACTTCGTCCAGACGCACCTTGACGCGGGCATGCAGCGACACGGACTGTGTGCCGAAGGCGCGCTCTACCTCATTGAGGTCGGAGAACACCATGCCTTCGCCCTTGGCGTTGATCTTTTCACGGGTCATGTAGTACAGACCCAGAACAACGTCCTGCGACGGTACGATGATCGGCTCGCCGTTGGCCGGCGACAGCACGTTGTTAGTCGCCATCATCAGCGCACGGGCTTCGAGCTGTGCTTCCAGGGTCAGCGGTACGTGGACCGCCATCTGGTCACCGTCAAAGTCGGCGTTGTAAGCCGCACAGACGAGCGGGTGCAGCTGGATCGCCTTACCTTCGATCAGCAGCGGCTCGAACGCCTGGATACCCAAACGGTGCAGCGTCGGCGCGCGGTTAAGCAGTACTGGGTGTTCGCGGATAACGTCGGCCAGGATGTCCCACACTTCCGGCAGTTCGCGCTCAACCATCTTTTTCGCGGCTTTAATCGTGGACGCATGGCCCAGCGACTGCAGCTTGGAGTAGATGAACGGCTTGAACAGCTCGAGCGCCATTTTCTTCGGCAGACCACACTGGTGCAGACGCAGGGTCGGGCCCACGGTAATGACCGAACGGCCTGAGTAGTCTACGCGCTTACCCAGCAGGTTCTGACGGAAACGACCCTGCTTACCTTTGATCATATCGGCAAGCGATTTCAGCGGGCGCTTGTTAGAGCCGGTAATCGCACGACCACGGCGGCCGTTATCCAACAGCGCGTCGACCGCTTCCTGGAGCATCCGCTTCTCGTTACGCACGATAATATCCGGTGCGTTAAGATCCAGCAGTCGCTTCAGACGGTTGTTGCGGTTGATCACACGACGGTAAAGGTCGTTAAGATCGGAGGTCGCAAAGCGGCCGCCGTCCAGCGGTACCAACGGACGCAGATCCGGCGGCAGCACGGGCAGCACTTCCATGACCATCCACGCCGGCGCATTGCCGGAGTGGTAGAACGCCTCCAGCAGCTTCAAGCGCTTGGAGAGCTTCTTGATCTTGGTTTCAGAGTTGGTCTGCGGAATCTCTTCACGCAGCGTGTTGATCTCTTCTTCCAGATCGATGTCTTTGAGCAGCTCCTGAACGGCTTCGGCACCCATACGGGCGTCGAAATCATCGCCGAACTCTTCTAGCGCTTCGAAGTACTGCTCGTCGTTCAACAGCTGACCACGCTCCAGCGTGGTCATGCCGGGGTCGATGACCACGAAGCTTTCGAAGTACAGTACGCGCTCGATATCACGCAGCGTCATATCGAGGAACATGCCGATACGCGACGGCAGGGATTTCAAAAACCAAATGTGAGCCACCGGCGATGCCAGTTCGATGTGACCCATGCGCTCACGGCGCACGGCCGCCTTGGTGACTTCGACACCACACTTCTCACAGATGATGCCGCGGTGCTTCATGCGCTTATATTTGCCGCACAAGCACTCGTAGTCTTTAACCGGGCCGAAAATCTTGGCACAGAACAGACCATCCCGTTCCGGTTTAAAGGTACGGTAGTTGATGGTCTCAGGCTTCTTCACCTCGCCGAAGGACCAGGAGCGAATCATGTCCGGCGACGCCAGGGTAATCTTGATCGCGTCAAACTCTTCGGACTGAGATTGCGATTTGAGTACTTTCACCAAATCTTTCATGGGACGGCTCCTAGCTCTCTAACTCGATATCGATGCCCAGCGAGCGGATTTCCTTCACGAGTACGTTGAAGGATTCCGGCATGCCTGCCTGCATGGTGTGGTCGCCATCCACGATGTTCTTGTACATCTTGGTGCGGCCTTCGACGTCGTCCGACTTGACGGTGAGCATCTCTTGCAGCGTGTACGCGGCGCCATAGGCTTCCAGCGCCCACACTTCCATCTCACCAAAGCGCTGACCACCGAACTGCGCCTTACCACCCAGCGGCTGCTGCGTAACAAGCGAGTAAGAGCCGGTAGAACGCGCGTGCATCTTGTCGTCTACCAGGTGGTTGAGCTTCAGCATGTACATGTAGCCAACGGTCACCGGACGGTCAAACGCATCGCCGGTACGGCCATCGTACAGCGTCATTTGGCCCGACTCCGGAATGTCCGCCAGCTTCAGCAGGTGCTTGATTTCGTGCTCTTTGGCACCGTCGAACACTGGTGTGGCCATCGGCACACCGCCCTTTAGGTTCTTCGCCAGCGCGATGACTTCGTCATCGGTCAGCGAGTCGATATCCTCGACGCGGGTACCGGGCGTGTTATACACCTGACCCAGGAAGTCGCGAATTTCAGCAACCTGCTGACCGCGGGCGTCGCGCAGCATGGCGTCAATTTTGCCCCCGAGACCACGTGCCGCCATACCCAGGTGAGTTTCCAGGATCTGACCGACGTTCATACGCGACGGTACGCCCAGCGGGTTCAGCACCACGTCCACCGGCTCGCCCTTCTCGTCGAACGGCATGTCTTCGATGGGCATGATCGCGGAGATAACACCCTTGTTACCGTGACGACCGGCCATCTTGTCACCGGGCTGAATGCGACGCTTGACCGCCATATAGACCTTGACGATTTTCAGCACGCCCGGTGCGAGGTCGTCGCCCTGGGTCAGCTTGCGTTTCTTATCTTCGAAACGCTCGTCCATCTCTTTACGGCGGTTCTCAAGCTGTTCGTCGGCCTGGGCCAGTAGCTCGTTGTAGGCTTCATCCTGCATGCGCAGTTTGAACCACTGCTGACGGGGCAGTTCGTCCAGGTACGTCTCGCTCAGCACGTCGCCTTTCTTCAGGTTCGGGCCGCCATTAACCGCTTGGCCATCCAGCGTACGCTTCAGACGCTCAAAGGTTGCGTCTTCGGCAATACGGTAGGTTTCCTGAAGATCCTTGCGCACTTCGTCCAGCTGCATCTGCTCGATGGAGAGCGCACGGGAGTCTTTCTCGACGCCGTCACGAGTAAACACCTGAACGTCGATAACCGTACCTTTCATGCCGGTCGGGGCACGCAGGGAAGTATCTTTAACGTCAGACGCTTTCTCACCGAAGATGGCACGCAGCAGCTTCTCTTCTGGCGTCAGCTGGGTTTCACCTTTCGGTGTTACCTTACCGACTAGGATGTCACCGGGGCCAACTTCAGCGCCGATGTACACAACGCCCGCTTCGTCCAGTTTACCCAGTGCGGATTCACCGACATTGGGAATATCAGAGGTAATCTCTTCCGGCCCTAACTTGGTGTCGCGAGACACGCAGGTCAGTTCCTGGATGTGGATGGTGGTGAAACGGTCTTCTTGAACCACACGCTCGGAGAGCAGGATGGAGTCCTCGAAGTTGTAGCCGTTCCAGGGCATGAACGCGATACGCATGTTCTGGCCAAGCGCTAGGTCGCCCATGTCGACGGACGGACCGTCGGCGAGGATGTCACCACGCGCCACGTTGTCACCAGGGCGCACGATGGGGCGCTGGTTCATGCAGGTGTTCTGGTTGGAACGGGTGTACTTGGTCAGGTTATAGATATCAACGCCGGCTTCACCGCCGATGATCTCGTCTTCGTTGACCCGCACCACGACACGACGCGCGTCGACGGAGTCAATGACGCCGCCGCGGCGTGCCACGGCACAAACGCCGGAGTCACGGGCCACGAAGCGCTCCATGCCGGTACCTACTAGCGGCTTGTCGGCACGCAGGGTCGGAACGGCCTGACGCTGCATGTTCGCCCCCATCAAGGCGCGGTTGGCGTCATCGTGCTCCAGGAACGGGATCAGGGCCGCTGCGACCGATACAACCTGACGCGGAGACACGTCCATCAGCGTCACTTGCTCGGGACGCATAAAGGTGGTCTCACCGCGGTGGCGTACCTGTACCAGGTCATCAATCAGCTTGCCGGACTCGTCAACCGCCGCAGACGCCTGGGCGATAACGAAGTCACCTTCCTCAATCGCTGACAAGTGCACGATATCGTCAGTGACCTGGCAGGCATTCACTTTGCGATACGGTGTTTCCAAGAAGCCGTAGCTATTGGTATGACTGTACGTTGCCAGCGAGTTGATCAGACCGATGTTCGGGCCTTCCGGCGTTTCGATCGGGCACAGGCGGCCATAGTGCGTGGCGTGTACGTCGCGCACTTCGAAGCCTGCACGCTCACGGGTTAGACCACCCGGGCCGAGTGCCGACACACGACGCTTGTGGGTCACCTCGGAGAGCGGGTTGTTCTGGTCCATAAACTGAGACAGCTGGCTGGAGCCGAAGAACTCTTTCACCGCCGCCGCAACCGGCTTGGCGTTGATTAGGTCTTGCGGCATCAGGCCTTCGCTTTCCGCCATGGAAAGACGCTCTTTCACCGCACGCTCGACGCGCACCAGACCGACGCGGAACTGGTTCTCGGCCATTTCGCCCACGCAGCGAATACGACGGTTACCCAGGTGATCGATATCGTCCACGTCGCCGAAGCCGTTACGGATATTGATCAGCTCACGCAGCACATCGAGGATGTCCTTGCGATCCAGCACGCCGGAGCCGGTGTCGCTTTCACGACGCAGGCGACGATTGAACTTCATCCGACCAACGCCCGACAGGTCGTAGCGGTCTTCGGTGAAGAACAGGTTATGGAACAGCGTCTCGGCAGCCTCTTTGGTGGGCGGCTCGCCGGGGCGCATCATGCGATAAATCTCGACCAGCGCTTCCAACTGAGAGCCGGTGGTATCCAGCTTCAGAGTGTCGGAAATGAACGAACCGCAGTCGAGGTCGTTGGTGTAGAGGGTTTCGATATGCGTGATACCGCCCTGTGCCATACGCTCGAGGACTTCCGGAGTGATTTCCGTGTTACACGGGCAGATCAGCTCACCGGTTTTGGTATCGATTTGGTCTTTGGCCAACGTTTTGCCGAACAGGTACTCCATCGGCACTTCCAGACGCTCAAGGCCGGCTTTTTCAAGCTGACGAATGTGCTTCTGAGTGATCCGGCGACCCTCTTCGACGATGACATTGCCTTCGCCATCTTTGATGTCGAACGTGGCCGTTTCACCGCGCAGGCGTGATGGCACCAGCTCCACAGAGAAGCCGGTCTTCTCGATGTGGAATTTGCTGGTTTCGAAGAACTCAGCCAGGATCTCTTCGGTGCTCATACCCAGCGCACGCATCAGTACCGAGGCCGGCAGTTTGCGGCGGCGGTCGATACGCACGAAGACGTTGTCTTTCGGGTCGAACTCGAAGTCGAGCCAAGAGCCACGGTAAGGAATCACGCGAGCAGAGTAGAGCAACTTCCCTGAGGAGTGGCTCTTGCCTTTGTCGTGATCGAAGAACACACCGGGCGAACGGTGGAGCTGAGAAACGATAACCCGCTCAGTACCGTTGATGACGAAGGTACCGTTCTCGGTCATCAGGGGGATCTCCCCCATGTAGACTTCCTGCTCTTTGATGTCTTTGATGGCCTTGTTCGAAGAGTCGCGATCGTAGATGATCAAGCGAACCTTGACACGCAGCGGAGCGGAATAGGTCACGCCACGCAGCTGACACTCTTTGACATCGAACGCTGGCGTACCGAAACGGTAGCTCACGTACTCCAGGGCCGCATTGCCGGAGAAGCTCTCGATCGGGAACACGGACTTGAACGCCGCGTGCAGGCCAACCTCGTGGCGCTCGTCGGGCGAACGATCCTGCTGGAGAAAGTCGTAGTAGGAATCAAGCTGGATGGCCAGCAAGTAAGGCACATCCATCACTTGGGGCAGTTTGCCGAAATCCTTGCGGATGCGTTTTTTCTCAGTATATGAGTAAGCCATCTGTATTCCCCAGCTTGTTCACCATGGGTGACCGATGCGTGGTCATCTGCCCCGCGGGCGTTTCAGACGCAGACAGCAAGCTCCTAAATCGGTAGCTCGCCGTCAAAAATCTTGATAGATAACAGTGTTACAGTAGTGCTGTTCGCGCTTTGCTGTCGCTTGCCAACATCACTCGCGCTTCACAACTGACGCGTTACAACAACGTACGCTTCACAACAACGGTCTTACTGTTTTGCTGCTTTTTACCGCAGCGCTTCTGCTGTTGCCTTGCAGCATATTACAACAGAAAAAGGCCGGCAGCGGGATAGCCCGCCGCCAGCCGTGGAAGCTTACGCAGCGCGTAAAGCCATCAGCACAAGGATTACTTGAGCTCGACGGTTGCGCCCGCTTCTTCCAGCTTCGCCTTAGCGGCTTCAGCGTCTTCTTTAGACATGGCTTCTTTGATGGTCGCCGGCGCGCCGTCAACGGCACCCTTGGCTTCTTTCAGGCCAAGACCGGTGATTTCACGAACGGCTTTGATGACGTTAACTTTCTTGTCACCAGCAGAAGCCAGTACCAGGTCAAATTCAGTCTGCTCTTCAGCAGCTGCTTCGCCGCCAGCAGCCGGGCCAGCCATAACGGCTGCCGCTGCAGAAACGCCGAATTTCTCTTCCATCGCTTCGATCAGCTCGACAACTTCCATGACGGACATGTCGGCTACAGCATTGATGATATCGTCTTTGGTCAGTGCCATTGTTTCATTCCTAACTTTGCGGGAGTCTCGGTCGACCGAGAACTCAGGGTTCATTGCTTGGTTCAGGCAACGCTACAACACGATCGTTCACGCCGCCTGCAAGAAACGCTGCTTAGGCAGCTTCGGCTTCTTGCTTTTGGTCGCGCAGTGCGGCCAGAGTACGAACCAGCTTGCCAGCGGAGGCTTCTTTCATGACCGACATCAACTTGGCAATCGCCTCGTCGTAGGTCGGCAGGGTTGCTAGACGATCGATGTCAGCAGCCGGAATCAGCTCACCTTCGTAGGCCAACGCCTTAACTTCGAAGTTCTTCTCGTCTTTAGCGAACTCTTTGAACAGACGAGCAGCAGCGCCCGGGTGTTCAGTAGAGAAAGCCAACAGAGTAGGACCAACAAAGCTCTCGTTCAGACACTCCCACTGAGTGCCTTCGAGTGCGCGGCGAGCCAGCGTGTTACGAACAACGCGAAGCTCTACACCGTTTTCGCGGGCCTGCTTACGCAGATCGGTCATTTTGCTGACCGTAACACCACGAGAATCGGCAACTACGACGGAGAGTGCGCCCTTGGCCGCTTCACTGACCTCGGCAACAATCGCTTTCTTGCCTTCAAGTGCTAGTGGCACAGTGATCACTCCTTCGTGCCGGAACCCATCAAGGCTCCGGTGGTTACCATCTCTTCCAAGGCATACTGCTGGCCTTGGAAGCCTTAGGGGATGGTGCTCACCAGAAAGCGGCTTGCGAAAAGCGTTAACCAACTGGCGGCCACACCATCTGCGCAGGCGCTCTAGGGCGATTAAGCCGCCTGTCTCAAAAGACGAGGCGGCACCTGCGGTCTTTGACGGCGCCTCGCTCGACTAACTACCTAGCGAGGGACCGCAAAGTTCTTGCTCGGTACTTACTAAAACCTGCCGACGACTCGCTTATACCAGCGCAGAGTGGTCGATGGTCAAACCCGGGCCCATGGTAGTGGACAGGGTAATTTTCTTAAAGTAGACGCCTTTGGAGGAGCTCGGCTTGAGCTTCTTCAGGTCAGCTACCAGTGCTTCCAAGTTACCCTGAACGGACGCCGCGTCAAAACCCACTTTACCTAGGGTCGTGTGGATAATGCCGTTCTTATCGGTACGGAAACGCACCTGACCCGCTTTGGCATTTTTGACCGCCGTCGCCACGTCAGGCGTCACGGTGCCAACTTTCGGGTTCGGCATCAGGCCACGCGGACCAAGAATTTGGCCCAACTGACCGACAACGCGCATCGCATCCGGAGAGGCGATAACCACGTCGAAGTCCATTTGGCCTTTTTTGACTTGCTCAGCCAGATCGTCCATGCCCACGATGTCAGCACCGGCTTCTTTAGCCGCATCAGCATTGGCACCTTGGGTGAAGACGGCTACGCGTACGTCTTTGCCAGTACCGTTAGGCATGACGGTAGCGCCACGTACGACCTGATCGGATTTACGCGGATCAACACCCAGGTTGATCGCCACATCCAGAGACTCTTTGAATTTGACCGTGGACAGCTCGGAAAGCAGCGACACGGCTTCTTCCAGGGAGTACGCTTTATTCGGGTCCACTTTCTCGCGAATGACTTTCGCGCGCTTAGACAATTTAGCCATGATCAGAGACCCTCCACGTTTAAGCCCATGCTACGAGCGCTACCAGCGATGGTACGCACCGCGGCGTCGAGATCAGCAGCCGTTATATCCGGCTCTTTGGTTTTGGCGATCTCTTCGAGCTGCTCGCGAGTCACGGTACCGACTTTCTTCTTGTTCGGCTCACCAGAACCGGACTTGATGCCGGCTGCTTTCTTGAGCAGAACTGCGGCCGGCGGTGTTTTGGTGACGAACGTGAAGCTACGGTCAGAGTAGACAGTGATCACGACAGGCGTCGGCAGGCCCGGCTCAATCTCTTGAGTCGCAGCGTTGAACGCCTTACAGAATTCCATGATATTCACGCCGTGCTGACCCAGCGCGGGGCCTACGGGCGGACTCGGGTTGGCTTTACCTGCAGCAACCTGCAGTTTGATATAAGCCTGTACTTTCTTGGCCATGGTAAATACTCCAGTTGGGTGATAGCGCCTGACGGCTCCCCGGTACGCGTAAAGCAGCGCTGGGCTGCTTTACATGAATCCAGGACGGCACCCACGGCGCCATCCTGCAACAATTTGAAATTACTCTTTTTCTACCTGAGAGAACTCAAGCTCTACAGGCGTTGCTCGCCCAAAGATCAGCACGCTGACCTGCAGACGGCTCTTGTCGTAGTTCACCTCTTCAACGACACCGTTGAAATCGGCAAATGGACCATCGATGACACGCACGGACTGACCCGGCTCGAACATGGTCTTGGGACGCGGCTTGTCGGTGCCGTCCTTCACACGACGAAGAATGGCTTCGGCTTCGCGACTGGTGATGGGCGCCGGCTTCTCTTTGGTGCCACCGATGAACCCCATGACACGCGGCGTTTCGTTCACCAGATGCCAGGTTTCGTCGTCCATCTCCATCTCGACCAGCACATAGCCAGGATAAAACTTGCGCTCACTCTTGCGGCGCTTGCCGTCGCGCATCTCGACCACTTCTTCCGTCGGCACCAGGATTTCGCCAAAGCGATCTTCCATGCCATACATCTTCACACGTTCGATAAGCGAGCGCATGACATGCTTTTCGAAGCCGGAATAAGCGTGGACGACGTACCAACGTTTGGACATGAAAACTCCTAACCAATGACGCCGGACATCGCCCAGCCAAGAAGAGTATCGATCAACCACAGCATCAGACCCACCACCAGCACAGCTACCAGCACAATGGCGGTTGTCTGAATGGTTTCAGGACGGGT
>Ga0114898_1001864_pt1 | contig 11708 bp, 16 predicted proteins | sample Malvired_Geostar_FD_83496 | JGI IMG/M metagenome (GOLD analysis project Ga0114898, IMG submission 83496) | Marine viral communities from the Global Malaspina Expedition - Malaspina viral metaG DeepMed_Geostar | ecosystem: Environmental > Aquatic > Marine > Oceanic | place: Mediterranean Sea... | reverse complement strand
GACCCGTCGGCGCAACGAGGCTGCCGATCATCCCGCGCAGCGCCGTACCGGCCATCGTCCCGCGGATGCCGTTCTCCGCCAGAATCGCGAGCACCGCGGTGGTGTCCTCGAGATCCATGCCGGCGCCCCGGGCGATCGGCCCGACCATCTTGAACGCCTCGCCGAGCTCGCGCACATCGGTGTCCGACGCGTTGGCCGCCTGGGCGAGCACGTCGTTCACGCGGCCCAGGTCCTTCACCTCGAGACCGAAGCCGGACAGGACGTTGGTCGCGATGTCCGCCGCGGACGCGATGTCCAGCGTCGCCGCCGCAGCGAGCTGCATCACGCCGGGCAGCGCCTCGTAGGACTGGCGGACATCGAACCCGCCCTTGATCAGCTGACTCAGCGCGTCCGCCGCGTCAGACGCAGCGAACTGGGTCTCGGCGCCCATCCGGGATGCCTGCTCCTCCAGCATGCGCATCTCGCCGGCGGTCGCACCGGTGAGCGCCTGGACCTCGCGCATCGACGCCTCGAAGTTCCCTGCGGTGAACAACGCCGCAGCGCCCACACCGGCGATCGGCAGGGTCAGCCCGGTCGTCATCCGCTTCCCGGTCTCCTCGGCGCGCTTGCCGAGCCCCGTGACCTGGTCCGCTCTGGCTGCGAAGTCGTCGGTCGACCTCGCAGCCGACTGCATCGCCTTCTCGTAGCCGTCGACGATCGCCCGGAGCCGGACGGTCAGCGTGCGCTCAGCCATCCGTCTCCTCTCGTGGGGCGACCAGCCAGAACACGCCGTCGGTGTCGGCGTTCGGCGACTTCGTGAACGCCGTGCGGGCCTTGTCCCGCCGCGCACACGCGCCGCACTGGACCGACTCGACCTCGTACGCCTCTGGGCCCTTCGTCATGCACTCGTCGAGCGGCTGGCTACAGCCGGGGCACAGCGAGTCCTTCCAGCGCTTCCACTCGAGAGCGGCCTCGGTGTCGAGGTCGAGCCACTCGGGCTCGCCAGGTCCTACGACCCGTCCGAGGAAGACGCTGCGAGGGATCCCTCGGGGTCCGCAGTACTCGAGGATGTCTCGCTCGAGTCCGCCGGCGCGGAGGGCATCACCGATTTTGGGGCGTCATCGGCCCCCACGTTCACCGCGATGGCGCAGTTCCACAGCTTCGTGACCTGCCCCTCGGTGAGGGTGCTGAGCAGCTGTTCCGCCTGCTCGGCGGAGATCTCCGGCTCGACACAGCACGCCGCGATCAGCCGCTGCGGGAACGTGTCGGAGTTGAAGTCCAGCCTGTTCTTGCGGTCCTTCGCAGAGGGCGGATGCGCCGCCTTCAGCTTCGTGTACTCCTGGGAGCCCAACGCCTCGAACGTGAATTCGAACTCGCTCTCGCGGATCTCGTCCTCGATCTGGGAGAGCTCGCTGCGGAGCTTCGGGGCCGTCGGACCCTTGTTGGACGACATGTCGTCGCGGATCGCGACGGCGACCGCCTTCTGCAACCGGCCCTGCTCCTCGAGCAGATCGGCGCGCTGCGTGACGTACACCGACCGCCTGGGGGGCTTGTAGCCCCCCAGGAAGACGTCGATGCTGCGGGTCACGCGGCGGCCGCGACGACGGCCTTGAGGTCCGGCGTGCGGGTGATGCCGAACTTCTCGGTGAACCGGTCCTGGGCGTTGCCCGCGGTCTCACCGGGGATCGGCTGGTGCATCTGGGCGGGGTACACCTCGACCTTCTGCGAGGCCGTCCAGGCGGTGTCCCACGGCATCGCCCGTCGGACCACGAGGAACCCGTTGGTGCCGTAGACGCACAGCTCCCAGGCGTCGTCCTCGTCGTCGTCACGGAAGAACATGACGCCGAACTCACCGCCCCAGGAACCCACGACCTGGGCGTCGAAGGTGTCGGTGAGCGCCTTCGAGTCGACCATGTTCTGGTTCTGGGACGGCTTGAGGCCGTCGATGGTGAGGTACGTCGAGATGTCGACGCCGGCGTTCAGCTCGGTGACCGTCGGCTCTGCGATGTCGGCGATGGCCGTGCACCATGCCGCCTTGGTGTTGCCTTCGTGGACGTAGCGGGGCATCGATCAGCCCTCCTTGCTCGTGGTGGACGACGCGGCCGTGCCGGCCTTCTTCGCGGCAGCGGCGTCGGCCTTGGCGGCCTTCTGGCGCTCCTTCTCCGCCTCCTCGGCGGAGATCTCCTCCCAGCCGGAGCGCTGCCACAGGTGCAGCGCCGACTTGGGCACTCGTGAGATGCCGACTTCCGGGTGCCGGACGTCGACGAGTTCGTTGGCCATCAGGCCCTCCTCGTTGTTGGTTGATCCCGGGCTTTCCCGGATGCCGGCGGTCAGTCCGCTCGGGGGGTGGACGACACGCGCAGCACGTCGGAGGTCACGAACTCCGCCGGTTCTCCGGGCTTGAGGGTGTCGTCGCGTTCTGTGCCGCCGTACGCCTCGACGGCGATCGGCTGGATGCTCCTGCCGGTCACGGTCGGCCGCTGGCCGATGAGTGCGTTGCGGGCGGCGCTGGAGATGATCTGGCTCTGCTGGCGGGTCACACCGACGCTGAGCAGCTCGTAGAAGGTCTGGGCGTCGGAGTCCGGGCTCGTGATCGTGCCGCGGTCGTCCGCACGGGTGAACCCACCAGGGATCTCCCGCAGGACCACGTAGCCGACGAAGTCGGAGCTGCCCGCCGCCCCCTGCCACCCGGCGCCGGCCGGCCGGTCGCCGTCGCCGACGGTGAGCGCCGTGGCGTTCAGCAGCGCCAGCAGCGCGTCGGTGGTGGCGGCGCAGTCGTGGTGCTCCATCAGACAGCGGTCTCGGCGATCTGCGTGACGTCGGCCACGAACGCATCGCCGTGCTGCGCGAGCGCCGGCACCAGGAACGGCCGCGGTGGCAGCGGCCGAGGTCCTTCGGTGCCGAGCTCCTGGTGCATGCCGACGTTGCGCGGCTTGCCGTCCGCCCGTGTCAGGTCGGGCGGCGAGTAGATCCGCCGGGACATCGTTCGGGTGTCTCGCTGGATGCCCTCGTCAGCCAACCAGGGCCGAGGGTCCTCCGACTGGGCTCGCACGTTTGAGCGTGCCGTTGCGGTCACCTTGTTCGTGTATCGAGTCAGCGACCCGGAGACCTTGCGGCGCACCTTCGGCCCCGCGCCTCGCAGCTCCTCACCGAAGGCCTTGACCGCCGACGTGTCCAAGTCACCCACCGCGGACCACCTCCTCGACCAGCAGCCGGCGGCGCACCCTCCACTGCCCCGACGGGTCGGCACCGACCCGCCACGTCCGCTCGAGCAGTCCGTCGACGACCGACTCCGGATCGTTGACGTCGAGCAGCTCGACCGTGTCGCCGTTGCGGACTTCGCCCGATCCCACCGGGATCTTCAGCTCGAACCGAAGAGGACCCGCTGCGGACTGGTCGCTGGACTGGACGTCGACCGACTCGCCGATCGACCCCAGCCGACACTGCCCCTCGTAGACGATCGTGCCTGCAGCTGGCGTCAGCACTCCGGTGTTCGGGTCGACCGCGCCGGCACCCGATCCCGGTCTGCGAATCCGGCACTCGTCGAGCATCGCCGCCTCGTCGGTGGCCCGGGCCCGCTCGATCGCCGAGCTGACGAGGCGGGGATCCACTACAGCACCGGGCGCATCCGCCCCGTCCCGATCCCGCGAGGTCGCCGCGCCCGGCCAGGGGGCCTGAGGAGCGCGAGCTCGTCCGCTGTGGGCACCAGGTGCTGGCGCATCTGCGTGAGGTCGTAGGTGAGCGTGACGTCTTCGACCTGCTCCGAGCGCAGCCGCCCCGGGTTGGTGACCGTCGCGAGCGCGTCGATCACCATGCGGACCGCTACCCGCTTCGGCAGACCGGCGTTCAGGGTGCCGTCGGCGATCCGCTCGTCGAGCCGGGGCACGCGGGCCCTCAGATCATCCGAGGCGTCACGCAGCAGCGTGTCGGCGACGTCGAGCTCGGTGGCTCCGAGCGCGCGGCCGCGTGCGACGACGTCGTCGGTCGTCGCGAACGCGGCCGCCATCGCTCAGTCCTCGGCGTCGTCGACGGCGTCGATGATGTCGTCGCGGGTCATGGCCTCGGTGACCTCGACGCCCACCTGCTCGGCGTACGCGACCCACGCTGCCTTGCCGGATCCCTTGCCGGTCTCCGGAGGCCGCTCGGCCACCTCGCCATCGTCGTCGGCGTCATCGCCGCTGTCGGTGTCGTCCGAGTCCGACGCGCCGTCGCTGGCGTCATCGGAGCCGCTCTCGTCACCGTCACCGTCACCGTCGCTGTCGCCGTCTTCGTCGCCGTGGGTGGCCCCGTCGACGCCGAAGGCCTCCATGATGTCCTCACGGGTCATGCCCGGAGTCACCGCGAGCCCCATCTGCTGGGCGTACGCGACCCACGCCGCCTTGCCGGATCCCCTGCCGGTCACCGGAGGCCGCTCGGCCACCGCCCCTCCGTCCGGGCCATCGCTGGCCCAGACGTCGGGGTTGGTGATCCGCTCGGCCGCCCACGCCGGGACCGTCTCACCGGCGAGGAACGTACGCACCACGCCGGTCTCCGGGTCCCGAGCAACGATGTTCGCTGCGAGGCGGCGCTGCATCACAGCACCTTCGCTGCGAGCGACAGCTCGGCGTTGGCCAGCACCGGCAGGCCGATGGCGTCCGAGATGACCTCGATGCCCATGGGGGGCTTCGGGTTCCGGTAGACGCCGGCGACGATGCCGGGCTGCTCGTCGGCCTCGATCTCCCAGGCGCCGTCGGTCGACGTCAGGGTGCGACCCCAGAACGTCGATCCGAGCTCCGAGCCCTCCTCGTCGTTCGGGTCGACCGGAGCCGGCAGGAGCAGGATCTTGTCGTCGTCGAGCACCCTCGTGGTCGTCCCGCCCACGGAGACCTTGCGGTCGTAGGGGAACATCGGGGGCAGCCCGGCGGCCGACAGCGTGTCCTCGACCTGCTGCTGGGTGGCGTTGCGCGCGCCACCGTTGAGCAGCTGGGTCTGGAACTGCTCGCCGGCAGCCAGCGAGCGCATGACACGACGACCGAACACCATCGCGCCCGGGGTCTCACCGGTGGAGGCCTCGTACACGTCGCTGATCTCCTCGAGGAAGTCGAGGCGATCGACCGACGGTGAGCTCCACAGCGAGCTGGCCGTGACGGTGTGGGCGGCGGGGCGACCGAAGTCGTCGTCGGACTGGAAGTTGTCCTGCAGGATCGTCGCCCTGCCGGTCATGAGCACGATCCCGCGCATGCGCTCGACCGCGTCCGAGACGGCCCGCACCACGACACGGGTCGTGTTGAGGATCGACGTCAACGCCTGCGCGTCGGTCGGGCTGACGCCACGGGCTCGGAGCTGTTCGTACTCCGACACCGGGATGTCCTGACCGAGCGCGGGCAGCTCGAGGGTCACCCGCTTGGGGCCCTCGCGCCGACCGATCTCCGGAGGAGCGTCGTAGGCGCGGAACTGGGCCACCTCATGCAGGCCGGTCTGGCCCTTCATGAAGCGCACGACGACGTCGGGCACCTCACGGTTCGGGAGCCAGCGGGCCAGGGTGCCCTTGCGGGCCTCGTACTCCGCCAGCGACTCGCGGGCGTACCCGGTGAGCGCTGCGGGGTCGATGATGTCAGTCCAGAGCTGGGACATCACTCACCTCCGTCGATGTGGGAGAGCTGGGCGGACGGGTGGACGTTGTGCCCGGTGGCCGCGAAGACCACGGGGAGTCGGTCCACCCGGACCAGGCCGTGCCAGAACAGCGGCCAGCCGCCGGTGTCGCCGGCCTTCTGGTCGGTGTAGAGGTGCCCGAGGAGCACCTCTCGACCGTCGGCCGACGCGTCTGCGCCGCCGGCGGTCACCGTGGCGACCGTGACCGTGCCGGTGCCGCCCGTGGGCGTCGACGTCATCTGGGCGACGTTGGTGTTCTCCAGGTCGCCCTGGAACGTCACGATCCAGGGACCGCCGGCGTCACCCGTGACGACCACGTTGCCGGCGCCGACGTTCGAGAGGGCCTCGATGGCCTCCTGCACGTCGGCGGCGGTGGCCTGATCGTCGAGGGACTCGGTCGTCTGACCCGAGAAGGTCAGCGTGAACGACGTGAGCCCGGATCCGCCAACGGTGACGGACTGGACTTCGTCGGATGCGTCACCGGTGTACGGGCCGACGAGGCCCGTCGCGGTGACCTTGCCCAGCGGCAGGCCCGAGGGCACGCCGTTGGGGAACAGGGCGGCGGTGAACAGGTCGGGGTCGGGCGCCACGGTCCGGCAGTCGTGAATGCCGTGCGGGGATCCGATCCAGGACTGATCACCGGCGCCGTATGTCTCTTCGGAGAGACGGGGCATTTGGTGCTCCTTCAGTTGTTCTGGGTGGACTTCTTGCCGTGTCGCTCCGTGAAGAGCTCACGACCGGCACTGACCGAGGAGGACTTCTCCTTGCGCCGGCGGCTGCCGTTGCGGCGGCCCTGACCGGTGTCGGGGAAGTCGTTCTTCTTGCCATTGCCGCTGCCCCTGGCGGGCTTGGCGATGCCCTCGATGAGGGCCTTCACCTTGTCGGTGTCGACGTCGCCGTCGTCGTCGATGAACTTGGTCGGATCGATGCTGTCGAGCAGCACGTCGGCCTGGTCGTCACTGAGACGCCCGGCCTCAACCTGTGCGTCGAGGAACACCTCGACGCTGCGCTCGGCGAAATCCTTGCGGGCCTCGCCGAGCACCTCCTGGCGGATGGCTTCGACATCCACGTCGTTGTCATCTCCGCCAGATCCTGAGCCGCCCTTCGGGGCCGGCGGTGCGCCGCCCTTGCGGCGCTTCGACTTGTTGCGGTTCTCGTGCTTGCGAGCGAGCCGCTTCCACTTCTTGGCCTCGGCTTCCCAGTCGGTGCCCTTGCCGCCGGTGAGCTTGTCGAGCTCCTCGTCGGACAGGCCCTCGAGCTTGTCGAGGTCGTCGTCGCTCAGGCTGTCCAGCGCAGCGACCTCGTCGTCGCTGAGGTCCTCCAGCGCGGCCCTGTCCTCGTCCGAGAGGCCGTCGTCGCTGCCGTCGCCGCCGGAGATGAAGGGGATGACCCGGCCGTCGGAGACGAACCAGACGTGGCGTCCGTCGAGCCACCCTTCGGTGGTCTGGAGCTCTGAGATCGGGTCGATGTCGGTCGTGGTGTGCATGGCTTGGTGGTGCTCCCGTGTCGGGACCCCGTGGCGGGGCATTGGTCAGAAGTCGGAGGGCCCGATGAACTCGTGGCCCTTCACCCCGAGGACGGGGCCGATCTCGCCGTGCGTGTTCGTGACGAGCACGTCGGAGTACTTGGCGATGTCGTTGCGGGTGACGTTGCGGTTGCCAGGGATGACCCGGGCGCCGCCGTCGATCCCACCGAACTCGGCGTTGATCGCCTCGTGAACACGGTCGAGCCGTTCGGGCTCGAGGATCTGGCCGGGGTCCACGTCGGCGTAGATCTCGGCGACGCTGCAGTCGCAGTTGCCGTGGATCGGCATCAGGTCGCCGACCGTGTACCGCTGTGTGGAGGCGACGATGCAGAGGCCGCAGGACTTGGAGCCTTCGAGCTCTCGGCGGAAGTACTTCACGCCACGGCGTTGGCCGGAGTGGCGGGAGGCGTGGGTCTTGGCGAGCTGCAGGTCGATCTGCAGCATCGAGGTCAGGCGCCGCTGGCCGAGGGCGACGGCGTCGGTGAGCGGGGTGCCCTTGGAGAGGGCGGTCCAGACGGTGGGCCCGGTGCGTAGGTAGACGTCGAGGGCGGGGACGCCGCGGAGGGCGAGGTCGTCGAGCAGCTGCGGCGGGACCCCTGCGGGGACGACGGGGCGGCCGGTGGCGATCGCCTGGTACTCGGACAGGTAGACGTCGGTGAGGGTGCCGATCTCCTGCTGTGCGGCGCTGACCAGCGACGAGGCGCGGCGGGCGAGCTGGTCGATCGACGTGTCTCGGTAGTCCGGCAGACCGGTCCACATGTCGAGGGCGAGGTCCTCGGTGGCGCCTCGGAGCGCGGCCACCTCCGAGGTGTAGGCCGAGTGGAGCTCGACCAGCGCTTGGTCAGCCACCGGCCCCGGCGTCCGGTGCAGGTGGTGTCGGCGGCGTCGGCGTCGGCAGTGCGGCCTGGCGCTGTGCGATGCGGTCGCGGATGGCGTCCTGCTGGCGTTCGACCTCCATGCGGTCGACCTCGTCCTCGTCGAACTCGAGGACCCGGGTCATCCGTGTGCGCCAGGGGACGTCCTGCATCTTCGAGTTGGCGTCGCCGCGCTCGGCGAGGCTGCGGCGTGCGATCGGCTTCCACAGCACCGTGATGTGCTCCCGGCGGGACCGCTGCTCGTCGCCTTCGAGCTCGAACGCGAGCGACATGGTGTCGATGACGCTCTCGTTGAAGCGGGTGAGCTTGTCCTCGGCGTTGGCCTCATGCTCCTCACGCAGCAGCGCTGCGCCTTCGGCGGATCCGGACGAGGCGGCGTCGGGGATGAACACGTGCATCGGGGTCGACGTGACCGCGGAGAGCTTCTTGATGTCGGCGGTGTCGGCGCTGATCAGCGGGGTGATGTCGGTGACCTGGGACTCCCAGACCTTCTCGACGCCAGGGAGGCGCCAGAACGCACCGGGGTCCATGGTGAGGATGTCGTCCCAGTCGATCGGTCGGCCCTCGTCGTCCTCCTCGGCGAGCACCTCGGGGTCCTTGCTCAGCAGGGCCAGCTGGCGGAACGCCTGCATCGCAGCGATGACGTCGCGGCGGAACACCTGGTCGTCGAGCCGCTCGAGCAGGTAGAGGTGGTTCTCGAACTCGCCGACGCCATTGCGGTTCCGGAACCGCACGATCAGCGGCCGCTTGACGCCGGTGTCCTGGCCGGCCTCGCCGCCGGCGTCCTCATCCCAGTCCCACGAGGTGGAGCTGAACGTCGGCACCCGGTGCTGGGTCGCTGCGGTGGCCTTGCGTGGGCGCTTCGCCTTGTAGACCTTGCCGGGGAGGTGGAGGTAGGCGACGTCGAGGTTCATGTCGGCGTCGTGGTACAGCTTGAGCCCGGCGCGCACGTTGCGCTGGCGGACCGGGTCGTGGATCGTGACGGCCTGGCGGGGGTCCTCGGCGGTGATCGACACCTCGGCGGCGTCGCCCTCGCCGATCTTGCCGAGCATCGTGTAGCCGTCGCCGAGGCCGAGGGCGTTCTCGATCACGGACGGCAGCTCGATCTGCATGCCGTTGCGCTTCCAGATCCGCATGGCGACGTCGTCGCCGGTGCGGGACTGGTCCTCGGAGGTGCGGAACCCGGTGACGACGAGCCGGCGGCGCAGCGTCAGCACGATCAGTTCGGCGTAGTTGGTGCGGGCGTTCTTGCGGAACCGCTTGTACGCGTCTGCCACCTGGGCGTCGGCGTCCTTGAGGTAGGGCGACTCGCCGTCCATCCAGTTGGCCAGGTCGGTCAGGCGCGGGTGGCGGCGGGCGAGCTTCTTGGCGCAGCGGTCGAGCCACCACCCGGGTGACTCGGCCTCGGAGATGTCGATCGGCACGAGCACCTCCTGTCATCGGACCCTCGAGGGCCGGGCCCGTCGCTTGCGGCGGGCGAGTCCCTTTGAGACCGCAGCGAGGCGGGCCTCGTGGGCGAGCACGGCGGCCACGACGGCGTCGATCTTGTTCGGCGAGTCCGGGTTCTCCTTGGCGATCATCAGGCCCGAGCGGGTCGGCCGTCGCCGTGCGTTCAGAGCGTGACGGGTGAGTGCCGACTCGCCGGAGTGGGTGAGCCCGCCGTCGAGCAGCGCGTTGTGGAACCGCTCGAGCGCACGGACGATCATCGCTGAGCGGCCGCCGGTCATCCACCACTCGATCGGGTGCTGCTGGCTCGATCGGACGTCGGTGAGCTTGGAGCCGTACTTCGCTTCCCAGGCGGCGACCTGTGTCTCCCACTTGGCCGGGTCGGCGAAGAACCCGACCACCTTGTACCGCTTGAATGCAGCCGCGACCGCTGCGTTGACCTGGGCGACGGGCACCCGCCAGTTCTCCCCGGCCGGTCCCGATGGCTGCTCCCACACGCCGAGCTCGAAGAGGTGCCCGTCCGAGACCCTGCAGCCGATCAGCGCGGTGGCGTCGGTGACACCGCGTGCCCGGCGGCGGGATCCGTCGAAGCCGAGGGTGATCGCCTCACCGTCAGCTACGACCGTCGAGGCAGCGACCCTGGCGACCCACTCGTGCTCGACGATCCAGGCGTCCGGTGCGGAGGAGACGGCGTTGAGGAAGTAGCGGCACGAGTCGGCCGGGTCGGCACGGATGTCGTAGAACTCGTCGACGATCGACTGCTGGTCGTTCCAGCCGAGCGCCTCGCCGTACGCCTCGGCGATCGCAGCGGTGAGCTCCTTCTCGTCGCCGAGGTCCTCGCAGACGCCGTAGCGGTGATCGAACAGCAGACGGGACCGGCGCACCTTGGCCCGGCCCGACTCCTGCGACTCGCGCATCAGCTCGGCCAGCTTGTAGGTGCGCTCGGCGATCGACTCCTCGCCAGCGGCGAACATCGTGGTGGTCTCGAGGAACCAGGTCCCGGCGATCTTCTTGCGCTTGCGCAGGTTCCTGGTGACCGTGGCGTACATGCGGCGCAGCTCGGGCGTCTTGTAGAGGTGTGACTCGTCGAAGACGACGAAGGTCTCCTTGCCGCCGTCCTTCGATGCGGAGCTCGCTGTCGATGGCGTGATCTCGCCGCCGCCCGGCAGCACGATGCGGGTGATCCCGGCGTCGAGGCCGGGCACGTGCGACAGCGGGGCGTCGTCGTCGGTGAGGTTGTAGAAGATCGAGTCGTAGACGTTGCCGGTCTGATCCTCCTCCGTCGCCATGATGCGAACGAAGGGCACCTTGACCGGGCGGCCCATGGCCTCGCCGGGTTCGTACTCGTACTCGAACCCGAGCCCCCACGGGTCCTCGTAGACCTCGCCACCCTTGGCCCAGCCGGCGAACCGGCACGGACCGAGCGCTTCGAAGAGCGCTAGGCGAGCACCGAGGCCGGACTTGTCGGCGCCCTTCGGCCGGCTGAAGAACGCCGAGTCGTAGATCCGCCGGCCGCCGCGCTTCTCCAGGGCGTAGCAGTCGACGATGAAGGCGGAGTACTCGTCGCCGTGCGTGACCGGCTGGCCCTGCACGTCGCCGGGGCCGTGGACGCAGAAGAACTCGATCCACTCGATCGCCAGCCACCCGAGCGTCCGGGATCGATCGTGGCCGGGCGCCTGGACGACCTCATGAGGCACTGTTCACGCGCTGTCGGCGAGCCTGGCGCTCGTTGAAGTCGACCACCTTGCCCGACGAGCCCTTCGACTTCGATCCCCGCCCCGAGCTGCTCGAGTCCTTCGTGTCGGCCTGGTCGATGTAGCGGATCCGCAACGCCCGGCGCGCATCGATCGTCGTGCCCATGATCTTCTCGCGCTGGCGTAGCTCGGCCTGGGCCCCGCTCTTCCCACGGAACGCGTCGTCGGCGACGATCGCCGTCGCCAGCGCGAACTGCCAGTCGGACTCGGTCCACAACGCGCAGTGCGGCATCGAGCGGATGGACTTCCACCACTCCTTGGTCATCGGCTCGAGGTCGAACTTCTCCGGGCCGAAGGCCAGCATGATCGTCCGCTTCCGCGGCAGCGACACCGGCACCTTGCCGCGGTAGGGCTTGTTCGGAACGTCGAGCCATTCGTGCGTCGGGGCGTTGCGCCGGCGCTTCTGACCCTCGTTCTTCGGAGCGGGACCGGAGACAGGCATGGGACTCCCTTGGCGGGACGCGGTCAGCCCGTGGCGGGCCCGACCTGGATGCAGAT
>Ga0114898_1001863_pt1 | contig 11709 bp, 20 predicted proteins | sample Malvired_Geostar_FD_83496 | JGI IMG/M metagenome (GOLD analysis project Ga0114898, IMG submission 83496) | Marine viral communities from the Global Malaspina Expedition - Malaspina viral metaG DeepMed_Geostar | ecosystem: Environmental > Aquatic > Marine > Oceanic | place: Mediterranean Sea... | reverse complement strand
GCATCACAATAAACCATATCTCCATATCTATCATACTTAATTGCTTTATCATTTATAAATATTCCATGTATAGCAAGAGAATCACTAGGTATTTGATAAGCACTTTCCCATCTTGCATCTGGAGTGGCTGTTAATCTAGATAGTTGTGATTGTTTTGTAGCAAATCTCCATCTGTAAGATGATAAAAGATTTTTAATTGTATCGGTATATAAATTGGAAGCTACTTTACTTTCAGTTGTGCCATCAGTAAAACTTGTTATTGGCTCTGCACCAATCATTATTAATGCTCTTGCACAAATATCAATATCGGTTGTTGCCATCTGAAATCCTTACTTATAATAGAGAGGAAGATAACTCTCCCTCTCTATAATTTATTTAAGCAGTTATGCTAAAGCAATCGTAGTTACACTCGCAGCACCCGAAGCTGATGAAATACAAACGACATCCATCGCTCTTGTTCCACCAGTTGAACTAACAACTAAAACAACATCATTTTGTTTTAGACTGTTAGTTGAGTCTCCGAAGTAATTAGTACCTACAATCGTACTTATAGAGTCTGTAGAATGATAAATCCACAAACCGGGATTAGCACCACCGACTTTAAATAGATTTGTATTGTCGTAAGCCATGTTACTATTCCTCCTTATTCTGCTATTTGTACTTCATATACAGCAGTATCGTCAATTAAAACGACACCCATGCTCATATATGCAGTAATTAAGTTAGATACTCTTTCAGGGATATAGTTAATCTCTGTGCGAACATCTGCACCAATCGCCAATCCTGCACCAGTTCTATGGTAAGCAAAACATTGACGTTTAGATGAAGATTCTGGAAGACCTGAGAAAGTAATCCAAAGGAAACCTAGCCACCTTTTGGCAACCATTCCACCTTTGTATGGTAATTCATCTGGCCCAACAAAGTCTGCATCAGAGAAAGCACTAATAGCTAAGAGATCAATCCACCCTTCAGGAGATACTACGAATACTCTATCTCCGTCATCAGGTACATCATTCTCTCCGAAGTATGCAAAGACAGTATTGATTTTTGCTTGTGTCAATCCAGCTGAGCCACTTTCAGTTACAGTATTAGATGTTCCATCAAGAGCTGTTGTTATTAATTCATCAGCTTTTCTACCCAATGCACCAGCAGATGATTGAGCTACAACTGACCTTTCGTCAATATTGGTCTTTAGTTCGTCAAGACTGTCAACGTAGTCTGCTGAATAGTAATCAGCTAATGTTACGTCTACGTTTGTGTGGTCTAAGTTCATTACTGGAACTTGACCATGTCTTGATTTTTGAACTGCTGCACCTTTACCGACCTTTTGGAAACGAGCTTGGCTTCCATTTACGTTTGGCTTTACACGAAGAGTTCCTTGAAGTTTTGATCCCATGCGTTGATACGCTAAGTGAACATCACTCTCGAACTGCTTAATGAAAGCTTGGTCTACGGATAAAGACATATTGTCCTCCACTTAGTTGTTATTGTTAAGAATGAGATTATCAAGGAGTATCCTCTGTAAAGTTGTCCAGAAAGGGCTTTACTAAAATAAACTTGGTCTACATAAAAAGTCTTTACTGATTTTTATTAGAAAGACTACGCACAAAAAGATAAAATGGTTCGTTACTTATATTATAAATCTTATCTTTTTGTACTTCAAAGCCACACCATTGAAGCCATCTCATAGCTATGTTATTGTTTTCATGGATAAAATTAAATAAACACTCGTAGTTTGCTTCTAATTTTTTTACCCAAGGGCGGCAGTTTCTTAGAAATTCTTTAGCATGAGGAATTAAATCATCAGAAGAAAGTAACCAAGGCACACCATAATTCTTTAATACAGCACAATCTCCTACTCCAAACATACCAAGAATATCTCCATCATTCTGAACTATAGAATATACTTGTGAATTAGGAACTTTAAAACTTCTCATTAAACTATTATAAGGATTAGTTTTTCCAACAGCTTCAATTTCTAAACAGTCTATTTCTCGTACTTTAGGAGCTAAAACAAAAGCATCTTTAGGATCTGCTTTCCTAACATATCCACCACTCATTATCCACTAGCAAACATTTTTTTGAAAGCCTCATCTATTTGTTTAACATATGTTTCATCTCTTTGATGAGGATTAGAGTATCTAGGATCTTTCATCATTTCTTCCAGATCTTTTCTAGTTTTCCCTGCTGGTTGATAATCTGCTTCAGAAGAACCAATGTTTTTCCTTTGAAGTTCCATGAAACTTTCTACTGCTTGCACTCCTTCAGCAGTTGTACACATACTTTCAATAGCTTTCTTTTGTTCTGAAGGAAAGTTTTTACCTACCCATAGACCTACTGCTTCTAATCGTGCATTAACGTTATCCCCAAGTTTTGCTTTTTCGGCTTCTACATTTGGTTGAGTCATACCTAGTTCCATAAAAGCTTCTATCCCACCATTAAAATCTTCTTGATTTAGTCCTTTTCCAAAACAATAATCTTTCCACCAATCCATCATAGGGTTCTCTCCTTCTACTCCTTCTGGCATATCAGGAATTATATATGCATCTTTGTCTTCTGGAAGACCTTTCTTAGCTTCTTCTTCTAATTTTGTTATAACTTCTGCTTCTGTTTCTTCTTTCTTCTTCCCAACAAAAGCTTCAAGTTCTCCATAAGATTTTGCCAAACCTTGATAATCTGCTTCTCCATTATCAGTCCAGAATTTTTCTGGTAACCACTCCGGTCTTTCAGCGACCTCAATATTTTCTTCTGTTTTATTTTCTGCATCTTCATTCTCATTAGAAGCTTCTTCATTATTTATTAGTGTGTTGTTTCCTTCGCTCATTTTCGCCTTCTTTCATTCTGGTTTCAATTAATCCAATAATAAATCTCATTCCCTCTCTATGTCGCAGTTCTATATCAGAGATATTAGGCCCTGCTACTCTCTCTATAGTAATATTTCGTAGATATTTCAAGATTTTTTTTGCAGAAGGAGTAGAAAAACCTGTTAAAAATAGATCATTTAACTCTTTTTCTTGTGATGAAGTACGATATTCTCCATCAATTCCTGGTATTTTCTTCTCTTTTTCTGCCATTTAGGAACGATTTTACCCTTGTTGTGGAGGCATTTGTCCTTGTGGAGCTTCTAGTCCTGCTTGTTGAGCTTGTTGAGCTTGTTGCATTTGTACTAATTGCTGCATTATTTGCTGTTGTTGCTCTGGTGTTCTGACTAATTTTTCAGGAATACCAAATTTATCTGCTAAATATTTAGTAGCTTCATTAGTATCAACAAGTCCGTTTATTAACTGTGGCCCAAATCTTGCTTGTATCAATTCCAAAAACCTATTAAATCCTGATATATCTTGGTTAGCTTGTGCCTGTGCTAAAGGAGAAGTTGATTGAATTTTTATCTCTCTTCCATTAACAGTCGGCAAATTAATTCGACCTTGTTGTTTAAGAAGATGGATAACTCTCCTTAAAACAGGTTGAACCATTTCTGCCTGAAGTCTACCAAAAGCAGATCCTATTTGTCTAGATAAATCTGCCATACGTTCTGCTACTTCTGTAGCACTCATTGGAGTTTTATTAGGATCTCCTAACATTTCATTATATAAAGCTTTGCGAATATTCATTCGCATATCTTTTAAGACTAAATCTGCTACATTAAAATTACCACCAGCAGTTACAGGCTCTAATCCTCTTGATCCAGGTGCTCTAGGTATTATAGTTCCGGGTAGTAATTGTATAGTGTCAACATTAACAATACCATCATCTTCTAATTGGTACATTCCTGCTATAGACATTTGAGCATTTTCTAGTATTAATTCGATTGTAAGATTACAAGTCTTAATTGCAGGAAGAGCATTTAATAATGGCCCTCTTCCCCAAATTTCTCCAGATGCTTTACTCCATCTAAATACAACATAAGGATTACTACCTTCTCCTTCAAATTCAGTTCTTAATAAAATATGTTTATGTTGTTTAGACATAACATAATAAGTATATGCTTCAACATTTGGTTTGGAATAATCTCTATGAACACATTCTATAAGATGAATAAATCTATCCTCACCTCTCGTTAGATCTCTTTTAATTTCAATAGGAATATCAGCATCAGGATAAGCAATAAGTATATTAGATGCTCTTAGTTTTCTATCCCTATATACAGTATCAATTTGGTCATTAGGCCCAGTATCTAGGGAAAGGTGAGGAAGGGGAACGGAAGTAAAACGTATAGGATTAGTAGCGTCTCCTTCTTCAACAAGAAGACAGCCAGTTCCTATTGATAAATCTAAAAAGCTTTCGTGAACTTCTTGAGAGAAGTTTGAGTTCTGTACAATATCAAATATATAATTTGTAATTCGGTCTAGTTGTAAATTAACTTCTCCTTGTTCTTCTTCAGGTACTTCTGATCCTGCAATAAATTCTGCCCATCTTGCATAGTTAGGTACAATACCAGCTTGCAAACGTGATGCAAATTCCTGAACTCCTGTTACAGCAGTTTCATCAAAGATCTTATCAGTACGATTGGAAGCAGGAGAAGTAAGATATAAACTTTCTTTTGCTGGCATAGAGTATTCATAACACTCTTCAAAGATAGGTCTCCATTGTTCTTTGATTGCATTAGCACGATTATACTTTGCAATCATACGCTCAATAGGATCACCTCTTAGTGGAATGGGAGTTGGTACATTTATTGGCACATTAAGCTCCTAATGTTGGACTTTGACCTATACCTAAATAGCCAGCACCCGAAGAAGTAATTAAAGATCTTTTCCCAGTTGTTCCATATACCATATCTTTTCTTCTTCTAATAGATTTTTCTTGTGCTAACGATTTTTCTTTTTTTATTTCTCCCTCTCTTCTTGCTATAGAAGGATCTGGTGGAGGAGGAGGTGGTAATGGTGGTGCTTTAGGACTAGATATACACATAAACTGATTCCTTCTTCTTTACATTATCCCATGTCTACGCTGAAAGATACTTTTTCGTCTACGCACAACTTGTCTAGGTTCTCTCGTAAATACATTAAAGTCTCTTTTAGCTTGGACAACCTTTTGGGGTTTTTGATTCATAATCTTTTTCCCTTCTCCTGCTCCTAATAATAAATATTGTAAAGCATCATGAATATGGGAATAATGATTCTTATCAGGTTTCTCTGTATAACGTTCACCTGATACGTTTAATCTTCTATACTGGTATCCTCCTTCAAATCCTTTGATTAAATGTTTACAGCGATAATCAATAAGTATTCCACTTAACCCTTCCAACATTCTACCTAAAGGAGCTCGAACACTTTCTAATCGTAAACTTACATCATTACTTGGTGCTGGTTGAGCATATATACCAGCTCCTCTCATAATTTGAAAAGGTGTACTCTCATCTGTTTGAGCTCTATAATCTCCAGCAGGATCTCCATATATCCTAGCTACAGGAAGTTCACCAAATTTACCATTCATCTCTTGGCGAAGAACTTCAGAAAACCTTACCATACCCATATCTCTTGCTACTACCTCATGGAGTATTAACCATCTTCCTCTAATCTGTTGAGCAAATATACAGGCAGGGGTTAATCCAAAATCTATTCCAACATAATATGGTACATCTTTTACAGGAATAATCCCTTCTTTAGCTACATGAACATCTTTAGAAAATTCATTATAGATAGCTTTGCCATCTTCAATAGATCCTAATCTATTCATAATATATACATCTATCCAAGATTTAGTTTTACCTTGGATAATATTAGGATAATACTTTGAAGTAAGATTCTTTAAATTCTCTGCATCTTGATTAACTTTATAATCTTCCACTTCTCCTTCTTTATTTCTATTCTCTATCATACCTGCTGGCTGGTTAAAAAATTTCCAGTTATCAGGTTTAACTAACATAAGGATTTCTTCTCTGGTAAAATGATCGGGAGTTGGTGCATCACCAGACATGATACTCCACCAATGATCTTCGTCTGGTGAATTAGTATCAGCTATAACTCCATACCAAGTTGGCCCTCCATCTTTCATAGAAGGATAACGACCTACTCTCATAGTACCAGCATCTATAATTTGTTTGGCAATTTCTCTACTTTCATTAAAGAAGATCATAGTTAATTCTAAAGATAAAAGCTTTTTAACATCATCAGGTCTATCTAATGCTAGGAATATAACCTCTAAATCCAGGTCTCCTTTCCTTATATAATGTGTATAAGGAGGAGACCAGTTCATTTTACCCCAATCTTTTTCAGGAAACCAGTCTAACCATGTCTTCATAGTCGTTGTTCTAAGCTGGGGGTTAGTATTTCTAACCACAGCTACCCTTGATTTTCTTATTCCTTTACTATCTTTCTCCTGTTGTAATGCTCTTCTTAATATTTCTATACAGCAAGCAACAGATTTTCCAGAACCTACAGGCCCTCTAATCCCTCTAAAGAAAGAGTTGTCTGTCATAAAGTCTCGTAGAATATTTCCATGAGGCTTATATTGTAAATCAGTCAATCCACTCTTCCACTATCAACACCCATCTTAACCATCTTTTCAGCGATAAGTGGGCCCATAGCATCTATAAATTTATCTACCTCTTTATTAGTAAGATACCCGTTAGGATAAAATTTTAATTGTGTATTACGAACAATAAGACGTAAGCGTTTAAGATCTCTTAAATTAAGTTCAGTAATAAAGCTCATGACCTTAATGCAGCTTGCCTTTTCCTGAGTAAAGTACGACCTAAGACACTCTGCCTACTTCCCCCAGTTGTTACATGAACAAGAGGTTTTTTCTTTTTAATCTTTGGATAATTAGGAACATCTACATCAGCTACTCTATTCTGCTCACGCAGTCTCTTTTTTAAAACTCTAAATATTGTTTTAAAATTAAGAACTTTCAGCATTTATTCATATCCTTTCCTATCTTTCAATGCGATAGCTAATACACTGTAACCAGCACAATCCATTAAATGATCTCTATTGTCTTCATTACCAGTTGTACTTCTAGCTATCTTTAATAAAGACATCATTACACATACATTCTCCTCTGTTAACTCTTTGCCAAGATATAAACTCCAGTAGTCAGCAATAGCTTTCATAGAACGTTTGGCATCACCATGAGCTTTATGCCTGTCATTCACCAACATAGTTTCCAAATTGGTAATAACACCTCTTATATATGCTTGTGGATCTGCCATTTCTAATGCAACTGTTCTTTAGGAGGGATAATATTCTGCACGCCTATAATAGAACACATCAATTCAGCAATATTATCAGCGTCTTTCTTCTTATCAAAAGGTGCAAGGATTACATGAACACTATACTGCCCTCCCTTCTTCTCTACTAGAACAGCAGCAGTTGAAAAGTCTTCCTCTATTCCTATCCCTAATCTCATGTCTGAAGTTATATCCATTTGTTTCTCCCGTACTTAATACTATAAGAACTAACATAGATTGTTGTTACGCACAAGAACCTTGGGAGCTAAAAAATACTTGAGCAACAGCAGTAACGGAAAGAAAAAAAGGAAGTTTTAACCCCCCCCTCTCTCTCACCATGGAAGCCTTACGTCGCCTACAGGAATTTGTTCTACAAATTCCCTAGGCTCGTGCGACCCCATGGTTCGAGAAAAGGATAACGCTGTTATCCTTTGCAAGGACTCATGTCTGAGCTGAGATACGTTCTCCTAGTCGTTAGTCAAGTCAATCTTTACTGTTATGTCTGAGCCTACGTTAGTAACTTGACTATCGGGAGAACGTAGTCCAGCTCTATCCATGATATCCTTGCTGGCTTCAAGGCGAACGTACTCAGACTTAGCATCTGATACTAAGTTTGATACAGTATGCAATGCCTTGACAGCGTTAACACCGAGGGTCTGAACACTCCTGCGATAGAGTTCTTGTAACACACGCTCATTCTTAATCAGACGAGATGCTTCTACATGAGCAGATCTGGGAGAGTAACCTGCATCTATCGCAGACTGTGTTCTAGACCCACCATTTGCTAACAAAGCATCAACAAAGGCACTTTGTTTCGGTGTTAACAGTACTTCGCTAGAAGTTTTCGGCGGTATTGGTTTGAGAGCATTAGTCATAGTTAGTAACTTCCTTGTGTTCGTATGACGATTGTTAATCCTATATAGAACGAGCCGAACACTTTGTCAATACCATGTCTGGGGATAACGTTAATAAGCTATCGCTAATGGATGGCTTGTTTATTTACTTACGTTATATATTTGTCCATTGGATAATTCGCCACCTGTTTGTATGTAGGTCTTTTCTTCTAAAAAATGCCTAAGGACGAAATATAGACCATAATACGCAAGTGCCAACACAATCGTAAAGAAGAAAATCGGTTCCCCCTAAAGGTCTCCCCCAATTTTCCAAGCTATGAGAATAGTTCTTTACGATTGTGTTGTTATGGTCATCAAGAATATTTCATAGGCATAGAAGAAAAGACCTACATACTTAAATAAACAGGAGGCGAAAGCCATGTCTAAGACAAATAAAAACGAAAGTAAAGAAACAAATATCTTAACAGATATTTATCATTCATCTAGCGAGTTGTACAATAAAGCAACTTATATAGATTATTCAAATAAAGAGCCTAATGATAGAGGTAAACCTGTTGTATTCAAAAGAGTTATCAATGGTAAAGATAGCTTATATGAGTTGCCTTTCCATTCCAGACAACTCTGTATAAAATACAACAAACAAGTTGAGCAATTACAAACTGAAATTTCTCAACAAGAAACACCACATGAAACAGTTGCTTCTGACGGTACTGTTTTATACAGAGAAGTCACTTCTGAAAATGAACTAACAAAAACGAGGAACAAACTAAATCATGCTGAACTCCAACTTAGATTTTGGGAAAGCATGAGAGTGCTACATGAAAATATATATATTAATGTTTTTGGTAGTGAATTTACAGAAGATGATTATAGAGCAATCCAAATTGAAATATTAGAACGAGTTGCCCGTAATCGTGGTCAAAGAAATGGTGCTGTAAGATACATACAAGTACCACCTAAAACTGCATAAAACATTCGTTCTAATAGAAGCTAGGTACTCTATGTATCTAGCTTCTTTCAATTTTAGGGACAAGTATAAGAAGAACTACACTACCCAAGGAGGAGGGTAAGGAATGGAATGATACTTACCTCTCCGACTTGGGTTTATTCAACCCGGTTTAGCGAAAAGTTAGAGCCTAAGACTATTTGTCAAACTTTTACTCATGTAAATTCTTGACTACCATGCAATTATGCAATACAATTAATGAATATAATGAAAAGGAAAAGCCTATGTTAAAAACATATAAACATGAACAGCATATGCATATAACCAAGCTAGAGTTTATTTCTTTAGCACTATATCTCATAGCTATAACAGGAATTTTTGCTGGAGGAATAACTGTTCTTCAAGCAGAAAATATAATAACTGTTGTTGTATTTGGAGGAATAATCTTCATATCTTTACTATCTTTTTTAGGTGCATCAGTTATCGAAAAATATACTAACCAAATAAAACGGAGGAACTACTAATGGCACAAGATACACATACTAATATCATTGAAGTACCTATACATTGGATTGAAGTAGAACAAGGTGGGTATAAAACTAAGATGATAGATACTCATACACTATTTGTTAATCTAAATGAACAGATTAATAAATTTGTAGAGCCAGTTCAAAATCCAAACATGGTTAATCTAATGGAAAGATTAGAGGAGAATAAAGATCAATGAAAGGAATAATTAAATGGTTATCAAAGCACACTTTAAAGATGAGGATGAAATCAAGCTTCACATCATTCATGGAGAAATTGAAATCCAAGAACTCCAAGAAAAATTAAAAAAGTTAAGCTCATATCTTATTGAAATAAATAAAGTTGAAGATACATCAGTAAGTTATAGATTGAAATTAATAATGGAACAAGACCAAAGAATACAAGAAGAAACTATTAATACTAAACAACAAGAGTTAATTAAATTTAAATTAAAAAACATACGTGTTTATGAAAAGGATTTTGAATAAAGAGTTTTGTTGGTATCAACTATGTAGCTGAGCCAGCTTGAAAGAGCGTAACATGACAGTAATTTATTACAGTATCTTACGAAGCAACCCTGAGAACGTTGACTAAGTTTATTCCAGGGGTGAGGCGATCTAACTAAAAGCCAACAAAAATGTAAACAGTTCTGGCAAAAACTTCCATGCAGTAACCAGCGAAGTCTGTTTATAAAATGGGTGTGATAGGTGTCCTAGGCAAATTCACTTAATAAGAACTAAACGAAATGCAGACCGAGTTCTTACCCTACAAAAATAAGGACACCTATTAGGTGGTACAGGAAACACACTATGAATATCATAATGGGAATCCTATTAACCAAAGCTCTTGCGTGTGTCGTGTAACTTTGGAGGTGTCCTTATAATAACAACCAATAAGGAGGATAATATGTTGCAAACAGTACAAGATGTAGTTGGAAATCTTATTGATGGATTAGCCCAACTAGAAGAGGATATTAATACAGGGAAACCTAATACTGAATGGGAATATCCTTGGAAAACATTATCTAATATGCCTACTAATTTTACTACCAAGAAAAACTATCATGGGTTTAATATATTTTGTTTAGCTATGGCTGGTCGTGAGAAATCATGGACAGTTCCAAAATGGGCAGGATATAGACAATGGAATGTCATTGGCAAACCTATTCAAAGAACAGAACTTAAATCTGGAGTTGGAATACTTGTTCCTACTAAAAAGAAATATACTATTATAGAAAATGGTAAGGAAATAGAAAAACTTTCTCAAAGATTTACTTATAAGCACGTCTATAATATAGCACAAACTCAAGGGTTTGACCCTAATGTAGAGATACCTGATAGTCCTGCTAAATTTAATACAAAACATACAGATAATCTTATTCGTAAACATAATTTAAAAATACAAAGAGGAACGTGTGCTGCTTATCATAGAAATAATGTAGTAGAAATGCCACCTTATAATAGATTTAAATCTGATGATCAATACTATCATACTCTTTTCCATGAGTTAATTCATTGGACAGGACATAAGGATAGATTGAATAGAGATATGATAAACAACTATGCCTTTGAAGAATTAGTAGCTGAAATTGGTAGCACATTTGTTTCCAGTTTCTTTGGTTTAGATTGGAAGATGAGAGATGACCATATAAAATACATACATGGCTGGATGAAATCTCTTAAAGATAAACCTAATCGCTTAATTACTGCTACTAATCTAGCTAGTAGGGCTAGTGAATTTTTAATAAATGAAATGGAAGTGTCTAATGAAAGAGAATAAAATACCAGTTACCAAATGGCAAAAGAAATATCAAAAAGCTAGAAAATTATATGATGAATATAATTTTAGACTAGCAACAAGAAGTATAAATAAAGCTGATTGTGATTGTAAATTAGAAACTAAATTTAATGTACTGTTAGTAGAACTAGGATTAACAGAAGATAAATTTGAAGAGCTAATGGATTCAGACAATCAAGCTTATAGTGAAGGAGAACTTTATGCTAGTGATTGATGGTTTAATTTGGAACATAAGGATATGGAAAGATAAAAGTTATGATTGTTTTTTTAGAACTAATCCAAATCCTAATTCATTATTGTTCTTTTATTTAAGAAAGGTAAATGAAGATGCAGATAATAATAAATGATGAAGAATTAGAAAGATTAAATGAAATTATTGGATCGTTAATGATTAAACAATTCAATGGTAAGGG
>Ga0114898_1001862_pt1 | contig 11711 bp, 10 predicted proteins | sample Malvired_Geostar_FD_83496 | JGI IMG/M metagenome (GOLD analysis project Ga0114898, IMG submission 83496) | Marine viral communities from the Global Malaspina Expedition - Malaspina viral metaG DeepMed_Geostar | ecosystem: Environmental > Aquatic > Marine > Oceanic | place: Mediterranean Sea... | reverse complement strand
GGCGGGGCGGGTGTTTCACGTGGCACTTCGGGCGGTAGGATGGTTTTGGCAACCGCCCGCCGCCGCAGGAATCCGGGCCGCCGCTTCTTCGGATGGGCTCGCTACCCCCATTGTCGGGGGACGAGGCCAAGCCCTTAGCCACTTCTAACCCTTGGCTCCGGTCGTCTCGTGGGCGAGGCGAATGGACGAATCCGGCTGGGCTCTTCTAGCGCTTGTCTAGGTAGTCGCTGGGGGTTTCGTAGGAATGCGAAAAATCCAGGAGCCGCACCTCCATCATCATCATGACAGCGAAGAACCATGCGGCCGTGAATGAGCCGCGAGAGACTTTGTTACGCAGATTCCGTTCGTTTTCTTCGATCCCGTAATCCGACATGAGGTTGGCCAAGCCCTCATAGGTCAGTCGGCGTTTAGCCATCTCGGCCTTCAGCAGGCCCTTGGCGACAAGCATTCCACCTTGTTCCATCGCCGCCGCGTTGGCTTTTGGGTCGAAGTCGTCGACCGATTCTTCGGGGGCAACTTTTTCAGCCATCATCTCACTCGATGTTGTTTGTCATCATATTCGATGTCAAATGCATTGACAGGCCTGCCGCGCCGTGCGAGTGACATCACATCTGATGACACTTGTAACGGAAAGGCTGGTTGGCGCAACATTTTCTCCTTTCGGCGAAGGCCCGGACGCTTAGCGTCCTCGAAGTCGCTCGCATGAGCGACGACGAGGCCTATGCCGTTTTCAAGGAGATGCGCTTTGAGGCCAACGGGGGCGAGCCGTTCTGCCCTAGGTGCGGTGTTGACGCGATCTACACCTACAAAGTGCGGCGCGAATTCAAGTGCAAATACTGCGACCATCGGTTCACGCTGACCTCGGGCACCCTCTTCCGGGGGCGCAAGATGGCGATCAAAGACATTCTGGCGGCGGTCCTGATGTTCGTGAATGGAGTGAACGGGAACGCAGCGCTACGGATGAGCCGCGACCTATGCTGCTCGTATAAAACGGCCTTCGTGTTGGTCAGCAAACTGCGGCGCGCGCAGGCCGCGCTCCAGATTCAGCACCAACTCACCGGCGACGTCGATATCGACGGTCTTTGGATCGGCGGTTATATCCGTCAGGAGAATATGGTTGCCGATCGCACCAGCGATGGTCGCAAACAGTTTAGCGGCAAACGTCGGTCCATCGTCACTATGCGCGAACGCCGCCCCGGCGGCAGGTCTCGGGCTGTAGTCGTGCCGAATGAAAAGGCAGCGGTTGAGGTCATTAAGAAGGTGGTCGCGAAGACCGCCCACGTCTTCACCGACGAGCAGTCCGCATTCAGCAAGCTATACCTTCACTTTCGAGAGCATTCGACGGTCAACCATAGCCGGGGCCTGGTCGTGAATGGCGTCCACACCAACCTGGTTGAGGCGCAGCACACCCGTATCCGTCGAGGCGAGCGCGGCGTTTATCTGCATATCTCCGGCAATCACGCGCAGCGCTTCGCCCACGAGTTCTCTTGGCGCGATGATTTCCGACGTCTGAGCAACGGGCAACAGTTCCGCAAGCTGCTCGGCAGCGCGGCGACAATCTCCCCTGACCTGGAGTTGGTCGGCTACTGGCAGAAGCGGCCTAAGAGCGTCCTGGACCTGAATCGCCGACGCGCCTTAAAGGCGCGGACGCGGCAAGTGAAGGGGGTGAAACCCACTCCGATTCCTTACACGGAACGCGCCAGCGGGTAGGCTTTCCCTCCACCTTCTCAACTTCGCCATCCGCCAGTCGACGCTTCATTGAGCCGTGGATCGCCACGTCGAGACGGGCGATCTCCCGCTCCGTCGCTTCAACCCCCAAGTCTTCTGCCACGATACGGGCGATCGCCCGCACGGGCATGGGTTCTGTTGCTGCCTTGAGCACTCGATAGGCCGACTTGGAAATTGCACCTTGGCGGCCTGGGCGATGCGTATGAAGGGGGGTGAGGTGATGGGGGGTCCACAAAGCGTCGACCTGAGAGCGCAGCAGATAGTCCAGCTTCGCCATCTTCTCCTTTAGAACGCGTCGCTCGGCCTGAATGCGGCGATCCGCCTCTGCGATCGCTTTCACGCCCACCAAGGTTTCGGTGGCCAATTCAGCGCGTTCATATCGCGACATGCAAATCGCGTAGTCACGTTCGAGTTTTACGCGGATTTCGTTTCGGCTGGCCATGCCCCCAAGGAGGCTTCGGCAACCGCTAAATCCGCGTGATCAAACTGGCTAAACGGACAGTCAACGCCCCACTCGCTTGCTTTCGCAGCGCTCGTGTCCGGCTCCGCCGGCCCGACCTTCGGTCCACAGGCTGGCTGAAGTAACCCCACAGCCACGCACTGACGCGGGCTTGCAACCTAAAGACTCGGGGTGCGAATCGCGGGAAAGTTAATGAGCCCGCGATGCGTCAACATCGCGGGCTCGTCGAAACCGCCGAGGCGGCCCCGGTGCTGTAAAGCCTGCCGATTAGAATCGGTGTCGCACGCAGGGTCAATCCGGCCTTACTGAAAGGGCCACAGAATGGCCGATCGTGCTGTGCGTAAAACGGGGAAAAACTCGCAGGGGGACATCACCCGCCTCTGCAACGAAGGCGATCCGTGGTCGCCCCGCTCGAAGGCGGACGCGATCCACGACATCGAGACCGGCACCCACACTTACTATGTGCCGTGGACAAGCGGTCGGACGGAAATCCGGGTCGTCAACGATTCCACCAAAGGGAAATACCTGCGGACTGATCGGGACACGACGACCCGCAACAATCTGGATGATCTGCCCGATTGTTGATCGACGTGAGGGCGGCGATGCACGGCGTGCGTCGCCGCTCCTACCTAAGGAGATGTCCATGAGCGCGCCAATTTTTAGCCCTGGCGACGTCGTCGAACTCAGGTCCGGGGGACCGAGCATGTCAGTTGCCAGCGTGTCGGGCGAGATCGCCACATGTGTTTGGATCGAGAAGAACAAGACCTTTCGTGAGGACTTCGAATTCGCGATCCTCCGGCCCTATGTGAACCCGTATAGCGGCTTCTGAAACACGAGGTTTGCTGACATGTCAGGGCGCCAAACCAGACCTCGTTCTCCGTCCGGTAAGCCACAAACCGGAAAAGCCGAAGGTTCGCTCAAGCCGGCGAAGACTCCGTCGCTCAAACAGGACCGTTCCCTAAGCGATCAAGAGAAGGTGCTTGCGGCCCATACCGCTGCCCTGACGGAACATGAACGAAAAATCGCAAATCATACGGCGATCCAAAGCTGGATAGCTATGATTTCCTTGGCCATGACCGTTGTGACAACGGCAGCGCTTATCTTCATCGCTCACTCGCAGTATAAAGTGAGCGAACGTCAGGTCGCCCTAGACTATGCAAAATCGACCCCCCAGTTCTCCGCCCGCGTAATTTCCCGACACGGAGAGGATTCAGGGCTTCCAACTGGCGTCGAAATCCCAACAGGTATCAATTTGCAGCAAGTTCATGGCGATATAACTATCAAGAGCATATCAGTTATTCAGGAAATATCGGTCCGACGAACGAATGACATTCGGACCCCTGACACCGAAGTTTCCTGCACTATTACGTTTCAAGGATGGTTCGATCTCGCCCCCGACAGACTTGAAACTCAAGCGAACAGCAGCGTGTTTCAGCTTCTCCCGTCGCTCAGTTTCATCGCCGCAGACGGACGACCCGCCTACCTGGACAGGGGGGCAACCCGCATCTTCGTAAAGTATGATGATCTCTTTGGTCAGGAGCATGTCGATATCGTCACCGTTCCCGTTTCGGGGGAGGTAACTGTGCGCAAGGACGTCGAAGGTTCTGCGGCCTTCGAACTCGGGACGGCCTACCTTATTTCGGCCGAGAAGCGGCAACCGTTCAATGTTTTCAACATACCGCCCGATTGCCGAGGCATCCTAACGAAGGAGTGAACCCTTATGAGCCGAACCAAAGACCAATGGATCGAAGAGACCGGCGGCTTCCGCCTCGGTGAGAGCCAAGAGATGTTTCAGAAGCGCGTCGGGCGCATACAGGCGCTTCAGGAGAAGGCCAAGGCGGGCACGCTTACGGTCGCAGATGTAGATGAACTCGCGACCCTCAAGGGCGTCGACTCGGGCGACGAATAGCGAACCCGTCAGCCGGCGACTGATCGCGCGGCTTCGAGCAAAGCGTAGTTCGGCTTGAGCGCCGTCGAGAACGTCCGGCTATTGCGAGAAGGCCCCCGGAAGACGATCTGCGTCGCGCTCCATTGAGCACGGACCTCAAAGTGCCCTGCATCGTAGGCCCACTTGTCGATCCCGCGCATGTTGTCGGCAGTGAGAAAGGCCCGAGCAACGGCAAGCAAATCGTAAATCTCGTCCAGCCCCTTGATCGCACTCCGGAGGACAATGGCCATCTTCGCAAGTTCGCCGTGATCATCGGCGTGCTCGACGAGCCATTCCAGCGCTTGCTCTTCGCCGCCGAAGTGGCAGGCGTAGAGTCTAGCCGAGACAAGCCCAAGCTTCGTTGCTGGCTGATAGCTAGGCCGCATAAATCCCGCGCCGGTGAGCCTATGGACCGCGACGCGGTGGCTAGCGTCCCGGCCATCAGCGTCCTCCGCATACTGATAGCGGGTGAGCACCTCGCCACCTTCCTTGATCTCCTTGATCAGCACTTTGCTAAACGCGCTCGCGCGTTGGCGGAGTTGGGCACTCAATGCTTGGGCGTGCTCCGCCGCCGGCCGCAGCTTCTCCATCCGGGCGATATGCTCGGCCACCTCGGGCAGGACGGATAGAAGATACTCGCTGTTGGCCTTATGGGCAGTGCGTTCCTTGTATTCGGCGTTGGCCTCGGTTCGCCGCTCATCGCCGCAGTCGTTTCCGATGACCCTCAGAACCCGTTCCTCGGGATAGTAGGCCAAACTGCCTGTCGCGAACTTCTTCTTGGTCTGGCAGGCCGCACACGGAATCATCTCCCCGCCAGGACGGCGAGCCACATCCACCGTGAAGTCTTTGACGATGAGGAGGAACGGCGCGTCCTTCCGGGGTGGCTTGGTGTGAGCCAGCCCAGGAAACGTCTCGGGCTCGTTCGTCACCTTAAGATGTTCGATAAACGCGGGCCGAATCGCTGAAGCCGCCGCCCATGTCTCGTAGATGATCGGTTCATCAACAGACGGTGCCGCCTGTAGCCGCAACGATACTGGCAACCCGACCTCCCAAGGAAGTTAGCTAAGACCCGAATCCGAACGCGAACTAGGACTCATTCTACCAGCTTCGCCGCGAGCACAAAGCATGAACAATTATCCGTCCCCATCGGTGGGTGGTGGGCTGTGGAAGCGCGGCTCCGACGGCTAGGTGTGTTTGCGCCATAACAGCGGGATATTCCGCGCAGGCCCTGGATTCGCTGCGCCAGCCGCTCGAGACCGGCGAAATCGTCGTGGCCCGGGCCAACGCCCATGTCCGCTACCCCGCCCGCTTCCAGCTGGTGGCGGCGATGAATCCGTGCCGCTGCGGCCTGGGCGGGGGCGGCAAGGGGGCGTGCGGCAAGGCCCCGCGCTGCCAGCGCGATTACCAGAACCGCATCTCCGGTCCGATGTTCGACCGCATCGACCTGACCGTCGAGACGCCGCCGGTGACCGCCGCCGACATGGCCCTGCCGCCGCCGGCCGAGGGCACGGCCGAGGCCTGCGCCCGGGTCTTCGCCGCCCGCGCCATGCAGGAGGAACGGCTGCGCGCCGCCGGCATCGATCCGGACATGGCCCGCGACCAGGCCGTCAACGCCCGCGCCTCGGGTGAGACGCTGGACCGCTTCGCCACCCCCGACGAAGCCGGCCGCGCCCTGCTGATGCGGGCCGGGGAGGGCGGCGGGCTGACGGCGCGGGGCTGGACCCGGACCCTGAGGCTGGCCCGGACCATCGCCGACCTCGACGGCTGCGACGGCGTGCTGCGCCGGCACATCGCCGAGGCGCTGGTGCATCGCCGCTCGACCGTCGGGGCGCAGGCCGATTTCGAGCGCCAGTCGGGTTCGAGCGAGGCGCGGAGCGGCGTCTCCGCATACTGATCTCAGACTTCCTTAACCGACCCGCTTGAAGCAGCCTTAAGACATCTTCGCCATGATCCCCGGACGAGAAGGGGACAGCATGGCGCGCAAGAAGACGGCGGCTCCGGACACCACGACGGCGGCGGACGCAACGGTCCCCGAGGGCGCGGAACAGCAATTCCTCCGCCTGATGAGCCACGAGATGCGCACGCCGCTGAACGGCGTCATCGGCATGCTCGGCCTGCTGTCGCGGACCCGGCTGGACGGCGCCCAGAGGGCCTATGCCGAGGCGGCGCGGTCGTCGGCCGAGCATCTGCTGGGCCTGGTCAACGACCTGCTCGACTACGCCCGGCTCGAGGCCGACCGGCTGGAGTTCGATTCCGCCCCGGTCGATCTGGAGACGCTGGTGCGCGGGGTGGCGGAGCTGCTCAGCCCGCGGGCGCATGACAAGGGGCTGGAAATCGCCTGGTCCGTGGCGCCCGAGGCCGTCGACGTCATGGCCGACGAGGGCCGGCTGCGGCAGGTGCTGTTCAACCTCGCCGGCAATGCGGTGAAATTCGCCGAGACCGGCGGGGTGCGGATCACGGTCGAGCGCTGCGGCGGATCGCTGAAGACGCCGAAGCTGGCCTTCATCGTCGACGACACCGGCCCGGGGATTCCGGCCGAGGCGCGGGGCCGAATCTTCGAGGAGTTCGGCCACGTCGACGCTTCCGACGCCAGCCGCTTCGGCGGGGCCGGCCTCGGCCTGGCGGTGGTGCGCAAGCTGGCCCACGCCATGGGCGGCACGGTCAGCGTCGCCGACCGGCCGGACGGTCCCGGCGCCCGCTTCCGCTTCGAGGCGGCCTTCCCGGCGGCGAAGCACATGCCCGACCGCTGCGCCGTGTCGCTGGCGGGGCAGACCGTGGCCGTGGTCAGCCCGGACCCGTTCGTGCGCGCCGCCGCCGTGGCCCAGATCGAGGCCTCGGGCGGCGCCGTCGCCAACAAGGCCCCGGTGGTGCTGATCGATCACGCCGCCCGGCCGGCGGGTCACGGCCTCGTGCCCCGGCCGGCGGACGGGCGCGCCATCGTGCTCCTCAAGCCGTCGGAGCGCGACCTGATCGCCCGCTACCGCTCGGCCGGCTTCCACGGCTATCTGATCAAGCCGCTGCGCCGCGCTTCGGTGGCCGAGCGGGTGCTGGCCGCCTCCGGTGTGCAGCAGATGATGCAGCCCGGACCGCCGCCGCCGCCGCCCGAGGACGACCGCGTCGCCCTGACCCGGTTCTCGGGCATCCGGGTGCTGCTGGTCGAGGACAACCCGGTGGGCGCCCTGCTGGCCTCGACCCTGCTGAAGCGCGAGGGCTGCGCGGTCGAGACCGCCGCCAGCGGCCATGAGGCGCTCGATGCGCTGAAGCGGGCCCGCTATGATCTGGTGTTCATGGACATGCGGATGCCCGGCATGGACGGCCCCAGCGCCGCCCGCGCCATCCGCGCCCGGGGCGACGAGACGCCGATCGTGGCCCTGACCGCCAACGCCTTCGCCGAGGACCGCCGCGCCTGCCTCGAGGCCGGCATGGACGACCATCTGGTCAAGCCGCTGGAGCTGGAAGCGTTGCGCGCCTCACTGGCCCGCTGGACGAAAACCGCGGACCGCGCCAAGGTCGCCGTCGGATAAGGCGCGGGGGCGCCGCAAGAGGGCGTCCATGACTGACAGCAGCACGACCGAGCAACCCGCGCGCGGATTCGGGGGCCTTGCGGTCTATGGCGAGCGGCGCACGTTCGTCATGCTGCTGCTGGGCTTCGCCTCGGGCCTGCCCAACCTGCTGATTTTCGACACCCTGTCGGCCTGGCTGAGGGACGACGGCGTTTCTCTGGAAGTGATCGCCTTCTTCGGCCTGGCGACGCTGACCTATGCGCTGAAGTTCGTCTGGGCGCCGCTGCTGGACCGGACCAATATTCCGGTGCTCACCAAATGGCTGGGTCACCGGCGGTCATGGATGCTGGCGACGCAGGCGGTGCTGATCCTCGGCCTGTGGTTGATCTCGGGGTCCGATCCGCGGTCCGCACTGGGCATGGTCGCCCTGTTCGCGGTCATCGTCGGCTTCTTCGGCGCCACCCAGGACATCGCCATCGACGCGTGGCGGATCGAGGCCGCCGACGATAGCCGGCAGGGCGCCATGGCCGCCGCCTACCAGCTCGGCTGGCGGGTCGCCCAGATCGTGGCCGGGGCTCTGCCGCTGATTCTGGCCCAGATCTACAACTGGAATTTCTCTTACGCTGTCATGGCCGCCCTGATGGGCTTTGGCGTGTTGGGCGTCCTGCTGGCCCCGCGCGAGAAGAAGCACATCATCCGGCCGATCCCCGTCGGCGACATCCCCTCGCGTCCGGCCTTCGAGGTTGTCGAATGGATCGTGCGCCTCGGTTTGATCGCCGTTGCGGCCTTGATCATCGGCACCGGCCTGACCGACAAGCCGGACGCCCTGCTGTGGGCCTTCGGAGGCCTGTGGGACGAGCCCACTCGGGCAATGGTCACCGCCGGTCTCGCGAGCAGCGACGTGTCAGGCGTGCTGCTGCAGTTCGGCTACGTCATCGGCGGGTTCGCCCTGCTCGCGGCGGCGTGCTGGCCGCTTCCCGGGTTCCGGACCCGGCCGGGCGCGTACCTCGCCGGATCGTTCGGCGAGCCGCTGATGGATTTCCTGATCCGCTTCGGGAAGCTGGCGGTGCCGATCCTGGCGCTTATCTGCCTCTACCGGCTGGCCGATTTCGTCCTGAACATCATGAACCCGTTCTATCAGGACCTCGGCTTCACCTTGATCGAGATCGCCGAGGTGCGAAAGGTGTTCGGGGTGGTGGCGACCTCGCTCGGCGTGGTGGCCGGCGGCTGGATGGTGGCGAGGCTGGGCCTGATCCGGACCATGGTGATCGGCGCCTTCATGAGCCCCGTTTCGAACCTGGTCTTCGCCTGGCTGGCCACCCAGGGCCATGATCTGCCCGCCCTGTTCATCGCCATCAGCATCGACAACGTCGCCACCGGCATCGCCGGCACGGCGCTGATCGCCTATATGTCCAGCCTGACCTCGATCGGCTTTACGGCGACCCAGTACGCCCTGTTCAGCTCGCTTTACGCCCTCCCCGGGAAGATCATCGCGACCCAGTCCGGGAAGATCATCGAGGGCTCGGCCCGCTGGGCGGATTCGGGCGGCCTGCCCGCCGCCTTCAAGGGCCTGTTCACGCGGATGCCCGAAGGGTCGCTGGTCGAGGGCGCGGCCAAGAGCGGGGTCTCGGTCGCGGGTCTGGGCGCCGGGTATTTCACCTTCTTCCTGTATTCGACCGTCATCGGAATCTTCGCCATCTTCCTCGCCTTCTATGTCGCCAAGCGGCAGCCGGCGGTGATGGCGGAGCAGAAGGCGCGCGAGGAGGCGGCGGCCGCCGAAGCCCGCTCGACCTGACCCCTCAGATCTCGTCCTTCATGGCGCCTTCCTCGTAGGCGGCGAAGGTCGCGGCGGTGATGATTTCGCTGACCGAGGCGCCGAGCGGGACGATCTGGACGGAGCGTTCGAGGCCGACCAGCAGGGGGCCGATGACGGTGGCGCCGCCGAGGGCCTGGACGAGGCGGGTCGAAATCGCCGCCGAGTGGATGCCGGGCATGACCAGGACGTTGGCGTCCTTGGTCAGGCGCATGAAGGGGTAGGCGGTGCGGGCCTCGGGATCGAGGGCCAGCTCGGCCGGCATCTCGCCTTCGTATTCGAAGTCGACGCCGCGCTCGTCGAGGATGCGGATGGCCTCGCGGATCATCTCGCCGCGGTCGCCGGGCGGGTTGCCGAAGGTCGAATAGCTGAGGAAGGCGACGCGCGGATTGCGGCCCAGCCGGCGCACGGTGGCGGCGGCCTGGACGGCGATGTCGGCGAGGTCCTCGGCGCCCGGCAGTTCGTGGATCGAGGTGTCGGCGACGAACAGGGTGCGGCCCTTGGCCAGCAGGATCGACAGGCCGATCATCCGCTCGCGCACGTCGAGGACCCGGCGGACCTCCTTGAGCACCATGTTGAAATTGCGGGTCACGCCGGTGACCATGCAGTCGGCCTGGCCGCGGGCGCACATGGCGGCGCCGAAATAGTTGCGGTCCTGGTTGATCATCCGCTGCACGTCGCGGCGCAGATAGCCGCGGCGCTGCAGGCGGGCGTAGAGCCAGTCGGTGTATTCGACGTTGTGCTCGGAGACGCGGGCGTTGACGATCTCAATGCCCATTTCCTCGAAATTGAGGCCGGCCTCGGCGGCGTTCTTGCGGATCAGTTCCTCGCGGCCGAGCAGGATCGGGGTGCCCAGTTCGGCCTGTTTGAAGCCCCAGGCGGCGCGGATGACGGCGGTCTCCTCGCCCTCGGCGAAGACGACGCGCTTGTTCGGGGCGGCGCGCACGGCGCCCGAGATGTTCTGCACCAGGGCCGCCGACGGATCGAGCCGCGAGCGCAGCTGGGTGCGGTAGGCCTCCATGTCCTCGATCGGCTTGCGGGCCACGCCGGTGTCCATGGCGGCCTGGGCCACGAAGGGCGGGATGTACCAGATCAGGCGCGGGTCGAACGGGGTCGGGATGATGTAGTCGCGGCCGAATTTCAGCTTGCGGCCGCGATAGGCGGCGGCGACCTCGTCGGGCACATCCTCGCGGGCGAGGGCGGCGAGAGCCTGGGCGCAGGCGACCTTCATCTCGTGATTGACGCGGCGGGCGCGGACGTCGAGGGCGCCGCGGAAGATGTAGGGGAAGCCGAGGACGTTGTTGACCTGGTTGACGTAGTCGGACCGGCCGGTGGCCATGATGGCGTCGTCGCGCACCGAGGCGACGTCCTCCGGGGTGATCTCCGGGTCCGGATTGGCCATGGCGAAGATGATCGGATTGGGGGCCATGGAGGCCACCATCTCCTTGGTGATGGCGCCCTTGGCCGACAGGCCGAGCACCACGTCGGCGCCGACCATCGCTTCCGCCAGGGTGCGGTGCGGGGTGTCGGTGGCGTGGGCGGCCTTCCACTGGTCGACGTTGTCGCGGCCCTTGTAGATGACCCCGTCGCGGTCGACGATGACGGTGTTCTCCTGGCGCACGCCGGCGGCCTTCATGAGACCGATGGAAGAGAGGCCCGCCGCGCCCGCGCCGGCGAGGACGACCTTGAGATCCTCCAGCTTCTTGCCGGCGATATGGGCGGCGTTGATCAGGCCAGCCGTCGAGATGATGGCGGTGCCGTGCTGGTCGTCGTGGAAGACCGGGATGTCGAGCAGGTCCTGCAGCTCGCTCTCGATGACGAAACATTCCGGGGACTTGATGTCCTCCAGATTGATGCCGCCCCAGGTGTCGCCGATGTTCTTGACGACGGTGACGAACTCGTCGGGATCGGTGGTCTTCACCTCGACATCGAAGCTGTCGACGTCGGCGAAGCGTTTGAACAGGACCGACTTGCCCTCCATCACCGGCTTGGAGGCCATGTGGCCGAGGTTGCCGAGGCCGAGGATGGCCGTGCCGTTGGAGATGACGGCGACCAGATTGCCCTTGGAGGTGTAGTCGTAGGCCTTGTCGACATCCTCGGCGATGGCCAGCACCGGCACGGCCACGCCCGGCGAATAGGCCAGCGACAGGTCGCGCTGGGTCGCCATCGGCTTGGTCGGGGCCATGGAGGCCACCATCTCCTTGGTGATGGCGCCCTTGGCCGACAGGCCGAGCACCACGTCGGCGCCGACCATCGCTTCCGCCAGGGTGCGGTGCGGGG
>Ga0114898_1001860_pt1 | contig 11731 bp, 10 predicted proteins | sample Malvired_Geostar_FD_83496 | JGI IMG/M metagenome (GOLD analysis project Ga0114898, IMG submission 83496) | Marine viral communities from the Global Malaspina Expedition - Malaspina viral metaG DeepMed_Geostar | ecosystem: Environmental > Aquatic > Marine > Oceanic | place: Mediterranean Sea... | reverse complement strand
CTATCGAGCGCCTGTTGCTGCGCCGGCGGAAAAGAAACCTGCGCGTGCGCGCTCTGGCGTCGTTCTGCGGACGCTCACCGAAGAAGAAAAGAACGCCCGCGCACAGGCGCTCGATAGTGCGCGTGAGCGCGAAGGAGAGGACCGCCGCCGCGCCGAGGAAGAAGCCCGGCGCTTTGCCGAGGAAGATGCGCGCCGTGAACGTGAACGCGCCGCCGCCGCTGCGCGTGCCGCGGAGGAAGCTGCGCGTCTGGCCGCTGAACAGGAAGCCCGTAGCCGCTCCGCGGAAGATGCGAAGCGCCGCAGTGGCCCCGATGAGCCCGTGGCTGCCCCGCGTCCGAGCGGCAAGGAACTGACGGCGGAAGAAGCTGACGAAGACAATAAGCCGAAGCGCAGTGCCGGTCATGCAGCGCCCAAGCAGCCGGCTGTGCGCCGCAATGAGGAGCGCAGGCGCGGCAAGCTGACAATCACCAAGGCATTCGACGACGATAGCGGCCGCCAGCGCTCGCTTGCGTCCATGCGCCGTCGCGTCGAACGTGAGCGCAAGAAGCACATGGGTGTGCAAGAAGCGCCGCAGAAGATCATCCGCGAAGTTGTCATTCCGGAAGTCATCACGATCCAGGAACTCGCGAACCGTATGGCGGAGCGCGCCGTGGATGTGATGAAAATCCTGATGAAGCAGGGCATCATGCTGAAGATCACGGATGTGATCGACAGCGACACAGCCCAGCTCGTCGCCGAGGAACTCGGCCACACGGTGAAGCGCGTGGCGGAATCCGATGTTGAAGAAGGTCTCGTTGGTGAAGATGATGCCGCGGAGATGAAGAAGCCCCGTGCGCCGGTCGTTACCGTCATGGGTCACGTCGACCACGGCAAGACCTCGCTTCTCGATGCGCTCCGCAAGACGGACGTGGCGGCGGGCGAAGCGGGTGGTATCACGCAGCATATCGGCGCCTACCAGGTTGAGCTGGGGTCCGGCGACCGGATTACCTTCCTCGATACGCCGGGCCATGCCGCCTTTACCTCAATGCGCGCGCGCGGTGCGAAGGTGACGGATATCGTCGTCCTCGTCGTTGCTGCGGATGATGGCGTCATGCCGCAGACCATCGAGGCGATCAGCCATGCGAAGGCTGCTGGCGTTCCGATGATTGTTGCCATCAACAAGATGGACAAGCCGGAAAGCGATCCGTCTCGCGTGAAGAACGAACTGTTGCAACACGAAGTCGTGGTCGAGGATTTCGGCGGCGACGTCATGTCGGTCGAGATCTCCGCAAAGAACGGCATGGGTCTCGACAAGCTGGAAGAAGCGATCCTGCTTCAGGCCGAAGTGCTTGAGGTCACGGCCAATCCCGATCGTGCTGCGGAAGGCATCATTGTCGAGGCGAAGCTCGACCGGGGCCGTGGCCCCGTGGGTACCGTTCTTGTTCAGCGCGGCACGCTCAATGTCGGCGATATCATCGTGGCTGGTACCGAATGGGGCCGCGTCCGTGCGCTCATCAATGATCGCGGCGAGAACGTGCCGTCAGCCGGTCCGTCTCAGCCTGTCGAAGTTCTCGGCCTTGGCGGCGCGCCGGAAGCCGGCGACGTCATGAGCGTGGTGGAAAGCGAAGGCCGCGCCCGTGAAATCACCGATTATCGTCAGCGCGTCCAGCGTGACAAGCGCGTCGGCACCGGCGGGCGCGCTTCGCTTGACCAGATGCTGTCCCAGCTGAAAGAACAGGATCGCAAGGAGCTGCCCGTCATCGTCAAGGCTGACGTCCAGGGTTCGGCCGAAGCGATTGTGCAGGCGCTCGAAAAGCTCGGTACCGACGAAGTTACGGCACGTGTCATTCATGTTGGCGCAGGCGGCGTCACGGAATCCGACGTGACACTCGCGACCGCCTCCAACGCACCGATCATCGGCTTCAATGTCCGCGCCAATGCGCAGGCTCGCGATGCAGCGCGTCAGGCCGGTATCGAAATTCGCTATTACTCGGTGATCTACGATCTCGTGGACGACATCAAGGCGGCGCTGTCCGGCATGCTTTCGCCGGAACTGCGTGAGACCTTCCTCGGCAATGCCGAGATCCTGGAAATCTTCAACATTTCCAAGACCGGCAAGGTCGCGGGCTGTCGTGTTACCGAGGGTGTGGTGCGCCGCGGTTCTCATGTCCGCCTCATCCGCGACGATGTGGTAATCCACGAAGGCAAACTCTCGACGCTGAAGCGCTTCAAGGACGAAGTGAAGGAAGTGCAGTCCGGTCAGGAATGTGGCATGGCCTTCGAGAATTATCAGGACATGCGCAAGGGCGACGTTATCGAGTGCTTCGACGTCGAGGTGGTGAAGCGCACCCTCGACTGATGTGAACCCTCGTCTCCCCTTGCCGGGGAAACCGGAAGAGGAAACCGGACGGCGAAAGCCGTTCGGGCGGGGCCGAAGCTGAGCGCACAAGTCATGCAGAGAAGATCCGGATCGAACAAGGGCCGTCAGGGCTCCAATGCACCGAGCCAGCGTCAGCTGCGCGCGGGCGAACTCGTGCGCCGGGCGCTGGCCGATGTGGTGTCACGCGGCAATATCCGTGATCCTGAACTCAATGACCGGAGTTTCTCGGTCACCGAGGTCCGCATGAGCCCCGACCTGCGCCACGCGACCTGTTTCGTTGCGCCGCTTGGCCATGGCGATGCCGAGGCGCTGGCCGCCGCGCTTACCCGGGTCCGCGCTTTCCTCCGCGGTCAGCTCTCGAAGGAAGTCACCTTCAAGTTCATGCCGGACCTCACCTTCGAGCCCGACACCTCCTTCGACAATGCAGAGGCGATCGACCGCCTTCTTCACCGCCCGGAAGTGGCCCGCGATCTCTCGACCGGCGGCGAGGCCGGAGAAGAGGACTGAGCCTCGTGGCACGGCGCAAGAAGGGCGAGGCGATTTCGGGCTGGGTCATCGTCGACAAGCCTCTGGGACCGACCTCCTCGGATGTCGTGAACCGGGTTCGCCGCGCCTTCAATGCCCAGAAGGCAGGCCATGCCGGTACACTCGATCCGCTTGCGACGGGTATTCTGCCCGTGGCGCTGGGCGAGGCGACCAAAACTGTCCCCTTTATTCTGGATGCGGCCAAATCCTACCGTTTCACCATGCGCTTCGGCGCCGAAACGTCGACGGATGACGCCGAGGGTGAAGTGACGGTCGAAAGCGCCCATCGACCCACGGACGGTGAGATTGAGGCGGTTTTCCCCCGTTTTCGGGGCATGATCGAGCAAGTGCCGCCGGCTTTCTCGGCCGTGAAGGTCGATGGCGAGCGGGCTTATGCAAGGGCGAGGGCAGGCGAAGAGGTCGAACTCGCCGCCCGATCCGTCGAAATCCATGAAATTGCGCTCGTCTCGAGGCCTGACGCGGACCATGCGGAGCTGGAAATCTCTTGCAGTAAAGGGACTTACGTTCGCTCCCTTGCTCGTGACCTTGCCCGAGCGCTCGGCAGTGCCGCCCATGTATCGGCGCTCCGGCGTACTCGCCACGGGCCTTTCCGCGAGGAGGCCGCAATTCCTCTGGATAAACTTTGCGCCTTGGGTCATATTGCGCCCGCTCCCGGACCCAGGGTCCATCTGCTGCCGCTTGAGACCGCGCTGGACGACATCCCGGCGCAGGCCGTAAGCGGCGAAGATGCGGCCCGATTGAGAAAGGGTCAGGGCGTTTTGTTGCGCGGGCGCGACGCACCCATCCTTTCCGGATCGGTTCTGGCGACACATCGGGGAGATCCGGTGGCCCTGACCGAGTACCGGCAAGGCGAGCTTCGCCCTGTGCGTGTTTTCAACCTCGTGAATTGAGGAGACACCCGATGTCGATTACGCCGGAGCGCAAAGCTCAGCTGATCAAGGAATTTGCCGGCAAGGACGGCGACACAGGTTCTGCCGAAGTGCAGGTCGCGATCCTTACCGAGCGCATCGTCAACCTCACCGAACACTTCAAGGGGCACGCGAAGGACAACCATTCGCGTCGCGGCCTTCTGAAGATGGTGAGCCAGCGCCGCAGCCTTCTCGACTATGTGAAGAGGAAGGATCAGGCGCGTTACGAAAAGCTGATCTCCCGTCTGGGGATTCGGCGGTAACAGGGGTGCTTATTGCCCCAGCGGTTCTGCTTTGCACGGCGCCTGCCCAGAGGTTCATCGTGAATCTCGCGGGCGGGCGCGCGTCTTTCGGGATCGCGTAAACAGAGGCATTCGTCCGTCTACGGATGGTTGTCGCAACTGGACCCGCCGCCTCTCGTCTCGCGGCGCCGGGTTCCAGACCTGAAGGTCCAGGCGCATTCGGCGCAGTTGCGGGAAATCCATCCTTCAGTCCGGCCGCGTCAGGAGCGGCAGAAAAGCGGCCGCCGCATGATGGTGGAAGAACGCATGGATAGCGGGGCCGCGGAACAGGAAACCGATATGTTTGAAATCACTCGCGAAGAAATTGAATGGGGTGGCCGCACGCTCACCCTCGAAACGGGCAAGATCGCCCGTCAGGCCGATGGCGCGGTGCTCGCGACCTATGGCGACACCACGGTGCTTGCCACGGTGGTCGGCGAACGCAAGCCGAAGCCCGGTCTCGATTTCTTCCCCCTCACGGTGAACTACCAGGAAAAGACCTATGCCGCCGGCAAGATCCCGGGTGGCTTTTTCAAGCGCGAAGGCCGTCCGAGCGAAAAGGAAACGCTCGTCTCGCGTCTGATCGACCGTCCGATCCGTCCGCTCTTCATCAAGGGCTTCAAGAACGAAACGCAGGTGATCGCCACCGTCGTCAGCCATGACATGGAAAACGATCCCGACATCGTCGCCATGGTTGCCGTGTCGGCGGCGCTCACGATTTCCGGCCTGCCTTTCCTCGGCCCCATCGCCGCGGCGCGCGTTGGCTACATCGACGGCGAATACAAGCTCAACCCGATGATCGACGAGATGCCCGAAAGCGCTCTCGATCTCGTGGTTGCCGGCACGTCCGATGCCGTGATGATGGTGGAATCGGAAGCCAAGGAGCTTCCCGAAGACGTCATGCTCGGCGCCGTCATGTTTGGCCACAAGGAATTCCAGCCGGTGATCGACATGATCATCCGCATGGCCGAGAAATGTGCGAAAGAGCCGCGCGCCATTGACGTGAAGGACAATTCCGATCTCGTCGCCAAGGTGCGTGAACTCGTCGGTGAAGATGTTCGCGCGGCTTACGGCCTGAAGGACAAGGGCGAGCGTCATGAAGCCATCGCCAAGGCGAAGGACAAGGCCAAGGCCGCTCTCTGCAACCCCGAAGACGAAAACGCCGTGCCGGAAACCGAAGTCGGTGGCGTCTTCAAGTCGATCGAGAGCGATATCGTCCGCAACTCGATCCTCGACACGAAGAGCCGTATCGACGGCCGCGACCTGGAAACGGTGCGCCCGATCGTCTCCGAAGTGGGCGTGCTCCCGCGCACCCATGGTTCGGCGCTTTTCACCCGTGGTGAAACGCAGGCTCTTGTGGTTGCGACGCTTGGCACTGGCGACGATGAGCAGTTCATCGACGCGCTGGAAGGCACCTACAAGGAAAACTTCCTGCTGCACTACAATTTCCCGCCCTACTCGGTCGGTGAGACGGGCCGTGTCGGCTTTACGGGCCGCCGCGAAGTCGGTCACGGCAAGCTTGCATGGCGCGCGCTGCGTGCGGTGCTTCCCGCCAAGACGGACTTCCCCTACACGCTGCGCCTCGTCTCGGAAATCACCGAGTCGAACGGTTCGTCCTCGATGGCAACTGTTTGCGGCTCCTCGCTCGCGATGATGGATGCGGGCGTACCGCTGAAGCGCGCCGTGGCGGGTATCGCCATGGGCCTCATCCTTGAAGGCGACCGTTTCGCCGTCCTCTCGGATATTCTCGGCGACGAGGACCATCTCGGCGACATGGACTTCAAGGTGGCAGGCACTGAAGAAGGCGTGACCTCGCTCCAGATGGACATCAAGATCACCGGCATCAACGAGGCGATCATGAAGCAAGCCCTCGCTCAGGCAAAGGGCGGCCGCATTCATATCCTCAACGAGATGGCGAAAGCACTCGACACGGCCCGCCCCGAAATGGGCGAATACGCGCCGCGTATCGAAGTGATCACCGTTCCGACTGACAAGATTCGTGAAGTCATCGGCACCGGCGGCAAGGTCGTCCGCGAGATCGTGGAAAAGACGGGCGCCAAGGTCGATATCTCCGACGACGGCACGATCAAGGTGGCATCTTCCGACGCGGCCTCGATCAAGGCCGCCATCGACTGGATCACGGGCATTGTTGCCGAGCCGGAAGTGGGTGCCATCTACGAAGGCACGGTCGTGAAGGTCGTCGACTTCGGCGCTTTCGTGAACTTCTTCGGTCCGCGTGACGGTCTGGTGCACATCTCTCAGATGGCCCCGAACCGTGTCGAGAAGGTTTCCGACATCTGCAACGAGGGCGACAAGGTCAAGGTAAAGCTTCTCGGCTTCGATGATCGTGGCAAGGTTCGCCTTTCGATGAAGCATGTGAACCAGGAAACCGGCGAAGAGATCGTCTATGAGAACGAGCCCGCCGAGCAGCCGCGTGAAAAGCGCGAAGGTGGTGGCGGTGGCCGCGGCCGTCGTCGCGACCGCGACTGATCTTTCGACATAAAGTCGCTAGAATTCCGGGGTCGGATGGATCAGCCATCCGGCCCCGTTTTCTTTGGAGATGACCATGCGCTTCGCCATTCTCGCTGCCCTTGCCTCGATCATCGCCTTCCCGGCTCTTGCCGATGAGATGGCCCTCGACTGGCGCAGTCAGGCAACGAGCCACGATCTCGACCGCCTGGAGCGTTATGAGGACGCGGTGACCAGAGGCATGATGGAGTCGCGTGTCGCAGGCGAGGAAAGCGGTTCCTACAACGAACTTCTCTCCGTCATGGAGGAAGAAACTGTCGCGGTCGATCCGGACGCGTTGAAGGGTCAGTGGAACTGCCGCACCATCAAGGCAGGTGGGCCTTTCGCCGGTTTTGTCGTTTATGGCTGGTTTCGCTGCGAGGTCGTGGAAAAAGACGGCCGCCTCTTCTTCGAAAAGCTCTCGGGCTCGCAGCGCCAGTCCGGCTATCTCTATTCGCGTGACGAAAAAAGCTGGGTGCTGCTCGCGACCCCGAATGAAGGCCATTCGGGGCCGATCCGCGAATATTCGGGCCCGCAGGGCGGCGTCACCGACCCGCAATTGATTGACGAGCCCGCGCTTGTCTCTCTCCTGAAGGACGGAAGGGCGCGCGCGGTCTTCCCCTGGCCGGAGCTTGAATCGACTTTCAACGTGCTGGAAATGACGCGGCGCTGATACGCCTTACTCGCCGCCGCCATTGTCGGGCTGGCCGCTTGTCAGCTCGCTTTGACGCGGCAGGCCGATGATGTTGTAGCCGCCATCGACATGGTGGATTTCGCCGGATACGCGCGCCGAGAGATCGGAAAGAAGATAGAGGCCTGCGCCGCCGACATGGTCGAGCTCGATCGATTCCTTGATCGGCGCATGCGTCTTGTTCCACTTGAACACGAAGCGTGCATCGCCCACCGCCGACCCCGCCAGTGTGCGCATCGGGCCTGCCGAGATTGCATTGACGCGAATATTGTGACGGCCAAGATCGACCGCGAGGTAGCGAACGCTCGCTTCAAGCGCCGCCTTCGCCACGCCCATCACGTTGTAGTTCGGCATGACGCGCGTAGAGCCGCCATAGGTCAACGTCACCATGGAGCCGCCCCGCGTCATCAGCTTTGCGGCGCGCCGCGCGACGTTGGTGAAGGAGTAGCAGGAGATGTCCATCGTGCGCAGGAAGTTGTCGCGCGTCGTGTCGACATAGCGGCCCTTCAGCTCGTTCTTGTCGGAATGTGCGATGGCGTGGACCACGAAGTCGAGTACGCCCCATTCCTTTTCGAGTGTCGCAAAGGCTGCGTCGAGGCTTGCCTCGTCCATCACGTCGCAGGGCAGGAGGATGCTCGAACCGGCGGATTCCGCCAGCGGTTTCACGCGCCGTCCGAAGCTTTCACCTTGATAGGTGAAGGCGAGTTCCGCGCCGTGGGCGGCAAGCGCGCGCGCAATGCCCCAGGCAATCGAATGGTCGTTCGCCACACCCATGATGAGGCCGCGTTTGCCCTTCATCAGCGGACCCGTCAGAACCAGCGCGTCCTCGCCCGCCTTCTCGTCATCAGAACCGTGCATGCGTCAGTCGTTCCCAATTTGTCTGGCCGCGCTCCCGGTTCTCCGGTTGCGTCCTCGGGCCTCGATCACCCGTTATATCGTTGCAGCGCGAGCGTTGCGTTCGTACCGCCAAAGCCGAAGCTGTTGGAGATCGCCAGATTGATCTCCGCATTGTCGATCCGTTCACGAACGATATTGGCATCCGCGACTTCCGGATCGATCTCGTCGATATTCGCGCTCGCGGCGATAAAGCCGGATTGCATCATGAGCAGCGTGTAGATCGTCTCGTGGACGCCCGCCGCGCCTTGTGCATGGCCGGTAAGCGATTTGGTCGCGCTCACGGGCGGCATCTTGTCCCCGAAGACTTCTCGGATCGCCTTGATCTCGGGAATGTCGCCGACCGGCGTCGAGGTCGCATGGGCGTTGATGTAGTCGACCGGCGCCTTCACGTTCTCAAGCGCCATCTTCATGCAGCGCACCGCGCCTTCGCCGGAAGGAACGACCATGTCCGCGCCGTCCGCCGTTGCGCCATAGCCGACGATTTCGGCATAGATTTTCGCGCCGCGCGCTTTCGCGTGTTCGAGTTCCTCGAGCACGAGCATGCCGCCGCCGCCTGTGATGACGAAGCCGTCGCGATCCTTGTCATAGGCGCGGCTCGCCGTTTCCGGCGTCGCGTTCCGCTTCGAGGACATCGCGCCCATCGCATCGAAGAGCACGGAAAGCGTCCAGTCGAGCTCCTCGCCGCCGCCCGCAAACATCACGTCCTGCTTGCCCCACTGGATCATCTCGGCCGCGTTGCCGATGCAGTTCGCCGAGGTCGAGCAGGCAGAGCTGATCGAGTAATTGACACCCTTGGTCTTGAACCATGTCGAAAGGTTCGCGGAGCAGGTGGACGACATGGCTTTCGGCACTGCGAAGGGGCCGACTTTTTTCGGACCTTTCACGGGTTCTGTCCGCGCAGTGTCCGCGGCGGAAACGATTGCGCGTGTCGAAGGCCCGCCCGAGCCTACAATGAGCCCCGTGCGCGGATTGCTGACGTCGCTGTCCTCGAGCCCCGCATCGGCAATCGCCTGGTTCATCGCGATCCAGGCATAGGCCGCGCCGTCGCCCATGAAGCGCCGGGCGCGGCGGTCGACAGCCTCGTCGAGATTGATCTTCAGACTGCCGTGAATCTGGCTTCTGAAACCCATCTCGGCATAGGTGTCCGCCTTGACGATGCCGGATTTGCCTTCACGCAGGCTTTCCGTCACCTCCTGCGCATTATTGCCGATGCTGGAGACGATACCCATGCCTGTGACGACCACTCGCCTCATGGCAGCCTCTCTTTCACTTCAGTCGGTTTACCCTGTTTCGCGATGCCGTTTCAGGCGGCCTGTTCGGTCGGGCCGAACAGGCCAACCTTCATGTCACTCACCGTGAACGCGATCTCGCCATCGGCCTTGATGATGCCGTCGGCCATGCCGAGCACCAGCTTGCGATTGATGACGCGCTTCAGGTTGATGACATATTCGAGCTTTTTTACGGTGGGCGTCACCATCGCGGAGAATTTCACTTCACCGACGCCGAGCGCGCGGCCTTTGCCTTGTGCGCCGATCCAGCCGAGGAAGAAGCCGAGAAGCTGCCACATGCCGTCAAGACCGAGGCAGCCCGGCATTACGGGGTCGCCTTCGAAATGGCAGCCGAAAAACCAGAGGTCCGGCTTGATGTCGAATTCGGCAACGATCTGCCCCTTGCCGTACTCGCCGCCCGTTTCGCTGATATGTGTGATGCGGTCGATCATCAGCATCGGAGGCAGCGGCAATTGCGGATTGCCGGGGCCGAACATGCGGCCATGGCTGCATTCGAGCAGGTCTTCGTGTGAATATGCCGACTTCTGATCCGCCATTACCGTCCGCTCAAAAAAGGGCCTCTCGCGTCGCGGTCTCCGTAACCCGGAATCGCTCGGGGCCGTCCCCAGTCTGGGACGGTGGAGCCGCCCCGGTTTCTTCGCCTTATGGCTTGTCTAGTCGCTTCGTAACACACAGCAGAGCCGCCGCAAACCCTTGGCATACAGGCATTTAGCTCTGCAGAGGCCCTCCACCTGCCCTTGACAACGATATGACAGGCACACTATCTATTGTTTGTAACGATTACAAACTATGGGCACTCCATGTCCTTCATCAAGAGAATGGATTGGAAGCCCGCCCGGTACCAGAGGATTGGCCCGTGACGCAGGAACGCCCCTACGCACAGACATTGACCAGACTGCGGGAGGCAGGGCTGCGCCCGACCCGCCAGCGGCTGGCGCTGGGCCGCCTTCTGTTCGATGGCGGTGACCGCCACGTTACCGCCGAAGCGCTTCACGAAGAGGCCCAGAGGGCGGGAGTGAGTGTTTCTCTGGCGACCGTCTACAACACGCTGCACCAGTTCACCGGCGTTGGCCTCCTGCGGGAGGTTGTTGTGGATTCTGCCCGCACCTATTTCGATACCAATACGGATGACCATCACCACTTCTTCATCGAGAAGGATGGTGCGCTTATGGATATCGCCGGCCACGAGGTGGCGATCGGCAGCTTGCCCGACGCGCCTGAGGGTATGGATGTTGCGCGTGTGGACGTGATCGTGCGTCTTCAGGATCGCAATCGCGACTGAGAATTTGTCGCAAAAACAATCACTAAAAAGATTGTTTGGAGATATTCCAAACTATTGACCTCTCTTTGGGGCGGGCATAGGATTCTGCTCAACCTCCTGCCGGAGATCATTCGGGATTCGGCAGGACGGGCATCGGAAGGTTTCTCGTGAGCCCCGGTGCGGAGCCCGGCGAGAGTCCCGGCGAGAACAATGCGCAAGCCTCAAGCCGATGCCTTCCCGGGGCTCCAGCGGCCTCATGTATGAACCGTCAAACACAAAATGGTGAGGAGCAATATCCATGACAGCGCTTTCCGGTACCAAGACCTGGGAGAACCTGAAGGAAGCTTTCGCGGGCGAAAGCCAGGCCAACCGCCGCTATCTCTATTTCGCCCAGAAGGCCGACGTTGAAGGTTTCAATGACGTCGCCGCCGTATTCCGTTCGACCGCGGAAGGCGAGACGGGCCATGCCCATGGCCATCTTGAATTCCTTGAAGAAGTCGGCGATCCGGCGACGGGCGAGCCCATCGGCGCCACCGACAAGAACCTCAAGGCAGCGATTGCCGGCGAGACGCACGAATACACCGACATGTATCCGGGTATGGCTCGCACCGCGCGCGAAGAAGGCTTCGACGAAATCGCCGACTGGTTCGAAACGCTCGCCAAGGCCGAAAAAAGCCATGCCGGTCGTTTCCAGAAGGCGCTCGACAGCCTGGAAGCCTGACAACTTCGGAGCGGAGGGGTTTTCGCCCCTCCGGCTCCATGCCTCTCGACTCTCTTCACTCGCGCTGGAGACCAAAGCCGATGAGCAGCCCGCAAGAAGGCACACCCCAAGCGACGGCATCCAGGGAGGGCAGCACCGAAGCGCCAACCCGCCACCCGATCGACTGGCGAAACCCCGATTTCTACGATCTCGAAATGCTCGATGCGGAATTGCGTCGCGTCTTCGACATCTGTCACGGGTGCCGGCGCTGCTTCAATCTCTGCGACAGTT
>Ga0114898_1001857_pt1 | contig 11748 bp, 1 predicted proteins | sample Malvired_Geostar_FD_83496 | JGI IMG/M metagenome (GOLD analysis project Ga0114898, IMG submission 83496) | Marine viral communities from the Global Malaspina Expedition - Malaspina viral metaG DeepMed_Geostar | ecosystem: Environmental > Aquatic > Marine > Oceanic | place: Mediterranean Sea... | reverse complement strand
CGCCCTGATCGGTTATCGTCAAGCCCGAATTGAAGACAAGTTCGTTGAAGAATTTCTTTGACACCCCATCGCTAGCTCCGCAGGTGCCGCTGCTTGTTATGAGGTGGTCGGCATCGATGACATATTCGCAATCGCCCTGATCGGTTATCGTCAAGCCCGAATTAAAGACAAGCTCCTTGAAAAAACCCTTTGACACCCCATCGCTAGCTCCGCAGGTGCCGCTGCTTGTTATGAGGTGGTCGGCGTCAATTCTGTATGTACAGTCTCCGCTATGAAGAACCTGCAATCCCGATCCAGCCACTAGATTGTTAAAGAACTTGCCTACCTCAATAGAGGGCTCGTAACCACAATACCCGCTGTCATGTATATAATGGTCTGCCTCTACTACGGCGTTTCCATCTTCAATGGACATTATCTTCAAGCCCGTCCCAAAAACGGTACAGTCAACGCCCGTGCATTCCAACCCAGTAATAGGAGTCCACTCGCAATACCCGGAATCCCTTACCTGTGGACTTCCTCCGGAGGAATGTATCGGATAATAGGTACAGGCAATGCTGTCATAAATGGCATAGAAGGACGTTCCTGACGGTATTTTTGCTTGAAAGCTTGGGTTTGATACCTTTATATTTCCACCGCTCACGAGTACGCCTTCGGCGTCATAAACGGGATTTCCCTCACCACCCATTTTGGTTCCCACTTCGGCTTGGACGGGGACGCAATCTGTTCTGCTCTCTCCGGGAGGTATAGGACCACCAGTAGTCTGTGCTTTAATTATTTTAAATTCTGAGGGGGTAGTCCAAACAGCCCGTTTTCTATCCCACCTTAGGTCGACAGGGCCTACAGGCCAAGTGTGAGGTTTTCTTAAGTAATGGGTTAGAAATCTATCGATTAGGCCGCTGTCTTCAAAAGTGCCCCCAGAAGCTGCCGCCTCCGTGTCTGCCTCGTTTGGAATCGGTTTGCCATCTATATCATAGCCCCACCCATGCAGCAATAAAGGCCCCTTACTGGCCATTCCCCTGACTGAATTGGGGTAACCGCTACCTGCTGCTACCCACTCATGCATGTTTATTTTGGCAACCGCCGCAGCCCCATGAGATATAATGCCTATGTCTGGGTAGTTTGTTGCGTCACTTGAGTTTGCATCATGCTTTGCCTTGGATGGAGAGGCCCAAGGATCTAAGTAGTCTATATCAATGACAGCACGAGTATAGCCTGAATCTCCATTAAAAGGAGGATTGCTTTCTCTTCTGGTGTGGGGAATGTCTGTACATTGGTCCTTTGGGCCGGTAGCATTCTTTGAGGCATATCCCGGAAGGTTTGTTCCGTTTTGATCATTAGAGATGGGTCTTGTAAGTCCGTCTTGACTCATAAAGGCTTGGTTTGACCAAACGTCTGGATTGCCAAACAGAAGAGTCCTCGGAGTAAGGGCCGCCGAATTTGGCATTGTGTAGCCGCTGCCCATTGGGCTGCTAGTTCCTGCAACCACAGAAGAGGCACCATCTGGAACCTGCTTAGTAGGGGTCCTACCCTTCAAGCTTTTCATTCCGGCAGCAGCGCGTCCTTGGGCAGCAACTAAGGCGCGACGAAGCTTGTTTTGATCACGCATCATTCTCATGATCTCAGCCCTTTGTTGCCCCGTTTGCTTTAGCCTATTTGCATTGTATTTGGCAAACCTTCCAAATGACGGGGTGAAGGTACTGAGTGTGTAATTTGTGGTAAAGCCGTCTGCCCCGATGTTGATGGTCATATTCGTAATATTGGGCCCAAAACCCCCGTCCCATCCTTCAGTTTTTATCAACTTAAGGGTGTGATTACTAGCCGGGTCCTTAAGAAGAGAAAAATTCTCATTTTCTACAAGCAAGTTGCTCATCATTCCTTCTGCTGACCGCAACTCAGAACCTAGTCTTCGGTCTGGGTAGCCGGGGAAATTAATGGAACCCCTCTCTCCGACCTGCATGAAGCTTAAGGCATCTTTAGCAGACTCAACCATTGCTCCCCACATTTTGTCTAAGGGGAGGCCGGGGATGTGGAGCTGACCGTTTCCATAGCCACCATATTCCCAAGGCACGAGGCCGTCATCGGAAGTGAAAGTTACAGGACCCGGTGGTCCCGCCCAACTCAACGGCCCATATCTTGTAGTGTTGCTTTTCATGGGAATCGCAACTTGGTTGGGCGACCTTCGTCTTGGGGCGATACTAAAGGAGGCCCCATCCCCTCGACCCCCTCCGTCTGGCTGGAACCGAACACTAAACCTAAGGGCGTCTATCATGTCGGTGCTAAATCCGTTTGCCCCAAACGTAGTCTCAAGGAAACCACCATAGTTCTCGCTAAGATTTGTTTTATCTCCGCTTACCTCTACCGGATTATCTGTTTTGAATAGGGCGGTTGCATATGTCCCCCACGAGGTTGTATATGCAATTGGTTTTTCTTCTACGCTTCCCTTGGTATACAGGGAGTCGTTTGCGATAATCCAATCCCCCTCTCGCGGATAGGCCCCCGTGTGCGTCTTATGATAACGGGCAAAGGGAAGTATTTTATTGGATTCGTCTGAAAAATGATCGAGGGGTTCGGGGGTGGCTCCATCCGACCAAGCCAAGTCCAAAACGCTAGTAGCATCCTCTGCTGGGTAGCCCCCGTCGTTGGTGGGGGTATCGGAGAAGAGAGTTTGCATAGAGTCCGGTTCCGTAGTATAGCAAACAAAAGGAAGCTGAACTAGGAACTGCTTTCCATAATATGTGTCGGCCCAATTTTGTACAAAGTCATGTATCTTTTTAAGGTCTGAATCGTCAGTATCTCCGGGATCTTGTGCGGAAAACCTAACACTAAAACCTCCGGCAATCAAATTTTCAAAAACATTTGCAAGAGCTTCTTTGGGAATTCCTTGACTCAATAATCCTGATGGAATTTCAATATTTTGCTGTGCCGCATGCGTAGCTCTTATTGCAGCCCCCATTTGGGTTCCGGCCATTTTATTATATATTAAAACATAATTGTACCAAGAGTCGAAATCACCCAACGCAAGCCGCATTTCTGTTTCGCTAATCCAAAATTTATTGGCCGGAAGGGGAGTTGTTAGATTTAAATTTAATGGCCTTACGTCTAGCTCAACGGCCCAATCTCCGTTCTCGCGGGTCGTAAAGAAAGGCACCCCATATCCCCCACAAGACCCAATGCGACAATTTCTTTGATGAACTCCTTCGGCATCTCTTCCCCAATATTGCTGGATACCACTTTCGTTAACCTGTTGATAAACAGTCTGAACGTAACCTCCATAAATAAAGACCGAGGTGGGTTCATTCCTAAGCTCTCGACTAATATTTTTAGACGTAACGTTTTCGACATCATCTACAAATTGTTCAATCCCATATTGACCACCAACTTCTGGCTGAATCGCCCTCTTGACGGTCCTTACTTTTATAATTTTTTGCCCTGATTGGTTGATGATCAGTTCAACATAATAGTCAGATCCGGCCTCAGCACATATCTGGCTTATCATATCAAGCAAATTCATGCTAGGTCCAGCAAGCCTATACCATCTGGGAGTAAATGGAATTTCCCTGATATCTATAAGATAATCGGCTATGTAGGGATTGCCATGAGCATTCCTATTTGTTCCAGCCCCGTCGTCATCGTTGAGCAACCCCATATTAACATCATCGTAACCACCCTCTTCATTCTTGCCCAAAAGACCAAAGCCCTGAAGGCCGTGATGGTCTGAGCCGTTGGAAGAACTGTTGGTATCAACAAAGTCCCCTCCTGCTGGGTCGTTTACGTCCTGAGGTCGGGCCCCTCTGAACTTAGCATACCCATACGGAGAGAATTTTGTTTCCTCCGAGTTATGGTTGATCCTCTCATCTGTTGCTCCGGACAGGAGGTACTGAATCGCATTCCTCAATTCGTGCCAAGGAGTTCCCTCGTTGTTGTTCATCGAGTTTCCGAAGCCACCAGCGGGCGAGCCGAAGTTTGCTCCCTGAACAAATGTCTGTGGACAATCTGCACTTGTGTGCTCAAGCCAACCATATGCATTAATAAGATTATATACGGGAGGCCCACCCCCTCCGTAGACGCTTCCTGCATAGTCGCTTATTATAACCTGCAAATTTGTCATCAAGAGACGAGGGTCAACTATTTCAACAGTAAAAACAGGGTTTCCGTTGGGGCTGTAATCCTTTGTCCAAGATTGGATAACCCCCGCAAATTCAAAGCCATCTCCCTCGGCCCTATCGTTTCCCCACAATGGATCTGACCCAATTCTAAAATAAATAGGGGCCCCGATAGTGGGAGATGTAAAGCCGGGGTCTGCGTCATGCCAGCTATATTTTTTACCCGGAGCAGGATAATAAACCTTAGGCTTGTCGACAGGAGAGGGGCAGGTATCCTCAACAAGAGTTACTGTAAGGGTAGACTGTTGCTCATTCCACCCCAGAGAGGTGCTCATGGACTGTATGGAACATCCTAAAAACAATGTTTGCTCGAATGGCCCTGCTATCTTTTTTGGCAGTTCAGCGCAAGTTTTTGCCATTTTTTATTGTCTCCAAATTCCTATCATATTGAGGCTAGCGGGTCGCAGAGAGTGTGTATCCAAGCCTTGCTGCGGGAGTAGCGTCCTGTCTTAGGCTCATAGCTTTCGCTATCTGATGTTGTAAAATATGCTCCATATTCCACGCTAATATTTAACTCCACACTATCCATCAGTCCAGAATAGAAGTTTCGCATCCCTGTCGTCCTCGCTCCTTCGAAAAGGGCTCCTGTACAAAATAGGCCTGTCTCAGGGATAATAACCGCTTCAATACTTACCTCTGTAGTCGAAGCTGTGATAGTTCCTATATTTTGCAATATGGGGCCCTTATCCCTCCCCAGTATGGTAAGATTCGAATGTACTTCAGAAGGATTGCCCCTATTGATACTAATAGTTTCATGCAATGCCCCATTATAACAGTTGGCTGGACGATTAGTATAAGTAAACGAATATCCAATCGTGCTCTCTCTTGTATTATAACTAACACTTTGGGCAATTGGTTCGGGCTGTAATTTCAATATCTGAACCGAAGGAAAGTTCAATCCGCTATAAATATTAGCAGCTCTATCATAAAATAAACCGACCCCACTTTCATGTCTTCCAGAAACGCTTCCAAGATAAGCTGCTTCATCCAAATATCTTTGTGCATTTGCTAGAGATTCAGATAAAGTAATGCCACTCCCGAAGGCTCCGATGCCGCCGCTAGCGAGGCCTATCATGTTTCCATGGTAAGGGGCAAAGCCCTTTAGCTCCCCTTGGGTCGTAACGGTTACGATTGCGTTCTCAAGAGACCCATCAACATCTACACTTGGTGTGTCCATTACGGGATAGTCAGGAAGTGAAAATCCGCTTGCTCTCAGGTCTCCGCTGACTCCATAGACAATAAAATTGTCAGAATAACTATAGCTTCCTTCTGCCTTGTTGTAGTTATAAGAGCTGTCTGTATGAACGGCTTTGAGGCCACTAAATGCCGTTGATCCAAGGTATCCCGACATTGCCTCTGACAAACTATTGACTCCGGTGAGGCTAATGGTTGTCGAAGACGGAGAATATCCGGCTATTCCGGCACTCGACGGAATCGTTACCCGTGTACCGCTATAGGGGGCTGCTATTCCCTCCATCATTTTGGCCGAAGTATTTACGGTAACTTGAAAGAAGCTTGGCATATAACTGGTGCCAATTTGAGCCCCCTTACCTATAGTCTCAACGCTAAACTCTCTGCTGTAGCTTTGTAGGTCACCAGCAATGTAATCAAATGCCCCTGTTTGATTACCAGTAATAGCTGCAAAGCCGCCACTGCCTGCTGTTATTAAGCCTGTTCCTGTAGACATGCTATTATTAAAGAAAAGCTCAACCGTGTAGTCTAACTTCTGTGTCCACTGATCCTCGCTAGTAAATTCTACAGAGACGACGCGGGGCGCTCCGTAAATAGGATAGCCACTGCATAGGGGATCTTCTCCCAAAAATTTAGTAGTAAAAAGCTCCCTGTCAACATTAAAGGCATAAAGAAAATCATTCTTTGCCCTAAAAATGCTCATTGGGTTATCTGGGCCGTCAAGTCGATGCCCTCCGATATTGGTAAACTCTCTAGAGAGACTCGCTTTCTCAGCCGCAGTTAATTCGGTTCCTTCTATCATGCTTGGCAAGAGGGAGCCATTGAGGCTAACTCTGTAGCCTCCCCCCAGCACAGTCCCATCGGGCTGTTTAAAAATCTCCCTACCTACCGTTATAAGCGGAGCGGGCTTAAGTTGGTAGTCTCCATAATACATTTCAACGCCGGTTATAGTCATTTTATTTTCCTTTAATTATTTAGCCGGTAGATGACATACCACCCTTAAGGTCGTCTATCTTCTTTTCCAGAGCTAGCCGCACGCCATCGAGCATGTCGATATTAATAAGGCCCTCCAGTTTGGACTTGATATCTTTCATGCCTGCAATTTCAAGGTTAATCAGTAGCGGTGTGCTGGGTATTTTTAGTTCAAGCTGAATGTGGGTGCCAAGAATCTCAGAGAGCCTGTCCACCTGACCCACGAAGGCCTGAACCGGCCCCGTCATGAAACTTTCAGAAAATTGATTAAGCTTGGCAACAGTCTCATCACCAAGAAGAGGACCTATTCCAATCAGTTCTTTAATTGTGGCGGAAAGATTGTCAAATATAGGAGCTAAACCTGCAACATCTTGGCAGCAGTTGCCCATGGCACCAGCACTACCATCACCGGGTGCTCCGGGAGCCCCGGCCCCATAGCCTCCACCAAGGCTATCCATAAATGCGTCGAAGTCCGTCATGATCGAATCCATTCCTCCACCAGCACCGGGTGCTCCGGAACCCATCCAGTCTTGCACGTCAGGGCGCAGGGCTGGGTCCTGCTGACCACCGGGGCCAAACGGGTCGCCCGGCAGATCTCGAAGGACGCCCGTGTATTCTCCCTCTGGAGTGACCCTTCCCGCCTCCCGGTCTGCTGTGCCGCCTACCCCCCAATAGTCACCAGCAGCAGCCTCTCCGGGCCGTCTAGGTGCAGTAGCGGCTGGACTATCGGGACCCGTAGGCAACGGCGCCCCCCCGTATTCCCCCGGTCCTCTTCCTTCAATTACGACAGGCTCTTTAGCTACGACAGGCTCTTTAGCTACGACAGGCTCTTTAGCAACGATATCGGTCGCTTTCTTGACCTGACAAGGCCTCACCTGTAAGCAAGCCGTTTTCAAAAATTCAATAATCTTAGCGGCGGCAGCAAGGGGAGTGTCCGTAAGCTGCAAGGTTTCCTTGGGGCCTCCGCCTCCACCCATGACGAACCCCATATTCTTTGCCATTTGCTGTGCTGCCTGCTTATCAACGGGAGCGGCTTTACCAGCGGCTTTTGCGGCTGCTTCGGCTTTTGCCTTGGCGTCTGCTGCATCTGCGGGCTTCTTTTTCTTGTCTGCTTCTTCTGCTCGTGGCCCAAGATATCTATCAAGCTCTTCAATGCTCTTTCCAATGGCCTCTATTTGCACCTCTCTTCCTCGTGGTTTTCCCTTGCTTTTCTTTTGCTCCTCTTCTAGCCTAGCCTTATTCCTTATCATCCTTTCTCGTTTTGCCTGAAGTTCTTCCTCAGTCATTTTCTCGCCCTTAACGCCCGGAACTAAGCCACCGCCCGGAGGAATGGCCCCCATTTCCTGCTTGTACAGCATTGATCTGCCACGTTTAGCCTCAAAGCCAGTTACCTTGCCTGCTTCATCACGCGTAGCAGCTTTAGTCCAAGCAGACGGTTCCCATGGCTCGGGCTCAACCTTATTAAACTCCATCTCACGTTCTCTGCGAGGGCCTAAGTCCTCGCCTTTTCCTGCGCCGAACAACCCTCCAAGGATTCCCTTTCCCTTTTCTAAAAGGCCGCCACCAGCGGCGAGCGCCTGATCCTTCTTATTCCTTAAGAAATCCATGATGCCACCAGTAGCACCGGGGCCGGTTGCGGGGGGGGTTTCCACGTCTCGTCCGCCGCCTTGCATAAAGTCCTTGAAGTCACCTTCGATACGGTTCATCTCGTCAAACATGTCCCTCTCAGCCTGATCCTCTTCTGCTGCTCTCTTCGCCTCAAGGTCTTTCTTTGTCCTGTCTGCTGACGCCTGTTCGACAACGCCCCCTAAGGCCCCTCCCGGTTTAAAGATGTCACCCGGATGCGCCCCAACTGGGTCCGGTTGAAAATCATCAGTTGTCAAGCCCGTCCCACCAAAGAAACCGCCATCGCCGCCCGCCGCAGTCTTCTTGGGCCCCATTACTGCGTCTTGCGGAAGAACAGCCGGGAGTCCCCCCGTCCTCTGGGCACGTAAACGACCGACTCGTGCTGATTCATCCCCCGGTCCGGGGCCGAATGACGCCTGAATCTCTTCTGAGCGATTCCTCGCTGCCCAAAACCTGTCCGCGTTCTCGGCATTCATGCCAGAGAACGGTTCCCCACGATTGCCTATAGCAGGTCCCCCTTGCGCTGGTGAGGGATAAGCAAATTTCATATCCCCTTTGCCCGCACCGGGAATCGGAGTACCCGCACCCCGTGCTGCCAGAACAGGATCAATGTGCGCCCCTCGGGTCGGGTCGAGTAGGGGAAGTCCTGCATCACGAGGCCAGTGACTTGGTATCTCCAGAGGACTAGTATCACGAGCAGCCTTCGCTTTACTGTCTCCAAGAGAAATCTCGTCTTCAACGGCAAAAAAGCCACCGCCACCCATCATGCTAGCAGACTTCTCTTCTGCTGCCCTCCTCGCCTCAAGGTCTTTCTTTGTCCTGTCTGCTGCCGCATCTTCGACAACGCCCCCTAAGTCCCCTCCCGGTTTAAACATGTCACCCGGATACCTCCCAACTGGCTCTGTCTCCGCTTCTGCTGCCTCTTCCTCTCCTCCGTATGCATAAGATCGGTCTCTTTCATCCTCATCCCAAGTTCCGGGATGAACTCGTGGCCAGAATCCAGTTTCCTCTTCCTCTCGCATCGCACGCAGTTCCTCTCGCCTCGCACGTTTCTCATCGGGTTCATCGAGCGCGCCTTCAGTAGGGCGTTGATCTTCCCTGCCAAATTGGCGAGCAGTGTAAGAGTATTCATCCCTAGCCCTATTCATCTCAGCTTCCTTTGCGGTATCTCTACCAGATTCTCTTCGCAACTGGTCAAGTTCACTGAGCGGTCCCTTTTGTTTCCAACGACCCTCCTCCATTTCTCTGTAGCTCATGGTGCTCTGCTCGTCTCTGCCAGCTTTTGCTCGTTCTTCAGGGGACGACCTCTCTATACGTTCCTCTTCCTCTTTTGCAAACCTTTCATCCTCTTTCTTTTGCTCGGATTTCCAAGCTGCCTCGCCAGCAGCCTTCTCTTCTTCTTTTATCTTCTCAGCAGTCTCCTTAGCCGTCTCTCCCAGATCTGCAAGCTTTCCAAGACCACCCTTTATCCAGTCAGAGGCTTTCTTTAAAGTGCCCGGAATATCACTAAAGGCTCCCGTGACTTTTTCTACTATGGGCTTAAGTGCTGGGAAGGCGTCAAGCATGCCTGATCCTAGTTGCTTGAGATGACCAAATATATACTTTCCACCAGACTTAAGGAGATCGCCAAGAGCGTCGAATATTCCTTTACCACCCCCTGCTTCTCCGGGACCACCACCGGGGCCACCACCGGGGCCACCTATTCCCCCTACCTCTACGGGTTGACCAGCCAAGAATCTAATAAGTTTATCAATTGCCGCCTCAAAACACCCACAGAGACCACCCCTCATCTGAACCGTACTCTTTCCTGTGCCTCCTGCTCCGGGACCACCGGCCCCCGGCTTCTTCTTAAACAGGTCGATAAGTGCTTGGGCTACGTCACGACCCTTGCCAAAAAGACTTCCAACTTTCTTACCGAGACCTGACATCAAGTCTTTTATCTGCATCTTGAAAATGGAACTTCTGCGCACGGCATCATCTTCGGGAGTAAGCGCCTGTGCTGGACCCTCTCCTCCTTTAAAGAAATCCGCAAGAGTCCCGCCCCCGGCTTTCTGTTGATCCAAACCAGCCTCATAATCCTTTTCGGCTTGCTGTGCCTCTGGGGTGGTTGGATCTGGGTATTTCTCATAGAATGCAGGGGTGCCCGGTTCTGGTATGCCTGCTGCGGCTGGCCCACCGCCAAACAACTTGCCCATTCCTTTGCCAAGAATTCCGGGAAGAGAGCCTACTAACAAAGGAAGCTTCGCAAGAAGACCACCAATCCCTTTAGCTCCCTTGCCAAGAAGAGCACCAAGATCGGGCGCAGCTTTGATACCCTTTTGAGCTTCAACAGCAGCCTTTTGAGCATCAGCAATATTATCCACAGCTCCCGTAAATTGAGAACCTATCTCAACCGGGAAGCCCATCAGGAAAGCAATTAATTTGTCTATAGCAGTTTCAAAGCATCCGCAGATACCGCCTTTGAGCTGAACCGTTTGGTTTTTAATTGCCTCCGCCGGATTAGTGGTTTCCCCGCCCATGGCAAACCCCATATTCTTTGCCAGTTCCTGTGCTGCCTGCTTATCAGCTCCTGTGGGAACAGAAACTGCATAACCGGCCTCGTCGACACCAGCCTCAAAACCGGGAATTCCGATGCCTCCAGTGTCTGTGGGCTTCTTTTTCTTGTCTTCTATCTGTGGTCCAAGATATCTGTCAAGCTCTTCAATGCTCTTTCCAAGTGCTTCTATTTGTGTTGCTCTTCCTCTACTACTCGAACGCATTTCTCCCGATTCCAGCTTTTTCTTATTTCCTATCATCCTTTCTCGTTTTGCTTGAAGCTCTTCATTCGTCATTTTGCGACCCTGAACTCCCGGAACTAAGCCTCCACCCGGAGGAATGGCTCCCATCTCCTGCTTGTATAACATTGACCTGCCACGTTTAGCCTCAAAGCCAGTTACCTTGCCCTCTTTGTCGCGTGTAGCGGCTTTAGTCCAAGCAGACGGTTCCCATGGCTCGGGCTTCGCAGCCTTTATCCCTACTGGAGCCTTTATCCCTACTGGAGCCTTTGGCGGCATCTTGTGAGCGATCACTACTGGAGCCTTTTCCGGGACGGGATAATCTGAAGGATCTCCCGTGCCTTCGCCTACACCCGGAAGACCGGCTGCTCTTTGTGCCTTGTCTGCCTTTCCTCTTTCGCTCGATGCGCCAAGCAATCCCCCAAGGACTCCCTTTCCCTTTTTTACAAGGCCGCTTACAAAAGTTGCTGCCTTCCCAACTAGCTCTCCGGCCTTACGTGCTACTCCTCCCACGAGACCTCCTTCTCCTGCCGAAAGTTTAGCTGCTTTATCTATAATGGTCTTGGCAGCAGCTTTAATTTTCTCTGGTATCTTGGGTATTTCAATAGCGGCCTTATCTTTCTCCTTTTCTTTACCAAGCTGATTACTAATCTCAACCGGGAAGCCCATCAGGAAAGCAATAAGCTTATCAATACATTCGCAGAAACCAGATGAGAGGGTTCCGTCCTTTCCCATAAATTTATCTAGACCTAGTTGGTCTGTAATGCTTTTAGGCAAGCCTTCAAGGAGCTTATTTCCTTTGCTAACTCCCGCAGCAGTCTTCTTGGTGTCCTCTTCCATACCTCCTCCCCCACTTTCAGAAATGCCCATATTTTTGAGCATTTGTTCATAGCCTGATTTTAGTCCTAATTCAATCAGGTTGGGAGGGGCATCTGCCTTATGTGCTAGCTGAGATTTAGTTACTGTTATTAATTGATTAAGTGAGTCGCGTATTTGCTTGCCTACGGCTCCGGCACCATGCT
>Ga0114898_1001855_pt1 | contig 11749 bp, 10 predicted proteins | sample Malvired_Geostar_FD_83496 | JGI IMG/M metagenome (GOLD analysis project Ga0114898, IMG submission 83496) | Marine viral communities from the Global Malaspina Expedition - Malaspina viral metaG DeepMed_Geostar | ecosystem: Environmental > Aquatic > Marine > Oceanic | place: Mediterranean Sea... | reverse complement strand
GCGCTGACCTCGGCCATTTCGCTCTCAGAGCCGAGCATCGCCTGGCTCACCGAGCGCTTCCGCATCAGCCGGACCAAGGCCGTGCTGGGCAGCGGCCTGGTGCTCTGGCTGCTGAGCCTGGGCAGCGTGTTCTCGTTCAACCACTGGGCGGACTACCAGCTGTTCGGCAAGACCTTCTTCGACAGCCTGGACTACCTCACCACCAATTGGCTGATGCCGCTGGGCGGGCTGGGCACGGTGCTGTTCACCGGCTGGGTGCTGCAGCGTCACGTGGTCAGCGAGGCCATCGGCATTCGCAACGCCGGGCTGTTCCAGGCCTGGTGGAAGCTGCTGCGCTACGGCACGCCGGTGGCCATCGTGCTGGTATTCCTCAACCTGCTCGGGCTGATCTAGCGCGACCGCGGTCGTCCGTGCAGAACGCGCCGGTGGGCTGAAGCCCATCCCGCAAGCATGCCGCGGGCTTCTCAGGAAGCCCTTTTGGTGGGCTCAGGTCCATCCATCGAGGCCGACGCCGGCCTTGGTGGGTGGGCTTCAGCCCACCTTTTTTATGCGCGACGCCATTGCGCCAGATGACATGTGCGGCAGCTTGTCGCACCAGGATGTCAGCTTTTCGTTACGCCTGGCAAGCCGCCGAGCCAGGCTTTTCAGCGAAAAACGCACTGTAAGGAAAACCTGACAGCGGGGATGGCGCCAGCCGCTTTCCGTGCCCGTAAACAGCATTGTTCGCCGCCCTGGCCTGGGGTGTGATGGGGCCAGCCAAGCCGTGCAACGGCAGTCCTCACAACAATAATCAGGAGGCGATATGAACGCCGTGAACAAGATCGAACAGCACAACCCCATCGGCACCGACGGCTTCGAGTTCGTCGAATTCACCGCGCCGAATGCCGAGGGCATCGAGCAGCTGCGCACGCTGTTCACCCAGATGGGCTTTACCGAAACCGCCAAGCACCGCTCCAAGGAGGTCTGGCTGTTCCAGCAGCACGACATCAATATCGTGCTCAACGGCAGCCCCACTGGGCATGTGCGCGAGTTCGGCGAGAAGCACGGCCCGAGCGCCTGCGCCATGGCCTTCCGGGTGAAGAACGCCGCGCAGGCCGCTGCCTACGTCGAATCGCAGGGCGCCAAGCTGGTCGGCAGCCACGCCAACTTCGGCGAGCTGAACATCCCCTGCGTCGAAGGCATCGGCGGCTCGCTGCTGTATCTCGTCGACCGCTACGGTGACAAGAGCATCTACGACGTCGACTTCGAGTACATCGAAGGGCGCACGCCGAACGACAATGCCGTCGGCCTGATGTGTATCGATCACCTGACCCACAACGTGCGTCGCGGGCAGATGGACGTCTGGTCCGGTTTCTACGAGCGCATCGCCAACTTCCGCGAGATTCGCTACTTCGACATCGAGGGCAAGCTGACCGGCCTGTTCTCCCGTGCCATGACCGCGCCCTGCGGCAAGATCCGCATCCCGATCAACGAGTCGGCCGACGACAAGTCGCAGATCGAGGAATTCATCCGCGAGTACCACGGCGAGGGCATCCAGCACATCGCGCTGTCCACCGACGACATCTACGAGACCGTGCGCCGCCTGCGCGCCAACGGCGTGGACTTCATGACCACTCCGGACACCTACTACGAGAAGGTCGACACCCGCGTCGCCGGCCACGGCGAGCCGCTCGACCAGCTACGCGAGCTGAACCTGCTGATCGACGGCGCGCCGGGTGATGACGGCATCCTCCTGCAGATTTTCACCAACACGGTCATCGGCCCGATCTTCTTCGAGATCATCCAGCGCAAGGGCAACCAGGGCTTCGGCGAAGGCAACTTCAAGGCGCTGTTCGAATCCATCGAGGAAGACCAGGTGCGTCGTGGCGTGATCAAGGCGGGCGAGTAAGGCCAGAGCCGAGGTGGGGTTGCGTAGGGTGGATGTCGCGAAGCACATCCACGCGTTTCGGTAGGCCGACACGGACGCATGGCCGACACAGACGCGTGGAAGATGCTTCGCAGTCTTCCACCCTACGCACCGGCACCCACCGCAGCGCCATTGAGATCACGCGGTATCACGAGGAGAGGCACATGAGCCGCAAATGGATCAGTTTCCCCATCCGCGAGGGTGAGAGTTCGCGTCAGGCGCACTGCGATTTTCCGCAGGGCACCTACGAGCGCGAAATGGGCCGCGAAGGCTTCTTCGGCCCGGCTTCGCACCTGCATCACAAGCATCCGCCGACCGGCTGGATCGACTGGGAAGGCCCGCTGCGCCCGCACGCCTTCAACTTCAATCACATCCCCAGCGAAGGCGACTGCCCGCTGCAGGCGCCGCTGGCGCTGCACAATGCCGACGTCAAGCTGCGCCTGTGGAAGACCAACGGCGCCATGCGCCACCTGGTGCGCAACGGTGACGGTGACGAACTGCTGTTCATCCACGAGGGCGCCGGGCATCTGTACTGCGACTTCGGCCACCTGGAGTTTCGCGACGGCGACTACCTGATGATCCCGCGCGGCACCGCCTGGCGCATCGAGGCGACGCAGCCGGTGTTCATGCTGCTGATCGAGAGCACCGACGGCGCCTACCAGCTGCCGGAAAAAGGCCTGGTCGGCCCGCATGCCATCTTCGACGCCGCGGTGCTCGACCATCCGCGGCTGGACGACGCCTTCCGCGCGCAGCAGGACGAGAACCCCTGGCAGATCCGCATCAAGCGGCGCGACCAGATCACCACCGTGACCTACCCGTACAACCCGCTGGACGTGGTCGGCTGGCACGGCGACAACACCGTGGTACGGCTCAACTGGCGTGACATCCGCCCGCTGATGAGCCATCGCTACCACCTGCCGCCGTCGGCGCACACCACCTTCGTCGCCAACGGTTTCGTGGTCTGCACCTTCACGCCGCGGCCGGTGGAATCCGATCCGGGTGCGCTGAAGGTGCCGTTCTTCCACAACAACGACGACTACGACGAAGTGCTGTTCTACCACCGCGGCAACTTCTTCAGCCGCGACAACATCGAGCAGGGCATGGTGACCTTCCACCCCTGCGGCTTCCCCCACGGGCCGCATCCGAAGGCGCTGAAGAAGGCCAGCACCGACCCGGCGACCTTTGCCGACGAGGTGGCGGTGATGATCGACACCCGCCGCGCGCTGGAAGTCGGCGAGGCTGCCGCAGCCGTCGATGTCCCCGAATACGTCAACTCCTGGCGTGCGCCGGGCAAGGAATCCTGATGAAACTCGCAACGCTCAACCAGGGCCGCGACGGCGTGCTCGTCGTCGTTTCCCGTGATCTCGCCCAGGCGGTGAAAGTGCCGCAGATCGCCGCCACGCTGCAGGCCGCGCTGGATGACTGGAACTACTGCAAGCCGAAGCTGGAGGCGGTCTACCAGCGTCTCAACGACGGGCTGGAGGAGGGCGCTTTCGCCTTCGACCAGGCCGCCTGCCACAGCCCGCTGCCGCGCGCCTATCACTGGGCCGACGGCAGCGCCTACGTCAACCACGTCGAGCTGGTGCGCAAGGCGCGTGGCGCCGAGATGCCGGAGTCCTTCTGGCACGATCCGCTGATGTACCAGGGCGGCGCCGATGCCTTTATCCCGCCGCAATCGCCGATCCGGCTGGCCGACGAGGCCTGGGGCATCGATCTGGAAGGCGAGCTTGCGGTGATCACCAGCGACGTGCCGATGGGCGCGACACCGGCCGAGGCGGCGTCGCACATCCAGCTGCTGATGCTGGTCAACGACGTCTCGCTGCGCAACCTGATCCCCGGCGAGCTGGCCAAGGGCTTCGGCTTCTACCAGAGCAAGCCTTCGTCGAGCTTCTCGCCGGTGGCGGTGACCCCGGACGAGCTGGGCGAAACCTGGCGCGACGGCAAGGTGCATCGGCCTCTGGTTTCGCACATCAACGGCGAGCTGTTCGGCCAGCCGGATGCCGGCACCGACATGACCTTTAACTTCCCGACCCTGGTCGCCCACGCCGCGCGCACCCGTCCGCTGGGCGCCGGGACCATCATCGGCTCGGGCACGGTGTCGAACTACGATCGCAGTGCCGGCTCGTCCTGCCTGGCCGAGAAGCGCATGCTCGAGGTCATCGAGCACGGCGAGGCGAAGACGCCGTTCCTCAAGTTCGGCGACCGGGTGCGCATCGAGATGTTCGACGCCGCCGGGCAGAGCATCTTCGGCGCCATCGATCAGCAGGTCGAGCGCTATGAGCACTGAGCTGACGCTCTACGGTTACTGGCGCTCCAGTGCCGCCTACCGGGTGCGCATCGCGCTGAACCTCAAGGGGCTGGCCTACCGGCAGGTGCCGGTGCATCTGGTCAAGGATGGCGGCCAGCAGCGTGCGGCCGATTACCGCGCCCTCAACCCGCAGCAGCTGGTACCGTTGCTGGTTGACGAAGCCAACGGTGGGGCGCGCATCAATCAGTCGCTGGCGATTCTGGAATACCTCGAAGAAGTGTTCCCGGTGCCGGCGCTGCTGCCGGACGATCCGGTTCGCCGCGCCCAGGTGCGCGCCCTGGCGATGCACATCGCCTGCGAGATCCATCCGCTGAACAACCTGCGTGTGTTGCAGTACCTCTCCGCCGAACTGGGTGTCGACGACGAGACCAGGAACGCGTGGTATCAGTACTGGGTCGGTGAGGGGCTCGCCGCCGTGGAAGCGGGCCTGGAATGTTTCGATGGCAGGCTTTCCCTGAACGATCGGCCAGGTTATCTGGAGGCATGCCTGGTGCCGCAGGTATACAATGCGCGCCGTTTTGCCTGTGACCTCGCGGCGTATCCACGCATTCTCGAGATCGTTGCACGCTGCGAGACGCTTCCGGCCTTCCAGCAGGCCGCGCCGGAGGTGCAGCCCGACGCTCAATGAAAGACTGAATCCGCCTTGCACGCCGCCGCGCCCTGCGCGACGGTCCCGATCCCGTCACAGATAACAACAAACAGGTGACGTATGACTCGTGAAAAACCGAAGAACCTCTGGCTCTCGCGCTGGGGTTTCATCCTCGCGGCAACCGGCTCGGCCGTGGGCCTGGGCAACATCTGGAAATTCCCCTACATCACCGGTGAATTCGGCGGTGGTGCCTTCGTATTGATGTACCTGCTGTGCATCCTCGCCATCGGCGTACCGGTGATGATGTGCGAGATCGCCATCGGCCGCCGCGGCCGTGGCAGCCCGATCGACGCCATTGGCCGGGTAGTCCGCGAGAACAACGGCAATCCGTTGTGGAAGGCGGTGGGCGGCATGGCCATGACCGCCGGCTTCCTGATCCTCTGCTTCTACGTCGTGGTCGCCGGCTGGGCCTTCGCCTACACGGTGAAGATGCTCGACGGCTCGTTGGCCGCGACCAGCGTCGAGGCGCTCGGCGGCGTGTTCGAGGCGCACAACGCCAACCCGTGGGAGCTCGGTGGCTGGAGCCTGCTGGTTGCGCTGCTGACGCTGTGGATCGTCGCCAAGGGCGTGCAGAAGGGCATCGAGAATGCGGTGCGCTGGATGATGCCGGGCCTGGCCGTGCTGCTGCTGATCCTCGTGGGTTACGCGGTGACCAGCGGCGGCTTCGATCAGGGCTTCGCTTTCCTGTTCAGCTTCGATACCTCGAAGATCACCGGCGAGGCGCTGCTGGCCGCGCTCGGTCACGCCTTCTTCACCCTGAGCCTGGCGTCCGGCGCGATCCTCACCTACGGCTCTTACATTCCGGATGACCAGTCCATCGCCCGCACCACCTTCATGGTCGCCATAGCCGATACCTGCGTGGCGCTGCTGGCGGGCCTTGCAATCTTCCCGATCATCTTCGCCAATGGCATGGACCCGACCGCCGGCCCTGGCCTGATCTTCATGAGCCTGCCGCTGGCCTTCCAGCAGATGCCGTTCGGCACGGCCTTCGGCGTGCTGTTCTTCGCCATGGTATCGATCGCCGCGCTGACCTCGGCGATCTCCATGATCGAGGCCACCGTCGCCTACCTCAACGAGAAGCACGGCATTTCGCGGATGAAGGCGGCCATCGGTTCCGGCGTGGTGCTGCTGGTGATCAGCCTGCTGGCGATGCTCTCGTTCAACCTGCTGTCGGGCTGGACGCCGATGGGCAAGAACTTCTTCGACTGGCTGGATTACCTGACCTCGCGCTGGATGATGCCGCTGGGCGGGATCTTTACCGTGCTGCTGGCCGGCTACGCGCTGCGCAGCGAAATCATGCGCGACGAGCTGAACCTGCCGCCGCTGGGCTACGCGTTGTGGCTGTTCATGGTGCGCTACGTCTGCCCGGTGCTGATCCTCATGGTCTTCCTCCATGCCCTTGGCTGGCTGGGCTTCGACCCGCTGCAGCGCTGGTACTGGATCGCCGGAGCGATCGGTGCGCTGGCGGTGCTGGGCGAGATGTTGCGCCCGCGGGTGATGCCGGCGCTGGCCGGGCGCTGAGGCCGCGTCAAGGCCGTGCGTGGTGCTCCGTTGGGGTGCCACGCAAGCCGCTGGTCGGAAAGACGGTCCCCCGCTTGATCGTCGTCAACTGACCGTAAAGTTCTGCTGGACGAGGCCGACAGTTCAGGATGACAGCCAGGGACGCACAGGGGACACGGATACCCGCTTGCCCGAACCGTTCCGGACTCGCTGCCATGACCAACAGCCTCAAATTCAGCCACAAGATCCTGCTGGCCGCCTCCCTGGTGGTGATCGCGACCTTCGCGCTTTTCACGCTCTACAACGACTACCTGCAGCGCAATGCCATCCGCGCCAACCTCGAGAGCTACCTCGACGAGATGGGCGAGGTCACCGCGCACAACATTCAGAACTGGCTGTCCGGCCGCATCCTGCTGGTGGAAAGCGCTGCGCAGAGCATCGGCAGCGACAGTGCCGAAGCGCGCGTGGCCACGCTGCTCGAGCAAAAGGCGCTGGCCTCGACCTTTATGTTCAGCTACCTCGGTGGGCAGGATGGCAGCTTCCTCATGCGTCCTGCCGAAGAGATGCCAGCCGACTACGATCCGCGTGCGCGTCCCTGGTACAAGGACGCCATCGCCGCGGGCGGCTCGACGCTGACCGAGCCCTATGTGGATGCGGCGAGCGGCGAGCTGGTCATCTCCATCGCGACCCCTGCGCAGCAGAGCGGCCGGAACATTGGTGTCGTCGGCGGCGATCTGGGGCTCAAGGCGCTGGTGGAAATCATCAATGCGCTGGACTTCAACGGCATGGGCTATGCCTTCCTGGTCAGCGGTGACGGCAAGGTTCTGGTGCATCCGGACAGCCAGCGGGTGATGAAGTCGCTACGCGACATCTACCCGCAGAACACGCCATCGCTCGACAGCCGCTATGTCGAGGTACGGCTTGACGACTCCAACCGCATTCTCAGCTTCAGCCCGGTCAAGGGCCTGCCCTCGGTGCAGTGGCATGTCGGCATTTCGCTGGATCGCGATAAGGCCTATGCCGCACTGACCAGCTTCCGCACCACCGCGCTGGTTGCGACCATTGCCGCAGTGGCCTTTATCCTGCTGCTGCTGGGCATGCTGATGCGCGTGCTGATGCGTCCGCTCAGGGACATGGGCCGCGCCATGGCCAACATCGCCGAAGGTGAGGGCGACCTGACCCGCCGCCTGGCCGTGCAGTCCAGGGACGAGTTCGGTCAGCTGGCGACCGCCTTCAACCGCTTCGTCGAGCGTATTCACGAATCGATCCGCGAGGTGTCCTCGGCCACATTGCAGGTCAACGAAGTGGCGCAACGGGTGCTCAGCGCTTCGAATGCATCGATGGCCAACTCCGACGAGCAGGCCAGCCGCACCAACAGCGTGGCGGCGGCGATCAACGAACTCGGTGCCGCCGCCCAGGAGATCGCCCGCAACGCGGCGGATGCCTCGCAGCATGCCAGCGGCGCGCGGCATCAGGCCGAGGACGGCCGTCAGGTGGTGGAGCAGAACATCGCCGCGATGCGCGAGCTGTCGGCGAAGATCAGCGCGTCCTGCGGGCAGATCGAGGCGCTCAATGCCAAGACCGTGGACATCGGTCAGATTCTCGAGGTGATCAAGGGCATTTCCGAGCAGACCAACCTGCTCGCGCTGAACGCCGCCATCGAGGCGGCGCGGGCCGGCGAGGCGGGACGCGGCTTTGCCGTGGTCGCCGACGAGGTGCGCAACCTGGCGCATCGCACCCAGAGCTCGGCGCAGGAAATCCAGCAGATGATCGAGCAGCTGCAGGTCGGTGCCGGCGCTTCGGTGCAGACCATGACCGAAAGCCAGCGGCAGAGTGAGTCCAGCGTCTCCATCGCCGACCGCGCCGGCGAGCGCCTCGGCGAGGTGACCCAGCGCATCGGCGAGATCGACGGCATGAACCAGTCGGTGGCCACCGCCACCGAAGAGCAGACCGCGGTGATCGAGTCGCTGAACATGGACATCACCGAGATCAACACGCTGAACCAGCAAGGCGTGGAGAACCTGCAGTCGACCCTGCGCGCCTGTGGCGACCTGGACCAGCAGGCGCGCCGGCTCAAGCAACTGGTGGACAGCTTCCGCATCTGACCAGAACGGGTTTTTAGAGGGCGCTTCGGCGCCCTTTTTCATGGATGTGATTTGGCCGCGGAGCAATGCGCCCAGAACGGCAGTCTCAACTGTTCACGTCGCGCTTCAACAAGGAGGCTCCATGAAAATTCTTATCGTGCTCACGTCCCATGACCAGCTGGGTGACACCGGCAAAAAGACCGGCTTCTGGCTGGAGGAATTCGCCGCGCCGTATTACGCCTTCATGGATGCCGGGGCGCAGGTGGTGCTTGCGTCGCCCGAGGGTGGCGAACCGCCGCTGGACCCGAAGAGCGACCAGCCCGACGCCCAGACCGAGGCCACCGAGCGCTTCAACGGCGATGGCGAGGCGCAGACGCTGCTGGCCAACACCTATCGTCTGGATCAGGTCTCCGCCGAGGATTTCGATGCGGTGTTCTACCCCGGTGGCCACGGCCCGCTGTGGGACCTGGTGGACAACCCGACCTCCATCGCCCTGATCGAGTCCTTCGTCAAGGCCGACAAGCCGGTGGCCGCGGTCTGCCACGCACCGGCGGCGTTGACCGAGGTGCGCGGCAAGGATGGCGAGTATCTGGTCAAGGATAGGCGCGTCACCGGCTTCACCAATGGCGAGGAAGCGGGTGTGGAGCTGACCGATGTAGTGCCGTTCCTGCTCGAGGACCGCCTGCGCGAGCGTGGCGGCCAGTACAGCAAGGGCGCGGACTGGGCGCCTTACGTGCAGGTCGACGGGCTGCTGGTGACCGGGCAGAACCCGGCCTCATCGGAAGCAGCGGCAGAGGAACTGCTCAAGCTGCTGCGCGGCTGAACTCACTGCGGCCAGGCGAGCTGTTCCGCCTGACCGCAGGCCTCGAACAGCGGCCGGCTGAACAGGTAGCCCTGCATCAGATGGATGCCCAGATCGAACAGGGCGCTGCATTCGTCGGCGGTTTCCACGCCTTCACCGATCACCTTGATACCCAATTCCTCACACATCCCCACCGTCGCCCTGACGATGGCCTGACGCGTGCGGCTCTGATCGATGCCGCGGATCAGGTCCATGTCCAGCTTGATGATGTCCGGCTGGAAATCGGCCAGCAGATTGAGCCCGGCAAAGCCGGCACCGAAGTCATCGATGGCGGTGAGAAAGCCGATGCGCTGGTATTCGCGGAACACCTCGGTCAGCCACTTGCTGTCGTTGATGCGCTCGCCTTCGACGGTCTCGAAGATGATTTGCTCGATGGGAAAGTCGTGGGCGCGGGCGGCTTCCAGCGTCGAGCGTATGCACAGCTCGGGGCGGTAGATCGCGTTGGGCATGAAATTGATCGACAGCTTGCTCTGCATGCCCAGCCTGGACGCGGTCTTGATCGCTTTGACCCGGCCGGCCTGATCGAAACGGAAGCGATTCTGCTCGGTGACCTGCGACAGCACGGTGGTGGCTGGCTCGCCGCCGATGCCGCGGACCAGCGCCTCATGGGCGAAGATCTGCCGGCTGCGCAGATCGACGATCGGCTGAAAGGCGTAACTGAAGCTGAAGCCCAGGCGTTCGCCACTGGCGCAGCTGGGGCAGGCGCCGTGTGCGCTGGCGTCGTGGCAGCTGTAGGTGGCTGGGTCGGGGTTGTCGCTTGGATTGTTGAAAGTCATAACGCTCTCTTCTGCGGACTGGCTCAGGTTGGCGGCCGCGATGCCGTTAACTGCAGCGCGCTGGTCCGGTTGGGCGACAGTCGGTTGTTCAATCTACCGCTGGCTTGGGGTTAGGTTTGCTCGCGGGGCTCAATTCATCGAGCAGGCGCCTGCGGCGAAGTCCGCGGCATCGGTGAAAGGATTGAGTACCCGGTTGACTCCCGCGGCATCCAGCGCCCTGCCATGCTGGTCGTCGCGCACCACGCCAGCGATCTTCCCTTTGAAACCAGCATGCTTGAGCGCGTGCAGGAAGGCACGGTTGGATTCCCACTGCGGGAAGCTGGTGACCACCCATTCGGCATGCTGCAGCGGCAGTGATTCGAGAAAGCTCGGGTCCTCGCCATCGCCGAAACGCACCGGCAGCTTGCTGCGGCGCAGCGTGCGCACGGCTTCCGGGTCGAAGTCCACGCCGAGCACCGGCAGTCGCGCGGCGGCCAGCTGCTGCAGCAGACGCGAGCCATAACGACCCAGGCCGAAAATGATGATGCGCGGATGGCCCTGCGGCCTGCCCTGGGCCTCCACTTCCAGTTCGCGATAGGGACGCTTGCGTTCGAACAGGCCGAGCCAGGGTGCCAGGCGTTCATAGAGCGGCTGCGAGAAGAGGATCATGTAGGTCGAGAGCATGATCGTCACCAAGCCGACCAGCGTGGTGAGCCCCAGCGCCTCCGGCCCGATATGGCCGAGGGTGATGCCCATGGCGACGAAGACAATGGAGAACTCGCTGATCTGCGCCACGGTCAGCCCGGCGAGAAAGCCGGTGCGCTTGCGATAGCCCATGTAGCCCATGATCGCCATGACGATCAGCGGATTGCCGATCAGTACGAACAGCGCCAGCACGATGGCCGGCAGGATCTCGTTGCCGAGCGTGGAGAAATCCAGCCGGCCACCGAGGTCGATGAAGAAGAACAGCAGCATGAAGTCGCGGATGCCGGTCAGGCGCGTTCATCGCTTCGCGATAGGCCGTCGAGGCCAGCGAAAAGCCGGCGACGAAGGCGCCGGCCTCCTTGCTGAAACCGCTGTACTCGCCCAGCGCGGCCAGCCCGGTGCCCCAGGCGATGGCGAAGATCAACAGCAGCTCCTGCGAGCGCGCCATGCGGCTGACCAGGGTTGGCAGTACGTAGCGCATCAGCACGTACATCAGCACGGCCGCAGCCGCCAGACGCAGCAGCAGCGAGCCGGAAACGTCGAGCCAGTCGGCATCACCGGCACCGCGCAGGGCGCTCATGGTCATCATCGCCAGCACCACGGCCAGGTCCTGGACGATCAGGAAGCCGACCGCGATGCGCCCGTGCAGCGAGTCCAGTTCGTGTTTGTCCGAGAGCAGCTTGACGATGATGATGGTGCTCGAAAAGGTCAGCGCCACGGCGATATAGAGCGCCTCCATCGCGCTCTTGCCCATCAGCAGGGTGAGCGCGAAGCCGAAGATGATGGTGAAGGTCAGCTGCCCGAGGCCCGTGGCCAGCGCCACCGGCCCGATATTGCGGATATGCGCGAGATCGAGCTTGAGGCCGACCACGAAGAGCAGCACGGCGACGCCGACCTCGGCCAGCAGATGGATCTGATCCTCGGCGTTGACCGGGCCGAATACCGCCGGACCAAGCAGGATGCCGACCACGATATAGGAG
>Ga0114898_1001854_pt1 | contig 11769 bp, 16 predicted proteins | sample Malvired_Geostar_FD_83496 | JGI IMG/M metagenome (GOLD analysis project Ga0114898, IMG submission 83496) | Marine viral communities from the Global Malaspina Expedition - Malaspina viral metaG DeepMed_Geostar | ecosystem: Environmental > Aquatic > Marine > Oceanic | place: Mediterranean Sea... | reverse complement strand
TTCCTGCCCTCGGTGACGCCGCCGGACTATCCGGGCTTCGTCGAGGCGATCGTGAAGTCGGGCGTCAAGGTCGTCGAGACGGCGGGCAACAACCCGCAGAAGTACCTGCCGGCCCTGAAAGAGGCGGGCATCAAGGTGATCCACAAGTGCACGGCGGTGCGCCATGCGCTGAAGGCCCAGGCCATCGGCTGCGACGCGGTCAGCGTCGACGGCTTCGAATGCGGCGGCCATCCGGGCGAGGACGACGTGCCGAACTTCATCCTGCTGCCACGGGCGGCGGAAGAGCTGGAGATCCCCTTCCTGGCCTCGGGCGGCATGGCCGATGGGCGGTCGCTGGCCGCGGCGCTCTGCCTGGGGGCCGACGGGATCAATATGGGCACGCGCTTCATCGCCACCCAGGAGGCGCCGGTGCACCCCCATGTGAAGCAGGCCCTGGTGGAGGCCAGCGAGCTGGACACCCGGCTGATCATGCGGCCCCTGCGCAACACCGAGCGGGTGCTGGTGAATGCGGGCGTGGAGCGCCTGCTGGCCAAGGAAAAGGAGATGGGGGCCGCCATCACCTTCGCCGATATCGCGCCGGAGGTGGCGGGCGTCTATCCGGCCATCATGCGCGACGGCGAGATGGACGCCGGCGGCTGGTCCTGCGGCATGGTCGCCGGCCTGATCCACGACATCCCGACGGTGAAGGACCTGATCGACAGGATCATGGCCGAGGCCGAGGCCATCCTGCGCAAGCGCGTGGCCCAGTTCGAACTGGCCTAATCCTCAGGCGGCGCGGCCGGCTTCTGCGCCGCCCATTCCAGCAGCGAGTCCAGGGCCGGGCACATGGCCTGGCCCCACTCGGTCAGCCGGTATTCCACCTTGGGCGGCACCTGGGCGTAGATCTGGCGCTCGACGATGCCGTCGCGCTCCAGGTCGCGCAGCTGCTGGATCAGCATCTTCTGCGAGACCCCGGGGATGGCGCGCTCCAGCTCGGAGAACCGCAGCACCTGGCGGTCGAAGAGGTGGAAGATGATCACCATCTTCCAGCGGCCCTCCAGCATGCGGAAGGCCGTCTCGACCCCCGTGGCCGCGAGGTCCGGCGTGACGTCGCCTAACTTACCTGTAGGTGAGTACCCTACGATTTTGTCGGTTCTTGCCATGACATCTGTATAGCGCCAGATCCTGGGTATCGCCAGCCCAGAGGCCCGAGCCCCATGATCAGACTTCCCGCCCCCATCGCCCGCTATTTCGCCGCCGCCGAGGCCGATGACGCCGACGCTCTGGCCGCCGGCTTCGCGCCCGACGCCCACGTCCGCGACGAACAGCGCGACCACCATGGCCGAGACGCCGTGCGCGCCTGGGCCGCCGAGGCCCGAGCGCTCTACAGCTTCCGCGCCGAGCCGCGCAGCTTCGAGCCCAGCCCCGACGGCGGCGTGGTGACCGCCCACGTCACCGGCAACTTCCCCGGCGGCCGCGCCGACCTGCGCTACGCCTTCCGCCTGGCCGGCGACCTGATCCAGAGCCTGGAGATCACGCCCAGGCCCGCGAGCGCCGAATTCACCGGCCGGCGGGTGCTGGTCACCGGCGGCACGCAAGGGGTGGGCGCCGCCGTGGCCGACCGCCTGGCGAGCGCTGGCGCCACCGTCTTCCGCGCCGCGCGCACCCGGCCGGCGGAGCTGGCCCAGCCCGACCTGTTCCACGGCGTCGATCTCGCCGATCCGAACGGCGCGGCGGAGCTGGCGAAGGTGGTGCAGGAGCGGCTCGGCGGCGTGGACGTCATCGTCCACAATCTCGGCGGCTCGACCACGCCCGGCGGCGGCTTTGCGGCGCTGACCGAGGATCACTGGGTGAGCGAGCTGAACCTGAACCTTCTGTCGGCCGTCCGCCTGGACCGGGCGCTGGCCCCGGCCATGCAGGACCAGGGCTATGGGGTGATCGTCCATGTCACCTCCATCCAGCGCCGGCTGCCGCTCTATGACTCCACCCTGGCCTACGCCTCGGCCAAGGCGGCGCTGGGCGCCTACAGCAAGGCGCTCTCCAACGAGCTCGGGCCCAGGGGGGTGCGCGTGGTCAGCGTGGCGCCGGGCTTCACCGAGACCGAGGCCGCCACGCGGATGATCGAACGGCTGGCGGCCAGCGAGGGCGGCGATGTGGAGACCGCCCGCCAGAACCTGATGCGCGCCCTGGGCGGCATCCCCATCGGCCGACCCAACAGCCCCGAGGAGGTGGCCGACCTGGTCGCCTTCCTGGCCAGCGACCGCGCCGCCACCATCCATGGGACCGAGGTGGTCATCGACGGCGGCACCGTGCCGACGGTCTGAGCCTGGCCCCTCGGCTAGACCCCCTCGAACAGCACGCCCAGAGCGCCGCTGACCGCATAGGCTTCGGTCTCGCTCAGCATGCGCACCGGCTGACGGCCCATTTCCCGAAGCGGGATGGCGGCCATCTGGAGGGGCAGGAGCATGACCGCCTGGCCTTCGACCTCGAAGACGGGGGTCAGGCGTCCCGGCTGGGCGCCCTGGATGTCCCCGGCCGGGATGAGCGGAACCACCACGCGGGTGTTGGTGGGATTGAGCAGGTCAGACTGTACGTCGACGACCAGCACGCCGCCGGGCAGCCGGTAGACGCCGTTCTTCATCAGAACTGGCGGTGCTGGGCCAGCGGCAGGCCATCGGCCTCCACCTTGGCGTTGTACCCGTCGAAGAACGGGCGGTTTTCGGCCTGCCAGCGACGGGCGCGTTCGGCGGCCACCGCCGCCTCCAGACCGCTCTCGCAGGCCCGCGAGAGGTTGAGGCCCAGGGCCTTGGCCTCCTCGACGAGGGCGCCCGGAAGGGTGAGGTTCAGGCGTTGCCGGCCAGATGCATGCGCGTTCTTCATGCGCATAGTATAGGCGCAGATGAGCCGGGGACAACGCCGTCCGGGATGGGGGGTCTCGGGGCGCCTGGATCGTCGGGCTGGGGGGCGCCTGGCGGAACCGGCTTTCCCCGTGGCCGGTTACCCCCGGGTGAGGAGCGACCATGGCTGATCCCGACACCCCGCCCCCGTCGTCCGACCGCCCAGGTTCGGAGCCCGCGCCTCCCGAGCGCGATCGCGCTGGCGGACGCGACCCGCTGCGTCCGGGGATCGACGACTAGGTCCAGGCGGTCGAGGCGGCCACCCGTTGTTTCGATCTCCTCGAAACCGGGGCATGATGGGCGTCCGCCGATCCTTGCGAGCGCCCCCATGACGGAACACCGCATCTAGAAGACCAGCTTCGCCAGCGTCTATCCGCTCTATGTCGCCAAGGCCGAGCGCAAGGGGCGCACCAAGGCCGAGGTCGATCAGATCATCCTCTGGCTCACCGGCTTCAGCCCCGAGGGGCTCGAAGTCCAGCTGGCCGATCAGTCGGACTTCCGCACCTTTTTCGCCGAGGCCCCGGCGCTCAACCCGGCGCGGGCCGGCATCAAGGGGGTGATCTGCGGCGTGCGCGTCGAAGAGATCGAAGATCCGCTGATGCGGGAGATCCGCTATCTGGACAAGCTCATCGACGAGCTGGCCCGGGGCAAGGCGATGGACAAAATCCTGCGGAGCTGAACCTCATGCTGACGGGATCATGCCGCCTCGGCTCGCGGCGCATCGAGGGCTCCGGCCGGGCGGCCGAAACCCTCGCGCGTCATAGCTAGACCTGGGCCAGGCCGCCGTCGACGAAGACCTCGCCGCCGGTCATGAAGCTAGAGTCGGAGGAGGCCAGGAAGGCGGCCACCGCCCCGGTCTCGGCCGGATCGCCCATGCGCCCCAGCACGGTGGAGGCGCCCATGGCCGCCAGGCCCTCGTCGCCCAGCACCTCCCGCGCCAGCTTGGTGGTGGTCGGCCCCGGCGACAGCACATTGACGCGGATCCCGGTCCCTTTCAGGTCCAGGGCCCAGGTGCGCGCCAGGTTGCGCACGGCGGCCTTGCTGGCGCTGTAGATGCTGAACTCCGGCGTGCCCATCACGCCCGTGGTCGAGCCTGTCAGGATGATCGACCCGCCCGGCCCCATCAGCGGCAGGGCCTTCTGCACCGTGAAGATGACGCCCTTCACATTGACGTCGAAGGTCTGGTCGTACTGTTCGGGCGTCAGCTCGCCCAGCGGCGCGAACGAGCCCGTGCCGGCATTGGCCAGCAGGATGTCGAGCCCGCCGCGTTCGGCCTTTACGGCCTCATAAAGCCGGTCGAGGTCGGCGAGGTCGGTCACCGAGCCCTGCACCGCCCGCGCCTGGCCGCCCAGTTCGGCCACCGCGGCGTCCAGCTGCCCCTGCCGTCGGCCGAAAAGATATACGAAGGCGCCTTCTTCGACGAACCGCCTGGCGGCGCCCAGTCCGATGCCGCTCGCCCCGCCGGTGATCACCGCGGTCTTGCCCTGAAGTCTGTTCACAATGTGCTCCTGGATTAAGGTTGCACAGAGCTGGTCAGGCGCCCACCTATCGACAAGTATGCACCTTTTGGTAAGTATCTAAAAATGTCTCCAGATTCTTCGACCTCGACCTGCACCCCGACCCTGCCCGGCTTCACCTGCGGCCTCGACGCGACGCTGCGGGTCATCGCCGGCAAGTGGAAGCCGCTGATCCTCTACTTCCTCGCGCAAGGGGGGCCGACCCGCTATGGCGAGCTCCGGCGGGCCGTCCGCGACGCCAGCGACAAGATGCTGATCCAGCAGCTCAAGGAGCTGGAGGCCGACGATCTGATCAAGCGGACCGACTACAAGGAGGTCCCGCCCCGGGTGGACTACAGCCTCACCCCGCTGGGCCTCAGCCTGGCCCAGGCCCTGGTCCCCCTCTGCGCCTGGGGCACGGAAAACATGGCCGAAGTCACCCGCGTCTTCGAACAGCGGGCCGCCGCGCGGAGGTAGGGGCGGACTATGCAGAATGTTCCTCGTTTGTTCTTGTCGCAAAGCTTAACCGTGGTAGTATCGGGCCTCAACTCGCGCTGAGCGAGAAGTCGCCATCGGTCCGATCGAGGAGCATGACTTGAGACAGTTTCAGGACGCCCTGCGCCGTGGCGTAGGCGATATGAAAGGCTGGATTGCCGCGCGTGAGGTGGAGTTGCAACGCGGTCTTCAGCGGTCCGAACAGGCCTTGGACACATACCGTCGAGGCGTGGAAAGAGCGGCGCAGTCGGCGCAGAGCGCCGTGGTTTCAAAAGCCGAACAGCTCATTGAAGCCGGCGCAAGCCGGGTCCTGCCTCGTCCAGCAGCAAGGTCCACAGCGGTTTCAAAGCCGCCGAGTCCGTCGACGCCCACCCGAAAGCCAGCCTCAGCGCAGCCTGGGCAAGCCGCCCAAGATTGGCTGCAGGTGGCGACGGCTCAAACCGCCGCCGCCGCACGCGGCGCGCAAGATGCATTCACCCTCGGCCTGGGCGACCAAGCGTATGCCGGCCTCGGCGCTGTGGGCGATGTTCTTCAGGGAGACGATTTCGGCGCATCGTACCAGAATCGGATGGCGCAAGAGCGCGCGCGGGACGCCGCCGATGCTCAAAACTATGCCGCAGCAAGGACCACTGGTCAGGTCCTGGGGGTCGGGGGTCAGGTGCTCGTCACCGGGGCGCTCCTTGGTCCATTGGGGGCGGCGCTCGTCCCCGCCGCCCGAGGTGTTCGCATCGCGCAGACAGCCCCGCTGATCCTTCGGGAGACGGCCGCCCTGGCTGGAGCTGGCGGCGCAGCCGGCGTCGTGGGCCAAGCAGCAGACGACGTCGCGCATTGGAAAATCGGAACACCAGGCGATTATGGCGGCGCCATCGTTGGGGGAACATTCGGCGCCTTGGCCGCTCGGCGGGGCAATGTGGCCCAGGCGAGCGCCGCAGCCGGATTAACCCAGTCGGTGGCTCAGGACACTCTAAATGGGGGCCTTAATGCGCAGTCAGCCGCAAGGGCGAGGGAAGCTGCCGCCGCCGGGGCCACCGTCGGCGGTTTGGTCGGGGCAAGCGTAGCCAAGCATATGGATGGCTTGCCAACAAAAGCTAAGGAAATGACAGGGGAGCGGGTCTCGCGCGTCAGGAACTTTGTGCGCGGCCACAAGACTGGTCCGACACAAAAAACCGCACATAAACTTCCAGGTGGGGGTTACACGCTTCCCGATCTGCGCACTTACAAAAACGGGATTCCACAGCAACTTGTTGAGTCGAAGTTCGGGCGCAAGGCCAATTTAAGCAAGCGCCAAATACAAGCCACCACTGAACTTAATAACTATAGAGTAGACCATTCGGTCCCACGGGATATTGGCGCCGCCCTCGGCCTGCCAAGTTCAGTAATCTTCCCCTGGGACTGGGCAATGACCCAACCGCAGGCTGAGCCCGGAGCGATTTCTCCATGAGGGCGACCTTGATCGGGGTGCAGGGCGCCGAGCTTGAGGTGGTTCTGGCGGCGCTGGAGCTTGAACCCATGCCGGGCGCGCCGACGGGGGATTGGGTGGATTGCGACTATAGCTGTCGCACCTTTCCTGGGGGTTGGATCGTGGTGACCAGTCAGCTTAACCTGGACCTGGCCACCGACCTCAAACTGGCCGCTTCCACCACCGACCAGATGGCCGTGGGGTGCGAGATGTACTCCATCCCCATGCACTCCTATGCGCAGGGATATCGGAACGGCCAGCTTGAATGGTCGGTAACCCATGATCCGGACGACGAGGCACGTCCCCTGGCCGTGGAGGGAACGCCCCCCGCCATCGTGGCGGAGCTGGGAGCCAAGGCGGTCAAGGCGCAGGCGGACGAGGACGGCGTCGATTTCGCATTCGACGTGCCCATGCAGCTGGTCGCCCACTATACGGGCTTCGTCTATGATGAGGATGAGGCGACGGACTGGGTCCGCCTGAGAGCGACCGCCGCGCGACTGGACCGGCCCGAGAAGCCCCAACGCCGCTTTTGGCGGCCCCTGTTCCTGATCGGGCTACTCGTCCTAGCCGTCTGGCTCTGGCGGACCATCCTATAGGCTGAACGCTCAGCGGCCCTCAGCGTCGACGACGATGGTCACGGTCTTGCCCCGGGACAGGGGCTCCCAGCCGGCGCCGATGGCCGAGGCGATGGCCCGGGCCACCAGCTCGGTCCCGATCTGCGAGGGCTGGAGCTGGGGCGCGCCATACTTGGGCTGGCGGCCGGGGGGAAACTCGACCACGGCTTCGCGCTGGCCCTCCTGGTGGCGCACGGCGATCGCCATGCCGCGCCAGCCGGCCGTGTCGCTGGACCACTGAGGCTGGCGCTGGATGCGCCAGACATAGGGCTCGCCCTCGACCTTGATCTCGAACTCGGGGTTCTGGTTGGTTTTCGCCATGGCAGGCCCTTAGCCCGGCCCGGCCGTCTCGGCCAGCCGCGCTGGTCTAATCCTCCAGAACCTTTGGCAGTCGGCGCGGCTCGGCCTTCACCCGGCGGTCGATCCACCGGTCGAAAGGCAGCCGCCGATGGCCCTTGGCGTGGCGCAGATAGAGGCTCGCCTCGTCCGCCGTCGGCCTGTCGGGAAGCTGCGGAAAGAGCCGGGCCAGGCGCCTGAAGATGAAAGCCATGGCTTGAGCGCCCCTCAGGAATAGCCGCCGGATCGGTCCCCGCCACCTTGCCGCGCGATATCTACCCCCGCAACCCGGCCATCAGCACGCTGATCAGCCGCCGGGCGCTGGCCTCCCAGTCGGGCTGCTCATAGCCGTAGCTGAAACCGATCATGGCGCGGAACAGGTCCTGGGGGCCGATGTCGGGCCGCACCGCCCTGGCGGCGACCGCCGCCTCCAGCAGGCGGTTCATGGACTCGCTCACCGCCGCCCCGCCGCTGGCATAGGCCTCGGCCCCCTCGCCGGCCGAGGCCTGCAGGGCCGGCGCGATCACCCGCTTGGTCGCCATATAGTCCACCAGCAGGTGCAGCCAGGCCTCCAGGGCCTCGCCGGCCGGCCGCTCGCCCAGCAGGCTCACCGCCGAGGCGGCCAGTTGCTCCACCTCCCGCCGATAGACCGCCGCCAGCAAAGCGTCGCGGCTCGCGAAGTGGCGATAGAGGGTGCCGATGCCCACGCCGGCGCGGCGGGCGATATCCTCCAGGGGCGTCTCGGCGCCGCTGGCGGCGAAGGCGGCCTTGGCCGCCGCCAGCAGTTGGTCGCGGTTGCGCTGGCTGTCGGCGCGCAGCTTGCGCGGCTTTTCCGGCGGCTCGCTCAATGGGGTCCCCTTGAAAACGGAGGAAGCCTCCGCATATTACCGGAGGTCGCCTCCGCTTAATATGGGCAGGCGACCCCTGAACACGATCCCTTCCTAACGGAGAATAGGTCCATGAGCGGACAATTTGGAGCCACATCCACAACCGACGAGGTCCTGGCCGGCCTCGACCTGTCGGGCCAGCGGGTGCTGGTCACCGGCGTCTCGGCAGGCCTTGGGGTCGAAACCGCGCGGGCCCTGGCGGCCCACGGGGCCCATGTGGTCGGCGCCGCCCGCGACCTGGCCAAGGCCGAGGCCGCCACCGAAGAGGTCCGCGCCCAGGCGGCCCATGGCGGACGGCTGGAACTGGTCGAGCTCGACCTCGCCAGCCTGGCCAGCGTCCGGGCCTGCGCCGAGGCCCTGCTGGCCAAGGGTGAGGCCTTTGACGTGATCATCGCCAACGCCGGCGTCATGGCCACCGCCTTCGGCCATACGGCCGATGGGTTCGAAACCCAGTTTGGCACAAACCATCTGGGGCATTTCGTGCTGATCAACCGGCTGGCGCCCCTGCTGAAGGCGGGCTCGCGGGTGGTGGCGCTCTCCTCGGCCGGGCACCGCTTTTCCGACGTCGATCTGGAGGACCCCAATTTCGAAGCCACGGAATACACGCCCTTCGGCGCCTATGGCCGGTCGAAGACCGCCAACGCCCTGTTCGCCGTCGGCTTCGACCAGCGCCACCGCAGCCGCGGCGTGCGGGCCGCCGCCGTCCACCCCGGCGGAATCCACACCGAGCTGGGCCGCCACCTGAACCCGGAAGACCTGGACGCCCTGGTCGATGAGCTGAACCGCAACGCCCCGGCCGGCGAACCGGGCTTCCAGTGGAAGACGATCCCGCAGGGGGCGGCGACCACCGTCTGGGCCGGCTTCGTCGCCCCGGCCGACGCGGTCGGCGGGCGCTATTGCGAGGACTGCCATGTGGCGCCGGTGAAGGACGGCGATTTCACCGTCCGCGACGGGGTGCGCCCCTACGCGGTCGATCCCGCCCACGCCGCGGCCCTCTGGGCCAGGAGCGAAGAGATGGTCGGCGAGACCTTCTGAGCCGTGATGGGCGGCGGTTCAGACGGATCGCCGCCCGGCTTCAGATGTAGGCGATGGGGATGAAGATGGCGATCATGATCAGGCTGGCCAGGACCAGGCCCCGGATCGCCAGATAGGCCGCCACGCCCCAGCCGATCGCCAGCTTCCGGCGATACCAGGCCATCTGGGCGCCCAGGAATATTGGCCAGCACCAGGGTCGCCAGCAGCACCAGGGGCGGGCTGATGGCGTCGTCATAGCGCGCCTCGCCCTCCTGGCTCTGCTCGGCGTCGGAATAGTCCATGGTCCGCAGGGGATGGCGCACGATCCGCCAGAGGGTGAGCGGATAGAAGATCAGCCAGCTGACCGCCTCGAAGACGAAGTCCTCGAAGCTGCGCAGGATCTTGAGAAAGTCCACGGCCTGAGCCCCCGCCGGCCGCGGCTCAGTTCCGCGCCACGGTCAGGCGATAGGGCGCGGTCTCCCCCCGGCGCGCCGTCGCCCGCGGCTGGAACGGGGTCAGCACATAGGTCATGTCGCGCGGCGCGGTGAGGCGGGCCGCCTCGCCCTCGACCTCGCCCCGGAACAGGGCCGCGCCGCTGTGGTCGGCGGCGTCGCTGATGTTGAAATAGATGTTGGGGTTCGCCGACTCCAGGGTGGCCGTCAGGGTCTGGCCCGCCGCCACCGGCACGGCGTAGATCGGCGCCACAGAACCGTCGGCCACCCCCTCGACGGTCATTTCGCCCACGGGGTCGAAGGTCAGCGTCTCGAGCTGGTCGCCCTCGTCGGTGACGAACTGCTCGGCGTTGGCGATGTCGACGGCCGGCAGGCTCGGGACTGGGGCCGGCGTCTCCGGCGCAAGGGCGGGCGCAGCCGGCGCAGGGGCCGCCGGCTCAGCCTGGTCACGCTCCCGATCCGAGCAGGCGACGACCAGGAGCAAGGCGGCGGCGCCCGCCATCAGCGGTCGGAAGCGTGCGCAGGCGGTCATTTCGATCTCCGGCTTTCGACGGTTGAAGGGCGCCAGGGTCCGAAGGCGCCGAGACGCCAGCATAGGACGCGCCGATCTGGAGGGCACCGCAAAATGCGCCGTTTCGGGGGTCCTGACGGCGGGGCAAGCCCGCCTCAGCGGGGCCAGGTCTCCGGGTCCATGGCCAGGACCTCGCCGGCGAAGTGCAGGCCGCCGCAGACCAGCACGTGGGGCGGCGGACCTTCGAACGAAAGCGCCGCAGCCAGGGCGGCGGTGACGTCGGGGGCGGTCTGGGCCGCAAGCCCCACGGCGCGGGCGGCCGCGGCGATCTCCTCGGCCGGGGCGGCGTTGGGGGAGTCGAAACTGGTGGCGACGACGCGGGGGGCGAGGTCTGCGAAGGGGGCGAAGAAGCCCTGGGCGTCCTTGCGGGCGAACATGGCGCTGACCAGCACCACCGGCCGCGGGTCCCGGGCGACCAGCCGCGCCACGGCCTGGGCCAGCGCCGCGCCGGCATGGGGATTGTGGCCGCCGTCCAGCCAGAGGTCGGCGCCCCGCTCCTGGGCCATCCGCCCCAGGGTCCCCTCCCGCAGGCGCTGGAAGCGGGCGGGCCAGACCGTGGCGGCCAGGCCGCGGGCCATGGCGTCCTCGTCGATGCGGGCGTCATTCAGGGCCAGCAGGGCGGCGACCGCCAGGCCGGCATTGTCGAACTGATGGGGTCCGAACAGGGCCGGCGGCGGCAGATCGAGCAGCCGCGCCTCGGTCTGCACCAGCAGGCGGCCGCCGGCCTCCCAGGCGTCGAAGTCCCGGCCCATCAGGGTGAGCGGGGCGGCGAGCTGCGCCGCCTCGGTCTCGATGACGGCCAGGGCTTCCTCCATCTGGCGGGCGACGACCACGGGCCGCCCGGCCTTGATGATCCCGGCCTTCTCCCAGGCGATCTTGGACAGTTCCGGCCCCAGCATCTCCAGGTGGTCATAGTCCACCGGGGTGATCACGCTGAGCGCCGGCGCCTCGAAGATGTTGGTGGCGTCGAACCGGCCGCCCAGGCCCACCTCGATCAGGCAGAGATCGGCCGGCGTCTGGGCGAAGGCCTGCAGGGCGAGCACGGTAGTGATCTCGAAGAAGCTGATCGGTTCGCCCGCATTGGCCGCCTCGACCTCGGCGATCAGGGCTTCCAGCCGATCGTCGGTGATCAGTTCGCCGGCCACGCGGATGCGCTCGGCGAAGCGGACCAGATGCGGCGAGGTCAGGACATGGACCGCCAGGCCCGCCGCCTCGGCCATGGCGCGCATATAGGCCACGGTCGAGCCCTTGCCATTGGTGCCGGCCACATGGATCACCGGCGGCAGGCGCCGCTCGGGATGGCCCAGAGCGGCCAGCAGGCGCTCGACCCGGCCGGTGGTCAGGTCGATCAGACTGGGGTGATTGGCGCGCAGGCGGGCGATCACCGCGTCTGAGGCCCGGATCGGATCATACATGGGCGAGGGCTCGCGCGGCGGGGCCTTGGGGGAGGGCGGCTTCTTGCGGGGTCAGGCGGCTGTTGAGCGGGCGCGTCCCATCATCAGGGTGGTGAGGATCGAGCCCAGCATGGCCGGCAGGTCCGGGCGGCTGACCACCCGATCGACCATGCCC
>Ga0114898_1001848_pt1 | contig 11794 bp, 8 predicted proteins | sample Malvired_Geostar_FD_83496 | JGI IMG/M metagenome (GOLD analysis project Ga0114898, IMG submission 83496) | Marine viral communities from the Global Malaspina Expedition - Malaspina viral metaG DeepMed_Geostar | ecosystem: Environmental > Aquatic > Marine > Oceanic | place: Mediterranean Sea... | reverse complement strand
GGTCTATGCGCAAGCGGACATTGCCGTCGAACTCAATTCCTTCTTCGACGACATGCCGGAACGTATTGCCGCCTGCCATCTCGTCGTCGGCCGGTCCGGGGCCTCGACGGTGAGCGAGCTGGGCGTGATCGGCCGTCCCTCGATCCTCGTTCCCTTGCCGCATTCGCTCGACAACGACCAGAAGGCGAATGCCGAGAAGCTCGACAATGCAGGGGCTGCCTGGATGATCGAACAGAAAGACTTCACCGAGGACGCCTTCGCGCAGCGGATCGAGCAGCTTTTTGCCGCGCCCTCCGGACTTGAAGCGGCGGCTGCCGCCGCCAAACGGCAGGGCCAGCCCAACGCCGTGCGCGATCTTGCCGACCTCGTGGAAGCGCTGGGGCGCGGCGAATATCGTGCGCTGCGCAACCGCAAGCATAAAGAGATCGCCGGTCAGGATGGCGCCAATCTCGAATTTGCGACGGGAGGTGCATGATGCGTCCCGCACCTCTCGACATCGGCAATATTCATTTCGTCGGCATCGGCGGCATCGGCATGAGTGGTATTGCCGAAGTCATGCATAATCTCGGCTACAAGGTGCAGGGGAGCGATCTTGCCGACAGCGCCAATGTGAAGCGCCTGAAGGCGCTCGGCATCAAGGTCTTTATCGGCCAGAAGGCAGAGAACCTGAAAGACGCGCAGGTTATCGTCGTTTCTTCCGCAATCCAGCCCGGCAATCCCGAACTCATGGAGGCGCGGGCGCGCTTCCTGCCCGTGGTCCGCCGCGCGGAAATGCTCGCCGAGCTGATGCGCCTGAAGAGCTGCGTCACCATTGCCGGTACGCATGGCAAGACGACTACCACTTCGCTCGTCGCGGCAATCCTCGACAAGGCAGGTGTCGATCCGACCGTCATCAATGGCGGCATCATCAATGCCTATGGCACCAATGCGCGTCTCGGCGAAGGCGAATGGATGGTGGTGGAGGCGGACGAATCCGACGGCACCTTCATCAAGCTGCCGTCGACGCTTGCCATCGTGACGAATATCGATCCCGAACATCTCGATTATTACGGGACGTTCGAGGCGGCGAAGGATGCCTTCCTCACCTTCGTTGAAAACGTGCCCTTCTATGGCGCGGCCGTCATGTGCATCGATCACCCGGAAGTGCAGGCGCTGATCGGGCGCGTGCGCGACCGCCGCATCGTGACCTATGGCACAAATCCGCAGGCCGATATCCGCGCGACGAATGTGCGCGTCGAGGACGGCTTCAATGTATTCGATGTGGTCATCACCGACCGGAAGACGCGCGAGACCCGAGAACTGGCGGGTGTGCGTCTCGCTATGCACGGCATGCACAACATGCTGAACAGCCTGGCCGCGATAGGCGTCGCGCTCCAGATGGGCATCGGCGATGAGCAGATCCGCGCCGCGCTTGAAGGCTTCGGCGGTGTGAAGCGGCGTTTTACTTATGTCGGCGAATGGAACGGCGTCAGCCTCTATGACGATTACGGGCATCACCCGGTCGAGATTGCCGCCGTGCTGCAGGCCGCCCGCTCGGCAAGTTCGGGGCGGACCATCGCCGTCGTCCAGCCGCACCGCTATACGCGGCTTCAGAATCTCTTCGACGAGTTCTGCGCCTGTTTCAACGATGCCGACGCGGTGATTGTTGCCGATGTTTATGAAGCCGGTGAAAAGCCTATTGAGGGCGCGAGCCGGGATTCGCTGGTGCAGGGGCTCCGTGACCGCGGCCACCGCGATGTGATGCCGCTTGAAAGCGCGGAGGCATTGCCGGGTCTTGTTGCGGAAGTGGCGAAGCCCGGCGATCTCGTGATCTGTCTCGGGGCGGGCAACATCACCTATTGGGCGAACGACCTTGCCGCGAATCTCGAAAAGCTCGGCAAAAGGAAACCCGCAAAGAAGTCTGCGGCAAAGAAGCCTGCTGGGAAGAAGCCGGGGAGGAAGAAGTGATGGTGGCACAGGCCCCCACATCCTCGCTGATCGACCGGCTGCCCGAGGTACGCGGTGAGCTCACCGCCAATGCGCCGCTCGCGCCGCTGACCTGGTTTCGTGTCGGCGGCGATGCGGAAGTTCTGTTCCGCCCGGCCGATGCAGACGACCTTGCCGTCTTCCTGCGCGGTACGCCGGAAGACGTGCCGGTGACGGTAGTTGGCGTCGGTTCGAACCTTCTGGTCCGCGAGGGCGGGGTGCCGGGTGTCGTCATCCGGCTCGGTCGAGAGTTCATGAATATCGAGGTGCAAGAGGATTGCGTTCGCGCCGGAACGGCGGCGCTCGATGTGGCTGTTTCACGTGCGGCGCAGGAGGCGGGACTTGCCGGTCTCGAGTTTTATCGCGGCATACCCGGCTCCATCGGCGGGGCGTTGCGCATGAATGCGGGTGCCTATGGCCGCGAGACGAAGGACGTGCTTGTCGCCGCCGTCGCCATCGACCGCAAGGGCGAGCGCCATGTGCTGACGTTGGCGGATATGGATTACAGCTATCGTCACTCTGGCGCGCCGGAAGGGCTGACCTTTGTCGAGGCGCTGTTTCAGGCGACGCCGGGCGACAAGGCGGAAATTCAGGCGCGCATGAACGAGATCACGGCCTCGCGCGAAGCAACGCAGCCGATCCGTACGCGCACGGGTGGCTCCACCTTCAAAAATCCCGACGGCAAGAAGTCGTGGCAGCTCATCGATGCGGCTGGCTGCCGCGGCCTCGTGCGCGGCGGCGCGCAGGTCTCCGAGCTTCACTGCAACTTCCTGATCAATACGGGCGATGCAAGCGCCGCCGATATCGAAGATCTTGGCGAAGAAGTGCGGGCTCGCGTGAAAAAGACGAGCGGCGTCACGCTGGAATGGGAAATCAGGCGCATCGGCATAAGGGAGGGCGAGGCATGAGCAACGACAAGCATGTCGCCGTCCTGAAAGGCGGATGGAGCGCGGAGCGCGAGGTAAGCCTCGTTTCGGGCAAGGGCTGCGCCGAGGCGTTGAAGCAGGCGGGTTACCGCGTGAGCGAGATCGATGTCGGGCGGGACGTTGCCGACCAGATTTTGAAACTGAAGCCGGATGTCGCTTTCAACGCGCTGCATGGCCGCTGGGGCGAGGATGGCTGCGTGCAGGGCCTGCTGGAAATCCTGCGTGTGCCCTATACGCATTCGGGCGTGCTTGCTTCCGCGCTCGCGATGAACAAGGAGCGCGCAAAGCCCGTCTTTCGCGCGGCGGGCCTGCCGGTTGCCGAAAGCGTCGTCGTGGCGCGCGAGCAGGCTGCCCACGGCCATGTCATGAACCCGCCCTATGTGATCAAGCCGGTGAGCGAGGGCTCCTCCGTCGGTGTCTTCATCGTTCGCGAGAGCGATAACCGTCCGCCGGCCGAACTGACTTCAGCCGAATGGAACCTCGGCGATGAGGTGATGGTGGAGCGCTATATCGCGGGCCGCGAACTCACCTGCGCGGTGATGGGCGAGGAAATCTTCGGTGTGACCGAAATCATCGCGAACACCGCTTTCTACGATTACGAGGCGAAGTACCAGACCGGCGGATCGCGCCATGTCATTCCCGCGCCGCTCGACCAGCAGGTCTATGCCGAGGTGCAGCAGCTCACGCTTGCCGCGCACAAGGCGCTCGGGTGCCGGGGCGTCAGCCGAGCGGACTTCCGTTTCGACGATACGCGGCCGGGCAAGCCCGAGCTCATCCTTCTCGAAGTGAACACGCAACCCGGCATGACACCGACATCGCTTGTGCCGGAGCTTGCGGCTCTTGCGGGCTATTCCTACCCGGAACTGGTGAGCTGGATGGTGGAGGACGCATCATGCGACAGGTAAAGCCTTCTTCCCGCACGCAGTCGCGCACCGGCGTCCGCACGGCGCCGAAGAAAAAGAGTTCCAAGGTGGCGCCGGGCAAGCGGCGCAACGCAAACTCGATGAGCACGTTCGGCCGCCGCAAGGAGCGTCCGGCGGGACCTGTGGCCGCCTGGTTTGCAAATCTGCGCGAAGGCAATTTCGGTACGCAGCCTTTTGCCTATGGCGCGGTTGCACTTGTCGCGGGCGTCATCGTCTACGGGCTCGTGATCGGCGGGCATGTGCAGGCGGCGGTGGATGGCGGCGAGCGGCAAGTGAACCGCGTGCTCGCGCTGTCCGGTTTCTCGATCCAGAACGTGACCGTGACGGGCCGCGCGCAAACGCGCAAAGACGATCTTCTGGAGGCGGTTGGCGTCGGGCGTGGCGATCCGATTTTCGGTTTCGACACGGAGGCGGCGCGTCAGCGCATCGAACGTCTCGGCTGGGTACGCTCCGCGACGGTAACGCGCCTGCTGCCGGACACGATCCGCATCGATGTGAGCGAGCGCCAGCCCTTTGCGCTGTGGCAGCGCGGCGGGGCCCTTTCGATCATCGACGCGCAAGGCCAGCCGATCACGGACGAAGGCGTGCAGGATTTCGCGCATCTGCCTTTCATCGTCGGCTTCGGCGCGCCGCGCGAAGCGCCAGCGCTTCTGAACATGATGCGGGCGGAAGAACCGCAGCTTCTTCAGCGTGTGCGCGCCTTCGTGCGCGTCAGCGAGCGGCGCTGGAACCTGCGTCTCGAAAACGGCGTGGATGTGAAGCTGCCTGAGACGGGCGTCGCAAAGGCGCTCTCCGATCTCGCGGCCTATGACACGAAATACAAGGTTCTCTCCCGCGACATCGTCTCGGTCGACCTGCGTCTGCCGGACCGCGTGTCCGTGGAACTGACGGAAGGCGCGGCGACGACCAAGGGGATTGCGACGGAAGCGGCGATAAAGAACGGCGTGATGCGGACGGGCAGTTCCGCGCGTGGAGGCAATACATGAATATGGTTTCTCTGGGTTCGAGGAGCTTTCAGGGGCGGCCCGTTGCGGCGGGGCGGTCGGGGACGATTGCCGCGCTCGATGTGGGGTCGAGCAAGATTTCCTGTTTCATCGCGAAGATAGAACCGGGCCGGACCTCGAACGGGCATGCGCCGGTGCGGGTCATCGGTATCGGGCATCAGGTCTCGCGTGGTATCCGGGCGGGCGCCATCGTCGATATGGATGCGGCGGAAGAGGCAATCCGGGTTGCGGTCGATGCGGCGGAACGGATGGCGGGGATCACGATCCGCGAGGTCGTGGTCGGCTTCTCCGGTGCGGACCCGAAGAGCCAGACAGTCGGTGTGCGCGCCTCGATCTCGGGGGGCGAGGTGAGCGACAGCGACCTTTCGCGGCTCATCCACCACGCGCAGGCGAATTTCCAGCCGGACGGGCGCGATGTCATGCATGCGATCCCGACCAGTTATTCCGTGGACGGCAGCCGGGGCGTGCGCGATCCGCGCGGCATGTTCGGCGAGAAGCTCGGCGTCGAGGTTCATATGGTCAGTGTGCTGCGCGGACCGCTGCGGAACCTCGAACTCTGCATCGAACGCTGCCACCTCGCGGTCGCGGGGGTCGCCGTCTCGCCTTATGCGAGCGGCCTTGCCTGCCTCGTCGAGGATGAAATGGATCTCGGCGTGGCCATGATCGACATGGGCGGGGGCACGACCTCGCTCTCGATCTTCTTCGAAGGCGCGATGGTCTACTGCGATTCCGTGTCAATTGGCGGGAATCACATTACTAATGATATCGCGCGTGGACTCTCCACACCGCTCGCACATGCCGAGCGGATGAAGACCCTGTACGGGAGCGCGTTGGCGAGTCCTTCGGACGAAAGAGAGATGATCGACGTGCCGCAAGTGGGCGAAAGCGATGCCGATTCGGCCAATCACATTCCGAGGTCGATGCTGACTGGCATCATTCAGCCACGGCTGGAAGAGACTTTCGAACTTGTGCGCGACAGGATGGAGGCGAGCGGCTATGGCCGTCTCGCCGGCCGGCGCGTCGTGCTGACAGGCGGCGCGGCGCAGCTGAACGGCGCGCGGGAACTTGCGGCCCGCATGCTCGACAAGCAGGTCCGCGTCGGTCAGCCGGTTCGGCTCACGGGTCTTGCCGAGTCGACCGGAGGCCCCGCCTTCTCGACCTGTGCGGGCCTTCTCTCCTATTCGCAAATCTCTCCCCTCGAAGCTGCCGGCGCCGACGACGACGCCGAGCATGGCCTGCCGCACGGGCATATCCGCCGGTTCGGCCGCTGGCTGAAGGAGAATTTCTGATGAAACGCGCAAAACCGGGAACGACCTTCGTTGAACGTGCCCTGGGACGGCTGGCGGCGCCGCCCGGAAGATCGGGCATAGAGCCGCCGCCTCGACGATGCGCGGCGATCCCGACCCCGGTTTTTAAACTCTGCTCCCAGGAGGCCTCACAATGAGCATCAAACTTTCGGTTCCGCATACAAGCGAACTCAAGCCCCGGATCACTGTCTTCGGCGTCGGTGGCGCCGGTGGCAATGCCGTCAACAACATGATCGAAGCCGGCCTTGAAGGGGTCGAATTCGTCGTCGCGAACACGGATGCGCAGGCGCTAGCCCTTTCCTCCGCCGAACGGCGCATCCAGCTCGGTGCGTCGATCACGGAAGGTCTCGGTGCGGGGTCCCGTCCGGAAATCGGCTGTGCAGCGGCCGAAGAAGCGCTGCATGAGATTGTCGAGCACATTCAGGGCGCTCACATGATCTTCATCACTGCCGGCATGGGCGGCGGCACGGGCACGGGCGCTGGCCCGGTCATCGCCCGCGCGGCCCGCGAGCAGGGTGTGCTCACCGTCGGTGTCGTCACCAAGCCTTTCCAGTTCGAAGGCTCGCGCCGGATGCGCCTCGCGGAAGAGGGCATCCGCGACCTGCAACAATATGTCGATACGCTCATCGTCATTCCGAACCAGAACCTTTTCCGGGTCGCGAACGAAAACACGACCTTCGCCGATGCCTTCGGCATGGCGGACCAGGTTCTGCATTCGGGTGTGGCAGGCATCACCGACCTGATGATGAAGCCCGGCCTTATCAATCTCGACTTCGCGGACGTTCGTACCGTGATGAACGAAATGGGCAAGGCCATGATGGGCACGGGCGAAGCCTCCGGCGAGAACCGGGCGATCGAGGCGGCCGAAGCCGCGATCTCGAACCCGCTCCTCGACGAGGTGTCGATGAAGGGCGCGAAGGGCGTTCTCATCAACATCACGGGCGGCATGGACCTCACCCTCTATGAAGTGGACGAGGCGGCGAACCGTATCCGTTCGGAAGTCGACCCGGATGCGAACATCATCGTCGGCTCCACCTTCGACACCTCGCTTGACGGGCGCATGCGCGTTTCGGTCGTGGCGACCGGCATCGAGGTCGAGGAAGCACAGCTCAACCGGCCGGAAACCCAGACGCCCGCGCATGCCGTGGCCGATCAGCGCGTTCAGCCCCGCAGCACGGCGGCGACCTTCCCCGCTCAACAGGTTGCCCGTACCGCCAATCCGGTGCAGGCGCAGGTCGAGCGGATCGAAGACCACATGGCTCCTGCCGCCGAGACGACGCAGCAGGCCGAACTCGGCATCGAGGAAGAACGGGCGGCTTCCGCGCCGCGCTCCTCCGGCCAGTTCGATCCGAAGGACTATGAGGCCGAGGTCATCATCCACAAGCCGGAAGCCCGCCAGCCGGCGCGCCCGGAACCGGAAGCGCCCGTCGTTGCGGCGAGCGCGGTTCGCGCCGAGCCGAAGGCTCCCGCGCGCCCCTATATTCCAGGTGATCTCGACCGGGTGCAGAAGAGCGATCTGCCTTCCTTCCTCGGCCAGAAGAGCCAGCCGGTCTCGCCGTCCCGCACCCCGAAGAAGGGCCCGACCTTCTTTGAGCGCCTGACCGGTGGCCGCCGCAAGGAAACGGAAGAAGAGGCGACCGCCCCGCGCCGTGAGCCGGTGGCCGCTCAGCGTCAGGCCCGCCCGGAACCGGTCGCGCGTCCGCAGCCGCAGGAGAGCCTCTCGCCTTCCACGGAGAGCCGCCTTGTGCAGCCTTCCCATGAAGAAGAGCAGCTCGAGATCCCGACCTTCCTGCGCCGTCAGGCGAACTGAGAAAACCCTGCCGGCGCTCCGCCGCTGGGGGGCCCCTTCGGGGCTGACATGACAAGGTAAACCCGGCCGTTTCGGAGTCTGTTTCCGGCGGCCGGGTTTTTCTTTTGATTCAAGGGCTTAAGCCCGCTCCTAACCGTAACATTCGGTAAAAATCTGTTATTTGAGGGTGATTCCCGGTGCTGCTAGAAACAACCTCAGCAGACCAGAGGGGGCGGACTGCGACGGGGTATCGAAAGTGTTTCAAGTGCCGAAATCAGAGTTCGAAACGATCATGCTGGAAAATGTCCGGCGCGAAAGGCGTGTCCGGGCGATTGCGTTTCCGCAGATGACACTGGTTCGTCCCGTCGTGATCGACGGTGTGGGCCTGCATAGCGGTTCGCCGATTCATATGGTCCTGCATCCGGCGGAGGCCGACCGGGGGGTCGTCTTCCGGCGGACGGATCTCGTGAGCCAGGGCCGCGAGGTCTCGGATATTCGCGCGACCTACGACAATGTCGTGAACACCATGCTCTCGACCGAGATCGGCAATGCTGCCGGTGCGACGGTCAGCACGGTGGAACATCTGATGTCCGCGCTTTCGACGCTCGGCATCGACAATGTTCTCGTTGAGATCGACGGCTCGGAAGTGCCGGTGCTCGACGGCAGCAGCGAAATTTTCATCGACAGGATCGAAGCGGTGGGCATCGAAAAGCTCGATGCGCCGCGCAAGGCGATCCGTATCGTCAAGCCCGTTGTAGTCGAGGACGGCGCGAAGCGCGCCGCGCTCCTGCCGGGCGAGGGCTTCCGCCTTGCCTTCGAGATCGATTTCGACAATCCGGTGATCGGCCGCCAGTCGATCGAGGCGGATCTGCACGACCCTTTCTTTGCCGAGGATATTCTTCGCGCCCGCACCTTCTGCCTGCGCAGGGATATCGAGGCGATGTGGGCCGCGGGCCTCGCCAAGGGCGGTTCGCTCGACAATGCCGTGGTTGTGGATAACGACCATGTGATGAACGAGGATGGCCTGCGCTACGAAGATGAATTCGTGCGCCACAAGGTGCTGGATGCCGTAGGCGATCTCGCGCTGTCCGGCATGGCGCTGATCGGTCGCTATGAAGGCTCCCGCGCGGGTCATGCCATGAACAACCGGGTGCTCCGGGCGCTCATGGCCGATTCTTCGGCCTATGAGGTAGTGGATTTCGCGGAAGCCCGGCCTTTGGCGCCGATGCAGCGGGATATGGCGATCCCGGCGGACTGATATCCGGTCTCATGATTTATTGAAGGGCGCATCTTCGGGATGTGCCCTTTTTAATGCTTTGCGAGTGGCGCGGTCCTTCATGCCGCCGCTATGGTCTAGCCGCCCTTATTGGGATAGAAAAAGGCTCCGCTTCGGCCTGCTTGAGGGCTGAGTCGGCCATAATTCACGCACCGGGATGCCGGAGCGTCCGGCAATCGAACGAACGAAATGGACTTTGCCCGAATGAGTGAGGCCAGGCTGCCCATCCACCGTCATCCCGCCGTTTCCTTCCGCGCCGTTCTGGCGGGCTTTTTTGCCCTCGCCATTGCCGGGCTTGCGGCTTGTTCGTCGGGGGGCGACGAGCTTCCCTATGAAGAGCGGCCCGTCGAACAGATTTACAACAAGGCGATGGACCACATGGCGGCGGGGGAATATATCCCCGCGACCAAGGAGTTCGACGAGGTCGAGCGCCAGCATCCCTATTCGGAATGGGCGCGCCGGGCGATGCTCATGGGTGCCTATGCGAACTACAAGGTCAATCAATATGACGAGACAATTCTCAGCGCGCAGCGTTTCATCTCGCTCCATCCGAGCAACAAGGATGTGCCCTACGCCTATTATCTGATCGGGCTCAGCTACTACGAACAGATTTCCGATGTCGGCCGCGATCAGAAAATGACGGAAAATGCGCTCAACTCCTTTTATGAGCTGACGCGGCGTTTTCCCACCAGCGAATATGCGCGCGATGCGCAGCTCAAGATCGATCTCACGCTCGATCATCTGGCGGGCAAGGAGATGGAGATTGGCCGCTACTATCTGAACCGGCACGATTATATCGCCGCGATCAACCGTTTCCGCGTCGTGATCGAGAATTATCAGACGACGACGCACACGCCCGAAGCGCTGGAGCGTCTGACGGAGGCCTATCTTTCGCTCGGTATCAAGACCGAGGCGCAGACGGCGGCGGCCATTCTCGGTTACAATTTCCCTGGCAGCGTCTGGTATGAAGACAGCTATGCGTTGCTGGCGGACCAGGGGCTGGAGCCACAGGAAAACAAGGATTCCTGGATCAGCCGTACCTGGAACGCCGTTTTCTGATCTGTCGGGCATTCAAAGAAGGCGTGTTTCATGCTCGCCGCGCTGTCTATCCGCGACATCGTCCTCATAGACCGGCTTGAGCTTTCGCTTGACGAGGGCCTTTGCACGCTGACGGGTGAAACCGGCGCAGGCAAATCAATCCTTCTCGACTCGCTGGGGCTTGCGATCGGCGCGCGCGCCGATGCCGGTCTTGTGCGTCAAGGGGCCGAGCAGGGCAGCGTCACCGCCGTCTTCGACCTGACGGACAGCCATCCAGTGCGTGCTCTTCTCGACGAGAACGGCATCGAGGCGGAAGGCGACCTCATTCTCCGCCGTGTACAGACGAAAGACGGGCGCTCGCGCGCCTTCGTCAACGATCAGGCGGTGAGCGTCGGGCTGCTGCGTCAGCTTGGCGACATGCTGGTCGAAATTCACGGTCAGCACGATGAACGCGGGCTGCTCGATGCGTCCGGCCATCGCGCCATTCTCGATGCTTTTGGCGGGCTTGAGCCAAAGGTCCAGCAGGTGAGAAAGCTTCATGCGGCGGCGGCTGCCGCGCGCGAGGCGCTGGCCGAACATGAGGCTGCGCTCGCGAAGGCGAAGGCCGAGCAGGATTATCTTACCCATGTCGTCGGCGAGCTTGACGAGCTTGCGCCCGAGCCCGGCGAGGAAACCGGGCTCGCCGAAGAACGTACGCTGATGATGCATTCGGAAAAGATCGCGGGCGACCTATCCGAGGCCGAGCAGGCGCTGTCCGGGGATGGCGGGCTCGATGCGCGGCTCAATATTGCGCTGCGGCGTCTTTCGCGCGTTGCCGAGCAGGCGGGTGGCCGCCTCGATGACGCGATTGCCGCGCTGGACCGTACGCTTGCCGAGGCGGCGGAAGCGCGCGACCAGGTTGCGCTGGCGCTCAGGGCAATGGAGTTCGACCCGGCCCGGCTGGAGCATGTGGAGACGCGGCTTTTCGCGCTGCGTGCCGCCGCACGCAAACATAATGTGCAGGTCGATAGTCTTGCCGCGCTTGCCGAGAAGCTGCGGGGTCAGCTTCAGGAAATCGAAGGTGGCGAAGCGAAGCTTGGCAGCTTGCGCAAGGCGGCGGATGAAGCAGGTGTGGCCTACCTGACAGCGGCGAAGGCACTTTCGGATGCGCGTATCAAGGCGGCGGCGAAGCTCGACAAGCAGGTGATGAAGGAACTGGTGCCGCTGAAGCTCGACAAGGCGGGTTTCAAGACGCAGGTGGACGTGCTGCCCGAGGACCAGCATGGCGGACCGGACGGTATCGACCGTGTGTCCTTCCTTGTTGCGACCAATCCCGGCGCGCCGCACGGCCCTCTCATCAAGATTGCGTCGGGCGGCGAACTGTCGCGCTTCGTGCTGGCGCTGAAGGTTGCGCTCGCTTCGCGGGGCAGCGCGCCCACGCTTATCTTCGACGAAGTTGATTCCGGTGTCGGCGGCGCGGTGGCCGAGGCTGTCGGGCTTCGGCTCGCGGAACTTGCGGGCGAGGTTCAGGTTCTTGTGGTGACGCATTCGCCGCAGGTGGCCGCGCGTGCGCAGCATCATTTCCGG